>CAJHYQ010000061.1_pt1 | contig 48754 bp, 36 predicted proteins | sample 9198721 | NCBI WGS metagenome assembly CAJHYQ01 (sample SAMEA7708357, study PRJEB35096) | sediment metagenome | biome: marine neritic benthic zone biome [ENVO:01000025]; feature: sediment [ENVO:00002007]; material: shallow marine sediment [ENVO:03000034] sea grass bed [ENVO_01000059] ... | reverse complement strand
ATCAGTGTGTCGTCGTCTGCAGATGCCGTGATCAACGTGAGTGGAAGAACCAATGCTTCGAGAGCAAAGAGCAAGGCCACGCCGGCCCATCGCCACGAGACGGTCTCGAATTGGTCCAGGCTCTCCCCGTCCAACAATTGGTGAAATCCACCATAGGCTGTTAGAAGCGCTAACGCGATGGGAATCGTCGCCAGCATGGAGCCAAGAGCAAACGCTCCCAATACAATCCACGGTATTCTGTGCCCCGATACGTCGGGGGCGAACATACAAGCTAAGACGCCCAAGACGGAGGCCAGGAACCAACCGCTGACCGCCATCGCCGTAACCACACCGAGACTTGTGCGAGAGGTCATGAGATATCACCTCCTCCCATACAGACATGTAGCCCGTTACAGGCAATGCTGTTCGCTTGCCGCCTAAGAATATCGGAAAGTAAGCGGCGAAGTGCAATGACGCGGCAATTCGAGGAGCAGCCGCTTCCGAGGTCAATTCGGGAAGGATGCGTGCTTGGCGATGCTCACGCGAGGTCCCAGCCAGCCAGACCCCTTTGGAGTTGGGGTGCTCGCCTATCGAAGTCTTGGCCTATGCCGCTTTTCGAAGCGGTTTTTCTCGCGGCATCTGCAGGTAAACGTCATCTTGAACGACGGGAAAGGAGGGTGAGTTGACGACGGTTTCGTGAAGATTGACCGTCTTCATCTCCGCTTCGTTGTGATAGCGCAATCCACCGGTGGAATATGCGACGGGTGGTTGGTCGGACTTGAGCCGATCAAAGTACAGCGATACGGCCTCAAAATCGGTTTCTAACCAGGCCCGCGAACCATTTCGGAGCCACGTATCGTCTTCGCTGCCCAAAATGTCGTCAACGGCGCGGCAGACAACACTTACCCGACACACGCCTTCCTTCTTCTCGTTCTCCAGGGCGGCCGCCGTGGAAATGTGCCGGCAGTCAATTACCTGGAGTCTCAGCATCCGCAGGAAGTAATCGAGCGCAGCCAGCGACATTTGAAAGTAGTTCGAGCCTTGATAAAAACGCCCCCCCGCGTTGACTTGTAATACCATCTCATCACTGACCGCAACCGAAGTCTCCAAGAGCATCAGCCCGTTGTTTCGCAGAAAGCTTCGAGCAAGTGCCATACCGCTGAGCGGATCGATCATGTGGTACAGCACGCCAGCGAAGATGACGATGTCGAACGGTGAGTGACCGGTTCCCTCGAGTTGACCGGGCAGATCCGACAACTGACATGAATGAAAGTAATCGAAGTCAACACCATAGGCCTGCTGCACGAGGCTGATTCGATCGCTCAAATTCAGCCGGTCGTAGGCGACGACTTTGCGCGCACCAGCTTGTGCGAGAACCGTGGACACAACGCCCTCTTGTGTGCCGATGTCCAGGCATCGTTGCCCCAAGACGTCCATGTTGTTGATTTGATGACGCACCAAACTCAAGCTACCTCGCCGACGTCCACCTGTTCGCACACCGGGACGCAGCTCGATGCCGTAATACCAGTTCATTTCACGGATCTGCGCGTCGGTCAGGTTGCTGAGCTTCGGGCCTTGCATGCGTTCTTTCTCCTTGCGACTTGCCGGCTCGACCCGTCACCGGGCCGTAATAGCGTTACCAGTTAGACAAGTTCTGGCGACTCGAGATACCGCCATAGTCGGGCAGACATGCACTGCGACTTGAGCCCGAGATGTTCAGTCTGGGAAAAACGGAGCAACATTAAACCCCACCTGCTAGCGGGATTCTAATGGCTTCCTGTGAACCCTTCCGTCGGAAACTGGTCCCTGTAGACATGCGATGCTTCCGAATCTTTCTCTATTAGCGCGACTTCTCTACCTCGCAGGCGAATGCCGCGTGACGGTTGAAGCCGTCGATCTCGCTGGATTGACGTGACGGGTGCGTGCACTCTCGTCGGTCTCTCTCTACCGACGCGACCATCCAAGATGGTTGCCGATGGGTCCAGTCAGCGTTTACGGCGCGGCATTTCGATTTGACGCCAGTCACCTCGCTTAATTCTGAAAGAAGAGAATGAACGCCAAAAAGAAACGAAAGAAGAACCAAAGACGTGCTCGAAAGCTCGCTGACCAGGCATGGGAGGCGGCGGACGACGACAATCTAGATCTGGCCCTCAAATTGGTCCGTCGTGCCGTCGACCAAAATCCAGGAAACCCGGTCCTGTGGAACGACCAAGGTCTGCTTTTTTCACGCTGCGGACGAGATGAGCAGGCGGCCGCTTCGTTTGAGGCAGCCATCACACTTGCGGCGGACTTCGCCGAGCCGTATGCCCACCTCGGCGCTATCCGAATGCGGCAAGGCAAAACAGAGCGAGCTGTCGCACTGCTTCGCCAGGCAGTACAGCATGCACCGGAATCATCACAGTATCGAAAGACGCTTACGGCGTTCGAGTCGCTGATGGGGCGAGTTGCGCCGTCAGACGCGTCTTCGTCGGCAACACAAACTGCACCCGAGCCTCGCGTGACCGACGAGCAGATACGGTCAGAACATCCGTCGCTCGCCGCACGGATCAATGGTTTGCGTTGGCCAACGATTGAAGAGCAACTGTCACGGACCGGGTGTGTCCACCTCCGCGAGCTTCTTTCGCCCGAGGAGTGTGACATGATCCGAACGCTGCTGGATGACGAATCGCTTTTCTCCAAGTCGGTGACCATGGCGAAGAGCCGATTTGGACGAGGGGTCTACCGCTACTTCATGCCCCCTATTCCGACTCAGGTCGATGCCATTCGTCGGCTGGTCTATCCCCACCTGGCACGGATTGCCAATCAATGGCAAGGTTGGCTTGCCGAAGTTGGGCGATACCCGCTGGACTGGGAGCGATTTCGACAACGCTGTGCCGAGGCGGGGCAATGCGCACCGTCACCAATCATGTTGCGTTACGAGACGGGCGGCTTCAATGCATTTCACCAGGACATTCGAGGCGAGATATTCTTTCCGTTTCAATTGTTGGTTGTGCTGAGCCCCCGACTCGAGTCGCCCGCGGTCAGCGATGACGGTTTCTGTGGTGGCGAGTTCCTGTTCACCGATGTTCCTCAGCGAAGGACGAGCGATTGTCGTCGTGTTACCGCCGGACTTGGCGACGCCGTCATCTTCGCGACGAGGGATCGTCTCGCTCAAGTCGGAGGTGCCTACGGACTGAAACCTGTAAAACACGGTATGGCCAAAGTCTCATCCGGTACACGGTATGCGTTGGGCTTGCCGTTTCACGAGTATGAATAAGCACCCTATCGAAACCGCCTCATCTTGAGCCAAACCTTAGGATTGTTTTTGCGAGGGCGAGGCGCAAACGGGAAGACGAGGCGCAAACGGGAAGACGAGGCGCAACCGGGAGGGCGAGGCGCAACCGGGAGGGCGAGGCTCGTGCCGAGCCGATTGTGAATTGCGGCTCGGCAGGAGCCTCGCCGCCTCGCCCTCCCATGACCGCCTACGATTCCTGGGGAACCCCAGTTGGAACACGACGCAGATGTTTCCATCAAGAACAAGAGTGGGAAGACGCCTCTGGAATATGTTCTTGACAAAGATATTCGATCGCTGGTGGAATAAACGACGCGCCCGCTTGCCAACGAATGGATTCGCTAGGAATGGATGAAACACTCTACATTGAGTTTGTTGGTGGAGAAGATCGAGTTCGGATGCTGAGACCAGTGTTCGAGCGATTGAAGCAAATCAAGCAGCGCGAGGCGGTTGCGAACGGAATGGTTTCGGACCGTGATCAGCACGTTGACAATCCGGCCTGGCTCGACCTATTGGACGAGAAAGCAATCGAATGGTTGACCGCTGACGAGAACCCCTGGGACCTGGAGTCTATGATCGACCAGATACTGGGTGGTGAGTATGATTTCGTCGAGTTGCGTTACCACACTGGGACGGGGCGACTGATCTACTACCCATACGCTTTTCCCTTTGGCGGCACGAGTCCCATCAAGGCACTCGTCGAGACGTTTGGGCTGAAAGTCATTCGGGATGATCTGCACGATGGATATCGCGAGTGGCGGCGAGAACGCTGGTGGCGGTTTTGGGAATGGATGTCGTGAGGCGATACTATTTGACGACTTTTCTAAGCCAACGTCGTACCTCGTCGCGTGCCGGGCTAGGTCTCAGAATCCACGCATCATTGTGATTGCGGAAGCCAGTTCCGCGAAACGTGAAGTTCCCCGTCACCCCCGTGGACTTGATGTATTTGCGTGTGGCTTGAATCGATTGGTTGCCACGATGGCCCTCGGCACAAATCAATTGGGGGCGGTCGCCGAGACGCTGCAAACGGATCAAGGCCGAGGACCGATCGGAACCAGGATAGTTCCAGGCGACGACACCGTCGTAGTGACTAAAGGGGATGAAAGCGCACCACAGTTTGGCGATCTTTGGAGAATGGAGTCCGATGTAATTGCAGGCAATGGCACCACGCGAAAACCCAGTCAGCACGACTCGCCTCGGGTCGCCACCATACTTCTCACAGATCCAAGGTACCACCTTGACGCAATAGTCGATCGTGTGAGATGGATCGTACTGAGGGGAATCGCCCCACCACACTGCGACGTTGTCATTTCCGGCACCGTCCAGGTATGGCAGGCAGACCCAGATGAAGCCGCTTCCGGCGGATAGGCCATAACCGAGCACGCTGTCCTCTACGCTCCCTGTACTCCTGTCTCCAAACCGACTTCGATACCCGCCATTACCGGCGTACTCGACGATCACTGGATAGACCACGCCCGGACGCCAATCCGTGGGCAAGTAGGTCACGTGATGGGCGTTTGTATTCTTGTAGTCTGGAATGACCTCCTTGAAACGCTGCCCAGCAGATCCGCCGGAGGTCACCAGCCTCGGAGGTTGCAGGTCCGGCGTGACGCTGCGGATATCCGGCAGTTCCTCTGAATTGAGGACAGTTAGCGTGGCGGGAAGGAGTAGGAGAATGAGCATCGATTCGTCAAAGCTAGGACGTAACTTGCCTGGTGCGGCTGTAGACCACTCATCTTAAACGAATCGCAGCCCGAGAGTTTCGGCGCAGCGGCTGTGAGCCGGCTAACCGAGCGGCTTACTCGGCTTGCTTCTATCCAGGGCGGCAACAACCGAATGTTACGTCTTTCTCTTCGCGGCAGTCCGCAATCGCAGCTTTTGTTTCTCAATTAATTCTGTGAAATCACCTGAATTGCACGTCCCTGATTCCGATCAATTCAGTAACAAGAACTTGATCCGCGACACTGAATTCGCTTCCGAGTCTTCCACTATTGGCTGGCAGCCTATGTCGAAAATTGCGTTATTAGATGCTGAAGGCAACGCACACCAATACGACTACGGGAACGTGTACTTCCGTCAACCTTGCGGAGACGCAGAGCGACTGGTCATTGGGCCAACGGGTAGGCAGGTCGAGTTGATCGATACTCTCGCCTCCACGTTTCCGACCGAGAGGTTCTACATTCTCTATGTCTTGCTGATGTCGCACGCGGGCCGCAGTCCGGGGCGATATCAATCGCCGATCATCGAGTCACACGAACAACTGGCACAGTTCATCCGGAGGTTTCAGAACTTCTTCGAAGGTGACGCACGGCACCAAATTTGGATTGCTTCGCCCGATTCCCGTAGTCTGTTAGTGTATGATCAGCATGACATTATCTTTGCCTATGGCCAACTTGATCGTTTTGCGGCGCAACTAGACAGAGCAGGATATCGAAGAGCTGAGTTCTGGTTCCCGACCCCACACTCACATAGGTACGATCCAGCCAACGTCAACGAGGAAGATGAATTGATGGGGTACTTTGATTGGCAATACTTCGATCTTCAGCCTGGCGATGATTGGCCATAGCCACTCATTGATTGACGTGATCGCGGTGATTCTCGGCCAAATGCAATCCGACTCCTATCGCCTTATGACGACTCGACGGCACCAGACGCTGTCAATTCGCCCGCGGCCACTTGGCTCTTTGCGGTCCGAGCAACGTCCAGAGGTGTTCGGCCCCGTGCGTCCCTGGCGTTGATGTCCGCTCCGGCGCTCACGAGTGCTCGAATTGCATCCCTTCCTGTTCCTCGCGCGGCAAGGATATGTAGTGCCGTTTGACCGTCACCTGCCTCGTAATTGGGATCGACTCCGTAATTCAGCCAGATGCGGATCCGTTGCCCGTGCCCGTGGTTGGCATCGTGGAGCAATTGATGACCTTGATCGATCTTCCAACCATATTCCAGCAGTAGTTCGATTAGATCCGTCATCGTTTCGCTCGGCATGTGCATGTGCTGACTGCCATTGGGGTCGGCAGCTTGTTCCAGCAGGAAGCGAACCATGTCGATTGTTCCAAACCGAACTTGCAGGGCCAAAGGGGTTTCTCCCGCATGCACAGTGGTCAAGGCATTGATGTTTGCACCGGCCCGAAGAAGTGATTCGCACATGGGAATCGACTTCGCGTGGTGGATTGCCTGAGAAATGCCTCGACCAGCAGTAAACTCGGCATCAATCAGATTCGGAGCTTGACGTAGTTGCTGGCCTAAGTCGTCCACCCTGTCCTCGAGCACCGCGTCACGCCAGTCGCGTACGCTGTTTGGCAACAGCATCTCGGCAATCAGCATGTGGTTTTGCTTATAGCAGTGGCCGTGATTGCCTTGAACGAACGCGCGCAGGAGTGGATGAGCCTTGATTCCGCTGTGCTTGGGAAGATTGGGCAACAGAGTCTTCGCCCGGTTGACCTCACCTGCTTGGAAGGCGTCGAGAAACTGCTTGTCGACTTCGCTAATCATGTCCAGCCTCGCCGTCGCCACTCGATCCGTCCAAGAACCCCTGACGCCTAAGCCATGTTTCGGCTTGCTTGGGCCACTGTGTTACCGGCTCCTGTGTTGGGCGTAGCCCATACCCATGGGCACCGGTAGCGAACAAATGCAACTCGGCCGATGCACCGGCCGTCTTGAGCGCGGAAGCGAGCAGCAAGCTGTTCTGAACAGTTACATCGTCATCAAAGGCATGGACGAAAAACATCGGTGGTGCATCGGCTCCGACTGAAAAGAAGTCGTCCAGCTGATCTTGATCCTTCTTGGTCAAACCTCCCGGATAGATCAGCAAAGCAAAGTCAGGTTTGTATGGATGACGATCAGCGTCGTCGACGGTGGCATACTGTTGCTCCTCGAGCAGTGACGTCAGCGCGGCAGTTTGTCCGCCTGCCGAGAACCCACACATGCCAATGCGGTTGGCATCGAGGTCCCACTGAGTCGCTTTGCTGCGGACCAGGCTCATAGCTCGTTGGGCATCCTGCACCGCAGACAGCCAACGTTGATCTTTGTGTCGAAACGGAACCCGATACTTTAACAGGATGGCAGTCATGCCAAGCGAATTGACCCACTGGGCGACCTCGGTGCCTTCCAGGTCGTATGCCAGAATATGGTGACCACCGCCCGGACAAATCACAATGGCCGAACGAGTTTGTGTTGTCGTGGGTCGATAGACTGCAATCTGAGGCGTTGATACGTTGCCCAACTTGATGATCCGACGACCTGCGATGAGACGATCGGTGTTCTTGGTCTTGTCGACTTCGGGTGGCAGCTCGAGTGTTTCATCCGGTGGCTCAGCGGGCCACAAATTCAAGACCGTCGGTTCGACTGCCGCTAGATGCTCGCCTGCTACTGGCGTGAACAAAGCCGTCAGGATGATACTGGCCTTTAGACAAAACGCCCTCATGATTCTTACCTCCAAGGCTAGATTCTATCGTAATCAACCTGCACAATCACCACTTGGAAGCGGCTGAGGGTGATGGGGTTTTCGTGTCGTCGAACCCAATGGCGTAGTCGGTCTGCCTCAAGAATCTGCCAACGCGAGCGGATTAGACTCTACGCAGTCCAACGGATCATCAGTAAACTTGCAGTTTGTCGTTATCTCGGCGGACGGCAGCCGCGCGTCATTGTCGTGCTGGAGCCGCTTCCGAGAGGTTGAGGTCTTGCCGTTCGCTGACTTGGGGAGGAACTGATGGGTATTCAGCATCTGGTTTTGTGCCTAATGGTGGTTGTTGTTGCATGCGGTGTGTCAGTGCAAAGTTCCACAGCCAATTCAGGCAAGATCCGCGTTATTTTAGATACCGATGCCAACAACGAGCTCGACGATCAGCATGCGATCGCCTACCTCTTGTTTAACGGCGACAAGTTCGATGTGGAGGGCATTACGGTCAATGCAACCTCAGGCGGCGGTGGAATTGACGAGCATACAGAGGAAGCGGCGCGTGTCGTCAAGTTGTGCTCGCTAGATTCCACCATCAAAGTGATTCCAGGTGCCAGCGGCAAATACGAAGAGATTCTGCCTACTATCGACCAGCCGCAGTACGACGGCTCAGAGGCTGTAGACTTTATTGTCCGTCAAGCGATGGCAGACGACCCTCGTCCCTTGGTCCTCATGCCCGTTGGCAAACTGACCAATATCTCCTTAGCCCTGAAGAAGGTGCCGGAGATTGCCAAGCGAGTTCGGATTGTCTGGCTCGGATCGAACTATCCAGAACCCGGTGAGTACAACTTCGTCAACGACATCAAATCCATTGATCCGATTTTGGAAGCTGATGTTCCGTTCGAGATGGTAATGGTTCGCTATGGCAAACCGAGCGGTACCGCCGCCGTTCGCGCGACACTCAAGGATATCCAGCGAATCATGCCAGGTAAGGGACCGTCGATCAGCACGCCAATTAGCGGACGACACGGAGGTTCATTCACGAACTTTGGTGATTACTCAGTTGAGCTGTTCGAGAAGTTCAAGGGCAGTCCCACAGAGCGGGCATTATTCGATATGGCTGCAGTTGCCATTGTGAAGAATCCCGCGTGGGCTGATCGCGTTGTGATCGGCGCACCCAAGTTTGTTGACGGAAAATGGATCGATCAACCCGACAATCCACGCAAGGTCGCGATTTGGGAGAACTTCGACAGGGAGGCGATCATGAAAGACTTCTATGATCGGATGGAGCACTATCAGTTGGCGAAACCCTAGATCATTGAATCCACCCGCAGCAATCGTGAAGTGACATGAAAATCAGAGCGATCATGAATTTTCGAGTGTTGTTGTCGATTAGCATCGTCTGGGGCTTGGCGGGGTCATTCGATGTTTGCGTGGCCAAGGATGATTCCGCTGCCAGTGCGCGGCCGAACATCCTTTTCATTCTTGCCGACGATTTGGGTGTTCGCGATCTGGGCAATGAAGGCTCAACATTCTACGAAAGCCCTCATGTCGACCGCATTGCGAATATGGGGATGAAGTTCGCACGTGGCTATGCAACGTGTCAGGTGTGCAGTCCATCTCGCGCATCGATCCTGACAGGGAAGTATCCGGTAAATACCGGGATCACGACCTGGATTGGCGATCGATCGGGGGCAGAGTGGCGAAAAGCCAATCGTCATGACAGTCATTTGCCGGCTGAATACGAGCACGCGTTGCGAGCGTCGGAGATCACGTTAGCCGAAGTATTACGCGATGCAGGCTATCAGACTTTCTTCGCGGGTAAGTGGCACTTGGGCAGTCAAGGGTCCTGGCCCGAGGATCATGGGTTCATGATCAATAAAGGTGGTTGGCGAGTCGGTGGGCCAAGAGGTGGATATTTCGCGCCGTACGAGAATCCAAACCTCCAGAGTGGACCCAACGGAGAGTCATTGCCACTGCGTCTCGGTCGGGAGACGGCGGAGTTTATCGAGGCGAATCGTGATAAGCCGTTCCTAGCGTACCTGTCCTTCTATTCGGTCCACAGTCCCATCCAAACGACGCGTGCTCTTTGGCAGAAGTACCGCGACAAAGCGGCTGCGGCTGGCCTGGTTGAGGAGCGATTCATCTTTGATCGAAGACTTGCCGTCCGGCAGGTGCAGGATTGTCCGATCTACGCAGGCATGATTGAGGCCATGGACGAAGCCATCGGCATCGTCCTGCGAAAGTTGGATGAACATGGTCTGACGGACAACACAATCATTTGCTTCACCTCGGACAACGGCGGTGTTTCGTCCGGAGACGCTTTTTCCACCAGCAATTTACCATTGCGCGGAGGCAAGGGACGGCAATGGGAAGGCGGAATTCGCGAACCGTACTACTTCTATGCGCCGGGCGTTACCAAGGCCGGTTCGGTAACCGATGTGCCTGCCAGTGGCATCGATTGGTACCCGACACTGTTGGAGCTGGTTGGTATTCCCGTTCCAAAAAAGCAGGTGATCGACGGTGTCAGTCTGGTGCCTGTTTTGAAAGGTGGCTCGATTCCGGAACGTCCACTGTTTTGGCACTACCCACATTATGGAAATCAGGGGGGTGAGCCTTCGTCGATCCTTATGGAGAACCAATGGAAATTGATCCTCTATCATGAGGATCAAAGCTGTGAGCTCTACCACATTGTCAACGATATCGGTGAACAGACGGACCTCATGACCCGTGAGCCTCACCGGGCAGTAGCCATGAAGGCTCGGCTTGAGCGGTGGATTCGTTCGACACCCGCCAGGTTTCAAGCAAGGATCTGCAGTTTGATGCGGCGAGGAGGGAGGCTCGTTGGCAGAGGCTGCGTACGACCGGCAAACAGAGGCTAGAAGAACAACACGCCGGCTTTCTCGAAGGGCAATACACGCCGAACAATAACTGGTGGGGTAGCGAGGTTGATCCTTAACCGTGTCGAAGACTTGGGCAAATCTTGGCATGAGTGATCATCGAAAGATCACTGGCATTCTTGCATCTACCGTCTCAACGCTTGCATTCGTTGTTGCTCTGTGTGGCATGCATCACGCAGCCATTGGGGGCAACACTCGTGTTGCTGTGCGAGGTGAAGAGATCTTGCTGAACGGTCGCCCGACGAAGGTCTTGGGGCTCCGCTGCTCAAACGCACTGATCAGCGACGCCACAACCAACGATCTGATCGCAGCCCTCGACCCGTATCGATCTTACGGTGTCAACACGGTGGCGATTTTTGTTATGGGTTCTCGATTTGGTGACATCAAAGGCTACCTGCCCGACGGTTCGCTGGATCCTGTGTATCGCGATCGCTTTGAGAGGATCCTCAGAGCGATGGACGAGCGTGGGATGATCGCCATTGTCGGGTGCCTTTACTGGAGCACATCCAAAGCTAAAGAAGACCTGGCATCTTGGGATCAAGAGATTGCCAGCCGGGCTGTGGCCAACACGGCCAAGTGGATCGCCGAAAACGGTTTTACAAACGTGATTCTCGATCCGGACAACGAAGGAATGGCTGTCAAAGCAACGGGTTGGTCCGTAGAGGCCTTGATTCAAGCAGCGAAGGATGCCCATCCGGATCTTGTGGTTGCCAACAACACGAAACAGGACCCACCCAATGAAGACTTGAATATGCATTTCGGCAAACGTGAAAAAGGAAAGCCCTGGTTCGATAGCGAAGCAACCCCTCGCAAGACACCTGGCAACTACTGGGGTCGGTTCAGCAAAGAGACACATCAAGCCGATCCGAGCTACTACAACTATTCAAGAGTTGGACGCTACACGTCCGAGATGAAAGCGGAGCAATTACGTGCAACTCGTGAACACGTGTCGCGATTCAACGGATATGTTTTGGCCAGTACCTGGCTACAGTGCGGGCAGCGGGAAGGAATTGGTGGGCCGTTCAGCCAGCCTGGCGGTCAATCGAACCTGGGCTCGGAGAGTGACCTCTCGGCGGCGTGGAATTCCGATATCGACAAGGTGCATTCCGATGCCGGAATCCTTTGGTGGTTGGAGTTTATTCGGTCGACTTACGAGTGAGGCTTGAGATGGGAAGGCGGTTCGAGACGCCCGGACGCAAGCCTCACGACTCAATAACCGTAATCTTCGAAAGCCATCTGCCACTGGGACGCGATTTTCTTTCGCTTCTCGTCGCTCAATTCGTACCGGTTGGTTTTGTAGCTTTTCGAGCGCGAGGCATATCGCTCGATCGCGGGTCGTACGGTTTGAAAGTTGTTCCATTCAAGTTCGTCGTAGACGCGAGCGAGGGTCGTAACGGGATCGCCGACCAGTTGTTCATAGCGTAGTTCGACAAAATGCTGTGGCTCGACTAGCGCCCGAGTGTCTTGCAGTCGCTGGTACATTGCCTTGAAAGTGTCAAGGACCTGCTGTTCGATCACCGCCGACTCCGGACAGGCTTGCAGTCCATAGGACGTGTACATCGTCTTCCAAAAGTGAACGGTTGACGGAAAGACGACATACGGATCACGAACGATATGAATAAACCGAGCTCGCGGAAATATTTCGAGCAGTCGCTCGATTCGAAATGTATTTTGCGGTGACTTGACGACGAGACGTCCGTTCCGGCGAAACAGAATCGACTGGTAGAATCTCTTGAGTGTCGATTGCCAACGCCGAAGTTCGTCGGGCCGAAGATCCTGCAGATCGATGTATCTGGGATCTTGAGTTGGCCGACGAGGGAAGGCAACCGTCAGAAACGGACTGGGCAGCCCCATATTGCAGAGTGCGATTTCGTCCTCTTGCGGTCGATCAAAGCTCATTCGCATGTTGTCGAATGGTCTTTTGCGAGGAATCATGAAACGCAACCATCGACGCACGAATTGCTCGGTGATCAGAAAACAGTTTGGGGCCATGCTTTCATAGGTTGTTGGACAACGGTTCTCTCCGTCCAATGCCATGAGCTCGTGCAGCATGGTCGTGCCGCTGCGCCAGTGCCCAATGATAAAGACTGGATCTTCTGGCACGACGACCTTCCGGATTCGCCATCCGTATTGCAGATTCTGAATCCAACGCAATGTGGTATTGAGCAACGCAAGCAACGTGATGCCCAGCGCGTTGGGAATTCTGCGAAAGTCCACGGCGAAGCGATTCCTCAGCAGGAGGCGAGACCACGCAAACAGGTCCATACCGCTCCAGATCGAACCTTCAAGACGACGTGGCTCTTTCATCCGTAGCGTTTTCCTTGGCTGCCACGTCGCGCGGTTCAACGTCTCACGACGCTGAGCTTGAGGTCTTTGCTGGATCAGACGTTCGACGCAGCTGACGGATCACTTGCTCTGGTCGCCAAGGCGGTGTGGCTAACGTTCGACGCGCCGAGAGCGTTCGACTCTCGCGATAGAGGTGCACGCACAGGCGCAGCGGATGGAATTGCAGCAACCCCCAAGCGAAGAGCAGTTCAATCGACGAACGCAGCGTCAGACGCGGCGAAGCCGCAATGTACATCTCGCGATAATAGGGTCGAAAGCGACTCTTGAAATGATAGGTGCCCCGCATATCGAAGATCCAATTCAATCGCTTCCAGATGATGCCTAGACCCCAACGCATGATCCCGCTGTCGCCAGTTACTGCTTGCTCACACCGCAGACACGGCATCAAAGACAACGAGACGTAGTTCACGCCTTCTTCTTTCATCTGCCGCATGGTCTGCAACATCGCGAACGGAATTACGCCGCGCGTACTGCCGGGCCGGCGTCGATAGGTTTCGACCGCCCAGAACTCACCCCCCAACCCCGGCGTGCAGACGATAAAGGCAATGATCTGGCCGTCCTTCTTGGCCACAAATAACCGCCGTCGGTGAAGATCGAGAGGTCGAAACTGCCCAACGAAGAAGCGAAGTTCGCGTTGGTGTAGCGTCTCGGCGAGGTGCTGGCGAGAAATCGCCTCCAGCTCCGGAACAATCTGATCCCGGTATTCTTCGTCGGTCGTATCCGCATTCAACTCGCAAAACTCGACGCCCTGCTTCTTGCAATAGTTTTCCTGCCGACGGATCCATTCGTAGTCTTTCCCTGCCACTGGGTGCGGTCAAGTTGGATGATGGGTTCTTCACCGCATTTGGTGATCTGAAAGCCGCTCTTGCGGTACAGGGACGAATAAGCCCGCGGTATGTTGAAAAAGATAACAGACCAGCGCTGGCGACGGGCAAACTCCATAAACTCGGCGAGCAGTGATTCCCGATCCTCCAGGGGAGCCAGGACTCCGCCCGTCGCAATCACTCGCCTGCGCCGCCGATAAAAGCCGATGAATCCTGTGCCCTTGCGATTCCAAAAGTACTCACGATCGTCTTCGGTTACCAGATAGCTGTCGTAGGTCTCGGCATACTCGAAGGCGATTTGCTCCATGAGCTCGCGCATCGACTCGGGCATCTCGACTTGAGAGCGATAATACCGATCACGATTGGAAGTGAGATCGTCGCTGGCCGCTTGAGTTGGCATGTAAGGCGATTCTAGTTGCACGCGTCAGCAACGTAAACGCCGGTTGGTCCGTCTGGCATTCCGAAACGTAAACAGTTCCAAGCCGGCAGCACGGGCAGCCAGCCCCGACGTTCAACAAATGACGCTCACGTCTCTAAATTGGAACACCGCAGGCGCTCAACCTGATTGACCAACGAGGGATCGGCGACGCACCTCACTGTGTGAGGAACTCATCGACAACTTCGCCAAAACGCGTTGGGCAATCATCGAAGATGAAATGACCAGCTCGCCTCTCCGGCTGTTCGCGACCGATCATCACAAACTGCGAGCCCGGAATCGGCTCGTATGTGCGTGCTCCCGGCAGCGACATCGTGTCATCCTCCCCGTGAACGATCAGCGTCGGTGCCTTGATCTCCTGCAAGGCAGGGCGATAGTCCTGAGCCCGTCCAGCACTGAAATACATGGCGAAGACCGCCCATCCTCCGCTACGGGGTCCAGACGTCATGTCAGATGGGTCGTATCCTAACGCGGTCAAAAGATATTGTCCCAGCCGACTATGAACTTCGATGAGATCGGCATCGGACTTTGAAAAGATACTGCTGAAATCGAGATACTCTTCGACCAACTCATCAAATTTGATCCGCTCCGGCTCGTCCAGTTCAGCACGCGCAAGCTCGAACAGATTGCGTTCTTTGTCTGGGGGTGTCAATAAACCGGCCGGGGCGACCAGGATCAGTTTGTCCACGCGGTCGGGAAATTCTGCGGCATACAGCGTGGCAATCAAGCCTCCGAAAGAGTGACCGACGAGCGTCAGCTTGTCTTGCCCGAGTATCTGGCGAATGCGTTCGATGTCTGCGATCTGTGCGCCGAGTCCGAGCGTCCGCTCTAAGGTCAGCATGTTTTCGTAGAAGTTGCGTCCCACGAATCGATCAAAGGGACGTGTCGATTCGCCACAGCCTCGCTGATGGTAGTAGTAGAACTTGAAGCGATCGGTCAACGCTTCGAGCCCGTTCCACGCTGATTCGTTGGGAATTCCCGGGCCGCCGTGCACAACCAACACCGGGCGACCTTCGCCAAACGAATCGAACTTCAGATGGATGTTCGACTCGACCTGCCAGAGGGTCGCGTCTGTCTGTGGCGGCGGCGAAAGCGGACCCGTGAGATTCTCGCCAGCTCGCACGCTACCAAAGACGTACAATGGCTGGTTCATCATCCAATTGACCAGCCACGCTCCGACCAGGAGCACCACGCCGAGCAGGCCTATCACGACGAGAATCCATCGAATCGTTCGTCGGCTAGATATCATTTCGCGTCGGACGCCCCTGGCGTGAGTGTGGATGAATTTGGCAACAGGTGACGCTCAGTCCTCCGATAGCTCCGCTTCCAATGAATCAATCGCATTATCGTCCAGGGCCGTTGCGGTTCTCAAGACACCCGCATTATTGATCACCAATTCTGCATCGCTGGCGATTTCGGCTGCCGCCTGAATCGTGTCGCGACGCGTCAGGTCAAGTTCCAGCGGTACGACGCGATCGCCATAGGTTATCGCAAGTGGTTCCGCTGAGACGGGGTCGCGAACCGCGGCGTACACCTTGGCGGCGCCGTGTTTCAGTAGGATCTCAGTGATTGCCTTACCGATGCCGCGATTGGCACCGGTCACCAACCCCGTCTTGCTACTTACATCGAAGCCTATTTTATTCTCCGTTTTTCTGCTCACAACGATCCACGGCGGTGTGCTGGTCGCTGGACCTGTGGCGAGACAAGAAATCGATCTCGACTCGTCTCTGTGAATTGCTACCCCTGGCGAGTATCGATCTAGAATGCGAAGTCGGGAAGTCCCGCTTGTGGATGATCCCCTAGCATTCCTTAACGCGATGGTCGTATGCCCCCTTGTTGGACGCTCCTGAAATGTGAGATCTTTCTCTGGCGAGACGGTTTTGCGGAGAAAAATCTGCAGTCGCTGCTGACAAGTCACAAGTCAACTCAAAACTGTACGAGAGAGTTCTTCGTTTGCAGATGTAGGGTTCGGACGGCCACGAGCGACGAACTTGCTCCAAGCTGCACAGAACTTGCTCCAAGCTGCACACAGTGGAGGAAACTATGAAGGCGTCAGATCTCTTCATTGAAGGCCTAGAATCTGAAGGTGTGGAATATGTTTTTGGGATTCCGGGAGAAGAGAACTTGGACTTCCTGGATTCGCTCTCAAATTCGAACATTCGCCTGATTCTCACTCGACATGAACAGGCGGCCGGATTCATGGCGGCTACATACGGTCGGCTGACAGGCAAAGCCGGCGTCTGCCTCTCGACTCTCGGGCCGGGCGCCACCAATCTGGTCACCGCGGCTGCCTACGCACAATTGGGCGGAATGCCGATGATGATGATCACCGGACAGAAACCGGTGAAAAGCAGCAAGCAAGGGCAATTTCAAATCGTCGACGTCGTATCCATGATGGAGCCGTTGACAAAGTACACCAAGCAGCTTGTCAGCGCAGCCAACATCCCGTCCCGAGTACGTGAGGCGATTCGTCTGGCCCAAGAGGAGAAGCCCGGCGCGGTCCATCTCGAGTTGCCAGAAGACATTGCGGCCGAAGAGACGAACGAGCCTTTGATTCAAGCGAGTTTGGTGCGTCGCCCCATCGCCGAAGCCAAGGCGGTCCGCGCCGCCATCGAACGAATCCAATCGGCAAAACGTCCACTGCTGATCATCGGAGCCGGGGCGAATCGCAAGATGACGTGCAAAATGTTGCGCACGTTCGTCGATGAGTTCGGAATTCCTTTTGTGACGACTCAAATGGGCAAGGGCGTTGTCGACGAGCGAAGTCCGTTGTTCCTGGGCAACGCGGCACTGTCATCTGGAGACTTTATCCATCGGGCTGTCGAGGCTGCCGATTTGATTATCAACGTGGGACATGATGTCGTTGAGAAGCCACCGTTTTTCATGCGGCGGAACGGAGTCGAGGTGATCCATCTCAACTTTTTTAGCGCCACGGTTGACCCCGTCTATTTTCCACAAGTCGAAGTCGTTGGAGACATTGCAAACAGTGTCTGGCAGATCAGTGAATCGCTGCAAAAGCAGGATCATTGGGACTTTTCCCGCTTCATGGAGATTCGCGAGCATGCCGAGTCCCATCTTCGCGAAGGAGCCGACGATGACCGTTTTCCGATCTACCCACAACGGCTGGTGGCCGATGTGCGAGCGGCGGTCGAAGGTCATGGGATCATCGCGCTGGACAACGGCGTGTACAAGATCTGGTTTGCCCGTAACTACAAAGCCTACGCACCCAACACGGTGCTGTTGGACAACGCCTTGGCGACCATGGGGGCTGGCCTGCCTTCCGCCATTGCCGCCAAGTTAGTCCATGCAGATCGGTCGGTGACCGCGATTTGTGGGGATGGTGGCTTCATGATGAACTCGCAAGAGTTGGAGACCGCCGTTCGACTTGGAGTCCACATCACAGTCGTGGTGTTACGCGACGATGCGTATGGGATGATTAAGTGGAAGCAAGCCAACATGGGGCTTAAGGCTTTTGGGCTCGACTACGGTAATCCGGACTTTGTCCGCTACGCCGAAAGCTATGGGGCCAAAGGACATCGGGTCGGGAGTGCGGCCGAGTTGTTGCCGACGTTGCAGCAGTGTCGTGACCAACCCGGGGTCCACGTGATCGAGGTTCCTGTCGACTACTCCGAGAACGATCGCATCCTGAACCACGAAATCCAGGAGTTGAGTTCACAGATATAGGTTGAAGAAAATGAAAGATTCCTGGCCATATTTCTTAGCGAACGAGCCGATGGCTCCGAACAGTTCGCTTGCTGTAACCGACAAATACTCAGGCGAAACTGCCGCTCGCGTGGCATTAGCCGATTCGTCAGTGATCGATCGCGGAATTGCGGCTTGTGTTGAAGCGAATGAGGCAATGGCGACCATGCCGCCCTACCAGCGGCAGCAGGTTCTGCAGCATTGTGTACGACGATTCCAAGAGCGATCCGACGAGCTGGCACACTCGTTGTGCGTCGAAGCGGGAAAGCCGATCAAGGATGCTCGAGGGGAAGTAAGCCGCTTGATTGACACCTTTCGAATCGCAGCCGAAGAATCGGTACGCATTGGGGGCGAGCTCATGAACCTTGAGATCTCTCCACGTGCTCGCGGTTATCGTGGCATGTGGAAGAGAGTGCCTATCGGTCCCTGTTCGTTCATAAGCCCTTTCAATTTTCCATTGAATCTGGCTGCACATAAGATTGCTCCCGCCTTAGCGGTAGGATGCCCATTCGTACTCAAGCCCGCCAGCCGGACTCCCCTTGGAGCATTGATCATTGGTGAAGTTCTGGCGGAAACAGAATTGCCCAAGGGAGCGTTTTCAATCCTGCCGTGTGCACGAGATGGTGCTGAACTCTTCACCACCGACGAACGTCTTAAACTCTTGAGCTTTACCGGATCGCCCGGTGTCGGTTGGGCGCTCAAAGCGAAGGCGGGCAAGAAGAAGGTTGTTTTGGAGCTCGGTGGTAATGCGGCCTGCATCGTCGACGCCGACGCCAATCTAGCAGATGCCGTCGAGCGGATTGTCTTCGGAGCGTTCTATCAATCAGGGCAGAGCTGCATCGGAGTACAACGGATCCTGATTCACGAGCAAGTGTACGACGAGTTGCGCGATCGCCTGGTTGCCGCAACGCAAGCACTCGTGGCCGGCGATCCAAAACATGAAGATACATTCATCGGCCCGATGATCTCCGAGAAGGAAGCCGAGCGTCTCCATTCCTGGATCGATCAGGCGATTCAGGCCGGTGGCCGACTCCTTTGCGGCGGAAATCGAGACGGTGCGATGCTCGATGCAACCTTGCTAGAGAATGTACCGAGGGACCAAGACGTCTGCACTCAGGAAGCCTTCGGTCCGGTAGCCGTGCTGAGCCGCTTTAGCGACTTTAAGGATGCCTTGGCGAGTGTGAATGACAGCGTGTTTGGATTGCAGGCAGGCATCTTCACACGCGATCTGTATCGCGCTCAGCTGGCTTGGGACACGCTCGATGTGGGTGGCGTCATCATCGGTGATGTACCATCCTGGCGCGTGGACAACATGCCGTATGGCGGTGTCAAAGACAGTGGCCTCGGGCGGGAAGGTGTTCGCTTTGCGATGGAAGATATGACCGAGATCAGAAACCTGGTTGTTCGAACGCCGAGCGAGTTGTCCGTTTAAGGTCTAGCTTGAGAGCTTAGCTCAAAGCGAATTGTCGTCAGCGGACTTGCGTGCAGTCGGACAAGTGGCAAGCTTTGCTCCGGCGTAGTGGCCGACTCGTCTGCGACCATTCGCACGGGCAGATAGACGGGCAACGGATCTTCATCAAATGGATACGGATCACAAACAATGCGCCGTTGGCCGGCAACAGTCCATGCCACGGTGACACGATCGTCCCAGTTACGACGTGGCACATCCAAAAAAGTGTGATCACTCTGACCGCCGAAACTCATCAGTAGCGATAGCGCGTCCAACAGCTGGAGCAAGCGAATGTGCGGCTGAAGATGAGGCGGTCTCACCGCATCCGACCACAGACCGTCTTCCCGTAAACGCGCGATCATCGCGTCTTGGAACTCACGTTGCTCTGTCAAAAATGTGTGCGTCTCGTTGCGATCAGCAACCAACCGATTGGCCAACTCGCCAATTCCAAAGATGGGATGACGCAACGCGTCGTTGTCGCCATGAAGATCCGGGTAGGCGAAGGCATAGAGCCAATAGGCGTGCATGCTAATCAGCAACGAAACGTAAGGATGGCGATCTGCCAGCCGAGGCACGCCAAGCCGCCAACGATTCAGCCCAGCATCCCGATTGGCTCGAGTTACATCAGGCAGATTCAAGGGCAGCGAATCCGTGGTGTCCAAGTCAGGCGCTGCTTCCCATTCCCACCAACCGTTGTCATGCTCGGCGATCGCGTGAATGACTTCCTGTCGCAGCAGTTCTGGGTCGGCTGAGGCCGCAAACTCACCGGGTCGGGCAAAGTCGTTGGCATTGCCCCAATGAGCTGCCAGGTATCCCGACACACGAGCATGGTCCGGCTGGTGAACGAGCCAGATTTGGTCATCGACGCGAGTCTTGAGCATCAGTCTCTCCCGTCAGCAGTGGTCAAAAACTACCTGCAATCGACTCGGCCTTGGCAATCGCTGCCGCTTCGGTCTGCTCAACATCCGCAGGTGCACCCATGGTCGGTTCAATCACTACCTCATGGATCTCCGTAAACCCGATGAAGCCAAGTAACAACTTCAAATAGCTTGTTTGAAAATCCATCCCACTGGCTTCGTCGCTGCCGTAGGCGCCGCCTCGTGCGTAGATGGCGACAATGGGTTTGCCGGTCACCAGTCCACTGTAGCCTGATTCCGGCGAGAAGCTGAATGTCTGACCCGGCTGAGCGATCACGTCGATATAGTGCTTGAGTTTGTAGGGTATCCCAAAGTTCCACATTGGCACGCTGATCACATATTTGTCCGCCGCTTTGAATTCCTCACACACACCGACGACGGCATCCCATGCAGCCTGCTGCTCAGCCTCAAAGTTCTGTCCGTGGATCACCTGGTATTTTGCGTCGATAGTATAACCATCGAACTCCGGAAGTTGCTTGTCCCACAGATCGATCTTGGTGATTTCATCGTCGGGATGGGCCGCTCGGTAGGCGGTGATGAAGGCGTCGGCAACGCGAATCGACTTGGATCGAGCCTTACGGGGAGAGGATTCGATATAGAGTAGCTTGGCCATTTCATGTTCCTATCGCTGGCATTAAGTTGCAGTTGCGGGTTCTGATTAAAGGGAATCTTAACCGTTCTCCGCCACGTCGTAACCCGGCAGTCGAGTCGACCCAGTTCGAGCATGCATGGCCTGCCAGCTTGATGGGGCCATTGCGCCCCTGCTACGGCATCCTACAGCAATCCGTCACCGCGTTTTGCCCTATCGTCGAGTTCAACTTCAAGGATGGCATCGATATCTGCTGCGTCCATCTCATGAGACGGATCCTGCCAATCGTCCCAGATCGATTCCGCAATGCGCTCGTCAATCATGCGGGGATCGATCGGTCGCTGCGCGACAATTGGCTGCTGCAACCTGGCCGCGTCATTTTTGATGACGTGTGTCGGTTCATCGTGAACAAGACCGGCAGCAATGTCGTGCAACACCGCGGACCGAGCCTGTGCTTGTGAATGGGTTGCGACGGCCTGTGCGACGGCGTTTGAGACATAGGCTCCGGCTTGAAATGCCGCTACGAGGTCGGATGTGTTGAATTCTTGATCGCAATTCCAATCGCCCGTTGCCCAGCCTGAATTGGCGGCAACGTTGTCTTCGTACTGGCCGGACACAAAAATCTGAACCAAGTCGGTTGAGTCGAAGTTTCCATCCAGATTCGCGTCGCCAATCGGAACTCGGAGCACCTGATCAAGAAGGAAGGCCACGTCCTGCTGGTCAACCACTTGGTTACCATTCAGGTCAAACTGCAAATTACCGCCGCCTACGGCTTGGCACAGAAGGTCAATGTCAGCCGCATTTGTGACTCCATCCTGATTAAAGTCCGTATTGATGCTTGTCGTTCGGCCCGGCGATGGCACAGCCCCCTGCCAGTTAGCAGGTTCATTGCCGTACAGCGGAGGCGTAATTCGCATCAGTGACAGCCCAAGCCCGTCGGCATCCGCCGGCCACGGCGACCGGTCATCGTAGAGCACCTCGTCCTCGACGACATACGCATCGATCGAAGGATCACGCATGAGCAGCGTAATCCGATCGTCGCTGTTGCCCAATTGCCCGGCAAAGCCACCGACCAAGAGGACGTCTTCGTTCAAACTGTAATTGGCCCGAAATGCGGCTAGGCGAGTTCCATTGTCTGGATCGTTTGGATTGAAGGGCAGTACGACAACGGACGCACCCGCATCGAGTAGCTGTGGTTGGAAATCGATGTCGACACCACCTCGCAACCTCAAATTGTTTAAATCGATTGGGTTCGCCGTCGTGTTTAGCAGTTCGACAAACTCAAGGTCTTGTAGTTCAAGCTCGGGGTGAAGATCCAGCACCGATTGCGGCGGCTGGGCTGGATGATAGTTGATCTCCGCCATGACAACACCGCCAACCGCAGGCGCCGCGTTCTGGCTACCCAGAGTGATATTAGTGACAGGTGTCAAACGGGAGCGGCCTGCTGAGTTAACAACGCGTGCAAACGGCTGACCAAGCCTCGCGGCACGAAAGTGAGCTTCGTCAACAAACGTACTCACGCCAGTCGTTTCATCACCAACGACCAACCAGACGTCGTCGCCGTTGCTGCTGCTCAGGCCAAAGTCCTTGGGGCCTGGCGTCTGAGGTGTCGGATTGAAGTCGGCTTCGGTGAATACCGCAAAGCCCTCGGCGGGGATGATTGTTCCTGCCGGTATCTGGAACTTGAACAAATCCTCGCTCGAATCACTCAGATACCAGCCACCCACGTCAATCGGCGAGGCGGATGCATTGTGCAATTCGATGGCGTCGCCGACTTGGCCAACCCTGCCGTCTGGCCGTGTGAGGACTTCATTGATGATGACCGGCGGAGCGGCGATGCGTGCAGACCCGGGAGTTCCGCCACGGGCCGCGCTAGATCTCCAGCGATAGAACTTACTCGCCTGATCGGTAGGCGAAGCCGAAATCAACTCGAGCGTGGCACCGTTTCCATCAGGTGCTTCAGGCCATGGGTCGCCATCATTATAGTTGACCGCCAGGTACTCTCTGGCTTCGACATCTGTCAACGCGACTCGCTCGCCACCGTTAGCTAGCCTCCCGGTCCATTCACCGAGCACGGCAATGTCATCACCATATCGCAGACGGAAGGCGGGCAAATTGCCAACCACGACTCCGAACTCACCGGGTGCCAGGGAGACGTCGGGGAAGTCGAACGTAACTCCGTCAGAGAGCGAGAGCCCGACAAGGCTCACCGTTTCGGTTTGGCTCGTGTTCTGGATTTCGATGAACTCAAAGTCATCGCTCTGAACGATCGGAATCGCTGTCACTTCAGCAAGCGACGGATCATATGGATTGTAATTCACCTCGGTGATGGCGAGGTTTTCCGGACCGGCCGGATTGACGACGTACGTCCTGGATTTGATTGGCCCCCATTGGCCCTGCTCGAATCCTCGCGCCGTAATGGTCGTTGTTTCAGTAATCGGAAGACTTCCAGTGAACAACTTTGCCGAGGAACTCATGTCACCATTGAGCGCGCGCGGATCCGATCCGTCGGTAGTGAAGTAAACATCACTTGACTGGTTCGGTTGCCGCACGAAGGCGATCAATTCCGGCGAGATAAACAAGTCATTGCTCGATGGCGATCGGTTCATTCCTTGGATAGCCAGAACGTTCTCGCCGTGTCTCAACAAATGCCTCTCTTTCGAGACGTTGTACTGGAAGACACGATTGGCCTCGCCCGAACCCGCAGCTCGGGAATCCCAGGCAAGGTCATCGGGAGCTTTGTCGGAAACGAGCGGACTGCCGTTCAAAAAGGCGGCGAAGCCGTCGTCAAACTTCATTTCCAGCACCATCCGATTGACGAAATCCAGATCGAGCGTCGGATCGATGTTAAAGGCGAAGCGTGAATAGAATGAGCTTGTCTCAGTATCTCCATCTCCGTCGCGGTCCATCCGTTGCTCGGGTGGCAATTCGTCGCTTAGCAGATCAAGCCCCATCAAATTGCCGTTACCGGAACCCTTTTCGAATCCAACGCCGCCCGTTCCACTGATCCAGGACGAGTCGTCGAAGTCAGACGCCGTCCAGAGTGGAGCCTGATCGGGAGCGGGTGCATCGAGAGTTCCGTCTTGAGGTACCAAGGCGGTTGCGGGGCCGCCCTCGACGACCAACGGTGTTTCAACACCAGCGGTAAGTGCCGCGGTTACGCTGATCTCGAATCCCTTGGGTACCTCGCCACCAGGGTGACTGTAGGCGGGCGCTGAAACAGGTGTCATCAGGCCGGCATTTTGAAAGTTATCCAGTGTTTCGACATCAAGTCGCGGCATGTAGTTGTCGCGAACGTTGGCTACTTCAGCACGCCAAGTATCGACCGTGATGGTCGGAACAATGACGGCTGGGCGACCGGAATCGATCGAGATACGTTCGCCTTCGCGGGCATCTCCCCAGCGAGCGGATTCGGCGATGATCGCCGCCTCCATGAAGGCGGCTTGGCGATCCCATCTTGCTTGATTCTCTGCCAGGCTGAGCGCTCCTCCTTCCGAGAAGTGGAGTTCGACTCGGTCCGCAAATTGCATGTTGAAAGAATCGACGTTTGTACGCAACAAGTGATACAGCTCAGCCGGTGTGTTGCGATGATTACTGATGGTGCCGACACCGGTTAGATCGCGGAAGCGACCATCCAATGCGATTTCCTGATCCCATACGTAGAACTTAAATCCCTTCCCGGGGGAGACGCGATTACGAGATGCATACCAATTGTGATGCGGCCAATCTTCGACGCCGGCATACAAGTGAAGAATCATAAAGTCGATCAAATTATCGACATCCAGCAGGGCGGCCGCGTCTGGATCGGATGTGCCGTCAGCTCGGTTTCCCTGCAACTGCTGATAGATCGCCTCCGCGTTGTCGGCATCTCGCAGGCTGCGTGCCAGTCGAAACATGTCATTCCAGGCTGTTCGCTCACCGCTGTCCAACTCGTTGAAGTCCTTGATAATATCCCAGTCTTCCCGTTCGCCACCGAGATACTGTGACAAGAATGCGTCATCCGGTCGCTCGGCCGGATTGTAGATTCCCCAATAGAGACCATTGATGTAGAGGTGAACGTATGTGTTGTGTGTCGAGGGACTGCCCATGGCCAATTGCGTATCACGCATCCAAACGTCACGCATGTACAACGAATCCATGGGGCTGTAGCGATCCGTTGCCGTTCTGGTTGCAAAGGCGTCCGTAAAGTGTGCTCGCAAGACCAAGGTGTTGAAAGTTTCGTTATCGGTATCCTCGAACAAAGGGAACCTGAGGTTGCCGGGGCCGTAGTCGTTGCTAAAGATCAGCCGAAAAGAATGTTTCTTTAGCCGCACGTTGTCGCGACTGGCATTGCCATGCATCTGAACACCAGCGTTCAGCTGGAATTGCTCACGAGTGTGAGGATCAAAGTACTCGACGGACCCCGCATGGCGATACGCGGGCCCGCGTCTCGTTGCATCTCGATAGATTCCCCGTGTTCCCCACAGGTCTTCGTGTTCCATGACGATCGACATCGTGGGAATCGACATCAGAGATTCTCGGATTCCGAAGTCTTCATTGGCAGGATTATCATCATCCCACTCTGCGACTACTTCTGGGTCCATCTCGAAATCGGCCGTCGCATTGGCCTGCCAGCGAAGCGGATACTCCGGGGCATCTGGATCGTTCAATGGATCCTGCCGAATGACATCTTCCAAGAAGATGTAAGTCTGAGTATCGATATTGGTCGACAGGTGTTTGTCCTTGATCGCCATGGCTCGCAGATTCGTCGTGGTCGAGATACGAACGGTTGCCGATGACGGCTCGCCCGCGTCGTTGTGGACTTGGACGCCGCTGGTTAAAGAAGGAGGGCTGCCATCGACGGTATAGATGATCGTCGCCCCAGGCGTATCGCTGGTGATTTGCACGTCGAACGGCTCACTGTAGAATCCGCGATCGTGACTGAAGGAGGTGTCACTCACCACCGCCAGGTGACCGACATCGTTTCGCGCACCGGGCGTGGGTGGAGAGAAGTACCTGCCCGTGCTGCCTTCTATCGAAGTCGCCACCAGCCGCGGGGCAATTAACATGTCGCCATCGGCTGCCGATGAATTGAGACCGTGAATCGCCAGGATGTTAGTTTCGCCCGGTTTCAAAAGCGGTATGAATTCCGACAGGCCGAACGATTGGACGGTGAGCGTCTCGGACGTTGTTGGCTCGGCTGTTGCGACCGCATCATAGGCAACCTCTGATCCTGCCGTACCGGGGGCATTTTGACGAGCGACCTCGCTGCCATTCAAATAGGCGACGAATCCAGCATCAAACTGCATGGCCAATGACAACTCGTTAAATTCAACTGTGTCCACGGTGAACGGTATTCGAGTCAGCAAGCTCGAAGACTTCTGATTCATTGCGTCGGCGACATCCGTGCCAATCATGCCGACGATACTGGGGGCACTCAGCTCAAGCGAATTGATGAATACACCGTGTGACGTCCCGCCGTTGCGCACACCTTCGATCACCATGCGGCCGTCGCTCGATGAGATCAACGAAGCGGCGAACGAGTGCGAATCATTGTCCGTCGGTGTGTCGGAACCATCGAACCTATAGTCATCAACGATTGTCTGGTTACCAAGTGCCTCAGTCCATCTCGACACCCGTTCGCCTGTGCTTCCGTCGTCATACGATCGGATCTTCAGGTCATACGTTTGATTCGCTGCCAGACCTGCTAACTCAATTCGCAATCCAGGACTTCCACTGGTGCGATTGGCAAAAATGAAATCGTCGTAGATCTGGTCATACGTGAAATTCGGAGGGTCATCTGTTGGTTGGGACCGGTCGCGGTCGTCAACGCGCGCCTCGCCGAAGCCAGTGATCGTTACCGTGACCCCGTCAACGACGGACCCGCTGTCGGCCGAGGTGAATGGAGTGAATCCTTCTTCCGTATTCTCCGCTCCTGGTTCTCCAGTGTCATCGTCATTGAAGTCGAGACGAAGCTCTTGAGTCTCGCCGTCGCCGCTGGTGTCATATCCAACCGAGTCCTGACCTCGAAGCCAAGTGGCCGAATCAAAATCCGGCTGTGTCCAACGGGTACCTAGCGAATTGTCGGTCGGTACCAGAATCTCAATCCTCGATTCGTGCGATACAAGGTCGATGGATTCGCCCGCCTGCGCAATCCCAAAAGACACATCTTCAAACTGCCGACGAAACTCATTCCCGGCCGTTCCAAACTGACTGACAATCGTTTGACCATCCGGCTGGACCAACGCAAGATATTCACGCTCAGCATTCAAGCGAAAATTCGTGTGCAATTCGACGCTCGGATCGGCGCACTGGATTCCAGGGAATTCACAACCCGACGCAAAGGCAACCAGGTACTCGCCCGGGTTCAGGATGGTCGATGGGAAGGTCCACTTATCCAGTCGACTCGCGTCATCGGTGAGGTACCATCCCTCCAGATCGATTGAGCTGCTACCAGAATTAAAGACCTCGATCCAATCATCTGAGGCGCCACTGGAACTCATCAACGTGTTATCGTTGTCTGCCAAGAATTCGCTGATGATCGGCAAGCCAGTGAGGAGGCTGCGAGTTTCTAACGATTCGAGCTGGAATTGCCGCCGTTTGAGATTCATGTCGATCGATCCGAATTCGCATGCATGGACGTTCTTGCTCGACGTAGCGCAAGTAAGTGGTGTCTAATGATAAGCGAGAATTCGATTTCTCGCGACGAAGACATTGCTACACGGGCAGTTTCGTCGACGATGGAGCGAGGACGCGTGTTCACTAGCCTGAGCCACGGGAGCGTCGCGACCTTTAACAAGCGGGATTGGCTGGATTTCAAGCAGGATACCAGTCGGATCGTTGCCATCTAGATTTGGCGGCGGGACAATGACCGATTCAGAGCTGTTCTGCGACTCACGATGTCCACGGATACGGTCGGAGCCAATCATGAGACCGGTACGTTCTGAACGGAACTTGGCCTTTTGTAGACGTCCGCTTCGATTGGAGTTGCTTGAGCCGCGGCACTTGCTGGCGGCTCAGGTGGTGATCTCCGAATTTCAGGCGATCAACCAATCGACACTCGAAGACAGTGATCGTGAATTCACTGATTGGTTGGAACTGCACAATGCGTCCGCCGATTCTGTCAATCTCACGGGTTGGTATCTCACTGATGATCCGACCGATTTGACGAAGTGGCCATTGCCTGCTCTCGAATTGGCGACGCACGAACGACGAATTGTCTTCGCGTCAGGCAAGAACTGTACCGATCCGGTCGACGAACTCCACACAAATTTCGATCTCGCAGATGACGCCGGCTTTCTGGCACTCGTCCGACCTGATGGTGAAACGATCTCGCAGCAGTTTGGTCCGGATTATCCCGCGCAATGGCCAGACCAATCGTATGGACTCTCCGTCGTCAGCGAAACACTTGGAGAGTCGGAACACTTTTTCCTGGTGCCCACTCCTGGCAGCGAGAATCATCTGCCGGCGGCAGCGCCTCCCAAAATTCTTGGTGAGAGTGGGATCCACTTTACGGAGACAATGGTTCAGCTGGCCACCGAGTCGCAGCACCTTGAGATTCGCTACACGCTGGATGGTTCCGCGCCCACTGAAGAGTCGCAACTCTACACTGCGCCGATCAGGTTGACCGAAAGTGCAATGTTGCAGGCCCGTACGTTTGATACCTCCCCCAGACCTCAGTTCACCAGCAGCAATCCGGCCAGTGGCACCTACTTCATTCTTGATGAAGAACTACGCAATCGTTCGTCGGATCTACCCATCGTCATCATCGATACGTTGCAGCAGAGTTTCCCTGCGGCGACGTCGCCGAAGCTGCGACCCGTCAACGTCTTGGTTCTAGATGTCGACGAGACAACGGGGCGAGCGACGATCGAAAATGGAAGAGTTGACTACTTCGGCCGGGGTGGTGTCCGCGATGACGGTACGGATGACTGCTGTCGCCCCAAGCCAAACATACTCCTCGAAACTTGGGGCCTGACGGGAACGAATCAAAGCGATGGCGTGGCTGCGCCAATCCTTGGAATCGATGCGGACAGTCAATGGTACTTTGAGCCGGGAAACAACTTTGACACGACCCTGCTACACAATCAATTTGCGATCGATTTGAGCAGCCAGATTGGGCAATGGGCACCCGACTACAGCATCTTCGATTCGACAGATCTGGTGGACGTGTTGCGATTCGGTGAATACGAAGACCGATTCGGTGGGAATTCAACTTGGCAGGAGGGTGACTGGAACGGTGATGGTGATTTCGATTCCTCAGATCTTGTTTTGGCATTCCGCTCAGGCGGCTACGTCTTGGCAGCGACCGCGTTGAAAGACGGGTGATGGCCGATGAAGCCACCTCGTTGTTCCATTTCAGTCATTATTCCTGCATACAACGAAGAGTCTTACATCGGTCCTACGGTGGAGTTTGTCAAAGAAGCTAAGGCAATCGTCGAGCAGCGGGATGCTGTGGATGTCGACATCATCGTCGTTGACAACGGGAGTACAGATCGGACTGCCGAGATCGCTCGTTCTCATGGAGCTCGAGTGGTCGAAGAGTCGCGTGGCAACGTGGCGATCGCGCGGAACGCAGGTGCTAGTGCGGCGAGAAATGAGATTCTGGTCTTTGTCGACGCAGACACGCATTGGCCTCGTTCGCTGTTGTGTCGCGTCGTGGACGTGATGTCGGACGATCGCTACGTCGGCGGCGCGGTGGATACCGAATACCGGCCCAAACGTCTTGTCGTGCAGGCTTACGTCCGATTCTGGCGCGTATTCGGAAGACTGTTTCGCATGGCTCAAGGTGCAACGCAATTCTGTCGGGCGAGTGTCTTTGAGTCGATCGGGGGATATGACGAAAGAGTCTTCATGGGTGAGGACGTCGATTTCTATTGGCGACTTCGCCAGTTTGCTCGCAAACAAACTGCCGTGGTCCACTTGATTGACGACGTGAAGGTCGTTCCGTCGTGCCGAAGGTTGGACAAATGGCCGTTCTGGAAAACGTTGGCTTTGACGAATCCGCTGACCTGCTTCGTGTTTTCCCGGTCCAAGAAACCTTGGGGCAGCTGGTACGGAAGACCGACACGGTAGCCATAACAGTCGAAGATGCAGCGACAGTCGTTTGAATGCAGCGGGCGGGCAGCCGTTGACAAACCCGCTATGCGAGAATATCGCGGATGACGTGCGCTTCATGGACGCCCGTCAGTCGCTCTTTGAGTCCGTTGCGCATCACGTACAAGTCTTCGTGATGAATCCCCAGTTGGTGCAGGATCGTCGCGTGCCAATCCGCCACAGAGACCTTGTCTTCGACGGCGGCAAAGCCAAGTTCGTCCGTTGCTCCATAGGTCATGCCACCGCGAACTCCACCGCCCGCCATCCAGGTGACCATGGCATTCTTGTTGTGGTCTCGACCCGCCTTCTTTTCATCCTTGTCAGACGGCAGTTGTGCAATCGGCAGTCGGCCGAATTCACCACCCCAGACGACGAGTGTGTCGTCCAGTAAACCACGCTGTTTGAGATCCTTGAGCAAGCCAGCGATCGGCTTGTCGGTCTTGTTGCACGCCGACATCAAGCCATCTTCCAGACCTGTGTGGTTGTCCCAGATTTGAAACTCAATGTAGAGTTGCACGATTCGTACACCGCGCTCAACGAGTCGGCGGGCATAAAGGCAGCGACGGCCGTATGAGTCCGTGGCTTCCTCTCCAATTCCGTACATGTCGAGTGTTTGCTGAGTCTCGCCTGATAGATCGAGTGCATCGGTGGCGGCAAGTTGCATTCGAGCTGCGAGCTCATAGCTGGCGATCCGCGCGTCAAGTGCTGGTTGCATCGGGTGCCGCCGGCGGTGCACACGATCGAGCCGCGAAAGCAAATCACGTTGTATCTGCGTAACTGTCGTTGGCTCGTCAAAGTCACGCTGAAGGTTCAAGACGGGGGAACCGGTTGAGCGAAAGCGAGTGCCCTGGTACACCGGAGGCAGATATCCGGCTTGCCAGCTTTGGGTGTGATTGACCGGTAACCCCTTGGGATCGTCCAGCACGATGTAAGCGGGCAAGTTCTGGTTCTCGCTCCCCAATCCATAGGCGATCCAAGACCCAAGGGACGGCAAGCCTTGAATCTCACTGCCACTATGGATTTTGAACAACGCCGGCTCATGTGTCAGGTTGGTCGTGTGCATCGACCGAATGAGTGCGATGTCATCGACGCATCCTGCAATGTGGGGCAGTGCATCGGACACCCACATTCCGCAATCGCCCCGTTGTCTGAACTTGAACCAGCTCCGCATCAATGAACCTGCATCTTGCGGATTTTCGACTTCGCCAGCAATGTGCCCAAAGTATGACTTGCCGTGCTGCTTCTCCAGCTCAGTTTTCGGATCAAACAAGTCCATCTGGCTTGGACCGCCGTTCATGAATAATTGAATGACCGATTTTGCCTGAGCACCGAATTGGGGTGACTTAGGACTTTGACTGGGAATGGCGGGAGACGGTGACTCATGCTGTACCTCGCCTAAGTCTCGGCCAAATAGATCCGTCGAGAGCAACGATGCCAAGGCCGCGCCGTACATGCCATTGGCCACGCTGTCAAAGAAGCCGCGTCGCGACGTTTGCTGATGTTGTCGATCTTCCATCCAGCCCTCATCTCATTCGATGAACAGAAATACCGCTGAATTCATCATTGCATGACATAGGTTGCCCAGTGCCCGTCGCTTGATCTCCGGCTCAATGTCGTGCTGGATCTTCGGTGATAACTTTTCACGCCAGACCTCCGTCAGTTCGATCAGCGATTCGGTCATCGCGGCTTGTTCTTCGTTGTCGGGTGGGCGGCCTATGGCACTTAGAAACAGATGCCTAATCCGTTGCTCGTCGTCCGTTGATTCCAGCAACAATCGATCGGCCAGTGACAAACTCAGCTCGTGTACCATTTTGTTGTTTAGCAGATACAACGCTTGAGGTGCGACAATCGACGTAGGGCGATCAATGCAGTTGGGGCTCATCGCCGGTCGGTCAAAGTTATCCAAGATGGTAAGTCTTTGCGTCCGACGCTTGAGGACGTAGACGCTACGGCGAAAACCGGAAGACTTTGCAGTGGACACAACCAAACCGTCGGCTCGGGCGCTGACCGCATCGGCTGGTCCAAAGGGAGTCGCATCGAGTTGGCCGGAAAGCGACAACAATGTGTCACGCAATGCTTCGGCGTCCATTCGCTGAAGTGGCATTCGCGAAAGCAACCGATTCTCTGGGTCCAGCTGCTCGTGTTCCGCCGAGCTGTCCGAAGACTGCCGATAGGTGGCCGAAGTCATGATCAGTCGGTGAATGTGCTTTATGCTCCAGCCACTGCGAACAAATTCGATCGCTAACCAATCCAGCAATTGTGGATGTGACGGCTGGGCCCCCGCGCGACCGAAATCATCAAGGGTCGCAACAATGCCGCGGGCAAAATGGTGCTTCCAGATGCGATTGACCATGACGCGGGCCGTGAGCGGATGAGTTGGCCCCGTCAGCCACTTCGCTAGGGCCAGTCGATTGCCGGTTTTGGTCGAGCCGGGCCAGGGCGGTTTCGGTGCGAAGGGAGTCTTGCCGTCGGTCAACACCGAAGGTACTCCGGGTCCGACCAGGCGAGCTGATTGCCGGAAATCGCCGCGTCGTAGAAGATACGTGGGTGATGGTTGACCGCGATCCCACAATGCACGAATCATCGGTTCTGGAATGCGGTCAGCTTCGAGTTGTTTGATCTTCTTCTCAGTAGCGGCCTTGAATTCCTGGTCGTCGCTGCGTTGCTTCAGCTGCGCCTTAAGCTCCGTGATGCGGGCTTCCTGTTGTTCCCACTGCTCACGTTCTGGGGACCTGACAATGGGCAGGTATCGATAGCTACCCATTTCATTCCCCGCGCCGCCTGTTACCGGCTTGAGCCAATCGTGTTCGTCCATCGCCGGCTTCAAGAGCGCTACAAGCCGATAGTAGTCGCGTTGTGGAATCGGATCGAATTTATGCGAGTGACAACGAGCGCACCGAATCGACAAACCCATGACAGCTGAACTGAGAACGTGCAGCTGATCATCGATCACGTCGAGTCGGTTTGGCACGAATCCGGTGATACCGGCAAAGGTGCCGTCGGATGTCATCCGTAGGAATCCCGTAGCAACAAGATTGTCGTAGAACTGTCCACTTATGTCAGCGTTTTCGTAGTCGGCCAATTCGTCGCCAGCGATTTGCTCGAGTAGAAATCGGTTGTAGGTTTTGTCAGCGTTGAATGATTGAATGACATAGTCACGATACCGGTACGCATGGGGACGAATCGGGTCGCTGTGCTGGACGCCCTCCGAATCGCTGTATCCGGCGAGATCTAGCCAGAACTGCCCCCACCGCTCGCCGTATTGAGGCGATGCAAGAAGATGATCGATAACTTGTTCGTATGCGTTGGGGCGGCGATCGGAGACGAACGACTCAACTTGTTCCGGTGTCGGCGGCAGGCCAATCAGATCGAAGTAGGCGCGTCGAATCAGGATGTGCCTTGGCGCTTCGGGAGAAGCCTGAAGTGCAGAAGTCGTCAGCCGATTCAGTACAAAAGTGTCGATCGATCCTCGACCGTGACCGTCGACGGCTGGAAGGGCTGGCGATTGGGGTGGCTGAAACGACCAAAACGCTCGGTCTTCGTCACTGACAAGTGGATCTGGTTCGGTCGAAGCGACATCTGGTTGCACCGCAACTTCGGGCGCGCCCAATTCGATCCATTTCGCCAAGCGATTGAGTTCTGAGTCATCGACTGGCTTGACACTGTGGCTCGCGAGTTGTGATCTTGGCGGCATCTCCTCCTGTCGTATCTTCTGGACGATCAAGCTGGCGTCCGGATCGCGCGGGACGATGGCCGGTCCTGATTTGCCTCCCGCCAGCATCGTTGTCCGACTTCGCAGATCCAGACCGGCCTCTTGCGTTTGTCGACCGTGGCACGTTGCGCAGCGAAGCAGGAGGATCGGAAGCACATCGTGTTGATGAAGTTGGGTTTCGGCGATCTCAGCGTGTGCATCCAACACCGCGCCCTGTTCGATCCAGAGTCGAATCAGGTCGATCTGATCGCTCGATAACGGCTCACCCTCGTCTTCGGGTGGCATAGCACCGGATTGAATGACTTCCAGCAACAGACTTTCGTCTGGGTTGCCAGGATCGATGATCGCACCAGACTCGCCGCCACGCAGGATGCCTGCGGCAGCTTTCAGGTTGAGTTCAGCTCTCTGTGTTTTGTCGCCGTGGCAACGATAACACCGCGCCTTGAGGATCGGTCGAATGTCGTCCTCGAAGCGAACGGTTGGCGAGCCGTCGCAATGGTTGCTGACGGGGAACATCACCGCGACGACGGTGAGATATGTAACAGATCGTATCAGGCGTCTGTTGCTTGGTGGCATGGTGGTGATTGAATGCGCGGGACGAACACGACGAATGGGATTCGTCCGGGAGGGGCGAGCTTACTGGATCAGCCCAGATTATAGCCAAATTGCGTCAGATCGTGATGCATTTTCATCGCCCGGTGCGACGCCACACGAGTTTGGATTTGCTGGTTTGCCTGTCCTGATGAAACGCTCGCGCTTTCACGGAGAGAATCGATTAGAATCGAGCCGGTCGAAATCGTCTTTGCCTTCTTCCGACGTCATCCAAGGTCGGTAATTCATGCGAATCCGATGCGCGTTGATTGCTGGTATTCTGATCCACGCGATGTGCGTCGCGCCGGCGAGAGGTGAGCGGCCCGAGTGGCCCTTCTATCAACCGACCGAGGTTACGCCTCCGACAGTTCGCCACGTCGACTGGGTACGTAACGACGTCGATCGTTTCATTCTGTCAAAGCTCGAAGCGAAGCAGCTTACGCCGGCACCCGAGGCCGATCGTCAAACTCTGATCCGGCGTTTGTACTTTGATCTGATCGGCTTACCGCCCACGGTAGATGACGTAACGGCCTTCGTTCATGACACCGATGAGAAGGCGTACGAAAAGCTCGTTGATCGATTGCTTGATGACAAGAGGTATGGCGAGCGTTGGGCGCGCCGATGGCTCGACCTGGCTCGATACGCCGACACCGCCGGCTACGAGGGTGATCCTGATTTGCCACACACATGGCGGTATCGAGACTACGTAATAGACGCTTTCAACAACGACAAGCCTTACGACCTCTTTGTCCGTGAGCAGATTGCCGGGGATGAGTTTGCAGAGATCATGGGGGCCGGTGATCTGCCCGATACGCCTCCGGAGCGTGTCGTGGCCCTCACTTTTCTGAGACTTGCTCCGTTTACTGAGCCACGTGGCGACGAGACTCGGCATGAAATGCTGAGCGAAATGACGTCGACCGTTGGCTCGGTTTTTCTTGGCCTCACGGTCGGGTGTGCCAAGTGCCATGACCACAAACACGACGAGATTTCGACACGCGACTTCTACCGGATGAAGGCCTTTTTCTCGACCGTGCAGCTCCCTCGCCCGGAGCGTGGTGACATCTATCAAATTGGTGGCTCGATCGACGCCAAGTTCTACCGTGACGGGGAAGAGGAGTGGGCCAAGAATCTGCGGAACAAGTTGCAGCAACAAACGGCTGACGCGAAGACAGAACTTGCTCGGCTTCGTAAAGAGATTCGCCAACGCCTTGGACTGAAGGAAAGCTCTGCCGGCGGGTTTGGCATCCAATTGTTCGGCCCGGATCGGAACGACTACTCTTTCGATCAGCGAGAAGTTCACGACGGCAAACCGCACGTGAGCGTCGTCAACGCCAGCGATAAGCGTTGGGAAATCTACACCGACGGTCACAAGGGTTCGCTCGGCCAACTCTCTGGGGAAAACCGTGGTGGCTGGTTCCAAGCGATATCCCAACCGCGACATATCAGTTTAGGACAGCACAGCGAAGGGCAGGGGACACCGAAGGGTGGCCAGCACCGAGGCTCGTTTGCCGAGCTATTGATCTACGACCGACCGCTCGATGAGTCTGAATTGAGTTTGATATCCCGTTACGCCGCGGCCAATTACCCAACCTCCGCAGCGACAGGGGCCAGTGACGTCCCCAGTGAACCACCACAAACCGGATTGCGTTTTTGGCTCGATGCCGGCGATCTGGATGCGGATCCGACGACTGCCAATCCGGAAACAGGCCAGGTCGTTGGTCGTTGGGTTGATAAGGTCGGAGGCCTGCAGCTTTCGCAGCCGCGTGCGGAACTGCGACCCAAGTTGACCGGCTTGGGGGCCGCGGGAGCGCAGGCGGTTGAGTTTGAGAACGATTTCCTCATGGGTTCGGTCTCCGCCGCAATCTTCTTGAAGGATCGGCAAGGTGCGATCGTCGCGATCTATTCCGCCACGCACGATCACGAAGGTTATGGATTGGAGATTGGCGGCAATGGCCAGTTCGTTTCGACGGTTGTCAATCCAATGGCAAAGGGGGATGCCGATCCGCTTGACGCCCTGATTGAATCCGACGATCCACGCATCACGTTGGACGAACGGCGTCAACTTGAGTTTTTACAAACGCGAGATCACTTTGTCGCTCAGCATTTAAAGCGTTTGAAGCCTGTTGCGATGTCCTTGCGTCATTCCTACGGGCCGCCTTATGAACCGGGTGTCCCGACATCACGGATTATGAATCGCGGTGAGTACGACAACCCAGGCGAGGTGGTCGAGGCAGGATTCTTGAGCGTGATCAGCGGAGACGAAGATCCCGCTCCGATTCGCTTGGATCCGTTCAAAAGATGGCCGACCCGTAGTCGACGGATGGCCCTGGCCGAATGGATTGCCAGCCCCAAGAATCCGATGACTCATCGCGTCATGGTCAATCGCCTCTGGCACTGGCATTTTGGCCAAGGGATCGTGATGACTCCCAGCGACTTTGGATATCTCAGCGATGGGCCGTCGCATCAAGAGTTGCTTGATTGGTTAGCGCTGCGTTTTGTCGAGAAGAAATGGAGCATCAAGGAGATTCATCGACTCCTCGTGAACTCGAGCACGTACCGTCAGACTTCGGCTCATCGGAACGAACAAGCGGAGTTGCTTGATCCGAACAATCGCTTGCTTTGGCGTTTTAGTCGGCGGCGGCTCGATGCTGAAGAAATTCGGGACAGCGTTCTATTTGTCAGCGGCCGGTTGAATGCCGAACAGTACGGCCTGCCGATCTTTCCACCGCTGCCCGGTGATATCGCCGATGCCGTTAAGTACAGCGAGAGCAAATGGGATACGCAGTTCGGGCCTGAGGGGCGCAAACGAAGCATCTACATTTATCAACAACGCACGCTGACCATGCCGTTCCTCCAGACGTTTGATGCTTTGGTCTGTAGTGAATCAGTGCCACGACGTCGCGCATCGGTGAGTCCCTTGCAGGCATTGGCGATGTACAACGGCGATCTTGTAAATGAGGAAGTCGAGCACTTTGCTGACCGCGTTCAGAAAAAATCCGACGAAGCTAGATCCCAGATTGAGTACGCGTTTCAACTAGCGCTCGGACGACTGCCAAGTGAAGACGAGGCGAATCGATTGGTCGACGTCCTTAGCGCGGCCAACACGCCTCGACGCGGACTCGTGGCAGTCTGCCGAATCCTGTACAACATGAACGAGTTTGTGTTCATTGACTAAGGCGGTCCATGCCATGAACGAATTACCGATACACCAGCGGCGTACTTTCTTAGCTCAAGCCTTTAACGGTGTCGGTGCGCTGGCGCTCGGAGGTTTGCTGGCGGAAGAAGCACGCTCGACGACCCCTGGCTCGGCATCAAATCAGCCCCATCTGAATCGCAAAGCCAAGCATTGCATCTTTCTGTTTATGCAGGGTGGTGTCAGTCAGGTCGATTCGTTCGAGTACAAACCGCTACTCAACAAATTGCATGGGAAACCGTTGTCGCGTATTCCAAGTATTTCCGGCGAGCTTCAGGGACGGCTTTCCTTTCCGCACGTGTGTGTAGGCAGTCCATTCAAGTTTCAGCAATACGGCCAGTCTGGACGGTATATCTCAGAACTACTGCCTCACTTGTCGCAGCATGTCGACGACTTGGCCTTTGTGCATGGCATTGAAACGGACAACCAGAACCATGGACCGTCGACCTTACATGTGACGACAGGTAGTCAGTTCCCCGGCAGTCCATCAGTTGGTTCGTGGGTTGTTTACGGATTAGGCAGTGAGAGTCGCAACATGCCGGGCTACATCGTGATTCAGGATCCTAGGGGCGCGCCGGTCAACGGAGCTGCGATTTGGGCCAATGGATATCTGCCCGCGGCATATCAGGGAACGTTGCTTCGACCAACAGGAAGCCCGATCTTGAATCTCGATCGGCCAGCTCAAATCAGTTCTGTCGACCAAAGGCGAGAGTTCGACACGCTAAATTGGCTCAACCACAAACACCTCGAAGATCGACCGGGAGGCAGCGAGTTGGAGGCGCGAATTGGTGCCTATGAATTGGCTTATCGCATGCAGACGACAGCTCCCGAACTTGTGGATATCAGCAATGAGTCGGAACAAGTGCGCGAGATGTATGGTCTGAATGACAGCGCGACCGCAGGCTTTGGTCGACAGTGTTTGCTGGCTCGACGCTTTGTCGAGGCGGGGGTGCGTTACAGCTTGCTGGTTCATGGTGTGCAGATTGGTGGTGACAGTTGGGACGACCACGGCAATGTCGAAGGTGGTATGAGAAAGCATTGTCGGGAAGTTGACAAACCGATCGCGGGTCTGCTGACGGACCTGAAGAACCGCGGCTTGCTTGACGAGACGCTGGTGGTTTGGGCATCGGAAATGGGACGCACACCCTTCAAGAACGGTAATCTTGGCAAGAATCCGGGCCGAGAGCACAATTCTCATGCCCTTACGATGTGGATGGCCGGCGGCAATGTGAAGGGTGGCGCGACCGTCGGCGCGACTGACGAATTCAGCTTGGGGGCGCGGGACGAATCGATTCCAATTCGCGATGTTCATGCAACCATCCTCGATTTGATGGGACTTGATGATGAACAACTTCGCTACCTGCATGCGGGGCGGTTTCGTCAGCTCACCGATGTTGGTGGATTCGTGCTCGACGACTTAATCTCCTAAGCGCGCCTGAGGACCGAGCGCATTGTCTCGCTCCGTCGGAACCTGTGCCCCACCTCCAACGACAAGAGCAGATAGACAGGAAATCTCATGAAGATTACGTCAGTCTCGGTACGTCACGCAGATCGATCGATCTGGGGGCACTTGGCTGAGCGTGAAAAGACGTTGCCGCTCGTTACTCCGCTCGATATCTACCCCGAATTCCAAGAGACCCGCGGCTCGTGGTTTTGGGATTCGGGCATGGCCGTCGTTCAGATCGAAACGGATGCGGGCGTCATTGGCCACGGCTGGTGTGAGGATGGTTGTCATGCGGTGGCGCCGATCGTTGACAATCATTTGGTGCGACTGTTGATTGGCCAGAATCCAACCGACGTGGAAGGTCTCTGGGACCGACTCTATCGGGCGACCTTGCCCTACGGTCGCAAGGGCTGTGTCCTGCAGGCCATTAGTGCGATTGATATCGCTCTTTGGGATTTGTGGGGTAAGACGACGAATCAACCGGTGTACGAGTTGTTAGGCGGGCCGTGCCGAACGCAAGTTCCCGTTTACGCGTCCGCATTGCACCCCGTAGGTCCTGACAAGGTACGAGACGAAGCTCAGGCATACGTCGCGGAAGGCTATCGGGCGATGAAAGTACGTTTTCCGTTTGGACCCGGAAATGGTGTGGACGGTATGCGCGCCAATGAAGACCACATTGCTTGTGTGCGCGAAGCCGTCGGCGCTGATATCGAAATCATGGCTGACGCCTACATGGGATGGGATTTCTTGTATGCCAAGAAGATGTGTCGGCGATTGGAACGATACAATCTGGCCTGGATTGAGGAGCCGTTTGTTCCCGACGACCTCACGAGTTATGCAAAGTTGCGCGAGGAAACCAGCACGCCGATATCGGGCGGCGAGCACGAATACACTCGATTCGGCTTTCAGGATATTATCGACCGGCGCGCGATGGACATCATTCAACCCGATCTCCGTCGTTGCGGAGGATTTACCGAGGCGCGTCGGATTTCAGCAATCGCCGCCGCGGCTGGTGTGACATTGATTCCGCATGCTTACGGAATTACTCATATCCATTTGGCACTCGCGTTTCCTGTGGTGCCGATGGTTGAGTACTTTCCGCTGCCGTGTTGGGACAAGATGCCTGACGTCGAGGTGGAACCGATCTTTCATGGTGAACCGGTTCCAGTCAATGGCCATGTCTCGTTAGAACCGCGACCGGGCTTAGGCGTCACGGTTAACGAGCGGATCTTCTAACCCCCGTCGACCAATAGCATGCATTTGATCGATTGGGTCATCGTCGTTCTGCTGAATGGTGCCATCATCGTCTTCGCATTGATTCGCGGACGTGACACGAAGACGAGTGGCGACTGGTTTTTGGCCAGTCGCAGTTTGCCCTGGTGGATCGTTGGCTTGTCAATGTACGCGACGGCGATTGACGCCAGCGATATGGTGGCGGATTCAGGCGGAGCCTATCACTTTGGCATCAGCATGTTCGTCCTCAACTGGGTTGGTGTAATTGTTGGTTGGCTCTTTATGTCAAACTGGATTGCCCTATCGATGTATCGAGCCGGCATCTATACGAATGCAGAATACCTTGAGGTCCGTTTTACTCCCTCCACGCGTGTGATCAGCGCAGTCATCCAGGTCTTGTACCGCACTGTGGTGATGGGAATCATTGGCACGACGGTGTATTTGACTCTGAAGATTGTGGCTCAGTGGCCTTCGACGATGGCCTGGTCGGCCGTGGTTATGATTGCCGTCGTTGCGACTGCGTACACCGCGATTGGTGGACTACGGTCCGTTGCCATTACCGATGCCCTGCAATCAATCATCATGTTGTTGGCGAGCGTCCTGCTGTTTGTCGTGGTCTACAACCAGGTCGGCGGTTGGGCAGGAGTCGCCGATCGATTGGAGGCGAAGGATGCCTCGGAAGCAAAACGCATCTTGCATGTAGGATCAGCAAAACTCGATGCGGTCAACGTGGCCGGTCTCTCGTCGCAACAGATTTCTGCCCTGGCTAGGTTGGGCGGCGTCCACGATCCGTCAGGCCAACAAATCATGACCTCTACGGCGGGTTGGATTGTGTGCCTTCATTTTGTCCTTGCCGGAATGGCTTATTCCATTGTGAACCACACGCAGGCGATGCGTATGCTAGGTGCGCGTAGCGAATGGGATCTCAAAATGTCTGTCTGGATCGCCGGAGCGATCATGCTGGGAGTCACTGTGCTGAATATGGGCATGGGCATCATTGGACGATCGCTTTACGATCTGACTGGAGGCGAAGTCGATCATGTGTTTCCCAGGATTGTCCACGACTTTACCAGCACCGGAATACGGGGCATCGTTTTGGCGGGCATCATCGCGGCGTCGTTTTCAACCTATGACTCGATTGGTTCCACATTGTCCGCCTTGCTAACTCGCGACGTCTACGGCCGTCTGCTGGTTCGCGATCGTGACGACCATCACTATCTGGCCGTCGGCCGATGGCTAACACCGTTGATAATTCTGGGTTCGTTCGTTTATGTCCCGTTTCTGCTTCGACAGGGCATGGTGCTGTTTTACCTGAAGATCGTTGGTGCCTTTGTTATTCCACTGTTGACGATCTATTTGATGGGTGCTCTGACCCGTGTCCATCGGAGCAGCGCCACGATCGGCTTGCTGGCGGGTGTCGGCTACGGGATTCTGTACCTGGCAAGCGAGCCCATGGCGCGCACCTACGGCGTTGCCATTCTTGTGCCGCCGCTGTCCAATGCTTACGCCGTGTCACCGATTAGCACGCTGATCACCGCCGGATCGATGGTTGTCTTCTCGCTGGTATGGGGCTGGGAAACTCAAGAGTTGCACGAGACAAATCAAACCGGTTGGCTGGCCGAGAGTAGTCGACAGATCCAACAGCTGTCGGAGTTACCCGCCAGAGATACCCGCTTACCGACTTTGCTGGGGATCGTTGTCGCGCTGATCGGTATCGTCCTCAGCTTTGTGGTCTTCTGGTGAGATCGATTCATGCGTCGACAGGACGTCGAACGGCGCCGGCCGTTTCGACGAAGGCTGCCAGCTGTTCATAGGCCTGCGCACCGACAAGACCACGATCTCCGATCACAAACGTTGGCACTCCGGTGATCCCCAACGCTCGGGCTCGCTCCCAATCTGTATCAACCGCTTGACGGAATTGACGAGCGCTCAATACCTGTTCCGTCTCAGCGCGTGGTAAGCCAGCGACTAGGGCGATCCGAAGAAGGTTCTCAATTTGCGCAAGATTCACGTTGTCCACAAAATATGCGCGGAACAAGGCAAGATGCACCTCGTCACCATCGCCTCGAGTGTCGGCCCATTTCCCTAGTTCTTGGGCGAGTCGGCTATTGTACGTCTTGGTCCGAGTGCCGTAGGGCAATCCCTCTTCGGCCATGAGGCGAGCGATGCGAGCCTGAGCTGAGGCAATGTCGATGTTGCGGCCGGCAAATAGCTGTTCCAAAGTTAATCCATCCTCCGGCGTTTCTGGATGGAGCGGAAAATGTCGGTAAACAACGTCAATTTCGAACGTTGCGCGGAGTTTGTCTACACGCCCGGTGCAGAGGTAGCACCAGGGTCAGACGTAATCCGAAAATACTTCGAGAGTCGTCATGGGAGTCGCGGTTGGCCGTCAACGTCTCGGCGGCAGCTTGTGTAGCTAGACTTGGTTGTTGCTTTTGCCATTGCCAGTTTCCATAATCGACGTCGTTCGAGGACGTCCTCAGACCAAGGCATCACTCTGAAAGGAAAACGGCGATGATGAGACACTTGCTTTGTTCAATCTCTTTGATCATTGTTTTCGGTTGGGTTGCAACCGCCCATGCTGACCATCACTTGAAGCTCAGTGAGGAGTTGGCAGCGCTCCAGTTTCTCGTGGGCGATTGGGAACTTGAGTTCGAGGGCAGCGGTTCTAGCCACAAAATTACTACGAGTTCGAAGCCCGACGCCGAGGGGCATGTCCTCCGAACGAGCGGCGAATGGAAACGAGACGGGCAGTCAGTGGCATCGTGGTTTACGTTGTACTACAAGGACGACGCCCAAGGGATCGTCACGATCAACATCATCTCCAATGGGACAAAAAGCAAGGGGACAACCCAGTTGCGTGATGGCACGCTCGTTTCCAATGTCGAAGGAACGAATCAGAACGGCGACACGATCACCTACGAGACCCATGTTCGGAAAGTCGACGACGATACGCTTTCATCTCATCGCGTCAATATCGTCGCTAATGGTGAAGCGAGGAATGACTGGCCCGAGGCAACTTATACGCGCGTCAAGTAGTGTAGGGCCGATCGTTGAAGTACAAGGTTGACTGACATGACGCGCGACCCCTTTATTAAGCTGTTTAGTCGTCAAACGTTTCGTTACGACACACAGCTCTTCGCGCTATTGGATTCATCGGCGACCACCGTTTCTCACTCCTGTGGCGTCGATGGGGCCCGAGGCAACCATCCTTGTAAACACTACGAAAACACCTATCGGCATCGATTGCAGCATCAGTATCGCGAGAATTTAGGCGACCCTTATTGGGACGAGCTGGCCGAGGCGATCGCCGAACTATGCGCGGCGTTGGCAGAAACGCCCGAAGATCCGTGTTGCCTGTGGAGTATCCGAGGGGATGGCCAGTACGATTTCGCTGTTTTCGAGAACAGCAGAACGGGCTCGATTGTTGGGTGTCTGCGATTACTGAAGTCGATGCAGCGACCTAAAGGCGCCCGTTAGAGCAGTGTCGTGCTGGCGGGTGTCATGCGATGCCTAAGTACGAAAAAAGGGCGTCTCGTTTGCCGGGGAGTCGAGTCACCGATGTTGCATTCGAGACGCCCTATGGCGACGGCATCCGCAAGCCGTCTAGTTTTGCGTCAGGGCCACTCCCTTCGACGGGAAGTGTCCCTCCCATCGCAATCCGTTCAGGAAACGGCTTGCGACGGTGAACTCATGCGAGACAAGCCGTCCGGCTCGCACTTCTTGACCGAGGACCTCTTCCATCTTCTTGATCGTCTGGTCAACTTGTGCGGTGTTGCTCGATCCCTTTCCAAGGTGTCCGACCATGTGTCGAGCAAACAGACTCTCCAACACGTGCCGATCGGCCGCAAAATGCGGAGTAAGCAAGGGCTCGGGCCAGTAGATCGTGCCGCGGACTCGATCGTACTCGCTATGACCCAAGCGATACCGCAGAGAGGCCTGTCGAATTCCGGTGATGAACTCGTTGATGGCCTGTGTCCGAGCGGATGCATCGAGGTACTTTTGCCGAGTTAACTTGGCCTGATAGTACGACTCAATTCGCAGCAAACGGTTCTTAAGTTGATGTTCGTATGCGGCTTGTGCATGGCGAGCGGCCAGAGCCGATTGGTATCTGGCGTAGCCAATACTCCGGTACACGTTGGCTCGACCATCCAGGTATCCCTGTGCAATCGTCGAGGCATGACGGTACTTGACAACTGGACGAACGACGTGCCGAACCACCGGGCGGCGGGTAACCACTCGCTTGCGATAGATGCCGGCATCGGTCGGGGTAATCAACAGGGCCAGCAGACATGCGGCCATGGTCAATGCGATCAGCCAGGCATGCCGCTGCCTGACAAAGTCGAAATTTGGAGTGTTCTGAAAGTTCATGGGATTTTCCTCTAAAAACAAAAAAGATGAAAACAGGGCGTTTTGTCCGCAGGCCTGCGGTCTTCGTCGGCGACTGGACTTCAGCCGCCAACGTCTGATAACAGGTACTCCGATCCGACTGGAGTCTTTCAGAAAACTCAAACGCTCCAATGCATTTCCGGCGCCGCCCCTTTCCCAAGAGCCGTGAAAGCGCACCGCTGCCACCGAAACAACGAAGATCCGAGCCAGTGGATTGGCTTGCGATTAGGTCCCTCATCGACTGTTCGCAAGGACGCAACTTAAGCCGAGATTTTGCATCTACTCGCAGTGCTGGCTGTTGTATATTCAGACACGTTTCCAAACGTGCTTCGGATGCTGAAGGGTTGATTCGTCATGAGCCATTCGTCCGTCATTCTGCTGTCTGCCTGTCTTGCTCTGTCGACGCCAGATTTAACTGCTGCACGGCCCAATATTCTCTACATCCTGGCTGACGATCTCGGGTACAGCGATCTCGGTTGTTTCGGGGGTGAGATAGATACTCCCGTTCTCGACGCGCTCGCTTCCAGTGGCGTGAGATTGACGCAGTTCTATAACACTGGACGTTGTTGTCCGTCGCGAGCAGCCTTGCTCACCGGTCAGTATCCACACCGTGTGGGGCTGGGTCACATGACAACAAATGATTTGGGGCGTCCTGGCTATCGTGGTGCTGTATCGGCTGATGCTCAAACCATCGCTCAGGTTGTGTCTTCAATCGGATATCGATCGTTCATGTCGGGCAAGTGGCACCTCGGGACACCTGATCCGACGCGTCATGGCTTCGAAGAATTCTATGGGACGCGTGCCAGTGCAAGACGGTACTTTGACCCGGACCACCTCATTCGTTTTCCCAAGGATCGCACCGCTCGCGTTTATGCGCCGGAGACGTTCTACGCGACGGATGCTGTGACCGATCACGCCCTTGATTTCCTCAGGCTGGCTCGCGAAACACCGGACCGACCTTGGTTTCTATATGTTGCCTATCACGCGCCTCATTTTCCGCTGCACGCGCCCCGTGGTGAGATTGCCAAGTATGCAGATCGCTATCACGTCGGGTGGGATCAAATACGCGAAGAGCGGCTTGATCGGATGAAGAAACTTGGGGTCGTTCCTGAGTCGACGCAGCTGACACAACGTTCCAGATGGCAGAACTATGGTGAAACCAAGACCGGCGTGAATCCAGCTTGGGACAGTCTGCCCAAGGATCGTCGTCTCGATCTTGCCCGGCGGATGGCAATCTATGCAGCGATGATTGATCGAATGGACCAACAGATCGGACGACTGGTTCAAGACTTGAAGGAGGCCGGTGAGTTGCACAACACGCTGATTGTCTTCACGTCAGATAATGGAGCCTGTTTTGAGTGGGACCCGTTTGGATTTGACATCAGCTCGAGCAATCAGAACATCCTTCATACGGACGATCGACTGGATGAGATGGGTGGACCGTCGACATACCACAGTGTCGGTTCAGGTTGGGCCAATGCCTCCAACACACCGTGGCGGTTGTACAAGCACTTTAATCACGAAGGCGGCATTGCCTCGCCGGGAATTGTGCATTGGCCGGCCGGACTAAGTCATGCTGCCAGTACGCTGCATCATCGACCGGCTCACATTATCGACTTACTGCCCACTGCCGTTGCCGTAAGCGGCGCCGAATATCGTGGTAAACTCTCGCTGCCAGGCATGGATCTGATTGATCAAATCAAACAGGGCAGCGGTGATCGAACGCTGTTTTTCGAGCATCAAGGGAATCGAGCGGTTCGGTCCGGCCGATGGAAACTGGTTGCGTTGGACGATCAACCCTGGGAGCTTTACGACTTCAGCGTTGATCGAACCGAAACGAACGATCTAGCGTCGGCTTACCCCGAAAAGGTAAAGCACTTGGCGGCGGCTTGGGAGACTTGGGGAGCTGCCAATCACGTCACGCCACTGCCGCAGGATCTGCGCGTGAAATACCTCAAGCCTGATTAGTTCGCAGCTCTGAATCTACGATTCGATTAGCGGGCAAACATGAGCCAATCGAACGTGACAGACGAAGTCATCCACTGCAGGATAAAGTTGGCAACACAGAATAGGATGACCAAGCGGACTAACATGCTGGGCTGGCCGAGGCTGGATCGGCGACGACTCAGCAAATTCATATCTTCTGCAAGACGATGTTTCATGATACTGCGACCTGATCACTTGACCGATGAAAGTTCAAGCGGTGTTCCTATTGAAACGTTAAGTCGAATTCGGCACGAGAGCAAGTCGCGGCGATTGATCTCGTTCAGCCTCGTGCTGCGATTGTGCTGCGCGGTGGTAAAGCGTCATCAAATCTCGACTCTATGGTCGGTCAAAAGTCAAGTTCCAACTGTCTCGCCGCTGAACACTTCATGGCGAGCAGCAATCGGATCTGATGGTTTTCCCGCCAGCTGCGTCGCCTGACACCCAGAGTGCAATTCGTAGGGGCAAAGTTTGGCAGCCATCGACATTCTGAAGTACGATTTAATTAGCACCACTTTTCTTTCGAGTCCTTCGTCTGATTGAGGAGCGATCCACTCGATCGGCCAATGTCGCCCCCGGTATGCGCCCACAAACCGGCATCTGCGGCAGCAGTTGGTGTTTCTTGCGCGAACACCGGACACTTGGCGCCGACCAACTTGATCCTTTGGAAACCCAGATTACGCTATGTCTTTGACAGCGAATTGGGTTCCGCGATTGCTTTTCGAGATCGCCGAAGGGTCCTGATGAGTCCGGATCATTTCCCTCCATTCCGACCGCATCCGCTGGTGCGTGGCGGCCATTGGCTAACTCTGGTTGGATACTACGTTGGCGTAGCAGCTGCTCGGTATCGGGCGAAGCAGCACGCCGTCAGAATGGACGATGGGGATACGTTTTTTCTGCATGACGATCTCCCCGACGACTGGCGTCAGGGTGATCGGGTTGTGTTGCTGGTTCCTGGACTCGACGGTTCGCACCGTTCGCCCTTCATGCCACGGATTGCGACGAAATTGAATCTTCAGGGGTACCGGACTTTTCGTATGGACCATCGTGGAAGCGGGCCAGAGTACCAGCTCGCACAGCTGGCTGGACATGCGGGAAGGAGTGAGGATACCAGAGCCGCGATCGAGTACATTCGCGAGCTCTGTCCGAACACGCCCGTCACCGCGGTTGGCTTTTCAATGGGTGGCAATATTCTGTTGAAGATGTTGGGCGAACTGCACCGGGAGCCGATTGGGAATCTCGACAGCTGTCTCGCGATCGCGCCTCCGATCGATATTCTGGCGTGTTCCCAGAATATGCTGCAGCCGCAAAATCGCATGTACAGTCGGTCTTTTGCCAGGTCGTTGGTCAAGCAGATTCGACGTCGTCGACCCCATGTCGAACAGATGCGGCGGATCTCGCTGCGTCCGCATCCGGCTAACCTCATGGAGTTCGACGATCGCTTCACGGCGCCGCTAAGTGGATATCCAGATCGTCGCTGGATGGACTGGCGGATCATCAACTGGATCAACTGGCATCGCGACCAAGCGTGACAATTCCACAAGCGTTCGAGACTAGTTTGGTTGCAGCGGGGCGGTTACTTCTTCTTCAACGTGATGGACATTCCGCCTCGAACGACAGTTTCCAAGTTAGGATCTGTCGTAATCGCTTCCATGTATTTGGGATCGGCCATCCGTGGATTGATATTGTGAGCCATGATCAGACCACCGGGACGAAGCAGCGGAAGTAGCTTGTTGAGGTAGTCGATATAGCCCTCCTTGTCGGCATCCAGAAAAATCAGATCGATCGTGCCCGACAGCTTCTTGACTTCTTCGTGAGCATCACCTTCGACGAGTGTGATTAGATCTGACATTCCAGAGCGCTGGAAATTCGCACGCGCCGTCGCAGCCCGTTCGGCGTCGATTTCGTACGTTGTCAACTTTCCACCCGTTTCTTTGAGTCCCAGACCAAACCAAATACCGGAATAGCCGGTGGATGTTCCGAGCTCGACAATGTGCTTGGCGTCAAGCGAGTGGGCCATAATCCGCAGCAGCCGTCCGTCATGTTGTGGAACGTTTCGAAATCGCTGGTTCTGTGCGATGTCAGCCAGTACCGCGAGGGCTTTCTTTTCAAAATCGTCGGCGGCCTGGGGGCCCTTCTCTAATTCGACGTCGCCGGGAAGGCGTCCGCCAAATCCACGACCGCTTCCACGTTGGCCGAGCACGTCGCTCGAAGCGATGGCTACAATCATTGCCGAGAGTACCAGGCAATAGCCGGTTCGGGATGTTCGCTGTAGTCTAGACATTTGCATTGCTCCTTAAGCACGGTAAACAGTAGCTGGGCACTCT
>CAJHYQ010000347.1_pt1 | contig 50495 bp, 23 predicted proteins | sample 9198721 | NCBI WGS metagenome assembly CAJHYQ01 (sample SAMEA7708357, study PRJEB35096) | sediment metagenome | biome: marine neritic benthic zone biome [ENVO:01000025]; feature: sediment [ENVO:00002007]; material: shallow marine sediment [ENVO:03000034] sea grass bed [ENVO_01000059] ... | reverse complement strand
TCCGAAAAGCCCGCTGGATGAAACGGCACGCGCCGACCAGAAGGCGACGGCAGCACAAGAAGCGTGGGTCCAAAACTACCTCAACCAGTTCCAAGCAACGCTGACGGATCCCGAAACTCGAGATCTGAATAACCCGGACGGTTATTCAAAATACTTGGACGTCGTCTCCGCGATCGACTACAGCTTGCTCCAAGTTCTTACGAAGAACGTCGATGCTCTGCGATTGAGTTCTTACCTGCATAAGGATCGCGATGGAAAGATCCAGTACGGACCTGCTTGGGATTGCGATCGCTGCATGGACTCGTCAACCCTAGGTGACGAAGATCCGTTTTCGTGGGGTGGCGGTTTCTTTACGTTCCCCTGGTGGCAGCAGATGTTCGAAGATACGAATTTCTGGCAAGCGTACGTCGATCGATGGACTGAGCTACGACGCAGTCAGCTAAGCAATGCCGCCTTGGAGACCATCATCGACGACCTGGCCGCAGATGTGGCCGAATCGAGCGGACGTGATCTAGCTCGTTGGGGCAACACACCGCGGACCGAGAGCCCGTATGAATCGGGCAAATTGGACGGAACCTGGCAAGGCGAAATCGAGCACCTTCGCGTCTGGTTGCACGAACGAGCAGACTTTATCGACAGGAACTTTACCGCTCCACCCGCTGTCTTCGTAGCAGACAATCTGTTGCCTGGCGATGCGCAGGCGCAGAGCGTCCGGCCCGACACGCAGATCTCGGTAACAGGACCGATTACCGATAACTTCCAAGATACTTACCTGGTGTCGAGCCAGCCGGAGACAACCGTCAATTACTTTGTCCCGGGTGACGATACGCTAGACGACACGTGGCACCAGATTGACTTTGATGACAGCCAATGGTCCTCAGGACCGACGGGTTTGGGTGTTGGCAGAGACTTTGGTGAATTCATCAGGACGGAGATCGATCCGCGAGAGGTTCACGATGGCGCGACAACGGTCTTTGCCCGCTATGAATTTGAGCTGTCCGATGTGCAGGATGTTTCTCAGAATCGGCTGGCACTTCGCGTTAGGTACGACGACGGCTTCATCGTCTATCTGAACGGTACGGAACTGCAGCGCGTGAATCTTCGTGACGAGCCACTGGCGTGGAATTCACGGGCTAACGCTTTTCCCAAGGCCGATGCCATTCGATTCCATGATTTCGATCTCACCGAATTTCGCGATCTGTTCGTACCTGGCCAAAACGTGTTGGGAATTCGCATCATCAATTCCTCCCCAACCAGTAGCGACTTATTGCTAGTGCCAGAACTCCTCACGCGGGCTGTCGAAGTGGGGCCCAATCCAAATGGTCAAGTCTATTACACCACGGACGGTTCGGACCCACGCGGACACGATGGGAGACCGACCGAGACGGCCATCGTTGCGTTGCCAGGTGAAGGCTTCGTCGTCACTGACGATGTGCGGATTACAGCCCGTTACTTTGACAACGTGACCGATCGAGGCTTTACCTCGAATGTTGTCGGAACTGACTGGAGCGGTTTGACGGTTTACGATTTCTCAGTTGTGGGCGAACTACCTGGTGACTTCGATGGTGATGGAATCGTGGATGCGGCGGACATCGACTTGTTGTCGACGCAGATTCGCGCCGCTCAGCCGGACCCGCGCTTTGACTTAACGGGCGACGCCCTTGTTGACCAGGCGGATCGCCAACGCCTCATCCAAGACATGTTGAGGACGAACTTCGGCGATTCGAATCTCGATGGCAAGTTCGATAGCGAAGATCTCGTACAGATCTTTCGAGTTGGCGAGTACGAGGATGGCAGCCCACTTAACTCAGGTTGGGAAGACGGTGATTGGGACGGCAACGGGGAATTTGATACTAGCGATCTCGTCGTCGCGTTCAGGGCGGGAGGGTACCAAGCGGCAGCGGCCGACAAGAGACTGAAATGACCGATTCTTCGTCTGACCCCGCTCGCGGTGTGTCAGAATCGTTCAGCAGCGCCTCGACATCTGATATTCACGTTGCCGAACTCGCCAGCCGGGAACACAATGAAGGAATCGTGAGACGCCAAATCGAATACGGTATCCAGCCTCTCGCTGTCAAAGCCACAAACGCATACCCGTTTAGACGCAGGAAGTCTTCCAAGCTTGGAGTAAGTCCAGACGATGAACGAACTAAGTGTTCTCACGCGGCGAACACTGCTGGGCAATGCCTATACCGGACTCGCCGGCATCGGCCTGATCCACCTTTTGTCGAAGCTGTCCTCGGCCGATCAATCGGCTTGGCAACCAGGGCGTGGGCAAACGCACCACTCGCCCAAAGCGAAACGCGTGTTGCAGCTCTTCTGTCCTGGCGCCGCGTCGCATATGGACTTGTGGGAACACAAGCCATCGCTGGAGAAGTACCATGGGCAGCCGCTGCCTGGTGAGGAGGACTTTGTTTCGTTCCAGGGTAAGAATGGCAACCTAATGAAGAGTCCCTGGCCGTTTGTTCCGTGCGGTGAAAGTGGCAAACGTATCACCTCGATGCTTCCGCACATGGCTCAGCATGTGGACGACATCGCCTTTGTCCATTCAATGCACAGCAAGACCAACACGCACGGACCGGGTTGCATCTTTATGAATACCGGGCATCCGAGCGAAGGCTTCCCAAGTGCTGGAGCGTGGTTGAGTTACGCACTGGGTAGCGAAAACGAAAACTTGCCGGCGTATGTTGCGATCACCGACATCCGCGGCGAACCGCCGAATGGTAAAGCCAATTGGTCCAACGGATTTCTGCCGGCGCGACACCAGGCGATCATGATGAGCGACCAGAAACCAATTCGGAATCTGGCTCGCCCCGATTCTATTTCCGACGCTGAGGAAGCCGCTACACGCAAACTGCTGGCTCGATTGAATCGGGAGCATGCCGCCGCCAATCCAGCAGAAAGCGATCTACAGGCTCGTGTTGCCGCTTACGAGTTGGCCGGTCGCATGCAGCTGTCCGCGCCCGAGGTCTCCGATCTTTCCCAAGAATCGGATGCGATTCACAACCGTTATGGGACGCGGGACCAGAATCCGCTCAAGGCGGCCTATGCTCGCAATTGTCTGCTCGCCCGGCGACTGCTTGAACGTGACGTCCGTTACGTCAATCTGTATTGTGCCTCGCGAGCTTCGGGCGTCGATGGGTTTCTTAACTGGGATGCTCACAAAACGCTCAAGCAAGACTACGAACGTCACTGTCCCATCTTCGATCAGCCGACCGCAGCGCTGCTTGCCGACCTCAAGCAGCTGGGTTTGTTGGATGACACACTTGTGCTTTGGACAACTGAGTTCGGTCGCATGCCCACGCATCAGGCTGCGACTGCGGGGCGTGACCATAACCCGGACGGCTTCACTTGCTGGCTGATGGGGGCTGGTGTGAAGGGCGCGGTCAGTTACGGAGCCACCGACGAATTTGGGCGCCGAGCTCAGATCGACCCGACGACGGTGTGGGACTTCTACGCAACCGTCCTGCACCTGCTAGGCTTCGATCATGAAAAGCTGACGTGGTACCACAACGGGCTCGACCGACGTTTGACTGATGTACACGGGCACGTCATCCAGGAGGTGTTGGCGTGATCGTCTTCAAACTGCCCAATTCCTTCACCGGCGCGCGCTACTGCGTTACCGTCGTTGTGGTTCTTCTTGTCATGACGTGTATTCAAACGGCATTGGCTGAAGGCCCGGTGGACTTTGGCCACGACGTCGTTCCCATCCTTCAACAGCATTGCGTACGGTGTCATTCGCCTGGCAATAACAAGGGAGATGTCTCGCTGGCCACTATCGCGGATCTGACGGACAACGAATATGTGATCCCTGGAGATCCCGAGAACAGTTACCTGATGGAACTAGTAACCGACACCGAAGACAATCCGGCCGCTATGCCGAAAGAAGGCCGTCCTCTGTCCGACTCGGAGGTGGCAACACTTCGCCGCTGGATTTCAGAAGGCGCAGCATGGCCGGACAACATCGTGGTACGCGAGAAGTCGAGAGCGGATGCATCGTGGTGGTCGTTGCAGCCCCTGAATGTGTCGCCAGGCGCAACGATGACAATCGACAGTTTGATTCGGGCCAAACTTGCCGAACACAATCTCGATTTAAACCCACCGGCCGATCGACGCACGCTCATCCGTCGCGCGACCTACGACCTGATTGGCCTTCCGCCAACTCCCGAAGACGTCGCGGCCTTCGTCAGCGACACCGACGATCGGGCCTACGAGAAATTAGTCGATCGCTTGCTCGCATCTCCGCACTACGGCGAGCGTTGGGGTCGTCATTGGTTAGACGTCGTGCGGTTTGGCGAGAGTATTGGCTTCGAGCGGAACGTGATCGTCAACAATTTATGGCCGTTTCGAGATTATGTGATCCGTTCCCTCAATCAAGACAAACCGTTCGACCAGTTCATCCGTGAGCACATCGCGGGCGACGTGTTTGGGGTCGACGACCCCGATCTTGCCGTGGGCACGGCCTTCCTTGTTGCCGGTCCCTACGACGATGTAGGAAATCAAGATGCCGCGCAGGCGGCGCAGATTCGTGCCAATACACTGGACGAGATCATTCGCGCTACGGGCGAAGCTTTTCTTGGCATGACGCTTGGATGCGCGCGGTGTCATGACCACAAGTTTGACCCAATTACTCAAGAAGATTACTACAGCCTTTACGCAACTTTCGCCGGAATTCGTCATGGGTCTGCCGACCTGGCCACTTCGGTAGAGAGGGCCGAACGCGCGGCAAAGCTGAATCCGCTCAATGAGCAAAAGCACGCATTGGAAAAGACCCTCGCCCAAATCGACGAGACGGTTCTGAAGCGCGCCCGTACGAAGTTGGCCGAATATGAGGCGACATGGACTCGCGAGCCGCCCGACCGTGCCGGAACAGAAGATCGTTTCGAGCCCGTGATGGCGAAGTTCGTGCGGCTCGTTTGTGAAAGTCAGGATAGTGATCCCAAGTCAGCGACCGGTTTTGGCATCGACGAGTTCGAGGTTTGGTCGAAAGGCGAAAAGTCGCAGAACGTAGCTCTGGCAACAAATGGTGGGCAAGCGTTCGGAGACTCTCGCAAGATTGAAGACTTCCCGGGTGCTTACGGACCGCAGCACGCCATCGATGGAAAAATTGGAGCCCGTTTCATCGCGGCCAGCAACACACTGACGATTAAACTGGCCGAGCCGACCCAGATCAATCGCGTCGTATTCTCGAGCACCCGAAACCAAACGACACCCGAAAAATTCACCTTTGTTGCTGAATATCGAATCGAAGTTTCGATGGATCGCGATGCGTGGCAACTCGTTGCCAGTAGTCAAAACCGCAAGCCGATGCCTCGTCCCGAATATCTGGATCGCCGCCTCGTGAAACTGGAAACAAATACTGAAGAACACGTCGCAAAGGATCGACACAAGCGTGAACTTGCGGCGGTGCGTCAACAGATTGCAAGAACTCCCGCGTTGCCGTCGGTCTGGATTGGGGAGCGAGTCGAGTCCGACGCCCAAGGACCATTTCATGTTTTCCTGGGTGGCAGCCCGCAAAAGAAAGGCAACCCCGTGGCTGTCGCCAGCTTGCAGGCCGTGAGGCATGGTGACGCCAACTATCGCCTGCCAGAAGACACGTCAGAATCACAGCGCCGACTTGCGTTGGCTGACTGGATTGTCCATCCCGATAATCCGTTGACTCCACGCGTCTTAGCCAATCGATTGTGGCACTACCACTTCGGCATGGGCATCGTGGATACGCCCAGCGACTTCGGTTACATGGGTGGAGGACCGACGCACCCGGAATTGCTCGACTTTCTGGCGAGCAATCTGCAGGAGAATGGTTGGCGTATCAAGCCGATGCATCGATCAATCATGCTATCCGACGCGTATCGTCAGTCGTCAGCATTTCGTGAAGATGCTGCCAACGTGGACGGTGACGCGCGATTGTTGTGGCGATTTCCCCCTCGTCGACTCTCTGCCGAGGAAGTCCGTGATACGATACTGCAAGTCGCCGGCAAGCTGCGCCTCGTGCGACTGACCGAGCCGTCGTCGACATCGGACGCGGACCGTTCCGTGACCACCGGTCTTGTGCCCGACGGTGGCCCCGGATTCCGCCTATACCATTTCATGCAGGATAACGTCTGCACGTACGTGCCTTTGGATAAACATGGTCCCGAGACCTATCGGCGAGCTATCTATCACCAAAACGCTCGCGCGTCGGTGGTTGATCTAATGACCGAATTCGATCAGCCGGACTGCGCGTTTTCCACGCCCAAGAGGGCTGAGACAACGACGCCCCTGCAGGCGCTGACCATGCTGAACCACAGTTTCACGCTCGACATGGCCGCCGTAATGGCTGAACGACTCAAGCGCGAAGCGGGTGATCACGTCGACTCTCAGGTGAATCGCGCCCATCAACTGTGTTACTCCCGCGACGCGACCGCTGATGAAATCGCAGCTTGCCGTGAGCTCATCAGTCGCCATGGACTGGCCGCTGCCTGCCGCGTCATGCTGAATACTAGCGAAATGATCTATGTGCCCTAGCCCAGGGGCATCGCGATGTCGGAACACCAGTAGCGCTTTGCGGTTGTAGCCTATGAGATCAACGGACGTCATTTGGCGTTTGCACCAGCACCGTATCTGGGTGAATCGCCAGTTGTTGGCCGCCGCGCGACCTCTCGCGACGCAACAACTTCATCAGGAATTCTCGATCGGTCAGGGCACGGTATGGAAGACGCTTGTTCACCTACATGCTGCAGAGTTCGTCTGGCTTGAGGCGCTGCTCGGCAACCAAGACCCGCTGCTGCCAGGGGACGCGAGGGGATTCTTGCCGGGAAATCAGAAGGGCGATGGCGGTATCGCATCATTTGATGAACTCCAGTCGAATTGGCACTCGCTGGACGACCGGTGGATGGCCTTCTTGTCGGAACTTGATGATCAGCGACTTGACGAAACGGTTTATAAAGTCAGTACCAGTTCTGGGTTTGGGACAGTCCACGGCACAAAGTGCGCAGATGTGCTGCTGCATGTCTGCACACACGCGCAGTACACAACAGCCCAACTCGTGAACATGTTGCGACAGCTCGGACAACAGCAGCTACCTGACGCGATGCTGATTTCCCTGTCACGGCAGGAAGCAAGTGATTAACCAAGCGAGGTTAAGCGCGGTGGCTCGCCGCCGGCGTAGCCGTGAGATTCCACGCCTACTCTAGAAATTACCTCAATCCGCAAGGTCCCTGTTTCTATCTCGTGGGTCCGCGCGGTAGGATGGGCTTTCGGACGCAAGTCCACCCCTCCCGTGCCCTGCACGCCACTCGAACTGTGAGGTTCGACCTACCTGGCATGAATCGACATGGCAATGAACGTCGCTAAGCAGAGTTTTAGATTCGTCGTGCCGCTCGTTGTGCTGTTGTGGACTACGTCGGGGGCTGCGCAACGACAGCCTGAAGATAATTCCAAGCCCAAGTCTGAGGTCGAGCCGGTTCGGGTTGAAGCGGCCGAAAGACAAACGTCGCACAAGACGTTAGAAGAGCTAAAAACGTCCGGTGCGATCCGGTCGGCCTATCGAGACCATCAGTCACCCATCACTAAGGACGTGACTCAAGATCTCGCCGCATATCGCAGGGATATCAAACCTGTTCTGACACGTGCCTGTGCACAGTGTCACGGTGCTGACGCTCAGGAGGGTAATCTACGTGTCGACGCGTTGGATCCCGACCTGGTGAATGGGGACGATGTAAGTTGGTGGCTCGAAGTATTTGCTGTGTTGAGCAATGGCGAAATGCCTCCTGCCGACGAAGCAGAATTGGCGGATGCAGACCGCAGCCGAATCATCGAGTGGTTATCATCCGAGATTCAAGTTGCATCGGCAGTACGTCGTGCCGAGCGCGGGCATTCATCTTTTCGCCGCATGACGCGTTACGAATATAACTACGCGCTGCAGGATCTGCTGGGACTTCCGTTCGACTTTGCCAGGGACTTGCCACCTGAGCCAACTTCTGAAGACGGTTTTCAAAACAGCTCTGAAACGCTGCACATGTCGGCCATTCAATTTGCGACCTATCGCGAGGCGAGTCGCACTGCACTCAAGCGCGCAACGGTGCAAGGCGAGCGGCCGGAACCGATCTACTGGGGTGTCTCCATGAAGGCGGCTTCGGCCAAGGCTTGGGCGAAGCAGGATGAAGAACGTGACAAGATTCGACAGAAGTTCAAGGACGATGCGGAAAAGCTCGCGGCGGAACTTCAACGCCAAGCGACTCGGTTTCGTACGAAGCCGAGAGGTACGCATTACAAACAGTTGACGACAGGCCGCACGGCAAGAGCAACCTGGAGTTATGGCGGCGCCAAATACGCCTGGAAACCGTCGAAGACGCGACCTGAGATCCCGGCGCAATCCGACCACGTGGCCGTCATTCCTCCGCGGCAAAGATTGATCGTCGAACTTGGTAATTCGATTCCCGACAGAGGGACGCTTCGTGTTCGTGCTCGCGCGTCGCGAACGTCCGAGCAGGGCAACCAATTTCCAAGCCTGCAACTCGAATTCGGTTGGCAGGCAAGCAACGATTCGGCTGCGGCCGTCCGGATCAGTCAGCAGGACTTTGCCGTCGAAACGCCACCCACTGAACCGCAGTTCTATCAATGGGATATTCCGCTCAGCGAAATCTATCCACGCAATTCGGTGCGAAAGACAAGACAAATGGGCGACTTGCCGAGCCCGTCTGAGTTTGTCCGTTTCGTCAATAACTCGGTCTCACATGAAGAGATTCAAATTGACTATGTCGAAATCACGGCACCTGTGTATGACCAATGGCCACCCGAGTCGCACACTCGCATCTTTATTGAAAGCAACAACAAGGCCGCCGAAGAGATCTACGCGCGGGAAATCTTGGCGGAATTCATGACGCGTGCTTGGCGACGGGTGGTTGACTCCGCAGAGGTCGATCAAAAGTTGGCTTTGTTCGAGAAGCTCCGCCCCGAGTGCAATAGTTTTCAGGAAGCCACGATTGAAGTTTTGGCGACCGTGCTGGCGTCACCTAGGTTTCTCTATCTCGTTCATTCCGATCCGCAGCCGTCGGAGACACAAAGTCTATCTTGCGACGAGCTCGCAACTCGACTCGCCGTATTCCTGTGGTGTAGCACACCGGACGAAGAGCTGCTGAAGCTGGCGGCTAATCGGCAGCTGGGCGACACTCAGGTTTTATCAAGCCAAGTTAAACGCATGCTGGCCGATCCGAGGTCCGAACGTTTTTCCAGGCACTTTGTTCGACAATGGCTCCAGATGCAACTGCTGGATTATCTGCGCGTCGACCGGAAAGCGTACCCACAATTCGACGCGTCCTTGAAGGAAGCTATGAAGGAGGAACCGGTTGCTCTGTTTCATGAGGTGTTGCAAAAGAATCACAGCGTATTGGACTTTATCCACGCTGACTACACGATGGCCAACGAGCGACTTGCGCGGCACTATGGTCTGACTGACGTTTATGGAAATCACGTACGTCGTGTAAAATTCGGTCCGGAAGATAAGCGCGGAGGTCTGCTGACTCAGGCAGGCCTTCTGGCAATGAATTCAGACGGCAAAGACTCACATCCGCTGAAGCGCGGAATTTGGATGCTTGAAAGCCTGTTGAATGACCCGCCGCCACCACCCCCGCCGGCCGTTCCCGAGATCGACCTTGCAGATCCCGAGATTGCCAAGCTGACACTCAAGGAGCGGATCGAAGATCATCGAAACGATGCCGCGTGTTTGTCGTGTCACAAGAAGATCGATCCGTGGGGAATCGCCTTTGAGAATTTTGACGCGGTCGGCAGCTGGCGTACACAGATCGATGGGAAACCGATCGACGCATCGAGCATTCTGTTCAACGGAGAAAAACTCGATGGAATGGATGGTCTGAAGCGATTTCTGCTGGAGAATCGACAGGACCAGTTCGTACGCGCGATGGTTTATAAGATGACGACGTATGCGCTCGGACGACCGCTGACGTTTGCTGATCATTCACGCATTGACCAGATTACAGCGGATCTGCGCGAGCAAGGCGATGGACTTGCTACAATGGTCGCGTTGATTGCGACCAGCGAACTGTTTCGATCAAAATAGCCATAGAGTTAAGGTCATACGGAATGCGGCTCGGGCCGCCAGCCCATTAAGGAACACGTTATGACTACCAGTTTTCTGTCGCTTGATCGTCGGCGATTTCTTCGTGGATCCGGACTCGCTCTGGCGTTGCCTTGGTTCGAATCGTTCGCGAGTCTTGCGCGGGCTGATCTGCAACCCGTCACTCGGAAACGGCTCGCCTGCTTCTACATGCCGGATGGAGTCCCGATGCCGCTGGCGGAGGATCCGGCCTATAAGGACTGGGCTTGGTTCCCTCACGGAAGCGGGCAGGACTTTACCTTCACGAAATGTCTCGAACCGCTCGAACCACTACGTGATGAGCTCACCGTGTTCTCTGGCTTGTCTCATCCCGCGGTGCGGAGTATCCACGGTCATTCGAATGCCGATCAATTTCTTACTGGAGCTCCGACCGGGGCCTCGGGTGACTACACGAATTCGATCTCCCTAGATCAGGTTTATGCTGCGCATGTTGGACATCAGACTCGTTTCTCATCGCTCGTGATCTCGACCGATGGAGGTACGGGCACTCCGCGTGGAGCGCACACGCTGTCTTTCAATCGAAGCGGCCGCGCAATCCCGGCTGAGCACAGGCCGAAGCGGATCTTCGACATGTTATTTGTCAAAAGCGATGGCGATGCGGCGCGGCGACTCGCGCTCAGCCAAAGCGCGCTGGATGATTTGCTTGCCGATGCACGCTCCTTACGGCAGACACTATCCTCCAATGATCAGAAGACGCTGGACGAGTACCTTCAGTCGGTCCGTGACACCGAAATCAAGGTTGCCAAAGCCAAGCGTTGGATCAACATTCCGCTTCCGATCGTTGACGTCGATCACTTGAATCTCGACATCACACCTGAAGATCCGCGAGTTTTTCTGCAGACCATGTTCGAGCTGATCTACTTGGCGTTCAAGACAGATTCTACGCGAGTGGTGACCTACCAGCTTGGCAGAGAAAATGGCGTGGGCGTGAGTGACTATCTCGCTCGGGCAGTCGGCTTCAACCTGACTCATCAACTATCGCACAATACGAAGGAGCCGGGTGGTTGGAAGAATTTCGGAACGTATTGTCGATTCCTCAGCGAAGAATATGGACGCTTCGCGGCTCGATTGAAGGCAACTCCTGAAGCCGGCGCGGACGGTAACATGCTGGACAACACGCTGCTGTTGTTCGGCTCCGCATCAAGTGCCTTCCATCTGTCCCGTAACTACCCGTTGATATTGGCGGGCGGCAAGAAGATGGGCTTCAAGCATGGTCAATACCTCAACTATGCCGGTGACAATTTTGCGGGAGGTGCCTGGACCGGTGGCCAGGAGCCGTGGCAGAAGGAAATCACCCACGAGGACCTTCCACTCGCAAATCTCTTCGTTACCATGCTGCAGCGACTTGGCGTCGAAACGCACAAGTTCGCCGACAGCACCGGTGTGTTGCCAGGCGTTTGACGAGGGTCGAGAGCGACGGGCAATGCGCGGGACCTCGTTTAACACCGACTGTTGAACAATGAAGAGGGCGGAAAAGAAGCCTGACCCCTTTTTGGGGACGCGATGCCGGGTCGCGCTGCTGCCGGATTGTCATGTTCAAGACGGTGGCGGTGAGCTGCCGTCCCGGCCTACTCGGCGGCTCTATGGTGCGGCACGAGTATTGTTGGAATCATGCCTCGGCCGATTGGCCGAAATGAATGTCGATGCCGTGTTACTGCTGGGGGATACACTCGATCCTGCCGATGCCAAAGGCGTTCGATGGCTTCGATCACTGATTGACAAGTGCCCGATGCCCGTTTACGTGATCGTCGGGAATCATGAGTTGTACGGGCCCGTGTCGTTCGCAGAATTTCATAAAGCTCTTGGCTTGCCCGTTGCGGGTAACTATGTCGCTTGGATTAACGATGTGCCGTTTGTGATGCTCGCGACGCCCGATCAGCATAGTTTTGCGCCGGGAAGCGACGAGTTTCGATGGCTACGGCAAACGCTCCAGCAGTTGACGGCGGCCCCGAACGTCTTTTGCTGTGCTCATTTCTCGCTACTTCTTCACCCCTGCGTGCAAGGTCCGCGGAATGACGGTATGCAGGTGCTCTGGTTCGGCAACGAGATCATGACGCTACTAGCCCAGTTTCCCAACGTTCGGGCATGGATTGCGGGCCACAAGAATGTGCCGAGTAAGGTTGAACGCAACGGCATGTTGCATCTCCTATCACCTCAGCTCATTCAGGCACCATGCGCCTTTCGAATGCTCGACGTTCACGATAATCGCATCGATTCGAAGATTCATGAGATCCAGGAACGCGAACTGTCCGAACTCAGTCGGCGAGCTTACGGCGCTGAGTATTCGGACAGGTACGGTCGACCCGAAGATCGTGACTTTTCGTGGTCCCTCTAAAGCGGATTACCATATTCCGCGCACGCGATACGGGAGGGCGAGGCTCCTGCCGAGCCGATTGCGCTCATTCGGCTCGGCAGGAGCCTCGCCCTCCCGGACACGGAAGAAGCGACTTTGCCGCTGCCTTAAAGCAATCCGACACGCTGTTTATCGTTGCTGCCAAGAGATGTCGAGAGTTGCTGGAGCAGTTCTTCTTCCAACTCGTCATCTCCGCGCTGGTCGTCCGCTTGGCTATCGGCAAACACGAGGTCGTGGGCGGCGTGTTCGTCAAATTCCAGCATTAACTCGCTGGTCCGATCGCCACGCGGCGCGGCCAAACGATCTTCGGCTTGCGTTTCCTCACCCCGGCCGGCGACAAGTTCCTGCATCAGGACATCCAGGCTGGCAGCGATCGACTCAAGCGACTGCACAGGTGTGTTGGATGGTCCCGCGGCCGCCACATAGCTGCCCGCGCGGAAGGCCTCAACTACATCACTGGTCGTGAACACGCCGTCACAGTTCCAGTCGCCCGTTGCCCAGGTTGCCGAACCGTCTGGATTTTCGAAGAGTCCTGCCCTAAAGATCTGCAGCAGGTCGCGGGAATCGAAGTTGCCGTCGAGGTTGGCGTCACCAGCGGCGCTGTTGAGTACCTCTTCGATTAAGTATTGGTGATCGTCAAATGTGACCGTGCCGTTTCCGTCCAGGTCGAAGCGCGGATCATTGCTGGCCGCTTTGAGGCCTTCGCACAACGCGTCGACATCGTCGACATTGACCAGTCGGTCGTCTGTCAAATCACCGATCAGTCCACTAAAGCTCACGGCACCCGGTGATGGCTGAGCGGCGAACCACGAGCTACCCAAGTTGCCAAGCTGGTCCGGACCGCGCCGCGTGAGTGTCATGCCGGTGCCATCCGCCTCACTGGGCCAAACACCGATGTTGTCGTAGATCACCTCGTCTTGAACGACCAGAGGTAGCACCACCGGTTCGTTAACCAAGGAATCATCACGGCTCAGTAACGTGACTCGCTCACCCTCTCCACTTAAGCGTCCTTGATATCCTCCCACGAGAGGCACGTCATTGCCGATCCCGTAGTGTGCTCGGAAGGCCGCTGTACGATCATCGTTTTCCGGGCGATTCGGATTGAACGAGACGACGACAACGGTCTGACCCGCAGGCAATTCCGAACCAAAGGGGAATTCCATATCGATTCCGCCGCGCAGCCGCCAATCCGTCAGACTCACCGTCTCTCCGGTTGGGTTGTGAACTTCGACAAACTCCAGGTCACGTGACGTCATATCGGCGAATGCAGCTAACGCTGCGTCTGAAGGCCCATCGGCGTTGTACTGGAGCTCGGAGATGACGACCGGTCCCACACGCGGATAGGGGTTAGCTTCGCCTAGAGAGGGCGTGGCTGGCGATAGTGCACCCAGTCCGCTCGGATAGCGGGCGTGTGATTCGCCAGGCAGCGACCCGCGAAAATCAACATAGTCGGCAATCCAGCTTGCCGCACCGTTGGCGTCGGGGATGGAAAGCCACAAGCGATCTCCTTCGGTTCCGCTGAACGCAAACGCGTTGGGATCATTTGGGTCAGCATTGAACTCTTGCTCGGTCAACACCAGCATTCCGCCCGCCGTGATCGAGGTACCCGCGGGGACCTGATACTTCCGCAGATTGTTGGCCGAATCGCTCAAGTACCAGCCACCCACGTCGACTGGCGACGAGCCCGTGTTTAATAGCTCAATGGCATCGACTTCGACGGCTGGATCGGTCCGCGAAAGAACTTCGTTGATGACCACCGAAAAGGTCTCATCGGCGATGTCGCCGGGCGAGCCTCCATAGCGGCTCACACGATTCCAGGAGTCAGGTTTGCTATAGAGCGATTGAGGCGTTCGCTCGTGATCCACCAAAGCCAACGAACCACCGTTGCCGTCAGCAGCCTGTGGCCAGGGCGTGTTATCGCCGTACGTGAAGCTGACCAAGTTTTCTCCAAACGCATCGCTTAGCGAAATCGTTTCGCCGTTGTTGGCCAGGTTGCCACCGTATTGGCCTAGGACCGTCACGTCGGATCCGTATCGCAATTGGAAGGCATCGCGATTCTTGACGACCACCCCGACGCTGTCGCGACCGAAGTCGATGTCGCCAAATTGATAGCCTATTCCGCCGTCGAAAACGGTCCCTAACAAATTCGTATCGTCGCCGATGTTCTTGATTTCGACAAACTCGAAATCGTCGTTGTCCAATTCGGGGATCGAATTCAACTCGTCCGCGGTCGGCGGTGACGGATTATAGTTGAGCTCGGTGATTGTCAGTTGCGGAACTTCGACCAGGTAGCTGTCTCGGAATCCGCGAACCCACTCGCGAGTTTCCGTGTCAAACGCCCGCACGAACAACGGCGTATTGCCATCGACTGACAAGGGACCGGTATATTGCGTCATCACAGGCGCCGGTTCCAGTCGCCGACCGTTGATCGTGAGTCGCGCGTCAAACAACAGGTTATCGCTGTTCGCATCGTTGTTGATCAGCTGGATGACCAGATAGTTCGGAGCGTCTGACAACAGTTCCACCCGGTCCAGGTTCAAAGTGAACGACTCATAGAAACTCGTGTTACGTTCTTCGATGGACACGGTGTCGAAGGCGATCGGCTCAATTGGGTAATCGTCAATTTCCCCGGGTACGTTTGCGCGACCAACCTCTTTGGGCGCCCCGTTGTTTCGCCAGAGATAGGCGACAAAACCATCGTTGTATTGAGCGTCAAGATTCACCTCGGTGATTTCGACGCTCTCGGCAAAGTCAAAGGGAATTCGCATGTAGGCGACCGACCCGACGCCTTTGAGGCCGTCGCTGATGTCCGTGTTGATGAAGTCCTGGAATGGGCCGCCTTCTGCGTCGAAGCCGACGCCCAGTGTTCCCTTCTTCCAGGTCTCGCCATTAGCGCCCGGTTCGTAGGCTGGATTCATAAAGCACAACTCAGGAGCGCCCGGGCGACGACCCATGCAGTGTTCCATCAGTTCCTGGCTGCTGGGAACCAGATACTCAACCTCGGAATTAGGACCAATCACTTCAAAAGCAGCTTGAATCGGATCGGAACCGTCGGTTGTGTAGTAGAGTTCGAGGTTCTCCGGCGCCGTGATGGTCACCTCGGTGGCCGGGTCGATCAGTCCGGGTTGCGGTGACACGGTCAGCTGTGGCTGGAACTGTTCGTCCATCCAAATAGAACGCAGTTCGACGAACCGCTTCATGAGGAAGATATAGTCGCTATAAGTTTCTGGTTGCCGCCCATCCGGTAGAGGAGATTCGGTGGGGCAGTCACCCATGTTGCCGGCGAAGTAGCAGTTGGGCCAATGATATTTGTCGGTCCCGTAGCCACCGGTTGTCCACCGCTCGAAGTTTCGTGCAATGGGATTCGAGGGTTCGCCCTCGGCGGGGCGATCGAGATTGGGATTGCCGTCCGACAAGAGGGCGACGGCGGCATCAATATCGGCTAGAACCTTCTCGGTGTCGAGCACGTTTTCTCGCAATTCGAACCAGCGATCGGCCACCGCCTGTTCAAAAGCCGGGTCTTCGAAGAGACGATCCCAATACGGATAGTCCGCGGCGGAAAGCAGCGTTCCGTACCAGCCTTCTGGATGGCCACCCTGGAGGTAGTTGGCATTTCCGAACGACAAGTTGTAGTCCCACGCTGGACCTTGCTTGATCTTTCCGTTTTGGTCCTTGTGGTAATACGTACTCAGCCGGAACCCATCAATGTTCTTCGTGTACTCAACAAGCAGCCAGGTATCGACCCAAGACGGCACATCGATGTACTTGGCGTAGCCCTCATTCGGATCGGCGAATTCTGGACCATAGAGTGCTGCCTCGAACTCCGAGACATGGTCGCGCAGCCAGTCGACTTGTACGTCAGCGATCTCGCCGGTCACGCAAGCGTTTCGTCGATCGCCAACGCGTCCTACATCGGAGCAGCTGGGCTCAATGATTCGGATCTGCTGCCCACGATCGGTATTGACGTTCAAGTCTTCGGCGCCGGTCTTGTCCTTTTTCCAGACATAGCCGCCCGTGATATCGTCACCCGACACGTCGCTGGGCGCGAGACGTTCGATATCGATGCGATTCCGATCGACTTTAATCTTCTCCATCAACACGTAGGTCCCGCGATAATCTCGTCCGAAGTCCAGCATCGCGTCCTCGGCATCGTTGGCCCGCGCGTTGACGAAGACTTCGACCAGTTTTACGCGCGGCGCGTACTGCCCCATCTCTCGCGAGAGATCGAAGGTCAGATAGTTGTTGATCTGTGTCTTGTCCGTGTAGGGACCGTTCAGTACCCAATCGGATTCCTCCGGCAGCCCAAACAACGACGTAGCCAAATCGGTGGCGAGCGAAGACTTGATGCGATCTGAATCGTCGGTGTCTCCCTGGATGATTTCGACGGCGTATTGACGCTTTGCCCAACCCTGTGAGCTTTGACCGCGGATTCTGGCTCCGATGCGACCAGCGTAGTCCGCCTCGTCAAAGAGGTTGGCTCGACCATCTTCTCCCGTATCGATGAACACACCTACGGACGGCACAAGCTGGACTGGTTCTGTGTTCACCCTGGAATTGCCAAAGGAGTCGATGATGACGAGTGGCAGATTCGATTCGAAGACACCGCCACCTTTGAAGTCAAGGAGTTCGGGCGCGGCTTGAATATAACCTGACGTGCTCGTCGGGCCAGGGCTTCGTTCGGCCTCAAAGGCACGTGCTCGAATACGAGTCGACTGGCTGATCGTGATGGGGCCGGTGTAGGCCTCGGAGTTTTCGTCCGGAAGGGATCCGTCCGTGGTGTATCGCACCGTTGCTTCCGGATTCTCAGGAGCGATCTCAATCGTAAACGCCTCGGAGAAGATGCGCGTCGGTTCGGAGATCGTGACACCACCGGCCGGTGGATCCGTACTTTCACCATTGACCAGACCCGGTGTCGGCTCGATGAAGAAGCCCACATTCGGTTCTGTAAGGACTTCCTTCGCATACAGTGTTGGCACCAGCAGGAAATCTTCATCATCGGCGGCGACATTGAGCCCATGAAAAGCGAGGACGTTGGTACCGGCCTGCAACTTGTCAATGTGGTCTCGCAGATCAACGCTGATCGGATCGACACCAATCTCGCCAATTCCAGTGATGATGTCGAAGGAGGTTACCTCATGGCCATTGAAGGCCGCTGTCGTACTGGCGGTCCATCCTGCGTACAACGCTGGATCGCCACCGAATAGCTCAAGCAGGTCCACGTTCGTCGTGATTGTTGGATCAGCCGGCTTGGCGTCGGCGTCTGAATAATACACGTCCAATTGCTGACTTTCGCCCGTGTAGTCGACCCAAACATGCGCAAAGTTGGAACCAGGTCCCGGCTGACCAGCCGTCAGCGCGTCGCCGTTAAACCGGTCGATCGCGGTGCGTGCCAAACTGCCGCCCACACTGGTATTGATCCCAAGATGAGAAGGCAAGTTATCGTCAGGATCGAAGGCACCGTCGGCGCCGGAATCAAGTTCAATGGCTAGAAAGGTTGAACCGGTGTTTTCGAGGCCGAGGCTTGAGCCGCCCGTACCCAACACATTGTTGTCGTTCGATTGCAGGACGAACGCGATCCCTTCACCACCGATCCCATCTCTGTCGGCGTCTTGGAAGGTGCCGCCGGGGCTATGCACATCGAAAACCATCGAAGCGCTAAATGTGTAGTCGGATCCAAAATTCACTGGCTCGGTCCGCCAAACGGAGCCGTTCATGTCCGCATTGGAGGGAGTGACGGAAAGCTTGCCGTCATTAAACGAGGCATCACCATTGAAGGTGAACTCCCCTTCTTCTCGACTGAAGTCGGGAAATATCAAGTTATCCTCGATCCCCCCATTGCTTTGGCTAGACACCGATTCCCACGTCAAATCATCGGGCGCATTCATGCGTACGACTTCGTTCCCATTCAGATAACCAACGAAGCCGTCGTCGAACTGGAGGTCCAGTCGCAGATCTTCGAAGGTCGGCACCGTGTCACCGTCGATCTGAAATTCAGCGCGAATGTAGGCCGAAGATGCCTTACCTCGCATGTCAAGGGCACCGTCTTGGTGAACGAACGGACTAAAGTCGCCATCGCCCGCGTCGTCGTCGAAGCCCAGTCCGGTCGTCCGTGATATCCATCCGGCATCGTCGAAGTCGGGCGACGTCCACGTTGCCACCGGAACATCCTCCGCTGCCGTACTCGGCAACAGAACGGTCACTGAATGGTCCGCCGCGATCAACGCTCGATCTTGCAGAGATTGACCTACCCCGAAGGAAACGTCGGTCACCTGTTCCGGCAACTCATTGAATTCAAACTCGAGAGTCCGACCGTCGGGTTGATAGAGACCAAGGTACTCGCCACCACGGGCGATGCGGAAATTGGTATGCAAGGGTGAATCAGGGTCTCGACGATCGTTCCCCGAAGCGTAGACCAACAACGCTTTACCAGGTTCGAGCGACACAGGCGGAAAGGTCCAGCGGGTACGATTGTCAATTTGGTCGGTCAGATGCCAACCGCTCAAATCAATGCTCGACGGACCCGTGTTGAACAGCTCGATGTAGTCTGACGAACCACCGTCATCGTCTTGGTGAGCTTTGTCGTTGGACGCCAAGACTTCTGAGATAATGACGTCACCCGCCAAGAGATGGCGAGGTTCCAAAGTCTCGAGAAGCGACCTATGAAGACCTAGCTTTTTGACGGAGCTTTGCCGTTTTCGTCCGCGTCGAAACTTCTGGGACATGTTGGCCTCGTAAAATGAGAGCATAGTGGTAGCAAGAACGCAGACTGAGCTGCAGTAAAGAACGACGTCGCCTCGTCTCTCACCGTTTAGAACGCCTATTTCTAATCGGGCAGGTCGATCGTTGCAACTTTTACACCCCGAAAGGGGAGTTGGACGATTCCGCTAGATTGACACATTGGCCCCAGATGACTGCGATCGAGGCGGCTTCAAAAGAAAAGCAGCACCAAAAATCAGCAACACGATCGCCGAGGGTTCGGGAACCGCGGCGGCTGCCTCGCGTGGCCCAACCTCGTACCCTCCGGCTGCGAATGCCGCCACGAAGTCCGAGCTGTCAAACTCGGTGTCTCCATTCCAGTCTCCGGTGGCCCAGCCTGAATTGCCGACCAATTCGTCCTCATATTCGCCCGTTGTAAAGACGGCAACCAGGTCGCCACTGTTAAATTCTCCGTCGAGGTTCGAATCGCCAACATACGAGTTTTTGAGGACTTCGATCCAATGAAAGCGATCTTTTTCGCTCACGACACCGTCATCGGTCAGGTCGAATTCGGGCGGGTCGTTGCCGGCCAGGACTTCCGCACTGAGCAGATCCATGTCCTCGGCATCCAACATGCCGTTCCGATTGAAGTCGCCTTGTTCGGTCGCTCCACCCAGAATCGGCTCTCCCGCTAATCCTCGTTGGTAGATATCGGTGATGTCTTCGGGCGTCAGTGCGCGATGCCAGATGCCGAGATCGTCGAGCATGCCGTCCCAATAGCCTGGGCAGCAGGCCCCGGTGTCGGCCTGGTCGCCCGCATCCGTGGTCTTCACGCCAATCCCAATCGATTCACTATTCGGAGTATCTGTAAAGCTGCCATCGTACGGCCGCTCGTCGACCAACTCACCGTTTCGGTAAAGCGTGACAAGCTCCTCAGCCGGGTTAGCGATGAATGCGTAGTGCTCCCATGTTTCTAATTCGATCGGGTCCACGTCGGTGCCGGCGTTGAAGGCGCCTTCGGATAACGTCGTGACGAAGATATTGAGTGTGTCCTCGTCACCCGGACCCAAGCCGAAGTGAAATTGCCCAACAGCTCCCTGGCCCCAGTTCTTGACCAGCGAAGCCCAAAGTGGAGCCTCATTGGCGTATCCCCAAATGGAAACCGAAAGAGCGTCCTCGGCCAACGGGGCCTCAGGGGCGATCACATAATCGTCGATGCCGTCAAACAACAACGCACCTCCGATTTTACCCTCCACCCATTGCGAATCGTCCTCGGCAAAGTTGAATAGCTCGCCGTCACTTCCTTTTTCTGTTTCCTCGTTGAGTACTTGGCCGCTGCCATCGTCGAACGAATAGTACCCTACTAAACCCTCGCTGAGATCGGCGCGGACGATCGATCCACTCAAGCAACTCACGACGACCAAAATTGCGATCCTCGAAAAATGCGTCTTCATCTCGAGTCTCCCTTGCCGTTTCAATTGGGAATCATGCTGCGATGTCACGTGTCGTCTTTCCTGCCTTGGCCAAGTGAACAGATCTCTGCCAGCGGCGTGCGTCGCCATCAAGTTCAAATATCGGAGAGGGAAAGACCAGGCAGATTCTACACAACTCAAACGCTCGGCGCAGCAACAAATCCGTCAGACCGTGACACCTGCACCAGAAGGTGTTTGGGTTTGAACCCAGTTCTCGATAGAATCGATCAGCCCTGTCAGCCAATCCTGACCGTTCCCGAAGCTGGCGGCGTGGTCTTTAATGCAGGATCATTGGGGGCGGCACGTCACCAACCAGCCGGATCCGGCGTGCAACCCAATGGGTAAAGGTGTTGTCATGAAGCGATTGAAGAGCAAGCGGATGTTCTTAAAGCTCTTGGCGTGGGGGGCCGCGACTCCCGTCGCACGACTGTGGGGTCAGGAATCAGCCAACGGCCAGGCATTACGCAATTGGGCCGGTAATCTCCGCTATAGCACGGCGAATCTCGTCCGTTCAAAATCGCTGTCTCAAGTCCGCGAAACGGTAGCTCAGCATGCACGTTTAAAAGCCCTCGGGACGCGGCACTGCTTCAATCGCATTGCGGACAGCTCGCAACAACTGATCTCGTTGCGATCCATGAATCGTCCACTTGAATTGGATGAAGACAAACGCACTGTGACCGTTGAAGCCGGCATCAGCTATGGGCAGCTTTGTCCCTGGCTGACACAACAGGGTTATGCCTTGCACAACCTCGCATCGCTGCCGCATATTTCGGTGGCAGGTGCGTGCGCCACAGGCACTCATGGTTCGGGAACGAATAATGGAAATCTTTCCACTGCTGTCTCGGCGATGGAGCTAGTCACCGCTGATGGTGAACTTCTGCAATTGTCCCGTGACACACACCCCAAAGTGTTTCCTGGTGCGGTCGTGCATTTGGGTGCGCTGGGCATCGTGACCAAAGTGACGTTGGACGTCGAACCAACTTTTGAGGTTCGGCAGTTTGTCTATCAGCACATGCCGATGTCCGAGGCGTACGATCACTTCGATGCGATCATGTCGAGTGGTTACAGCGTCAGCTTCTTCACCGGGTGGAAGGAAATGGACGAAGTGTGGATAAAGGTTCGCTCCGACGCAGCATTCACGCCCGATTCCGAGTTCTATGGATCGCGATTGGCACAGCAAAACCTACATCCGATTGCTGAACTTTCTGCCGAGAATTGCACTGAGCAATTGGGCAATCCGGGTCCGTGGTACGAGCGTCTTCCACACTTTCGGATGGGTTTTACTCCGAGCAGCGGCGAGGAGCTGCAATCGGAATATTTTGTACCGCGCAGAAATGCCGTCGAGGCCCTGCAGGCGATCGCCAGACTGAGTGATCAGATTCGACCACACTTGATGATCTCCGAGTTGCGCTCGGTTGCAGCCGACAAGCTATGGATGAGTCCGTGTTACGATCGAGCTAGCCTCGCGATTCACTTCACTTGGAAACAAGACTGGCCAGCGGTGAGTCGATTGCTGCCATTGATTGAGCGGGAATTGTCACCCTTTGCCGTACGTCCTCATTGGGGCAAGTTGTTCACCATCGAACCATCGGTACTGCAGTCCCGTTATCCGCGACTCGGCGACTTCAAGAGGTTAGTTGCTGCTTACGATTCCGAAGGGAAGTTTCGCAATCAGTTCCTCGCGACAAATCTCTACGGCTCGTGATCTCGGCCGATCGAGCTTCGCATCGTGCTCAATCGGAGAAACTCGCATGTGAAGGATCGGCATCTGCGATCAGGTAGGCGAGCAAATCTAGAATCTCATTGAGCTCAAGTTCGTTGAGCGCATCCTCTGGCATCGTACTTATCTTCGAGAGACTTCGATCGTCGATATCGCCCTTGTCAATCGTACGTGGAGTTGCGAAGGATTCGCGCCCCCGTAGTACGACGACCTGCTCGGTTTCCGACTCGATCCGACCACGCACGACCTCACCCTTCGCGGTCGTAATGATCGTCTCGGCGTACTCGTTGGCGATGCTTCGTGAGGGTTCGATGATTGACGTAAGGATCTCCTCGAACTTAAGTCGCTTCGATACACCGGTCAGGTTCGGTCCGATGCCGGCAAATTCGTCTCGAATCCTGTGACACTGCGCGCAGCCCACGCTACGAAAGATCTGTTTGCCCTGATCGAATGACCGTCCCCGCGATAACTGTTGCGATTCTGCCAACAGATCGGTGACGCTCCAGTCTCGGACGAACTTACGGTCCGATTGCATAGCCGATATCCACTGCCGCATCAGGTCCACTGCTGGCTCATCAATCCGATTGGATACGAGCGGCGGCATTTGTCCGCGACCACGTCGATTGAGTCGTGCCAACATCACCGAGTCGTCCGGACGGCCTTTGGCGATAATGCGTGGCCGAGTGATCCCGAAGGTTTCGTGCTGAGGAAAGTGCGAGATAATCTGCATTTTGTCCAACGCCGTGTTGTACTCTAGTTGCATCCGCGCATTGCCACCGCCGGATTCGACGTGGCAACTCGAGCAGTTGGTGTGCAGATACGATCTGGCGCGGGACTCGAGATCCGACGAGACGTCGTGCGGGTCGACTAGCTTGTTCATCTCTTCGACGCCTAACGGCAGAGACTCGGTGAACATACCGATCTGCGATAGCGTTTCGAGTTGATTCGCGTGATGCGAGCCATGGTCGTGCAGCCGATTCATTTGCACTTCGGTCAGCCCCAAGACATAGTTGACGGCCCGGCTATGGCACGACATACACTCTGCACGACTTGGAATGCGCCACTTGTTTGGTTGGCTACTGGACGGGTGGAGTGATTCAGCGAGCTCAATATCCTGTCCTTGATGACCTACCAGCACGGCGTCTGTCTGCGCGGGATTCCAACGATAAGAGTAGCCGGTCCATTCTCCCCGTTGACGCAGCAGCACGCGCGTTTCGATGCGTCGTTTGTGGTGAACGTCATCTTGGAGTGTGTCCAGCGACAGCGTCTGGGCGATCACGGAACCATTGGGAAAGTCCCAGCCGCGATTGCGCCGAAAGCTAATCTGTTGCCGTCCTGGAATCGCCAGGAATCGCTCGGCGGTAGCGCCATCGTTCCACGCAGGCGCGTTCACCGAGTAGGGGATCACACCAGGTGCCACACGATGCTCCGCCACGGAAGCGAAGATGCCCGTCTCGCTCAGCTTACGCGGGAAAGCGGCGGCAGCGTTTTTCTCTTGGGGATTCTTCTGCAATCGAAAGATGCCGCCAGCCAGGTCGATGATCAGGAGATCGCCACGATGCGTGTTCGAAAAGCCCGCGATCTGGATCGAAGTGTCGGCAATCTCGCGATGCCAGGTGACTTGTTGACCGTCGTGCCGAGCGGCCCAAACCTTCCCTGTCGAATAGTCTCCGTAAATGTAAGCACCTTTGAGTTGGGGCAGGCGATCGCCGTCATAGACGACACCGCCCGTCAGCGAACGTGCCTCGCTGTGATGATGTTCCAAGGTAGGCAACGTCAAGGTGCCCGGCCCTAGTTGACGATGCGCGTAGAACGGGTGACTACCTTCATACACGCTCCAGCCATAATTCTCACCGCGACCGAGCAGATGAACGGTCTCCCACAAATCCTGACCATTGTTTCCGACCCAGATCTGACCGGTGGCGGCATCGAGTGACATTCGCCAGGGATTACGCAGGCCGATGGCCCAGAGCTCGCCGCGCGCCTTGGGCAGGTCGACAAAGGGATTGTCCTTTGGAATCGAATACGGTCGGCCCTCTTCAGAGTCACGTACATCGATTCGTAGGACGCCGCCAAGAAGATTGGTTGCATCCTGCGCCGATAGCCAATTGTCCGAGTCGCTCGTTCCATCGCCGGACGTGATGTAGAGCATTCCATCATGACCAAAGCAAAGATCACCGCCATCATGCCCCATCGAGCGCCATTCCAAAATGATCTGTTCTGAGTCGACATCGCAGGCGGCGTGGCCGGCCGCATCGTAAGTCACCTGAAAACGCGATATGCGGTTTTGCCGTTCCTGTTCTCCCGTAGGCCCATTGCTGAACAAGTACATGAAACGGTTAAGTTCGTAATCCGGATGAAACTCCAGCCCATAAATCAATCGCCCAGGAAGCTCGAGCAGTAGCTTGGCTTCTTCCGCATCGGGTCGATCGACGACTCGCAACACTCTGGACGGTTTGTCTTTTTCGCCACCTTGCTGCACAACGATTAGATGAGTCCCTTCCGGTTCGCGTTTGGCATACAGGGGTCGGTTCCACTCCACACCACTCAGCGCCGGCACGGCGACATAAGGCAGCGGTGGTTCTGGAGACCCAACCAGACGAGAGCTTAGCCAGGGAACGCGTTGTTGGAGGTTTGTGTCGGCGGCGTCATTTGTGCGAGTGGCTGGCTCCTCGCCGGCAGCTGCTGACAAGGCGACCAGCAAGAGTAACATCGCAAGTGTCGCCTGTCTGCCGACTCTGCAGCGGGTAACGTGACTCGAGTGTTCGCGTTTCATCCACGACCCCATTGACGAAGACTCTTTTCGATCCCTTCTCTCGTCGTCCGGACCAGGAGTACAAAGTTGTGTCCGGTTACTTACTGTTGCCGTGGCACGAGAGATCGCAAGTCGAATTTCGGAAAACCCATCGCTCATTCTTTCGCGCCTGGGCTGACGGCATGTTTGCCCCGGGCGCGAGCCGCGATGCGTTCCGCCTCCGAAAGACTCATATTGTAGGTCGCGCCAAATCCCTCAACCTGTCGGTAGACGTAGTCCGACCAAGGGTCCTCGTCCCGTATTCGCGGATCGCCCGTCTCAATTAGATACGCCTTGAGTCGACTCCAAAGCTCATCTTTGACGCGAGCATATGATGGGTTAGCCGAAAGGTTTTTGATTTGATGAGGATCCACTCGCAAGTCGTAGAGTTCCTCGAGCGGCCGCTTGCCAAATCCCAAGTCGAAGGCAAGTGGGAAGTGTTTTCGAGTTTGATCAAGCAGCATAAAGTCCTTGAACGGACCATCATCGATATCGCCATGCGGTGCTTTATTCGAAGAGGTAAACTCCGGGCCGCCTGTAGGCCATCGTCTTGGTTCGAAGTTCCGCACATACAAATAGTCGGAAGTACGAATCGCCCGAATCGGATAAGTTGCACCGGCAGGACGGCAGTATGTATGTCGCTCGAGTCCGGTCACGACAAAGTCACGCTGTGGGTCGACATGTCCCCCGCGGTCGCTAGTCAGCAGCGGCAACAGACTCTTGCCGGTGATTGTTTCGGGGACTTTCACGTCCGCCGCTTCAAGCAGTGTCGGTGCAAAATCGATATGTCCGATGAAGTCGTCGACTCGCCGGCCCCCCTTTGCTTTGGCGGCCCAGCGGATTGCTGTCGGCATTCTCACGCCTCCGTCGTAGAGTGTGGTCTTGGTGCGCGAGAACGGCATTCCGTTATCCGAAGTCACGACAATGATTGTATTGTCGAGTTCGCCTGCTTTTTCCAACGTCTTCAGCATTCGCGATAAGTGTTTGTCGAAGTGTTCGATTTCGTAGTAGTAGTCGAGTATTTCTCGACGAACTTCCGGAGCATCGGCGAGATACGGAGGCACAACAACCTTGCTTTCCTGCAAACCGGATCGCTTGCCTATTCCGGTGTCGTATTCTCTATGTGGCTCCGTGCAACCGAACCAAAACATAAATGGGGCCCCTTGCGGTCGGTCGGCTAAGAAGTCGATGAAATTGGCTGCGTAGTCCAGCGTGTTGATTCCAACCGGTGGGTCTCTTTCGAGCTTGTCCGAGTATTCTTTGCCATTGGGATGTCGAGTCAGGCCGCCGGCTCCCCAGTCGCCAGGCGCCCACGGCTTTCCAACGAAGCCGACGTGATAGCCCCCGTTTTCGAGCAGGTGAGTGAACAACGGATACCTGGCGTGCAAAGTGCCGAACAAAACACCGCCCTCACCGATCTGCCAAATCTGTCGACCGGTAAGGATGGACGACCGCGACGGCGTACATGAAGGGCAGGCGGCGAAAGAATGGGTAAACAGGATGCCTTCCCGGGCAACGCGGTCGAAGGCAGGTGTCTTAACAACAGGGTCCCCCAGGATACTGGTGTGTGGGTAGGACTGATCGTCCGAGATGGCAAACAGGATATTCGGCCGCTTGGTGGCGGCGGGCAGTTCAACGCACCACACGATTGACAATAGGCCCGCTATGGCCAGCAAGATGACGCTCTTCATTTCGATCATGACGGTCGATTCCTCGCAAGAATTCAGGGTACGCCAACGGGCGCTCGATTCAGCGCTGAAAAAGAGGCGTGCTCCAGAGCATCAGAATACCATTTCTGTTGATGCATGTTCGACGCCGCTTCCACACGACGGGTGCTTCGCATCAATGACGACGCGGGCGGATGGTGGAAAATGACACGCGTGAAGTTAAGAAGCTATAATGTTGCTCACTGTTGACCGGTTCCAAGCCTCGCCTCGCACCTGACCTCCAATTGCACGATAGCCGTTGTGATACACTGCCTTGCAACTCGCTCGGCTTGCCTCTCTTTGGCGATCGCCTTCTTTACAATCGCCGCGACCGCCGCGGACGCTCAACAGTCTGAACCATCCAAAGCCGACTTCTTTGAACGGCGCATCCGCCCCGTGCTGGTCGAGCATTGCTACCAATGCCATTCAACAAAGGCGACGGTGCTCGAGGGTGGCTTGCGATTGGACACGCGCGAGCTGGCTCGACGCGGTGGCGATTCAGGTCCCGCAATTGTTCCCGGTCATCCGGAAGCAAGTGTGCTGTTGTCCGCGTTGCGATACGAATCGCTCGAGATGCCTCCGGACAAAAAACTACCGGATCGAGTGATTGCGGATTTTGAGCGTTGGATTCGTCAAGGTGCGATCGATCCTCGTGATGATGCGGACGCTGTACCAACCCCAATGGAAGATGGGCGTCATCACTGGGCATTTCAACCGGTACACAAACCAACGCCACCAACCACCATCAATCAGCATTGGCCGCGTGGCGCCATCGATCGCTTTGTCCTCAAGCGACTTGAAGACGAAGGTCTGAAGCCTTCGATACGAGCCGACCGCCGCTCGCTGATTCGGCGAGCGTATTTTGACTTGATTGGTTTACCACCCGAACCGGACGAGATTGACCGGTTCGTCGCTGATGACTCGCCCGTTGCCTTTCGTCAGCTTGTGGACCGATTGCTCGACTCGCCTCACTACGGCGAACGTTGGGCGAGACACTGGCTGGATGTCGCCCGGTATGCAGACAACAAGGGATACGTCTTTTACTTCGAAAAGAGTTTTCCCTGGGCCTGGACTTACCGCGATTACGTCATCCGTGCCTTCAACGAGGATCTACCGTTTGACCGTTTCATCGTGGAACAGTTGGCGGCCGATCAGCTCCACTTGGGCGATGATCAGCGGGCGCTCACTGCCATGGGGTTCTTGACCGTGGGAGCGCGATTCATCAACAACGCTCACGATGTCATTGATGATCGAATCGACGTCGTCACCCGCGGACTGATGGGACTCACCGTTAGCTGCGCGCGGTGCCATGATCACAAATATGATCCCGTCACTCAGGCGGATTACTATTCACTCTACGGCGTTTTTCGAAGCTCTTTTGAACCGACTGTTTTGCCGACGTTTGAGCCGACCGCCAAGACGAAGGAAGTCCAAGAGTTCGAGACCGGCTTGGCCGAGCGACTTGCGAAGCTATCTAGCTTTGTGGAGGTCCAGCGACTGCTCGTCATCAAGGAAGCACGCAGCCGGATCGACGAGTATCTCACAGCAGCCTATGAGACTCGGCGGCATCCCAACACAGACGACTTCATGCTGTTGACGGAAAAGGGAGCGATCATCCCCGTGATGGTGCAGCGATGGCAGCGGTACCTACGCCGCATGCGCGATGAAGGAGATCACATTTGGCTGATTTGGCACGCCTTGGCCGAGTTGCCCGACGAAGGATTCGCCGAGCGCGCGGCAACTTTACAACAGCGAGTGCTCGAGGAGCAGGGGGAATTCATTCATCCGCGGATCCGCGAGGAGTTCGCATCGACACCTCCCAGCAGCATGGCCGATGTAATCTCCACGTACGCTCGTATTTTTCGCGAGATCGATTCCCTGTGGCAGATGGAGTTGCGCCTCGCGGCGGACAGCAATACCGTCGTGCCGCAACGGATGGAAGATGAATACGACGAACAGCTACGCCAGGTACTCTATGGTCAACGGTCGCCACCGATGATCCCGCGTCAGTTCGACTGGGGGTTCTTGCAACTCCTGCCGGATCGCGCGAATCAGGAAGAGTTCAAGAAGCTGCTGAAGGACGTCGAGCAGTGGACAATGACTCAGCCCGGCGCCCCAGCCCGCGCCATGGTTTTGCACGATCGTGAAGAACTGTACGAGCCAGTCGTGTTTCTGCGTGGCAACCCGAATCGCCGCGGACCGCAAGTGCCCAGGCAGTTTCCGGCAATTCTATCCACCGATCGTCGCCGGCCGTTCGCGCACGGCAGCGGAAGGTTGGAACTGGCGAAAGCCATCACGGATCCAGCCAATCCACTTACGGCGCGCGTGATCGTGAATCGTGTTTGGCAACATCATTTTGGCACGGGAATTGTCGAAACCGCCAGCGACTTTGGTGTTCGTAGCCCACTACCGTCCCACCCGCTTTTGCTTGATTGGCTGGCTGCCACATTCATCGAAGATGGTTGGTCCATCAAGCAACTGCATCGACGCATCATGAATTCGGCGGTCTACCAACAAACGTCCACCCGGCATGGGTCGACCCAACAACTTGACCCTGCCAATCGATGGCTTTGGAAGTTTCCGCGGCGGAGGTTAGAGTTCGAAGCGATGCGCGATTCGATGTTGGCGGTGACGAGTCAAATGGATCGAACCATCGGTGGGGCTCCGGCCAACTTGCTGAAGGAGTTCGTGCCGCGTCGCACGATCTACGGATTTGTCGACCGAATGGACCTGCCAGTTACGATGCGGACATTCGATTTCCCGACTCCTAATTCATCCAATCCCGGGCGGGAGGCAACCACCGTACCGCCGCAGGCGCTGTACTTCTTGAATCACGAGTTCGTACATCAATGTGCGGAGCGCATCACGGAGCGAGTTGATGTCCGGCAATTGACTGCAACCGGTGCGCGAATTGACAGAATCTATCGAATTCTGCTCGGTCGTTTGCCGGATGATACGGAAAAGGAGCTCGCCAGGCAGTACCTTGAATTTGCGCCGAATGAGTCGGTCAGCGGGTCGGGTGAACCGGAGACGGATAGATGGGTCGGTTTCGTGCACGCGATGATCATGACGAATGAGTTTCTCTTTATCGACTAACGACTGCGGCATGACACGCCGCGAACTGCTGCAAAGATCGGGAACGGGCGTGGGTTTACTCGCGCTCGCCGCACTCATGCGCGATGAGGTGAATGCTGCGGGGCGGACTAATGCGCTGGCACCCAAGCCGCCCCACTTCGAGCCGCGTGCCAAACACGTCGTTCACCTGTTCATGAATGGTGGCCCGTCCCAGGTCGATACCTTCAATTACCGACCGGAACTCGAGCGGTATCACGGGCAACCCGTGCCGCAAGGCAATCTGAGGACCGAGCGGCTTACGGGCGGTCTGATGAAATCGCCCTTCAAATTCCGGCAGTATGGCGAGTCGGGTGTGTGGGTCAGTGAACTGTTCAAAAAGACAGCCGCTTTCGTCGATGAAATGGCGATCATCAATTCGATGCAGGCCAATGTGCCCAACCACGAGCCGTCTTTGATGCTGATGAATTGTGGTGATGGTCGACTGCCGCGCCCCAGTTTCGGTTCCTGGCTGACCTACGGTCTCGGCTCAGAAAGTGCGCATCTACCTGGCTTCATTGCGATGTGTCCCGGGGGATACCCAATCGTTGCGACTCGAAATTGGCGTTCGGCATTTTTACCCGGCGCGTATCAAGGCACTTATATCGACACGCAGCACAAAGAGATTGGTGAACTGATTGCCAATATTCGCAATCAACGTCTATCGCTCGAAGATCAACGCGTGCAACTCGATCTAGTTCAAGCGCTCAATCAGCAACATCTCCAACGTCGCGCCGACGACCGTCGTCTCGAAGCTCGCATCGAATCATTCGAGCTGGCATGGCGGATGCAGAGTGAGGCTGCCGATGCTTTCGACATCAGCCGCGAGCCAAAATACATTCGGGATGCCTATGGGTCCGGCACGCACGGACGGCAATTGCTGATCACACGCCGGTTGATCGAGCGCGGTGTTCGATTTGTGCAGGTATGGAGCGGTGCGGGTCAGCCGTGGGACAATCACAACGATATCGAGAAACTTCATCGCAAGCTCGCTGGCCAATGGGATCAACCAATCGCCGCGTTTCTCGGCGACTTGAGGCAACGCGGTTTGTTGTCAACGACGTTGGTGCTCTGGGGCGGCGAGTTTGGACGGACACCGGTGGCTGAACGGCCCGCACTGAACGGTCGCGACCACAACCACTACGGGTTTACCTGCTGGCTGGCTGGCGGCGGAGTGCGGGGCGGTACGGTCTACGGTTCGACCGACGAGTTTGGTTTTCGTGCCGTCGAGAATCCGGTGCATGTTCACGACTTGCATGCGACCATGTTGCAGTTACTGGGGTTAGACCACAAGCAACTAACCTATCGCTATGCCGGTCGAGACTTTCGGCTGACCGACGTGCATGGTCATGTCGTTGAGGAAATCATTAGCTGAACTTGAAAACGAAAGGGAAACCGATGCCCACGACGAATCGTAGAAGCTTTCTCGGTGCCGCTGCTGCCGCGCTCTCGGCCACTCAATTGTCGTCGACTGGGCCGGCTGCGGAGCCGAAACCCGAAGAGCAGCAGCGGACCGACCAAGGTTACGCGTTGGACGTGCCCGGTTATTTTGGTACGCGACCAGGAATCCAGCTGGGCACTCAGCTGCGCTCCACTGCGTCTGACGACGAGTTGCGATTTGCGCGGCAGATGGGCGTCGAGTGGGTCATGACCAGCTTGCCGCCCGCCGAACATACATTGGAAAACTATCGGGCACTCAAACAAAAGTTTGCTGCACACGGACTGAAAATCTATCGCTTGGCCAACAACAACTGCCACAACATGGAGGAAGTCACGCTCAATCTTCCCGGACGCGATGCCAAGGTCGAGGAGTATCTGAACTATATTCGTCTCTTGGGCAAGGCGGGTATCCACTACGCAACCTACGCTCACATGGCGAATGGCATTTGGAGCAGTGAAGCGGAAGAGACGCGTGGTGGTGCGCGGTCGCGAGCCTTGCGGTTGAAGACCGCTGTGGGACGATGGGCCGGTAAGCGATGGCATCAACCGCTCTCGCACGGTCGGGTCTACACCGAAGATGAGTTGTGGGACAACTTCACGCATTTCGTCCGCAAGGTCGTACCCGTGGCCGAAGAAGCAAAGGTGTTCATTGGCGTGCATCCCGACGATCCGACCGTTTATCCACTGGGCGGCATCCCCCGTTGTATCTTCGGGACCTTTGCCGGGTACCAACGAGCTTTGGAGATTGCGGACAGCCCCAACTTTGGCGTTTGTCTCTGTGTTGGTTCGTGGATCGAAGGCGGGGAGGGGACCGGCAAGAACGTCAATGATGCAATTCGCGAGTTCGCCGCTCAGAAGAAACTGTTTAAGATCCATTTTCGAAATGTCAGCGCACCCTTGCCGGAGGGTTTCGTCGAGACGTTCCTGGACAACGGCTACGTCGACATGACGCAGGTTATGCGGACACTGCACGAAGTGGGCTACACGGGCGCCGTCATCTCGGATCACAATCCACATACGGTGGGCGGCCACATGACGGCCGAGGCTTTTGCGCTGGGATACATGCGAGGTCTGATTCAGACAATTTCTGGAGTATGACCGGCCGGTATGCTGTATCTTCGACTCCGCACCTGATCGACCATGGACGCATCATGGCAGTCGACCTTCAGACCAACGGTGATCACCCATGCGTGCTGTAAACCTGTGCTTGTTCGTTACGAATCTGGTGGTTGCGTCTGTCGCATATGCGGCCGAGGAGCCAAGCGTCCAGTTGGCTCATGGGCTCATGGCGGGAGAAGCGACCGAGACCAGCGTAATTCTCCAAGCTCGACTGACAAAGACTTCAAAGCTGGTGGATGGAGATGTTCCAGGGGCGGTGGGCACGGCTCGTTTCGAGTATTCGACAGGAGAGAACTTTGACCTGTCGCAGTTCTCCCCGTGGCTCAACGCGACGGCAAAAGACGATTTTATCGTGAAGGCCAAGATCACGGGACTCACGCCTGAGACGAAATACTACTACCGCCTGGTCTACGGTGCGGCTTCGGATTCTTTGAAGAACAGCTCGCTGTGTTCTTTTAAGACCCTGGGTGGCGAGAACGGTGAGGGCGAAGTGAGTTTTGTGGTTGTCACCGGTATGAACTATGTCGCGTTTTACCACGGTCGACTCATTCAGGGGCGACGGACGGGCGAAGGCGCATACCGGGGTACGGACGCGCCTCTGGGTTTCCCCGCCTGGGAAGTCATCAAGCGCATGAAGCCCGACTTCTTTGTTGGGACGGGAGACAACGTCTACTACGACAGTCGTGACGAAATGGAAGCCGCGTCGCTGGAGGGCATGCGGCGCAAATGGCACGAGCAGTTCACGCAGCCGCGCATTGTCGAGCTATTCCGACACGTGCCGACCTATTGGGAAAAGGATGATCATGACCATCGCTATAACGACTGCGATCGCACGGGGAATCGACCGCCGTCGAGCGACTTGGGGATCTACGTCTTCCGGGAGCAAGTGCCAATCGTCGATCTCGCCGAGGCCGGAAGCAAAACTTTCCGCACGCACCGCGTCAATCGCCACCTCCAGATTTGGCTGGTCGAAGGGCGAGACTATCGTAGCCCGAATGGCATGCAGGACGGACCGGACAAGACTCTGTGGGGTGCGGAGCAACTCGACTGGCTAAAAAGAACGCTCTTAGCCAGCGATGCAACTCACAGAATCTTGATCTCGCCGACACCAATGGTCGGTCCGGATGATGCCTATAAGATCGACAACCACACCAATCACCGCGGATTTCGACATGAAGGTCGCGCGTTTTTCCGGTGGGTCAAGCAGCACAAACTCGATGAGAAGGGATTCGTTGTGGTTTGTGGCGATCGACATTGGCAATATCACTCAGCGGATCCAACGGGGATTGAGGAGTTTTCTTGTGGAGCGATTTGTGACGCAAACTCTCGCTTGGGACGCAAACCAGGCGACCCCAAGTCGACAGATCCTGACGCCGAAATCCAACAGCTTTATACGCAGGCCGAAGCGTCCGGTGGATTCCTGCGTGTGAAGGTGACGCGAGATGCGAAAGCTCATTTTGAGTTTTACGACGAGACCGGTGACCTGCTGTATCAAGTGGCCAAGAGCGGCGATGAGGATTTATCGGTGCTGGGTGATGATGCTCCGAATTTGCTGCGAGATCACCTGATTCGTCGAATACACCAGCAATACGACCATCGCCGGGCTGCTGCGGCCAAAGCGATGCAATCTCGCGGTCGGCTTGTGGCGCGTCAAAAGCAATTGTTGAACAGTCTACAAAAGATCATTGGAGAGCTACCCGAAAAAACGCCACTTCAACCTCAAACGACGGGTGTCATCGCAGGAGATGGTTATCGCATCGAGAAGGTCCTGTTCCAAAGTCGTCCACGCCACCACGTCACCGCGAATCTCTATATTCCGACGCGTGGGAGTCCTCCCTATCCCGGTGTGTTAGTCGCTTGTGGCCACTCATCGCTCGGAAAAGCGTACGAGCCCTATCAGCGTGTGGCCGCGCTGATGGCGATCAATGGGATGGTGGCTCTCGTGTACGATCCAATCGGGCAGGGCGAACGTTGTTCGTTTCCACTGGCCGCAAGAAACGCCGGTCTGCAACATAAGCTGGTTAACGTTAACTCTGTTCTCCTTGGACGCACGGCGGTCGGCTACGAGACCTGGGATAGCATTCGCAGTATTGATTACTTGCTGAGTCGTCCTGAGGTAGATCGTACGCGCCCGATCGGCATGACCGGTAACTCGGGTGGCGGCGCCCAAACAATGTATTTGATGGCGGTCGACGACCGCATCGGACCTGCGGCGCCTGGCTGCCACATCACAACGCTCCAGCGAAACTTCGAATTAGGAAGTGCAGGCGATGGTTGTCAGTCAGCTCCTTTGACGGGTGCCGAAGGCATTGACCATCCTGATCTGCTTGTCATGCGGGCACCGCGGCCCACGATCATTCTTGCCGCTGAACAAGACTACAAGGACATTCGCTTCACGCGCAAGACCTATCAGGAAGCGCAATCAGCTTACGATCTGCTGGATGCCGCCGAGCGAATCGACATCTTTGTCTACAACGACAAGCACTCCTTTAGCCAACCTCGTCGCGAGGCTGCCGCCCGTTGGATGCGACGCTGGTTGCTCAACGATCCGGCGCCCGTGTCAAGGCCTGATCTCACGGTGCTGGAACCGGAGGCATTGCAGGTCACAAAGACCGGACAAGTGCTGCGTGAGTTCCCGGACGCCGTGGCCATCAGTCAGCTCAACCTCGATCGTGCCCATGAACTGGCTGAAGCTCGCGCGGAATTCTGGCGTTCCTCCGGCCCAGAGAAGGCACGCGCAGAGATCTGTCGCCTGGCAGGCATCCGCGCCGAAACTTCGCCGCCGACGGCGGAATCACTCGGAGTTGCTGCACGAGACGAATACGAAATCCAAAAATTGCTGCTGCGGCGACCGGACGAGGTGCCGATTCCCGCACTTCTATTTCGATCTCGCGACGCCACGGGAAAAAGGCCAGCCACGTTGTTGGTGGACGGTCGCGGCAAAACGGCCGACATGCAGTTGATCGAAGACCGATTGGCCGCCGGGCATCTTGTCTTGAGTGTCGACTTGCGGGGATTCGGAGAAACCAGGGATCCGCAAAGTGAAATCATTTATGCCAAGGGAGATCATCGCGTGGCCATGTGGTCAATGCACATCGGACAGTCACTCCTGGGACAACGTGTCGGGGAGTTGCTCGCCGCGGTTTCGTACGTGTATGGATTACCGGAGGTGGACGGCGATCGCATTCATCTGGTCAGTTACGGTCAGGCCGGGCCCGTTGCTCTGCATGCGGCGGCTTTGGACACACGCGTCGCTACCTTGAGATTACAGAAGTCGATTGCCAGTTGGGTGGAAGACGTTGTCGCTCGGCCGACGGATATCAACACGATTAGTCATGTCGTGCCCTCCGCTTTGAAGAAGTACGACTTGCCTGACTTGGCCAACTTGCTCGGTGAGAGACTGTTGCACGATTGAGCGATTGGCGGATAAGTCGATCGATGGACTTGTTGGTTGCTGACGCTTGCTAACCTTGCTAGAGTCAGCAGGCGCTGAATTACAAGCGGTCTCCAAGAAATACAGCTTTCACCCGAGAGGTGGTTCGCTTGTCTCAATTACTTTACCCGACGGAGGCATGAACAGTGGCGTCTGAAATTTACAGCGATCGGTCCAGCCACGTTGTGATGATCGCGATGTTTATGGTCGTGGCATCCATCACACCAGCGCAGGGGAGCGAACTACACATCGGCACATCGCATGTGAGCATCACGCCATCTCAACCTGTTGCTTTAGCTGGACAACGACATGCGCGGATTGCGCGCGAAGTTGAGAGTCCGGTTACGGCTACGGCGCTCGCGCTAGAGACACGTGATGGCAACCAATCCTTGGACTACGCCATCATGATCTCGTGCGATCTGGTCGCCATACGTGATGGTGTCCAGGATCGCTTGCGTGAGAGGCTGAAGGCAAGCTTGCCAGACTTTGATATGAACAAGTTGTTTCTCTCTGCAACGCATTCGCACACAGCGCCGGTGACGCGCGACGGCGTCTATGTGATTCCCGACACCGGTGTGATCAAGCCACTGGAATACGTCGACTTTCTGGTCGACCGGCTGGCCGATGCGGCCGCTGAAGCTTGGCGGAGTCGACAACCCGGCGGCGTTGGGTGGGGGCTAGGACATGCTCTCGTAGCCCACAACCGCCGTGCCGTTTACGCCGATGGTAGTGCCAAAATGTACGGCGGCACTAACACGCCGTCGTTCACGGGCATTGAGGGTTACGAGGATCACTATGTCGACGTCCTGTTTTTCTTTGATGCGAATCGGCAGGTGGTTGCGGCGGCCGTCAACCTTGCCTGTCCGTCTCAAGAGGTAGAGGGTCGTGAGAAGGTAAACGCGGATTTCTGGCATGAAGTCCGCCTGCTGCTGCGCAAACGATTCGGCGAGCTCCTGCAAGTCATCGCATGGTCAGGTGCAAGCGGCGATCAGTCGCCCCACTTGATGTGGTACAAACGCGCCGAGGAACGCATGCGCTCGCTCCGTGGGTTGAACCGTTTGGAAGAGATCGCCCGCCGCATCGACCTTGCTGTCGACGAGGCCTATCAAGGCGCCAAGCAAGACATCCGTTTCGACACTGCGCTGGTCCACCATGTCAGAAATATTCAGCTGCCGGTCCGAAAGGTCACGGAGCAAGAGTATGCCGAGGCCAAGGCATTCTGTGACGCGGCCGCCAAGGAGGAACAGCCTGATCCGCGCAAGTGTCTGGAACGGATGTGGAACAACAGTATTGTGGAGCGATACATGAAGCAGAAAGCCGAACCGTACTATGCGATGGAGTTGCATGCGATTCGACTAGGAGATGTGGCCGTGTGCACCAATCCGTTCGAGCTGTACACCGAGTTTGGTGTGCGGATCAAGGCTCGCAGTCGAGCCGTGCAAACATTCGTGGTTCAGCTGGCATGTGCTTCTGGTGCCTATGTCCCTACCGAAAAAGCACTCCGAGGCGGTTCCTACAGCACGGCCGTCTACAGCAATCTCGTCGGGCCCCAAGGCGGTACCTCGCTGGTCGATCAAACGGTCGACGCCATCAATTCGATGTGGGACTGAACGAGGGACCTAAGTGTCCAGGTACCCCGAAGCGGATTGTGGCCGATAATTTTTTTCAAAGCGGCATCGATCACTGTTTGATCATCACTTCAGACCAGCTTCATGCAGTTTCCATGCGGCGCGTGTGTGAGGTGGTCCATCGTGGTAAGTTTCGATTGCGGGTCCCCGCAACCCGTCTCTCTCAGGCTCATTTGCAGGCCGACGCTTGAAACCCGCCACACTCCGCAAGGCAGCGTGGAAGTTGCGCCGCCTGATTCGTTCGAAGAGCCGACGCATTTCAAAAACCGGTAACCTTGTTCGACTTGTCGAGTCCGTCGTGTTCACACCGGAGCACCGCCAGAGTGACAACAGTTTGGCGGATGTGATGCGCGATGTTTTGGTGCCCCGCGTTGAACCGTGCGCTCTTACCACGCTAGAATGTGCATTGCCGAAGCAGGTAAGGACCATTTTCAAAAAAGATCACCACGACGAGGAGGCAGACGGCAAAACCTAATTTTTCACACGCTCACGGCATCTATTCTCAGTTACCAGGGGGGAATTGTCATGCGTCGAAGCTTCATCTTCTCTTTTGTCACCATCTCCGGTGCATTGCTGTTTGTGGGGCCTTCGGCCGAGGCGGGGAGTATCTGTTGGCCAAGCATCTGGTCGTGCATGAGTGTGCATCCTCAAACCGGTCAAATTATCATTGACCCACCCGGAGTCGTTGCAGCACAGTTCAACTTGGAATTTGACCCCAACGAAGTGGTTCTCAATACCACGGAGTTCGAATTTGGAATCGAGGCCTTCGAGGACGAGGGCGACAACAAACCCGACTTCGAATTGGCTCTCGCAGCCAGGCCTCCAGACCTAAACAACCTGGACGAGGGGCTGATCCATGACGTTTTCGCGCGAGTCACGCCTGCACAATACCCGCCACAGGTCATAGGGCAGGAAGAGGAGTACAACCTTGTTCGCTTCCATTTTTTCCGGAAGCCTGGTGGCACGGGGATCGCAACTTTCCGGGTCTTTCCGACACAAGGAGGTCAGACGCAAGAGTTGACTCTACCTGCAGAGCAACTGCCTGATTATCCAGATTCGGTGACGACAGCAGAACAGCTTCCGTCGAGCAACGCTAACGTAGACGACGAGGATTTCGTGGTTGCCTATGACACCGATGACCCAGACGTTCTGACCTACATCATTGGTCCGGAAATTGTCCACCCAGACAACACAGTAGACGGTATCGATCAGGTGATCAGAAACGTCGACGTCAGTGAATGGCCACTCTTCATTGATGCCCTAACCGAAGTCGTAATTGCTGGTACGAATAACCTGGTTTTCGACTTAAATGGTGATGGTGTCGTGAATCAGGACGACCGCTTTCAGTGGGTCGTGGACGAGACGAACACGTTCTTCGGCGATTCGAACCTGGACGGCGAATTCAGCTCGGAAGACTTTGTCGCTGCATTTCAAAGTGCAGAGTACGAGGATGGCGATCCAATGAATTCCGATTGGTCCAGTGGCGATTGGAATGGAGATGGAGATTTTACGTCAGCCGACCTCACATTCGCCTTCGAGCAAGGCGGTTATGAAATCGGACCACGCCCGATTGGCGTGCCGGAGCCAACGGCGCTTGTTTCATGCGTGTTGGGTGTGATTGGCTTACACGTTGGCAGTCGGCGTCGTCGCGTCGCGAACACGTAAGTCAAGACTTGCTCAAGTTAATACTGGATCTCGCTGGCAAAGTAGAAGGCTATACCCGGTTGGAAGAAGTTCCCGCTGAGTGTTGCCGGTCGCGGGTCGAAGTGCTCGCGATAATTCTTGTCGGTGAAGTTAAGCACGCCGCCGCGAACAAACAGTCGCTCGGTTAGCCGGGCGAAGGCGTTGATGTCGTAGGTCGTGAACCCTGGTGTGAATTGCTCACCGAGGGTTACGAACGCGGCGCGATCCTGATTGTCGACAACGCGCGCCGCGAACTCGACACTCCAATTCGGGTTCGCACACGGTTCATGCAAGATCAATCCCAAACGGCTTTCCAGCGGTGGCATCACCGGTAACGGTTCTTTCTGAACAGCAGAATTGCTGCGATTGGTACCGGGCAACAGCGTGTTGCGAAACGGACTGTTGCTACCGGTTCGTGTGTGGTCGCGCCCCTCGACGTAGCTGGCGACCGCGAATGATTTCAGCCAGCGTGTCAAATCGAGCTCGCCGTAAACTTCACCTCCGGCCAACGTGGCTCGCTTGGTATTGACGTAAGTGATACCCAAGGCCGGTGCACCCGGGCCCGAAAAAGTGATATTGTCGAAGGTGATGTAATCGTGTACCCAGCCGTAGTAGCCATGGATTCCGCCGCGGGCATATTGGTATTCACCTTGCAGCCCCAGGTCGATTTGCCATAGCTCTTCCGGATCCAGATTCGGATTTCCCAGCGGGGCATTGAACAGGAACTGTGGCAGCACGGCCAGAAATGGCTGGACTGCGTACAGTTCCGTCATGGTCGGAGGACGCATGGCGTGACCTGCGCCGGCGATCGCGCGCCAGTGATGATTCACCTCGTACTCGGCACTGAGGAAGGCCGACCAAAGATTGAAATGCTGGTCGAATTCACCGAGCAGCACATCTTCCAGATTATCGGTTGGGTTGCCTGTCAGGTCCAAGTAGAAGGTCCCCGGCGCAGTCTGGTCCGCGTTGGTCGATACCCAGTCGACTCGCGCTCCGGCGCGAACCACCAGACGATCGTTGACCGGCGTGACACCTTCGATGAACAGACCCGGATTCGATGAATGAGACCGCGGAATGGGTTTGTTTTGTGGACCGGTAAATGGCGGCGTATCAAATGGCGGAATCGGGGGCAGTGGCGGGTTAAATCCGGCGATGGCTGAAAACTCATTGAGTTGCTGCTTCAAGTACCGCAGGTCCACCCCTGTTGTGACTTGCGTGAATCCCGGCTCGCCCCACGACATGGCCAAGCGAAAGCCGGTTGACATTGCGTCGACATCGGTGGTAGCGACAAGACTGCCGAAATCGCCCGGATTGAACGGGTTTTGCAAGAACATGTCCAGAATCGGGACTTGTCGACGCTTGCCAGGACGCAAGTTGTCGCCCGCGAATCGAGTCCGGTTGTACCAGGTTTCGAGTACAAGGCGATCAAAATAGGCGTGGTTTTCCTGCACATATCTCAAGTCGTAACCGTCAGTGACCAAGAAATCCATGTCGAAGACCTGGCCAGCAAATTCGACGTCCGTTTGATCCAGCCGCAGGTAGCTAAACTCAATGCGACTGTCGTCCGTGAGGTCGGCACCTAAGGCGACGAAGGGATTGCGAGATTTGTAGCTGGCGGGAATCAAACCGCCGGCACCGGTGTCGTAGTCGCTACCCGTGCGGTGCCCGTATCCAACACGGTATCCCCAATTGCTTGAACCACCCCACAGCCGCTGACGACCATTCCATTGATCGCCGTTGGTCTGATATTCAATGCCTGTGCTGCCATGACTCTCATAGCCGTTCTCAAAACGCGGAGACTGCTGCAGCTCCAAGTTGTAGAATGCCAGGCCAGGTCCGTAGAGCGCGCTGTATGGGCCCTTGATCGTTGTCACTTGACGGACAAGGTCCGAATCAATCTTGCTCAGAGTTGTGTCCAAGTCTTGCCGCGCGGGAAACCAGTACGACCCTCGGCCAGGAACTTGTCCAAGACGTCGCCCGCGGATGATCGTGCCGTGTACGATCGGTGTTCGGGTCGGGACCACGTTGCCTTGCGACAGGCCACTGGCATTTCTGGTGATCGTTGGCGAGTCAGTCGTGACTCCTGCTGACGTCGGTGGAATCACTACGGAGAAAGCGCCGAGCCCGTTGAATCCAAAAAGACTGCCCGCGGCGGACGGATCAAGGCCGCTGGCGGCAAGCAAGTCGGGGGGAAAGATCGAATCGGAAAACGGCGCGGGCGGTGTTGGTGTTACCGCCTCTTGGGCCTGTGCCAAATGGACCCAGCTGTCGCCGACCGGTTCCCCGAACTCCCAAAGCGAGGTGGCCGTCAACGCCGGATGGTCTCGGTCCGCGTCTTCGGTTTCCAGCGCGCCCAGTTCTAAGGGCACGTCAGAAACGGTGTCCACCGGCTGTAAAAAGTCATTCGAAATTGGCTCAGCATCGAGCGAAAGCGGTTCATCGCGGGGGGCTTCTCCCGCCCGGACGTGGCCCGCCGCTAGCAAAACCGCGGCGACGATTACCTTGAGCATTAAAACCAAATGACCTCGAAAGTGCGTCCTACTACTCATTCTGAAGCATGCCATTCTGACTCGACACCGCGCGGAAGGAGAGGGCGAAGCTAGCTTCTGCCGGACGGGCAACCTAAAATGGAGTCGCGAAACGGTTCGGGTCAAAAAGTTTGTACAGGTGGGAATTTTTGGCGTAACTTGGCCGGTTTTTCCAAGACGTCCCCATCTGGTGTCGGCAGCCTGGACTCACACGGCTTAGGAATGAACATCCGAACCGTTACGTCACCGTCTCTTGCGTAAACGTCATAGCTGAAAAACTAACGCTATTAGCAATAGTTTGACAGGTTCTTCGGGGGGAATGGCCTTACGTTAAGTACCGAGCGGCTTGCGCCGTCGGTAGGCAGAGTCCTATGTCGTACCTAGACTCATCCACGGTTACACCGGTTGAGTTGTTCGTCGCCTACGCGCATCAAGATGCTCAGAATCGCGCGGAGCTCGAGCGACATCTCACCGACGCAATCCATCCAGGTTTCGACGCAGCCTGGCATGATCGTCGGATTGTGGGCACCGAGTGGTCGGGGCAGATTGACGATCATATCTCCACGGCTCAGATCATTCTGTTGTTGATCAGTCCCGAATTCCTCTCGTCTGGATATTGCGAAGACATCGAGTTGGATCGGGCGATTGAACGTCACGACGCTCAAGAAGCGCGGGTCATACCCGTGATGTTGCGATCGGTCGATTTGCAGCAGTCGCCACTAGCGCGGTTCCAGGCCGTACCCAGGGATGGTCTGCCGATCTCTCGCTGGACGAGCCCCGAGCGAGCGTTCACCGACGTGGCCAAGGGCATTCGCGAAATTATGGATTCGTCGCTGCCGATGGAAAAGACCTTCAAGTCGGTCAGCCTCGACATGCCCGAAATGATTGGTCGGTATCGGATTCAGCGACTCATCAGTGCGGGCTCCTTCGGGCGAGTCTACTTGGCCTATGATGATGAGCTCGACCGTTTCGTTGCGATCAAGACGCCGCACCGACATCGGATTTCGAAACCCGAAGACAAAAACGCCTACCTCGCAGAAGCTCGTCTGCTGGCCAAATTGGACCATCCCAGCATTGTTCCGGTGTACGACGTTGGCGATACCGAGGACGGACTTTGCTTCGTCGTCTCCAAACTGATTGAGGGGCAAGATCTCAAGGCCAAGATCAAGCAGTGTCGCCCATCGCAGCTTGAGTCGGCAGAACTCGTGGCTGCCGTGGCCGACGCGCTGCATTACGCACACCAACACAATGTAGTCCATCGCGACATCAAGCCGGCCAACATCCTCATCGATTTGGAGGGCAATCCCTACGTGGCCGATTTCGGTCTAGCGATCACCGAAGAGGACATGGGGAATGTCAGGAAGTACGCCGGCACGCCAGGCTATATGAGTCCTGAGCAGGCGCGCGGCGAAGGACATCGAGTTGACGGACGCACGGACATCTACAGCCTCGGCGTTGTGTTGTATGAATTGCTCACCGGGCGAAGGCCTTTTCGAACCAAGCAAGTAAAAGAGCTGCTTGAGCTGATCGCCAATTCCGAGCCCCGGCCTCCTCGACAAATCGACGCCAGCATTCCCAGACAACTTGAACTGGTCTGTTTGAAGGCGATTGCCAATCGCGTTTTGGACCGCTACTTGACGGCCAAGGATTTCGCTTCCGACTTGAGACACGTGCGTGCCAATATCAGACATTCCAGCAGCGGTGCGAGGCGCAGCAACGGCCAGCGCGATAGCTCAGTCGGGATTGATTCAGATGGTCAGGTCCTTACCCCGACGATTCCGCTGAGAGACTTACGAGACCGTCGATCGCCGGTGGTGCCCAAAGGGTTGCGTGCTTTTGACGCCGCCGACGCAGACTTTTTCGTCGACCTGCTGCCTGGTCCACGGGATCGTGATGGGTTGCCAGAGAGCCTGCGGTTTTGGAAGAGCCGAATCGAGCAGACCGATGCGGCAAAGACTTTTTCAATCGGTCTGATGTACGGTCCGTCGGGCTGCGGCAAATCGTCTTTTGTCCAATCCGGACTGCTACCACGTTTGTCTGATACGGTCGTCAGCGTCTACATCGAGGCGACGGCGGGTCAGACCGAGGCGCGCTTGAAAAACGCCCTGCGAAGATGTTGCCCGGACCTGCCTCCTGACCAGAGCCTGACCGAAACGCTCGCCATGATTCGTAGGGGCGATGGAATTCCTGCTGGAAAGAAGCTGCTGGTGGTTCTGGACCAGTTCGAGCAGTGGATTCATTCCACCTTATCGCACGATGGCACCGAGCTGCTAAATGCGATTCGTCAGAGTGACGGCCAGCGCGTGCAGTCATTGTTGATGGTCCGGGCTGATTTCTGGATGGGTGCCTGCCGCTGTATGCAGCGGCTTGAAGTGTTGCCACGCGAAGCAGAGAATTCAGCTGCCGTGGATCTCTTCGACCAACTTCATGCGCGCCAGGTGCTGGCGGAATTTGGGCGTGCGTTTGGTCGATTGCCCGAGGATCTTAATCTGACGAAGGAGCAGATGGCGTTTCTCAAGCAGGCCGTGTCCGGCCTCAGCCAAGACGGAAAAGTCGTTCCGGTCCGGCTGGCGATGTTCGGCGACATGGTTCGTGGCAAGCCCTGGACACGCGCAACGCTCAAGGAATTGGGTGGTATGGACGGAGTCGGTGTGACGTTCTTGGAGGAGACGTTCAGTGCACCAACAGCTCCACCCAAGCATCGTTACCACGAACGAGCGGTGCGCGCCGTACTGGCTGCGGTACTGCCCGAATCAAGTACGGACATCAAAGGGCATATGCTCTCTCGGGACGAGCTGCTCAAGGTGTCGAATTACACGCGCCGCCCCAGCGACTTCGACGATCTACTCGATATCCTAGACCGTGAAGTGCGCCTGATTACGCCCACCGATCCAGAAGGTCTCGAATTGGAAAACGGTGCCGGTAAGCCGGGCCAAAAGTATTACCAACTGACCCATGATTATCTGATTCCATCGGTTCGGGACTGGTTGGCTCGCAAGCAGAAAGAAACGCGTCGCGGTCGGGCTGAATTGCTGTTAGCCGAGCGTTCGACGGAGTGGAGCTTTAAGAGTGAGAATCGCCACTTGCCCAGCTTTTGGGAGAACTTCAAGATTCGGCTTCTCACCAGCAAAGAATCCTGGACGGATTCCCAGCGGACAATGATGCGTCACGCCGGTCGTCTCCACGGCTTGCGATCGACGATGGTCACCGCCATTCTCCTGTTGGCGGCCTTCCTGATGTTCATACTGCAAGCACATTATGTCCAGCAACAACGAGTAGGACGTGCTTCATCCCTCGTGAGAGAACTGCGGAACGCCGACATTTCTCAAGTAAGTCAAGTTGTGGCGGAGATCGAGCAGTATCGGCCGATCGTCGATCCGCTGTTGACCGAACAATTTGAATCGGCCGCTGAGGGCTCAGCCGACAAGCTGCATGCCGCCTTGGCTTTGTTGCCGGTTGATGACACCAAGGTGGACTACTTGGCGAAACGATTGCTGGTTGTCGCGCCGGCAGAATTTGCAGCAGTCTGCCAGGCCCTGTTAGTCAACCAAGCTGACCTTGCAGAACACTTCTGGCAGCACGCTCTGGATCGCGACCTGCCCGCTCAAAGTCGATTTCAGGCAGCTTGCGCGCTCGCCATGTACGACCCAGAGGACACGCGATGGAATGAGATAAGTCACTTCACAGCGAATCACTTGGTGAGCTTGTTGCCATTGCAGCAAGCGCCATGGCGAAACGCACTCCGACCCGTGAAGACGTACCTGTTGCCACCGCTGAGCGATGCCTTTCGCGACCCGAATCGACCGCAACAAATCCGACTCTTCGCTGCTGACAGTCTGGCCGATTATCGAGCTAAGCAACCCGGGCAGTTGTTTGATCTCTTGGCAGATGCCGAATTATTTCAGTTTCCAACCATCTATGCCCGGTTGCGACATCATCCCGAGGCGATTGGCATGGCTCGCAACGAGCTGCAGAATCAGCCGGATGGCATTTCTCCGGACGATAAGCAGCGCTTTGCCAAGCGACGAGCCAACGCCGCAGTGGCCCTATTCAAGTTGGCTGAGACCGACGCGGTGTGGGAACTGTTCGGACTTCGCCCAGACGCAAGAGTGCGATCCGATCTGATCCATCGCCTCAGCGCATTGGATGTCGACCCTACGCTCATCATGCAACGCCTCTCCCAACCAGGCAATCCTGATGATGTACGTCGAGCCTTGATTTTGACACTGGGCGAGTTTGATCCGGAACGAATACCGGTTTCGCTGCGTGCCAAATGGTCATCGAAAATGCGCGATTGGTACCGGAATGATCCGGATCCTGGGATCCATGGCTCAGCGCATTGGACCTTGCAACAATGGAAACAGCTTGGCTCGTCTAACGATCTGACAGGCGAGCCGCCGCAGAACGCGGGTTGGTACCGTGTTCAAGGTCATACGATGGTCGTTATCGCTCGACCTGGTGTGATCACCATTGGCTCGCCGCCCACAGAGATCGGACGCGAGGGCGGGCGAGAAGCCAGCTACGAGCGACTGCATGAGGTCATGATGGATCGCGCGATCGCCATTTCGACCCATGAGGTAACCGTCGAGCAGTTCCGTAGATTTCGAAAACAGTACCAGCCTCCGAGTGATTTCGTGCCGCACGAGAATCAAGCGACATGTCCTGCCATCAATCTGTCGTGGTATGACGCAGTCGCCTACTGCAACTGGCTCAATGAGGAAGAGAACATTTCGCGAGATCAATGGTGCTATCTTCCCACGACTGCATGTCCGCTCGGATTCGAGTGGAGCTGGGAGAAATTTGTGGACGTTGTCCCGCAGCAAATTCGCAAGAAACTTCCCGCCGACAGGCAACACAAGTTTGAAAAGTTCGTGAAGGATCTGATTGCTGATTCCTACAACGACGACATCTATGAGTTGATCACTGCACCACATGAGGTGCAGACCAATCATTGGGCCGATCTGTTCCAGCAGTTCGGACGTCCGGTGCCGGAGCTGTACTGCGCCGGAATGAGAGTCGTCCCCGATTTCTCAAAGCTAACCGGTTACCGGTTGCCGACCGAAATCGAGTGGGAGTTCGCCTGTCGTGCAGGAACATCAACCAGTCGATTCTACGGTGAGACCGATGACTTGCTGCCGGAGTACGCCTGGTATTTCGCGAACTCTCAGGAGCGTAGTGTCTTGCCTGTGGGCAGCCTCAAGCCGAACGATTTTGGTTTGTTCGACATGTACGGCAACGCCGCCGAGTGGTGTCACAACATGCCAAAGGCCTACCAGGACGATTCGTTTCCAGACGAGGCCGAAGCGTGGGAGCCAGGCGAGATTGTGCAAGACGGGTTGCTGCGAGTACTTCGTGGTGGAGGTTTTCTCTATACTCCCTCCATGGTCCGCTCGGCAGCGCGTGATCGCAACGAACCTCACTGGGCCTATCATGTGACAGGGTTCCGAGTGGCGAGAACACAATCCTCATCCGAACATCGGTTCGCAGTGCATATCGGCCACTGACGGGCAAAGCAGCTGGACGACTTCAGTGGCCGGTCAATCTCGCGGCAACATCAAGCGGCCGCACCCTCATGTCGTGACGAAACGAGGATCGTTGCATTCCGTAAGTTGACGCGCCAGCGGGCTTTCTTTCCGCTAGCTCGCGTGGCAAAAGGAAACGATTCTGCGAAAATCTGAGGAATGTTGTCCAATTCGGGAATCGGCATGCGGAGTTATGATATGCAGCCAATGGACGATCACGAACGATTTACTCGCTTGCTGATTGAGCATGAGCCGGAGTTGTTGCGGTGTGTGCTGATCGCAGTGCCCAACCGCGCCGACGCCCGCGATGTGATGCAGGAATGTTCGGTCTCGCTTTGGCGGCGATTCTCCGAGTATGATGCCAACCGTCCGTTTGTGCCTTGGGCCCTTGGCTTTGTCCGAATCGAAGTACGTCGCTTCTTACGGAATTCACGTCGGCGAACTCAGCTCACCGAGCGAGCGGGCGAGCTAGTGCTCCAGGATGAACAGTCGAGCGCAGCGATGTTGGAAGAGCGTGAGCATCATCTGAAACACTGCGTTGATGGACTTCCGGCAGATCATCGAGGCCTGATTCGCGGATACTATCAGCAAGCGCAATCAGTGGCCGAGTTATCGACGACAACCGGTCGATCCGTGGAGGCGATTTACAAGACACTTCAGCGAATTCGTCGGGCTTTGTATGACTGCATCGAGTCGGGGATGCGAGGTGCTGAAACATGAGCAGCCGCGACTGGGAATCGCTGATTCATCGTCATCTGGACGGTATTGCAACACCACAAGAGGTGGCTGATCTATCGGCACGGCTCGAATCAAATTCCGAAACGCGGCTACTGTATTTGCGCATGGCGCGCATTCATGCCGTCTTGGCATCTGATGATTTTGACCAATCGTCAGCACAGAATTCCGAACTCCGCTTCCGCGAGTTGTTGGACAGGATTGAGACGCTTGATAAGAGGCGACGGGCCTATCGGTTGGCCGTGGCGGCTACGGCGCTAATCGCGTTGGTTGCGAGTTTCTATCTCACGCGACCGAACAGGGAACCGCAGATCGCAATGATAACCTCGATCGACGGTGTGATTCGGTGGACAGGCGATGGTGGACACATTTCAAAACAGGTGGAACCTGGACAACAGCTGACCGGTGGGACACTGGAATCGCTGGCAGTCGATTCATCGGTCGCGCTGGAGTTTATCGATGGTTCGACAGTTTGCATTTCCGGCTTGTCCGCGCTGACAATTTCAGATACTGGTCAGAAGGACCTGCATCTGCGCGAAGGCAATCTCTCAGCGCGGGTGGTGGCACAACCCGAAGGCCGCCCCTTCCGATTACTCACTCCCGCAGCCGAATTGGAAGTACGTGGCACTCAATTCGATGTCGCATCAGATTCGCTTCGCACGAAGCTGACAGTCAACAAAGGCGTTGTTCGCGCCAAGCGGACCACGGATGGAAAGTCGGTCGATGTCAAAGCAGCTCAGTCGACCGTCGCAACGATCGAGACCTGGGAACCGTTGGTCGCCACGCCGGTCAGTAAGCCGATTAGCGTTTGGAAGGCAAACTTGGCTCGCGATCTGGGGTTGGGGGAATGGATATCTGCCGCGGGCCGATTACGGTTAGAGATCAGCCGTGCACTGCGAGCCGGCGAAATCACCCGTGAGCAGGTTCGTGAAGTCTACGCCGACCGATTGGCCGATCTTCACGAAGACGATGGTTACATCAAGGCAACGCCAATGCAGATCGGTCGGCACGTCATCTATGTCGCGTCGGCCGACGTTTCTTGGCAGGGGCCCGGGACGGTCGTGCTTGTCGAGGGGAATCAGGTCCGAATTGTTGGGAGAGTCAAACAACCTACGAAGTTGAAGATTGGGTTTTCCGCCATTGACCGGTCGTTGGAATCCGGTGCACGTTATATGAAATCGTTCACTCATGACATGGTCGAGCAGCAATTTGACATCATGCTGCCGATCGACCGATTCAAGCCAGACGATGGAAGTCCAATTGGATCGCCGTTGGGTTGTGAATTGGTCAATGTGTTTTGCTTTTCCTCGTCTCGTGAAGCGGAACTAGAAGTTTCAAACATCGAGCTTTTGAGCCCGACAGAACCACAGGTAACTGATTGAAGGACTAATTCAATGAAGAGCGTTCTCGTTGTACTCGTTCTCCTTGTCTCAATGATTTCCACCGGCCTGGCAAAGGATCTGGGCACTGAAGCCGAGAAGTGGGAAGCTAAATACAAGCAACTGCTGAAGCAGCGACCTGACATTAGAAAGAAAGTCGAGACCGGTAACGCAACTAAAGAGGACGTTATCCAATGGATGAAGAAAGGTGGCGACCGTGAGCGAAAAAAGGATCGCTACTACGGTTGGAAGGTCGCGGCCAAGGATCCCCGTGAGTTCAACCAGACCCAGGAAAACACTGTCTATTCCGGTCCTCAGTCTGGCGAAAAGCTGCCGGCGTTCACCGCCATCGGTGTTACCGGTCCTCACAAAGACAAAGCGTATGATCCCGTCGCTCGCGTCAAGGACAAGCCACAGCTGCTCATCTTTCAAGACTATTCAGTGGTGTCGATGAAGGGATTGTATTTGCTGGCTCCCGTACTCGATACGATCTCGTCCAAATCGGAAGCAGACCTGGTCGCCACTGCGGTGTTTCTCGGCGATGACCCATCGGAACTCGCAGCGAATGAAGTTGCTGATTTGATTGAGGCCACAAAAATCTACGAGACGGCGTACTCGCAAGATGGTCGCGACGGGCCTGGAGCTTATGGTCTGGATCGAAATGTGGCGATGACAATCATTGTTGCCAAAAATGGTAAGGTGCTGCACAATTTTGCCTTTCCCCAGCCGATGCTCTATCCCGACCCGCACCTTGTGGGAGCTCTGGCAGAGCTGGTTGGTCACGATCAAGAGACGATCGTTAACTGGCTCAAGGAGCAAGAGTACTAATGGCCGTGGGCCGGGCGACAAGTCCCCAAAGCAAGCTCCCAAAGTTGACGACGCCAGTCCAAGGACCTTTTTTTAACCCTGGCACTGCAGCCCTGCAGAATCAAATGACACTTCGAGAATCAGCGATCGTCACTGGACAGTCATCCATCAAAGCGCATGTCGGCGTGCTTGCCACGTTGCTCATTTGCCTCTCCGGCATTGCAGCCGTGTTTTGTTAGCAACGGAATGATG
>CAJHYQ010000889.1_pt1 | contig 51007 bp, 33 predicted proteins | sample 9198721 | NCBI WGS metagenome assembly CAJHYQ01 (sample SAMEA7708357, study PRJEB35096) | sediment metagenome | biome: marine neritic benthic zone biome [ENVO:01000025]; feature: sediment [ENVO:00002007]; material: shallow marine sediment [ENVO:03000034] sea grass bed [ENVO_01000059] ... | reverse complement strand
GTTCTGTTCGGTCGAGACGAGCGGTTCATCGGATTCGCTTTCGTCCTGATTCGAATCATCGACTTTCCGACGCCTGATGATCACGTCGTCGTCCGGCTCTCTCTGATAGGCGGTCTGATAGTTCGGATCCACTTTGCGGATCAGCGCATAGTCCCGCGACGCTAACTCCGCCTGACCGGTCAACCGGTAGGCCAGCCGACGATTATGGAGTGCATCCACATGCTTGTTGTCCAATTCAAGTGCTGAGCTGAACTCGACAATTGCCTTCTGAAATAGCTTCGTGGCGCTGTCCGCGTCGTCTTGCTCGTTCGCATCGTGGCCCTGCCCGATATAGCAGCGACCTCTGATCACGAGGATATCGGCTTTTTCGGTGTCGCTGGCGGCTTGGGCCAACGCAGTTTGACAAGCCTCGAGTGCCTGCGGATAGTCGGGACGAGAGAAATGAAATTCGGCCAACTCGAGCGGTGTCCGCTCTTGGGGACCACAACCAAAGCAGGCAGCGGTGGCCGCCACAAGCAGGACTAGGTGAGATAAGCGAAAAGCATTCATTGCGCGTCACCGTTGGAAAGGTTGCGTCGCACCGGTCGACGCTCTTATTATCCTACCTCATTGCGTAAATCCCGCACACTTCAGCATTTGAAACAATCGGCGTGTTGGATCTAAGCTAAGCGGTATTAGTACGAAAAACCGAACAGTCGGTTCGATGCTGTCGGGTATAACGCTGGATCCGAATCGTACTTGGCGCGCTGATTTCGTTAGGCGAAGCCTGAATGTCCTCGGCCGGCCGGTTTGACGATCCCTCAGCCGAGCCGCCGATCCTTGGATGGCATATGAGTTCTTACGCCGACGAGCAGCGACGCCGCAACTTCGAGGGCAGGGATTCTTGGGATCGATTCACCGATCACCGCACGCGGGTCACCGATCTGCTGATGGGAACGGTCAGGTCGGAACACCGCCAGGGGCCAACACTGTGTGTCCTTGGAGCCGGTAATTGCAATGATCTCGATCTGAACTTGCTCAGTTCGTCCTACGGGCAAATCCATCTCGTTGACCTGGACTGTGATGCTCTCTCTGAAGGCATCCAGCGACAGGGAATCAATGAGTCGGAAAGCCTGGTGCGGCACGTCGGAGATCTAATCGGCTTGGTGGAAAATGCGGATTCCATGACCCAGGCTGAGCTGTTGAAAGCGTTGGAGAAAGTGCCGCAGATTTCCAACCTGAAACACGATGTCGTGGCCTCGATTTGTACCCTGTCGCAGCTCGTGGAGTTTGGAGCCAAGGTTTTGGGTCACCAAAACCGGCTGTTGGCGACGGCCATCCTGGCCCTTAGAAAGCAACACCTGCAGCTGATGGCCGAGTTGCTCAAACCGCGGGGGATGGGGCTCTTGATCACCGACTTCGTTTCTAGTGACACCTGCCCCGAGCTTCGAGATATTAACCTGGATCAGCTTCCCGCAGCCGCCGGTCGATGGATCGCGGAGCGAAACTTTTTCACGGGAGTCAATCCGTTCGCGATCAAGCAGTTCCTTCAATGCGAGATGACTCAAGAAGTTGACGGTGGCTCGGTGATCCTACACCAACCTTGGAAATGGGATTTCGGACCACGGACGTACGCGGTGACGGCAATTCAGTTCAGACGTGGTGGAGAATCTGAATCGCCAGACGAGAAGTGACCCCGACGGGACTCGAACCCGTGTTGCCGGCGTGAAAGGCCGGAGTCCTAGACCGCTAGACGACGGGGCCAAGAACCGCGTGAGCGAAAGCGCGAATTTAACGGGCTAAGCGGTAGCACGTCAAGGGTAGTCGTCTTGATGAGAGTCTGGAGAGGTAGACGACGACCGTCGTTGGCAGAATGAGAAAAAAGAAGACAACAACCAGGCGCTACTCAGCGTCGGCTTCCTTTGCCATCTCATTACGCTTAATTGCGTCGTAGACTTCGCGGCGGTGAACCGGCACTTCTTTTGGCGCTTCGACGCCAAGTCGTACTTTGTCGCCTCGAATTTCAACAACCACCACGGTGATGTCATTGTTGATGACAATGCTCTCGTTCTTCTTGCGAGACAAAACCAACATTAATCCATTCCTTTGCTGTTTGATTTACGTCTTCCCATGACTCTTTTCCTCAGTCGCAACCTGCCGCCAAGATCCGTCAAACGCTTTGGTTACAGTATTATCCTACCCCTTCACTCTACGTGCTGCTGTAGTGGAGTCAAGAAAAGCAATTTGCCGAATTCATCACAATCGTATGAAAGACTTAACATTTGGCACACAATTCGTGAGCGATTTGCTCGACATTCCCTGGTGGCGGGGTCAACGCAACTGAATACAGAGTGAGTCTTGTTTTCGTAAATTGTTTTGATGCAATGCTTTGCGTTGTTTCTTCTGGTCTCGGCCGGCAGTTAACTATTTGATGCATCTTCCGCTGTCAAAAGTTCATAGACACTTTGAGTTGATAGTCTGCTTTGGGGGTGACTTTGTGGTTCTCAAGGCCGATCGGCGTCGAACGCGAGGACGGGGCTGCGATCCGGTAGAGGCAGCGATCAGGTTTGCTGACAGGTGCCTTACGACCGACCCGTGGATGAGGGTGCTGCCGCGCGCACCACGATGACCGATCTTCAGAGCGCCCGTCCGCGATTGATTTTCGACGGACATTCTTCGACTGACAAGTGTTTTGAGCCGTCGAGTGATTGGCCTTCTCAACGCTCAGAAACTGCTCTTTCTAACGTCGGTTGCGGAGTATGTAAGCACGCATATAATTCAATGACCGTGATCTAACCGTCGTAAATATTCTGCTCATCAAGGCTTGCTCTCGGCGAGCCAACCTAAGCGAAGTGACGTTGGTATGTTCAACTGGCTGCGTAATATTTGGCTTGCCGTCTCGACTGTCGCGAGCGGCCTATCCGTCACACTTCAGTACTGGCTGAAGACTTACCGCCCGGATCGTGGGACTTTCACAGAGAAGTTTGAATATCCCGAGAAACCGGTCCCCGTGGCCGCCCGGTATCGCGGATTCCATCGTTTCGATCTCACAACTTGCATTGCCTGCGATCAGTGTGCCAAGGTGTGTCCCGTCGATTGCATCTACATCGGGAAAGAACGAGTCGAGAACGGCAAGGGGTTTCGTGTTACGGGATATTCGATTGACTATTCCAAATGCATGTTTTGCGCGTTGTGCGTCGAACCATGCCCGGTGGACTGCATCTTCATGGGTGCAACCCACGATCTGAGCTGCTACAGCCGCGATGGTTGCATCGTCGATTTCTCAAGGTTGCCGGTCGATGTGGCGTGGGGACGATCTACGTTGAACCCCACCGCTGTAGCCCAATCCAAAGTAATTGCCGAACCGGTTCACGGTGGTCCGAATCAGTAGAGATCCAAGGTATCGTCAGCTCGGTTTTCGGATGCGAGGTGCAAAATGAATTCGATAGCAAGTCAGAAGCCGGCCAAGCTGTTCACGGTGGAGGAAGCAAACCGGATGTTGCCTCTTGTCGGTGCGATTGCGGCCGATTTGGCTGTGCTGTCGGAGAATGTGATGGACCGCAGGCATCGGCTGAATCATCTGACGGCAGGTCGCGATCGTGACGATGGCGATGTATACGGAGATGAGCTGGCCGAAATTGAAAAGGACCTGGAGCGGGATACTGAGCAACTCCAGGGATATGTCGAGGAATTGCGTCAGCTGGGTGTTGAGCCGAAAGGACTGGACGGCCTCGTTGATTTTCCTGCCATGATGGATGGACGGATCGTTTATTTGTGCTGGAAGTTAGGCGAGGACGAGATTCTGCATTGGCATGAAGTCGATGCCGGATTCCAGGGACGACAACCGCTACCGGTGGGCAGCATGAGCGGAGCGGGATTCGACGGCGGATCGCCGGACCTGAATTGAGTCTCAAAAAGGAGAGATGACGCGCATTCACGCGATTCCGGCCGTTGCGACAAACGGCTCATGAGGTAAAAATACAGCTGGTTTGTGAATTCGTATCTTGCGTAATGGGTTTGGCAGGGCACGGTTCGTCGAAAATCGCCCCACTTACATCGGCTTGCCCGCGGTCGCTCAGCGAGTGACCGAAATCACCGAAACGAGTTATTGATGGAATCCGCAATCGATTCGTCTGTCGGTATTGTCGCCTATATAGCTCTATTTGCCGGCGTGGGATTCGTTTTCGTCTTCGTGAACCTGTTGCTGGGGCGATTCTTAAGGCCGTCGAACCCTCACGAAGAGAAACTCGAGATCTATGAGTGTGGTGAGCCGACGATTGGATCAAGCTTTGTTCAGTTCGACCTGAGATTCTATGTCGTTGCTTTGGTGTTCATCATCTTCGATGTCGAAGTCGCATTCTTGTTTCCCTGGGCAACTGTGTTCGGCAAGGTCGCCAACCTCTACCACGATTCGAGCGTCGCGATCGTCGCGGTGGACGAGGCGAGCGGTGAGGTCGGTCTCACGCCAGCGGCCACTGCAGCCTACCGCGAGATGGGTGTGTTCACTCCAGGGGTTACCCGAGAGGGTGGAGCCACTGAGATCAACACGATGTTGCGAGAAGGTCTGACGAGCGGTACGACGCTGAGTGAGCAATGGAGTCAGCTGGAGCTGGCAGGGCTCAATCAGATCGTGATCGTCGCCGCGATTGCCGCCGGTATTTTCTTCGTCGTCCTTCTCGTCGGGTTTGCGTACGAATGGAGAACCGGTGCGCTCGACTGGGTCCGCGCGACCGAAGCGGTTTCGCCCGCGGTTGAACGCCGCGGCTCCGGTAAGTCGAGCTCTCAAGAGTCGGTCTTGACTGCGTAGTGCAACAATCTCACGCCGACCCAAGTATACGTTGCAGGAAGGAAGTTAGATGTCTGGTCAGCAGTTACTCGCCGAGCTCAAGAAAAGGTTTGGCGACAAGATTACTGGCGAAAATATGGGCGCGATCGATCCTTGGATCGAAGTGACACCCGACGCGCTTCCCGAAGTGGCAACGTATCTGCGAGACGATCCGACGCTTTCCTTGGAAATGCTCAACTGCATTACCGTGGTCGACTACCTCGAGGTGGATCCCAAGAAAGCGAAGAAAGTCGATTGGGAGCCCCATCTTCAAGTGGTCTATCACCTTTCCAGCATCAGTAAGAAGCATACGCTGGTTGTGAAAGTTCAGTTGCCGCGATGGAAAGACGACCAAGAAGGTCAGCTGCCGGAGATTCCAACGGTCACAGGGGTCTGGTCGACTGCCAATTGGCATGAACGCGAAGTTTACGACCTCTCGGGCGTTCGCTTTGTCGGGCACCCTTATCTGCGCCGCATCCTCTGTCCTGAGGATTGGGTTGGTTACGCCTTGCGTAAGGACTACGAGATGCCGTTGGAGTATCACGGCATCCGAGGCCGCTAGAAACAATCACCCGCTAACGAGCCAAGACGACGATGGCGACACAACTGCACGACCCCAAAGTTATCGAGTTCGACGTTCGCACCGACGAGATGCTCGTCAACATGGGTCCGCAGCACCCGAGCACTCACGGTGTGTTGCGACTCGTACTCCGGACCGATGGCGAAATTGTCTCCGAGGTGGAGCCTCACATCGGCTATCTGCATCGTTGTGCGGAGAAGATTGGCGAGAATCTCACGCCTCGGCAATGGATTCCCTACACCGATCGAATGGATTACCTGGCCGGCATGAACATGAATCTCGGCTGGTCCATGTGCGTTGAGAAGCTGTTGGATCATCAGCTTTCTGACAGAGCCAAGCATCTGCGCGTGATCATCGCTGAGTTGGGGCGAATTGCCAGCCATTTGGTTGGAATGGGAACCTATGGTCTGGATCTGGGGACCTTCAGCCCGTTTCTGTATGCGTTTCGCGAGCGCGAGAAGATTCTGGATCTGTTCGAGGGAGCTTGCGGGGCTCGGCTGACATACAGCTACATTACCCCGGGCGGCTGCACAGCGGACTTGCCATCGGGTTGGCTGCAGGGGTGCGAGCAGTTTTTGCGCGAGCTGGAGCCAGTGATTGCCGAGTATCACACGCTGCTCACTTCTAACGCTGTCTTCATAAAACGAACCTGCGGGATCGGATTACTCTCGGCTGAGATGGCCATTGACTACGGTTGCACCGGTCCTGTGTTGAGAGGCAGCGGCGTAGACTACGACCTGCGACGTGACGGTGAGGCTCGCTATACCGATCTCTACGACGGATATGCCTTCGAGGTCATTTGCCAGAGAGATGGGCACTATCCACGCGATCATGATTACCCGCCGGTGCCCGCTGACGCTGCCTTGGGTGATTGTTGGCATCGCTTTTACGTACGAATGCTGGAAGTGATGCAGTCGATCGATTTGGTCCGCCAGGCGATGGACCGCTACAGCACCGCAGAAGGCGATTGGGGGATTCCCATCAAGTTGGCGACCCGTTTGCCGAAGGGCGAGGTCTATTTGGAGACTGAGGCGCCTAAGGGGCAGATGGGATTTTTTATGGTTTGTGACGGTTCGCCCATTCCATGGCGTGTTCGAGCTCGTAGCAGCTGCTTCTCGAACCTCTCAGTGACGCATGAGATCTGTCGCGGGGTTCCCATCGCAGATGTTCCCGCGGTCATTGGTTCGCTAGACGTCGTGATGGGTGAAATCGATCGATAGAAGGCAAATTCGAGTGACGGGGCTTGTGGTTCGGACCGACATCGTGCATTATTTCACGGTTCCCCGATAACATCTCGAGCAATCTTTAGGAAGCGTGATCGGCTTGGAAGCCGATGCGAAAACGACGGTGGCCGACCAGCTGAATAGCCTGTTGCCTTTTGTGTCACCCGGCCATTGGTTGGGCTTCTTTCTGGCAGCGCTGATTCACCTCTTCTTGTTGATCAATGTCGTCGCCGTTGGGGCTCTTGTCTTTATCTGGATGGAGCGGAAGATCTCCGGCCGGATTCAGGATCGATTGGGGCCGACCCGCGTTGGCGGCAAGTTTGGCTGGCTGCAGACGCTGGCCGACGGTCTCAAGCTGATTACCAAGGAGGATATCACACCCGGCACGGCCGATCCGCTGTTGTTCAAGCTGGCTCCTTATCTGAGCTTGGCCGCCAGCTACACCGCATTTATGGCGCTGCCCTTTGCCAATGGCTGGGTCGGACGTGAGATCAATACCGCGGTCTTTATTGTTCTCGCAATCCTTGGGTTAGAAGTATTCGGCGTGATCTTGGCCGGCTATGCCAGTGGCTCCAAATGGTCGCTGTTCGGTGGGATGCGTGAGGCGGCTCAAGTTGTCAGCTATGAAGTGCCGCTTGGCCTCTGCGTGATCGTGCCCGTGATGATCTGCGGGACGATGAACCTGGTGACGATCGCCAATCAACAGGCAGGCTTGTTTACCAACTGGCTGATTTTCAACGACCCGTTTACGTTTAGCGTGTTTTGGGTGTACTTCACGTGTGCAATGGCCAGTGTTAACCGTGCCCCATTCGACTTGGCGGAAGCCGAGAGTGAATTAGTGGCGGGCTTTCATACCGAATACTCGGGCTTGCGGTGGAGCATCTTCTTCATGGCCGAATACGGGTCGATGTTCCTCGTCAGCGGCTTGGCGGCGATCTTGTTCTTTGGCGGGTGGCATGGGCCGATTCCGATCTTCCAGCCACTGGCCTACGAATCGGCTGCCGAGCCCTGGAGACTGACCGGATATATCGCCAACTTGGCTGGCTGCATGAACTTCATTCTCAAGGCCGTGATTGGTGTAACGGTAATGATGTGGGTTCGCTGGACATTGCCCCGATTGCGGATCGACCAAGTCATCACGATGTGTTGGAAATATTGCGTTCCGATCTCCGCGATCTGTTTCGTGGGCGCCTTGGCCTGGCATGCCATGGGCATACCGACTCCGGCCGACTTGCCGGTCATCGGTCTGCAGCGTAGCCAAGTTCGAGAAAACTGGGTGACGCTGTCGATCGAAGAGCCGGCGGCGACTGAAGACGACGACGCGGTAGACGAACCACCAACGGAATCCGAGACCGTGGAAACGCGACCGGCCGAGGGGGACGAGATGAAGCAGTCATCACGTAACCTTCCAGATCAACCGCGTGCTGTGGCACGAGCTGAGGAGGCTCGATTCGAGTCGCCTACCGGCCAACGCCTTGGAGGAGACGGTTGATGCTCAGCGCGATCAATTGGCACTCCTTCCTGTTTCTGTTGTTCGGTGGTATCGGATGCGCATTCGCCTTGGGGGTGTTGTTCTCTAGCAACATCGTTCGCATGGCGTTCTATCTGATCGTGTCACTCGCCTCCACGGCCGGGCTTTACATCCTGGCGGGAGCGAAGTTCGTCGGCGCGATGCAGATCATGATTTACGTTGGCGGGACCTTGGTACTGTTGGTCTTTGGCGTGATGTTAACGGCACAATCCGCGTTCATTTCACTGAAGACTCGTGCAGGCGACTGGGTCTTGGCGGCGATTGTTGGTAGTTCCATGTTCGCGGTCTTGGTCGTAGCAGCCTTCTCAGTGCCCACTTGGACGGGGCCGGTTGGTGAAGAAGCGGTTGCCGCTGAGATTGAGCGACGCGAACAGTTGGATGTGGCGGAAGGCGAAGCGGCGACCCCATTGGGTTGGAGCCTGATCGGGATTCGAGTTGATAAATCACGGCAACCGAACGAAACGCTCCAAAAGGGAATGTCGGGCTACCTGTTGCCGTTTGAAATCGTCTCGATCCATTTGCTCGTGGTGCTGATTGGTGCTGCCTTCTTGGCTCGGACCAAAACGATTGTGTCGTACGGCCGGCCAGAAGTGTCGCCCATCAATATGAGCTACTCGGAGATCTATTTCAGTTTTGAAGGCCGCGCACCGCGTCAGATCTTTTGGATCCACGCGATCGTCATTCTCTTGCTGGCAGAAGCGGCCGCTACGTTTTTGATTTATCTGCTCTTCAGGCCCGCGGCAGAAGGAGCTCCGGTGTCTCCCCTGGCCTATATCTTCGCCGCGGTTGTCTGGGGCATGCTTCTCTGGCCATCGCTGGCAATTCGAGCAAAACGTTGGCATGACCGCGACAAGTCAGCGTGGTGGATATTGATCAATCTGGTTCCGGTCGTAGGTGCTGCTTGGGAAGTCCTCGAGTTGGGTTTCTTCCCGGGCACCGTCGGACCGAATCGATATGGTCCCGACCCGTTTGAGCGATCCAAATGAGTTTATTAACCGAACCTGTTGGCGTAACGCATTACCTTGTGGTCGGAGCAGTTATGTTTGTGACCGGCGCCGTTTGCATGGCGACCAAGCGTAATGCCTTGGGCGTGCTGATGGGTATCGAATTAGTGCTGAACGGCGCGAACATCAACTTTATTGCATTCGGCAGCCCTTATCTGCGTGAGGAATCACTCGGCTTGGATGGGCAATTGATCGCCTTGTTCGTGATCGTATTGGCAGCGGCCGAAGCCGCCGTGGCCTTGGCGATCGCACTCACTTTTTACAACAGCCACGCGTCGATCGACGTGGATAGAGCCGACGATTTGAAGGGCTGACAAAGGGCAGATGGACATCTCCGTTCCGCTATCCTGGTTACTCGGCGCCGCGGTGTTACTACCGCTGGCGTCATTCGTATTGATCCTGCTTGGTGGCCCCTTTATGGGTAAGGGCGGCAAGCAGGCCGGCGTGTGTGCCACCGGTGCGATTCTCATCTCGTGCGTGCTCTCGTTGATTTCGCTCGTCATCTGGGTCAACGGGCATCCCATTCAATCGCACGGCGAACATCATGCGGCAGCACACGATGATCACGCGGGTGGACACGGAACCGATCACGACAAAGACGGCGATCACGGCGATCACGACGCCGACGAGTCGCACGAAAACGATCACGATTCAAACGGAGATCACGCGGCGAACACTCATGAGGTGGCCTTGCTGGCTGCCGACGCCGGAGATGCTCATGGGCATGGCCACCAGACCCCGCCGCCTTCCTACCACCGTGAAGTCTATACGCTCGGTAATTTCGGTGATGGCTATAAGCTTTCGATTAGCGTCTACATCGACACTTTGACGGTCTGTATGTTCTGCATGGTCACGTTGATCGCGACCTGTATCCACTTCTATGCGACTGGATACATGCACGATGAACTCGAAGGCGACGACTATGTCGACCATGAAGTGACCATGTCCGACGGCAGCCACCTGCATCGGCCGGGGCGTTATCATCGCTTTTTCCAGGCTCTCTCGCTGTTCTGTTTCAGCATGTTAGGCCTGGTGCTTTCGGGCAATATCGCGATGACGTTCGTCTTCTGGGAACTTGTCGGTATCTGTTCCTATTTCCTGATTGGTTTCTACGTCGAACGTCCCAGCGCATCGACGGCTGCGAATAAAGCCTTCATTGTTAACCGAGTTGGTGACTTCGGCATGATCATCGGCTTGATGGCATTGTGGGGCAGCTTGGGTACGTTCACGTTTGGTGGCGACGACGGCATCTTTGCTCAAGTTCGCTCGCCCCAGAACGATTTCCGTTTGGAAACGCCGGAAGGCATGGTGCGAGCAGCCGCGGGGACGGAAGTCGCCGCCATCGTTCGCGAGCTGGGTCCGCAGGCATCGGCACAGCAAGTTGAGGCTGCGATTACGGCCGCGATCCCTCAGTGGCGTAGCCAGGAAGCGACGGGCGTCAGCGGCGGCTATGGTCGTTGGTTGCTCATCGTTGCCGGCATTGGCATTTTCTGCGGCTGCGTGGGTAAAAGTGCTCAGTTCCCGCTGCATGTCTGGTTGCCCGATGCGATGGAAGGTCCGACGCCCGTGTCGGCGCTGGTCCACTCCGCCACGATGGTTGCCGCCGGTGTGTTTCTCGTGGCAAGGTTCTTTCCCGTCTTCAGTCCCGAGGTGTTGCTGGTCATCGCGATCGTCGGCATGATCACGCTGTTCTTGGCTGCCACGATTGCGATCACGGCTACGGATATCAAACGCGTCTTGGCGTATTCCACCGTCAGTCAGCTGGGATACATGATGTTGGCACTCGGCGTTGGCGGTTGGCTGGCCGGCGTCATGCATCTGTTTACGCACGCGTTCTTCAAGAGCTTGTTGTTCATGTGCAGCGGTTCAGTCATTCATGCGGTTCACACTAATGACATGATGGAGATGGGTGGGCTGCGAAAGAAAATGCCGTGGACCGCCTACACCATGTTGGTTGGATGTCTGGCCATTGCCGGAGCCGGGTTGCCATTCGCGTTGTCGTTGTTTGGAACCCATTTGCATTTGGGATTCAGCGGTTATTACTCGAAAGACGCGATTCTCGAACAGGCCTTGCTGTTCCGAAACACGAATCCCGGCTGGGGCACGGTTTTCTTCCTGGCAGCCGCAGGTGGTGCAGCGGTGACGGCGTTCTACATGTTCCGCTTGTGGTACTTAACCTTTGCCGGGCAGCCGCGAGATGCTCACCGCTATGAGCACGCACACGAATCACCGCCCGTCATGTATCGTCCGTTGATACTGCTATCGATAATGGCCATTGGCGTTGCTTGGAGACCGATCGAAGGCATCGTCGGTGCGATCGTGGCCTTGGTTATCTTAGGCATCCTTTATCTGCGGCAGAAGAGTTCGTCGCAGCACAACGAACACCATTTGCCGGCCGATCCACTCACCGTCGCTATGATTCTGGCGGCCGCCGCTTTGCTGATTGCCTGTCTCTGGATGCCGGTTGGCGAGGTGACGCTCAGTAACCTGCTCGAGCAGGCACGACCCGCGGGCACCTTGCCCGATCAACCGGCGCCGATGCTCGGCATGACCTGGCCTAACGAACACGATAGCCACGCTCCGGCAATTAAGGTGCCGGCGACCTGGATTGCATTTTCCACCGCTCTAGGCGGCTTCCTCCTGGCCACGCTGTTTTATGGTTTGCGAAAGTTGGATGCCGGTGAGGCAAAGCAGGCTTTTGCTCCCGTTTATCGATTGCTTTGGAACAAGTGGTGGTTCGACGAACTTTACGATTTCATTTTTGTTCGGCCGACTCATGTCGTATCGGGATGGGTGGCGTCGTTTGACCGAACGTGGATCGATGGTCTGATCGATTCGCTGGCTTGGTCGACGCGGGTGTTCTCAGGGTTCTGGGATCGTTTTGCGGACCGAACGATCGTGGACGGATCCGTCAATCTGTTTGCCAAGTACACCTACCGCGTCGGAGCCTCTTTGAGACGTGTTCAGACCGGTAGTCTTCGTCAGTACGTCATGTTCATTGTCATCGGCACCGTCGTCGTGTTCGCCTTGGCGAGCTTCTGGCGCTATGCCCTTGCTCAATAGCCGCCGGAGTAGTTGATTAACCGACTGCGGATAAATCGATCATTTGAAAGCAAATACTGATGGATAACGTTGTCCTTCTTAGCTTCCTTGTCTTCCTGCCGGTCATCGTGGCCATCCTGTTGGCGTTCTTTCCGAAAGGCTCCGACGACCTGATCCGGTTTGTCACCTTCGTCACGACCCTGGTCGCATTCGTCTTTGGTGTTGTGATGATTCGACGCTTCGACATTGGCGAAGCCGGAATGCAGCAAATTGTTAATAAATCCTGGATTCCCTCGTTCGACATCGCTTACTTCATGGGTGTCGATGGAATCAGTTTGCCGCTGGTTGTGCTGACCGTCTTTGTGACTGCCTTATCGATGATTGCCAGCTGGTCGATCACCAAGAACGTCAAAGCATATTGCATGCTGTTCCTGACGTTGGAAACCGGCATGATTGGTGTCTTTCTGGCGTTGGACTTTTTCCTGTTCTACGTCTTCTGGGAAGTGATGCTGCTGCCGATGTACTTCCTGATCGGTGTCTGGGGCGGTCCACGAAAGGAATACGCGGCGATCAAATTCTTCCTCTACACGCTGTTTGGTAGTGTGCTGATGTTGATCGCCATCCTGATGTTGTATTTTGCCAGCGACTTGACCGTACTGGCTCGTAACAACGTGGCTTTAGAGAGTCTGCATTTGCATCCGGACGTCGTCGCAGAGGTTGAGACCGCGGTGCAGAACGGTGATGAACAGCCGATCCATACGTTCAATATGCTCGCCTTGGCCGCCATGGGGACGCAGACGGAACTGTTTTCTTCGGACGACATTCTGTTCGACGGTTGGACGATTCAGCATTGGGCCTTCATTCTGCTGTTCATTGGCTTCATCATCAAAGTGCCATCGGTTCCGGTTCATACCTGGTTGCCAGACGCGCATGTGGAGGCACCAACGCCCATCTCGATGATTCTGGCCGGCATTCTGTTGAAGATGGGCGGTTACGGCATCATCCGCATTTGCTATCCGATGTGTCCGCACGCGGGATTTGATTTCGCGACGTTTGTCTGTGCACTCGGCGTCATCAGTATGGTCTACGGAGCCTTTGCGGCCTTAGCTCAGACCGACTTTAAACGCATGGTGGCCTACAGTTCGGTGAGCCACATGGGTTACGTCGTCTTGGGATTGGGGGTCTGGTCGGCGACCGCGGCCACGAACTACGATTCCTTTGCCTGGAACATGGGCATCAAGGGAGCGATGTTCCAAATGATTGGTCACGGGGTGAGCTCGGCCGGCATGTTCTTCATGGTCGGCGTGGTCTACGATCGCGTGCATCATCGAAACCTGAACGAATTCGGCGGCCTTTACGGCAAGATGCCAGTCTATACGGCGCTGGCCACGATCATCTTTTTCGCGGGTCTCGGTTTGCCGGGGCTGTGCGGATTCATCGGCGAAGTCTTCGTCGTGCTTTCGGTTTGGAATTTCAGTCAGTGGCTAGCTGTGGTCTCGGCAGCCGTCGTCGTTTTGACTGCTGCTTACATCCTGTGGGCCATCCAACGTGTTTACTTGGGGGCGGAATACAAAGGACCTCATGGCGAAGCCCTGACACCGATCACACCCCGCGAACTGTCCGTCGGAGTGACGCTGGCAGTGTTTGCGGTGGTGCTTGGAGTTTATCCGCGGGTGGTGTTGGACTACATGGATGCAACCATTGACAATCAAGTGACAAGCCTGGTGACATGGACTCGAGAGGTGAAGACACCTCAATTGAATGCAGAGTCGGCGGACGAAGAGGAGGATGCGCTCGCGGTCCAGGAAACACCGTCCACGGAGCTTGACTTGACCTTCATGAATGCACGCCCAGGTGACGCGTTGCAGCTGACGGCGACCAAGCGTTCGGAACAATCGTCAGATACAAGTACCACCGAGTCCTCGGGACCGTGACGCCATTTATGTTATTGAGAGCTGACTGAAGTGCAGTTACACGAAATCGCAACCGCCTTTATCGACGACACGAAGGCCTCGCTGTGGCCGAAGTTCGCTCCTGAGATCGTTTTGTGTTTGACGATCATGGGTATGCTCTTGGTGCGCGTCCTTCGCTGGGGCCGTTTGGTGCCTGGGTTCGTCATGGCGCTAGCAGGTGCGCTAGTGGCGCTGTGGTTCTGCGATTTCGCTGTCGTTTTCCAGCCGGGCGCTGAGATTGCGAGAACGGAACTGTTTACCGGGATGTTGGTCTACGACACATTCACGGTGTTCATGCGAGCCTTCTTGCTTGTCTTTCTCGTTCTCTTCACCGTCTTCACCGCGTTGTCCGGCATTCCCGATCGGGACGATGCCGTGGACTTCTATTGCTTGGTGATAGGAGCCACGCTTGGGATGTGTCTGATGGCCTCGGCCAATCACCTGCTGATGATCTTTTTGGCGATCGAGATGGCCAGTGTGCCTTCCTACGCTTTAGCCGGGCAGCTGAAATATCGAAAACGAAGCAGTGAGGCCGCTTTGAAATACTCGGTCTATGGAGCTGGTGCCGCTGGCGTCATGCTCTACGGGATCAGCCTCGTGGCTGGCATCCTGAGTACCGCTCATCTGCCTACCATGGCGGCTCGGCTGGTCGAAATGTATCCCGACATGGCGGGCGGTGAGCAATTGGTGTTGGGCCTCGGCATGATCATGATCATGGTTGGCCTTGCGTTTAAGCTCTCCGCTGTACCCTTCCATTTCTGGTGTCCAGATGTGTTTGAAGGGGCGACGGCCGAGGTGAATGCTTTCCTCAGCGTGGCGTCCAAAGCGGCTGCCTTAGCGCTGTTGGTGCGAGTTGTTGTTGGTTTTACGACTCCCTTGCCCGACACGGTATCTGCAGAACCGATCGCCGCCGTTGCGGCCAGCAGCACCGCGCTAGTGGCTGAAGAGGCCGGTGCGGCTACGGTGTCTGCCGCGGACACGAACCCGCTTGAATCGGCACGACTTTACATCGGCCTCCTGGTTGGCGTGATTGCCGCCGTCACTTGTACCTTTGGCAACCTCGCGGCGTACGCCCAAACGAACGTAAAGCGGTTGATGGCCTATTCGACCATTGCCCACGCCGGCTACATGATGATGGCGGTGCCGCCAGCGATCGCCGCCGCCGGAGTCAATACATCGGTGGCTCAAAGTGCCATTTCAGCGTTGGCGTTGTACGTCGCGGTTTACTTGCTGATGAATCTCGGCGCGTTTGCCATCATCGCTTTCTTCCGAAACTCGACGGGCAGCGAAGAGATTGCTGACTACGCTGGGCTGATTCGTCGCTCACCGATCATGGTCGTCATGTTCGCACTGATCCTATTCAGCTTGGTGGGACTGCCGCCGTTGGCAGGTTTTTTGGGCAAGTTCGCGATCTTCGCTGCGTTGGTTAATTCATGGAAAGTAACCGGAGATATCTACTTGTTCTGGCTGCTCGTGATCGGCGGCGTGAACACGGCTATCAGCCTGTTTTACTACCTGCGCGTCGTCAAGATTATGACGATCGATCCGGAAAGCGATGTTGCAGCCACCGCGACTCCGATTCCGCTGTTGGCCGGAACGTTTGTTGTCGCGTTGACGTTGCCGGTTCTCACTCTGCTGCTGTATACCAATACGCTGAACGAGTGGACATTGCAGGCGGCGAAAAACCTGTTTTGAGGACGAGTTGCTAGATGGCATCGACGGTTGACGTATTGAATCGCTTGCTCGCCTTGCATAGTCGCTCTTTGCCGACGTATCTGGCAAGTGCCCAGCCATGGATTGCCGACAATGAGCAAAATGTCATGACCATGCTGCGTCACATTGCCGAGAGTCAAGAATCGATGGTCGAGCGTTTGGGAACCATGGTTGTCGAAGAAGGTGGTGTGCCTACGATCGGTGAATTTCCCATGATGTTCACCGACATGCACGACCTCTCGATGGACTACCTCCTGCCCCGCCTTGTGGAATGGATCGAGTCCGATGTCGTCACGATTCGCGAGTGCGTCGGCCAACTCAATGGCGCACCATCTGCGAAGGCGATTGCGGAGGAAGCCCTCGGGGCTGCCCAAGCGCATCTGGATAGTCTGCGCGAATGGCAAGAGACATCCGCCAAGTAACCTTCGTCTCTGGCGTTGTCGCTCCCTGAGTGTCTTCGATTGGTCGGCACTTCGTTGTGAAAATGGACACGGCCCATGCTGTTCGACACTCACGCGCACCTCGACGACGAACAGTTCGATCTTGATCGCGACGGTCTGATTCAGCGCGCTCTTGAGGCGGGAGTAACGTCGATCGTCGCTGTTGGGATAACGGCGCAGTCCAGCCACAAAACCGTTGAACTCGCCGACCAATATGAATCTGTCTTTGCGAGTGTCGGCATTCAACCCAATTACTGCGCCTCGGCCACCGACGACGATTGGGACGAGATCGTTCAGCTGGCAAAACGCCCATGCGTCGTTGCCTTGGGGGAAACCGGATTGGACCGCTATTGGGACTACGCGCCCTTGGATGTCCAACAGGATTTCTTCGATCGGCATCTGCGGCTCTCTCAACAGTCGAACTTGCCCTTCATTGTCCATATGCGCGATTGCCTGCCCGATATAATCGAGATGCTTCAGGAAGCGCGTCGACGCGGTCCCCTACGCGGTGTGATGCACTCGTACACCGGCGATGCGGAAGGTGCCGCCACGTGCGTGGAACTGGGGCTCTATATCAGCTTCGCTGGCATGGTCACCTTCAAGAAGTCGGATGAGCTACGGCAAGTCGCCGCGTCCGTGCCGGATGATCGGATCCTCATCGAAACCGACGCACCCTATCTTTCGCCGCATCCGCACCGCTCAAAACGGCCCAACGAGCCGGCACTGATCGAACACACCGCACGCTGCCTGGCGGAGGTCCGAAAGACGCCGTTCGAGGAGTTGGCCAGGCAGACAAGCGAAAACGCCAGCCGGCTCTTTTTGGGCGAGTCAGACAGGCAGGCGTAGCAGGAGCCTCCCCCAACCCCTCCACGTCGTGTTGCCGATCGGACGAATGGTTGATCAATGTCCCATGCGGCAAAACCACGCAGAGAGGGGCCCGACTCGGTACTTCGCCCCCTCCCCGTTGCACGGCTGGGGGAGGGCAGTTCTACCGCAGCCGATTGCCTTTTCCGCCCGACTTTCCAAATTCTCGGCTTGAGCTATTGTGCTGGCGTGGCCGGCCGGGCGTCTCTTGGCCAGCCAGCCTTGTCGCAGCATGGATTACCCGCTAAAATTGAGTTAAACATGTGTTTTATACGGCTGTTTTAATCGGGTGCTTGACATGGCGAAAGACGAAGTACGGCGGCGAATCCTGCTGATTGCGGGCGAAATCTTTGCCAGTCGAGGCTATCAGGGAGCCACCATTCGCGACATCTGTCAGCAGGCGGATGTGAATGTCGCGGCCGTCAACTACTACTTTGGTGATAAGGAACGTTTGTACATCGACGCGGTAAAGCATGCCCGTGCGTTGATCGAAGCGCGTTGGCCGCTGCCGGAATGGACCGAGACGACGCTCCCCGAAGAGAAGCTGCAGATGTTCGTGCGGACGTTTGTGCATCGGTTGATCAGCCGCGAAACGGCGGAGTGGCAGATGCGGTTGATTCTCCGCGAGGTGATGGCGCCGACGCGTGCTTGTGAGGAGATGGTCCAGGAATCATTCCGACCTTTCTTTGGCGTCTTGCTGCAAATCCTCAGTGAGATCCTCCCTGACGGGATTGCTCCGCACCGTCTCCACCAAATGGGACTCAGTGTGATCAGCCAGTGCGTGTTCTATCTGGCGCATCAGCGCGTGGTTCGTCTGATTATCGATGAGGACGAACTCGAGCAGCATTTCGATGAGGAATCGCTGGCCGACCATATTGCCTCGTTCAGCCTTGCGGCGTTGCGTCAATTTGCGGACGAAAAGAAGGTCTCGTCATCCTAGTTATTGGTATTTGTCAGTTTGTGAATCCGGAGAGTTAAACAGATGCCCGGTCGGTTTGTTGCAGTGGTGCTACGCTCGATCCCTTTTGCCATTCTGCTGTTGGGATTCGGATTGTTTTTTGGGTTGTCGGCGTTACGAACGTCGCCGGAGACGCGAATCTCAAAGAGCAAGCCACCTGGCGTGAGTACGGTGCCGATTGTCACGAACGGGACCTCGCTCGAATTAGAAGTTGAAGGTGAGGTAGTGCCGTCACGAGAGGTGACGCTAGCCGCCGAGGTAGGTGGTCGCATTGCGAAGAAGTCGCCGGTCTGTCGGGCCGGGAATTTCGTGGACCAGGATTGCATCTTGCTGCAGATTGATCCGCGAGACTACGACCTGGAGATCCAACGCATCCAGCAGCAGATTGCTGAGACGGAAGTCAGCATCGAGGAATCGGATGTGGAAGCCGCCAACAACGCGCAACTACTGGAGCTTACTCAGTCCGACCTAGTCCTGCAGGCGAAGGAAATGAAACGCGTGGAGTCATTGTTGTCGCAACGTGTCACGTCGCAGGCGACATTAGACACAGCGCGACGTGCTGAGATCCAGGCTCGGAATGCGGTGCAGCTTCGCGAGAACCAGGCTCGGCTGATCCGCACGCAACGTGGCCGGTATCTGCGAGTGAAGGATCGCTTGTTGATCGAGCTGGAAAAGGCCATGCTCGATCGAAATCGTACCGAGATCCGCGCTCCGATGTCGGGAATCATTACAGAAGACTTGGTGGAACAGGATGACTACGTGCAGAAGGGGACGGCGCTGGTCCGTGTCGAGGACACATCGCGCGTCGAAGTTAGCTTTGATCTCAAGCTGGACGAACTGCGGTGGGTCTGGGCGGACAATGGCAATGCGTTGACCGCTGCAGACACGATGGATGGCGACTCATACAGGTTGCCGCCCTTGCCCGTGAAGATTCAGTTCGAGGTCCAGCGAACGACCTACGAGTGGGACGCTGTTCTGGCAAGATATGAGGGTGCTGGCTTGGACCCGGCGACGCGGACGGTTCCCTGTGTTGCCGTTGTCGAGGATCCGCGTGCTGGACGACTTGTTGACAAACAAGGTCGGGCCAACCTGCCCGGTCCACCCGCGCTGCTGAGAGGAATGTTTGTGACGGCCAAGATCGAGGTCCCCACGGTGCAGCAGTTGGTCGAAGTGCCGGTATCTGCATTGCGTCCGGGCAATCGGATTTGGCTCATGCGTGACGATCGTCTCGTGGTCCAAGACGTCCGCGTAGCTCAGGTGCTGGAGGATCGCGTGTTGTTGTTCCCCGACGAGCAGCAGTTGGCGGTTGGCAATCGCGTGGTTGTCTCGCCACTGGCACTGGCTGTGAACGGAATGGAGATCCAAGAGGTCGCGGAACCTGGCGTATCGGTTGCCGATCAAAGCCAAGATGATTCTCGCAACGCGACCAAAGCCGTGGCGACGGAGATTGCTCGATGAAGCGGATCGTTCGGCTCGCCATCGAGAACGCCCCGGCAATGAACATGCTGATGATCACGGTGTTGGTCGTCGGCACGATTAGTCTCGTCGTGATGCGGCGGGAGGTCTTTCCCGAATTCGAACTGGAAATTGTCCTCGTCAGCGTTCCCTACCCCGGTGCAAGTCCTTCCGAGGTGGAGGAGGGCATCTGCCTCAAGATCGAGGAAGCTGTTCAAGCCATTGACGGCATCAAGAAGATGACATCGGTGGCCTCCGAGGGTGCCGGCTCTGTCGTCCTGGAACTGAGGTCCGATGTCCGTGACGTTCAGAAGGTCGTCAATGAAGTGCGTTCGGAAGTCGATCGAATCCCAAGCTTCCCGGTTCTTGCCGAAGACCCGGAGATTCAGCAGATCACATTGCGCGAATCGGCGATCAACGTGTCGGTCACGGCACCGGAAGGTCGGGAACTGGACGAGGTCGAGCTGCGAGCGGTCACCGAAATGGTGCGAGACGAGCTCCTGACGCTCGACACCGTCTCGCAAGTGGACATCCGCGGTGCACGGGACTATCAGATCGACATCGAGATCGATGAACAGACCTTACGCAAGTACGGTCTTTCGCTGCAGCAGGTGGCACAGATCGTGCGACGTGAGAACCTGGAGATTCCAGGCGGCACGATTCGTAGCGAGGGCCAGGAGATCCTGCTACGCGGCGAAAACAAACGATTGATCGGACAGCAGATCGCGAAGCTGCCGCTGGTGACTCAACCCGGTGGCGTGGTCTTGACGATTGGTGACCTGGGTAAGGTGCATGACGAGTTCGTCGATACCGCCTCCGTAAATGAAATCAACGGAAGGGCCGGTCTCGTTTTGACCGTGAATCGAACGCTGAGTGAAGACTTGCTCGCCATGACCGAGGAGGTGCGCAACTTCGTGCAGACACGCGAGTTGCCAGGCGGCTATCAATTAAGCACTTGGGCGGATCGATCCAAAGACGTTCGCGATCGTCTTTCGATGCTAGTCGAAAACGGCGTCCTGGGGCTCGTGCTGGTATTCCTCGTACTTGCCGTTTTCCTGGAACTGCGGCTGGCCTTTTGGGTTGCCCTAGGAATTCCTGTCGCGTTATTGGGAGCCGGCGGTGTCCTGTTGTTAGGTGGTCAGACGTTGAACATGCTTTCAATGTTCTCGTTCCTGATGGCCTTGGGCATCGTTGTCGATGATGCCATCGTTGTGGGCGAAAATGTCTACGCACACCGGCAGCTTGGCAAGTCGTACCTCAACGCAGCTGTGGACGGCACGGTTGAAGTGGTGCCGGCCGTCGTTGCCTCAGTGGCCACCACGATCATCGCCTTTTGCCCAATGTTTTTTGTGTCGGGCGTGATGGGCAAATTCTTCGGTGTCATTCCCTTCGCGGTGATCGCGATGTTGATGATCTCGTTGCTGGAAAGCGTTTTCATCTTGCCGTGTCACCTCGCCCATCGTGACAGCTTGGTGTTCAGCATTTTGTCCGTGGTGTTATTTCCACTTCGATTCATCGCACGTATCTTTCGTCGCTTGAATTTGCTGACATCAAGTCTGTTGTCGACCATCATCAATCGACTGTATCAGCCTTCACTTTCCTGGGCACTGCAGAATCGATACATCACCCTGTCAGCGGCAATCGCACTGCTCTTGTTCGCTGTGGGTTTTGTACGCGCTGGATTCGTTCCGTTCGTTGTCTTTCCCGACGTTGACAGCAACTACATTCAGGCCACCGTCGTTTTTCCAGACGGCACACCGATGGATGTAACTGATCGTGCGACGAGGAAGATCGCGGATTCACTGAGCGAGGCCAGTCGTCAGCTTTCGGAAGATCCCGAGCGTTCACTGCTTCGCATTGTCAATCGCACCATTGGAAAGTCCATCGACAACAATGTGGTTCGCGGCGGTGGTGCCTCAGGCAGTCACGTCGGCAGTGTTGACGTCGAGCTACTGGATACGACCCGCCGCAAGGTGACGGCACAAGAGATTGTCGCTAAGTGGCGCGAGTTAGTAGGTGTTATCCCGGGCATCGAGCGATTGAGTTTCGGTGAACGCTCGTTTGGTCCTGCGGGAACGCCGATCGAATTCAAGCTGCTGGCGCCCGGTGGAGAGTTCTCCGAACTGGAGGAGGCGGTCGAAAAGTGCAAAGCGCAGTTGGCGACTTACCAGGGTGTCTTCGACATCGAAGATGACTCGAGTCCGGGGAAATGGGAATATCGAATCCGAGTCAAGGAGACGGCTCAGTCACTTGGCGTGACAACGGCGGATGTTGCTGAGACCATCCGGGCCTCATACTACGGCGAAGAAGTAATGCGCCTGCAACGCGGCCGCCATGAAGTCAAACTGATGGTCCGATATCCCAAGGATGAACGTCGGTCTTTGGCAGGCTTTGAAGATCTTCGGATTCGCACGGGTGATGGTCACGATCGACCGCTGACCGAAGTGGCTGAGATCGATGTTGTTCGCGGCTATTCAGAAATCAATCGTATCGACCAGAAGCGATCGATCACCATTAGTGCGGATGTTGATGAGGCGACTGGCAACGCGCGAAATACCGTATCCGATCTGCAAAAAGCATTCATACCTACGTTGTTGGCTGAGCATCCTTCGGTGAAGGTACGTTGGGAAGGACAGCAAGAGCAAACTCAAGAATCCGTACGCAGCCTGCTTTTTGCGACCGGCGTTGCACTGATGGTGATGTTTGTGCTGCTAACTCTTGAATTCAAGGCGTACGCGCAGCCACTGCTCATCTTGGCGATCATTCCCTTTGGGATCATCGGCGCTATCTTCGGCCACTTCGTGCGTGGCTTGCCACTAACCATGTTCAGCTTCTTTGGAATCGTTGCGTTGACTGGAGTGGTCATAAATGACTCCATCGTCCTGATCGACTTCATCAATCGCCGTGTGCGTAATGGTTTGCCGATTGACCAGGCCCTACTAGAAGCCGGGCAACGTCGATTTCGACCCGTGATTCTCACATCGGCGACCACGATCGCCGGTCTGCTGCCGATCCTGTTAGAGACCTCATTTCAGGCCCAAATCCTGATTCCGATGGCAACCAGTTTGAGTTTCGGCCTGTTGCTGGCCACGCTATTGGTACTGATCCTCGTGCCGACGTTCTTCCGGATCTATGTCGACCTCGTCGGGTTGTTTGGTGGGCACCAAGATGAGCACGAGACACAGGTGGAGTCGGAGCCGGCGGCCGTCTAACTCTTGCGGCGAACCGTTGGCCACATCTCTCACGGGCAACGAGCGCCTCCGGTTTTGACTTGCGACTCGGTCCGCTGCCTCCGAGAATAGGGCACACGGTTGACCTTGAGCTGTACGAGTCTCGTGCTGAGCACTCGGCGATTGACCTCTTGCTCCCGGTCACTGAATGGGCATGATCGCAGCGCGTTGTGGTCTCAAAAATGTGGAGAAGCCAGATGCTACGACTTCCGAAACCGTATCTGTATAGCCTGCTCGCAATGTTGACCTTCGGAGCTGGGTGGGCGAGGGCAGAGGAATTGCGCCTTGGCATGATTGGCCTGGATACCTCGCATGTCATTGCTTTTACCAATGCGATCAATCATCCAGACGCAGAGGGTGAATTGGCATCCATGCGAGTTGTAGCCGGTTACCCCGGCGGAACGGACATTCCTCCCAGCCGTGATCGAGTCGAGAAGTTTACCAACCAACTTCGGGAGAAGGGGCTTACGATCGTCGACTCCATCCCCGAATTGCTCGAACATGTCGATGCGATCTTGTTGGAGAGTGTCGATGGGCGACCTCACTTAGAGCAGGCGCGAGTGGTCATCGAAGCGGGTGTGCCTTTGTTCATCGACAAGCCAGCCGCTGGATCGCTGGCCGACGTGATTGCCATTTTCGACCTTGCAAAGAAGCATAACGTGCCATGCTTCTCGACTTCCTCCTTGCGCTACACACCGGATGTGATTGCCTATCGAACAGGAGAAAAAGATGCGGGTCGTGTGACCGGTTGCGCCACTTGGGGACCGTGTTCGATGCAACCACCGATGCCGGATCTGTTCTTCTATGGCGTACATGGTATCGAAATGCTCTACACCATCATGGGCACTGGTTGCGAGAGCGTGACGCGGACCAGCACCGAGGGCACCGATCTCGTGACGGGGCGCTGGAAAGATGGTCGTGTGGGAACCTATCGCGGCCTTCGACAAGGCAAAAAAGACTTCGGGGCCGTGGTCTTTGAGACAGACAGTATCCAGTGGCTCAAACGATCGGGCGGCTATGAGCCATTGCTTCAAGAGATCGGTCGTTTCTTCAAAACGAGCGAGCCGCCCGTGAGCGCGGAAGAGACGATCGAGATTTTTGCGTTTATGGAGGCTGCGGAGGAGAGCAAACGTCTGGGTGGAAAACCCGTGTCGATCGACGATGTGATTTCCCAAGCACGACAGTCGCTCAAGCAACAATAGTCTGCGACTCGATGCGAGCCAACCGGGCTGCGCACCTTGGTAAACTCGACCTAAGGCGCGCGGGAAATCGGAATAGCCAATTGGTCAGCAACGGCCTCCACGCCCTGCGCGTGTTCTTGCATCAGCCGCTGCATTTCAGCCACGATGGCGGGATGCTTCGCAGTAAGGTCGAATCGTTCACTTGGGTCGTGTTCCAAATGATACAGCAGCGGCGGGTCGTGTTTGATCGGCGGTCGTCCGTAAAAGACTGGCTCACGGGACCAAGTGTGTAGCTTGTATGGACCGTTTCTCACGGCGTACAGCACGCCACGCGTATAGTAAAACATTTGCTGCCTGGGGCTCGGGCCACTGCCCAGCAATGCGGGTGTGAGGTCTAGGCTATCAAGCACTCGGTCTGTCGGCAGTTCGGCTTCGGCTAAGGAGGCAAAAGTTGCTATCAAGTCGAGTGTACTGCCGATTTCGGTAACGACCGATCCGGATTTAATCTTCTCCGGCCACCAAAACAATGTCGGGACACGCATGCCACCTTCGAACGTGGTTCCCTTACCCGCGCGCAGCAGTCCGGCGCTCCCGCCGTCCAGTCTTTGACTCAGCCAAGGTCCGTTGTCGCTGGTGAATACCACAAGTGTGTTTTTGTCGCATTGAGTTTCGCGGAGCGTCCGCAGAACTTCTCCTACCGACCCGTCGATCTCCTCGACGACATCACCGTACAAACCTCTCGGACTCTTGCCGAGGAACTTCTCGGAAGCAAACAAGGGGACATGTGGCATTGTGTGCGACAGGTAAAGAAAGAAAGGCTGATCCCGATTTGCTTTGATGAATGCCGTCGCCTGCTCGGTATAACGCTTTGTCAAAGTCGATTGCTCGACGGGACGCTCAATGACTTCCTCATTTCGCATCAGCGGCACGCCATCTGGACGGTGCATGTCGTTGGAATAAGGAACGCCGAAATAGGACTCAAAACCTTGATTGGTCGGCAGGAACTGAGGCAGGTGTCCCAGGTGCCACTTCCCAACGCATGCGGTCGCGTATCCTCGGTCTTTCAGCATTTCAGCGATAGTGATTTCTGCTGGCTCGAGTCCACCACCGGAATCGGGAAACAGGACAACGCGCTTCGGCGAAGTCATGCCGTTGCGAATCGGGAGTCGCCCGGTGAGTAAGCCAGCCCGACTGGGCGTACACACGGGCGCCGCGCTGTAAAAGCTCATCCACTTTTGACCTTCCTGAGCCATTCGATCCAAATGGGGTGTGCGGATGGTCGGATGTCCAAAGCATCCCAGATCGCCGTAGCCTAGATCGTCGCAAAAGATGACGATCAGGTTCGGCGGCTGTTGATCAGAGGCTGGCGCGTCGCTGAACGGATTCAACGCGAGGAGAACAGCGGCCAGTATCATGGATCTCATGGTGAATTCCTGAGGTGGGAGAGGCCAATTGGATGAGAGGTCAATCACAAGGACGTCTCAGTTTGACAGCAACAATTTAGCATCAACAATTCCCGAATACATCTAAATCCGACCCAAATGCCATGATGCAGAGTGTTTGGTCTATACTTTGACGTTGCGCTTGCAATGACTTGGAATTGGAAATACATCGAAGCGATTTTGTTGTCTGAACGGGAAGGCAAGAAGTAAGTATGCGAAAGGATCCTGGTAACCCAAGATTTCGTGACGAGGAACGGCCTGGTTCTGAAAAAACGGACGGTGAAGTTGCCGTTGGCATCGTCGATGCGATCGCGATGGTCACTCGAGGATTGTGCCTGATAGGTGTCTTCGTGCTGTTGGTCGTCTCTGCCTGCCTGGGTATCAGTGTGTTTTACATGATTGGCGGATTCATCCGCGATCCATCCATCGCACAGGATTCCATCAATTCGATCGCTGAGTTGATCTCGGCTGAAAAGTTGACCTTCGCGTACGCGGATGACCAGCTTCTGGAGTTTGGGAATCTCGTGGCGTTCATCCTGTATCTGTTTTGTTTCCTGCTGTGGCTGTACGTACCGGCTGCGCTGATAACCGTTTCTAGCCGAATCCTGTTGGGGACGTTGAACCAGACAAAGCAACGAGCCGAGAAAGCAGGATCGAAGTCGACTTAGTGACGGGAGGGCGAAGCTCCTGCTGAGCCGGAACGTTTACCGGTTGTATGTTTCGACGGCTCAGCAGGAGCTTCGCCCTCCCGGCGCAACCGCATATCCAGCAAGCGTCTTGGACTATTGACCGTTCCACCAACGGTCTAGAGTCTCACGCAGGTTCGCGACGCGAGACGCCTCTGACTGCGCCAGGTTATTCAGTTCGTGGGGATCCTTCGACAGATCATACAGCTGTACTGGTTTGTCAGTGACCCGTTGCGGTTGTGGGACGATGAGCTTCCAATTTTTCTCGATGGTCCAGCGGTACCGCAGGCTGGTGGCGGGACGATTCACGTCGACGACGTCATGCGCAAAGATCTCTCCAAAGATCTGCTCACGTGCCTGGAGTGCATCGCTGTCCAGCAAGTTGACGCCCGGCATTGCCTCAGTCGGTTGCAAACCGCAAGCCGCTAAGATCGTTGGGGCCAAATCGATACTGCTCACCAGCGTTTGGTCATCTCGCTTCGGCTCAACGCTGGGAGGATAGCGAACCATAATCGGCGTTCGGATGCCGCCTTCGTTGGGTGATCGCTTCGACCTTGGAGCGTAGGCCGATCGATCTGCACGGTTGATCCAGCCATTGTCGGTGACGTACAACACCATGGTGTTTTCGCGCAGTTGATGTTCGTCTAGGTGGTCGAGCAGTTGACCGCAGGTCTCGTCGAACCAGTGACACATGGCCCAATACTTGGCGATGGGTAAGGAGTCGACCTTGTCACGATAGATGTCCAGGAGTCTCTGGGGTGGGTTGTGCGGTGTGTGGGGCAGGAAAGGGGCGTACCAGACAAAAAACGGCTGTTCGTTTTGTCTCGCGGTCTGAATGAAGTCGAAGATGGGCTCAAGTCCTTCTCGTCCGATCGTAAGTCCATCGTCACCGTGACGGCCACGTGGTTCCGGGAATCCTCGAGTCATGCCAGCTGTGAAACCGCCTCGTCGAAAGTTACCTTCCCACCACTTTCCGGATTGATGCGAAACGAAGTTCTGCGGCGCTAACAAACGAGGTAGCGTGCGAAGATTGTCGACGTGGTTGATCAACGCATGTCGGAGGGCTTTGTACTCTGGGTGTTGACGTGCCTTGGCACCGGACGTGCCGGCGATGATCGAGGGATCGTTTCCGACAATGCGATGTTGATGTGGGTAGAGTCCGGAGATGATCGTAGCCAAACTTGGGCGGCACAGGCTCGACGGAACATAAGCACGCGTAAATGTCAGGCTCTCTTTCGCGAGTCGATCAATTGACGGGGTCTGGATGTGCGCGTGCCCCATGAAGGAATAATCAGTCCATGCTTGATCATCGGAGATAATGAGGACAACGTTGGGAGGTGCGGCAATTGTCCGCGTGGAGACGGCCGTCAAAATCAAGATGAGAAGTTGGGCGGTCGTTGCGAGTCTCATCGGGCATTCCTCTGAGTGAGTGCTGGGAATTGTGACCGGCCTATTCTACTCTTTCCTGGTGTGCGAGAGTTCTGGCTCTGGTTGTGCTCAGAGCAGGCCAAACGGGTTGGCTTCGTCCGAGTCGCGCGATGAGCGATCGTCGGGGGCGAGCTGTGGATCATAGTCTGCAAAGAGGCGCTCGCGGGTTTGCAACAGCAGTTCAGATTGACGCCGTAATTCCGCATCAATCGGTTTGGCTTCGCCCAAGACCTCATTCGAACGACGTACCGTGTGGCGGTCGGAAGCGAGACCGGCGGCAATGGCGTCTAGATTCAAGGCCCGCCCGCCCGCGCCGGTGCGATATGTTCCGGCCCTCATCGCAAATACGAAGTCGGACGTCGTGAAGTCGCCGTCACCATCCCAGTCGCCTTCGGAGAACGTTGAGTTATCCTCGATATCGTCTTCGTATTCCCCGGCCGTGAACACCGCAACCAGGTCGCCACTGTCAAACACGCCATCTCCATTCGAGTCGCCAACCACGACGACGTCGCCAGCCGTTCCCGGCGTTCCACCGGTGACGCTCGCGCTCCAGCTGGCAGCCACTGCCCAGCTATCGAGATTCGGGTTCCGTGCGTCGTTCAACTCCAACGAAGCGCCGTCTCCGTCGGTGGTCGGGTACCAGTCATCCGAGTAAGCAAACTGGTGAATCGTGAATCCATCACCGAGCAACGTGAGCTGCTCACCGCCGTTGCTGAGTGCTCCACTCCACTGGCCGGTCACTGGCAGATTCTCACCGTATCGATGTTGAAACGCTTCGACGTCCTCGACCACCAGCACGCGATCGCCTGGGGCCAATTGCGTGAGCGTTCCATCGGCGAAGTTAAATTCAAGCCCTTGTGAGTCTCCGTTGAGTTCAGCGCGCACCAATTCGGCGCCAGTGAGGTCGATCGTTTGATTGCCGATGTTTACCAGCTCGAGGAATTCAAAATCATCTGCGTCATTAAAGCCGGCGGTAACCTCTGCCTGGCTTGGGTCGGCGGGGTGGTAATGAATCTCGCTGATCCGCAGTGCGTCCAGAAGCTCAGAAGAGGTCGCCGCGGTGGCAATGAATTGGATCGGGTCGGACCAATGGCTCCAGCGGCCCGTATCATCCAGCATCCTTACGCGAGCACGATAGGCGTGCCCGGCGGTGACGGCGGAGGTCGGTGGCGTCATCTCGGCACCAAATTCAGTCAACTCGCCAGATTCCCAACTTGCATTCCATTCTAAGTGCAGCTTCGCAGTGGGATCGAAGGCCGGAGCGTTAGGGTCGGTAACTTCGGCGATACGCCACTCGATTGCTCCGAACGAATCGTTTCCCTGAGGATCGACAAAGTCGGATGTTCTGAAGCGCAGACCGTCGGCCGCGAAATTCGGATCGCCTTCGTAGGTGATCGTGGGCGTGGCAGGGATCTCTTCGTCTTCGTCGTGTCGTCCCTGCAGTTGATCCAAGTGCCGAGCTGTGCCACCTTGCCCGACGCCACCACCGGGCCAGTTACCTCCCTCGAAGGCAAAGTTCTTCATGTCCTGAACAAGAGCGTCGATGCCGTCCCTGCCGGCACCAGACAGGCCGGTGTGTCGACCTTCCTCGCGCGGACCGCCGAGCCATCGATCCAGGTCCGCTTGTTCCAGTGGCTTGAGCACCGCTGCGAATTGGTCGACGAGAGGTTCAATTTGGTCGCGTTGCCAGAGCAGGTCGCGGATTTCGCGCACCGTGTTGAAATAGGCCGGCCACAACTCAGGGGTCGAGTCACGATCAGCTCCGCCGCCGGTCGCTGCAAAAATGCTGTTATAAACAACGTCGTGACCTTGATTCCATGTCGGTCCCCAACTTGCGTCCGTATCCCAAGGCAAGATCCACAGCTTGCCAAGATTGTCGTTCTCTGGCAGATATTCCGGCTCGAAGTAGTAGACCATGTTCTTGTTCGCATCGGGCCAGTAGTCGTAGTGACGAATGGCCTCCGTGAACGCATGGTACAGATAGTAATTTTCGAGCTCGACATGCGCGTCGATGAATTCTGCCGTGCTACGTCCGCGTAAATTGCGTTCGATGTTGTCGTGGTCAGAACCATCGTTGACCGCACTAGGCGCTTGGTATCGCTGCTGCTGCTCCCAATCCCTCGTTTGATTGATCAGCTTGTACATGTTTCCGCGTTCTAAGCCATGATGGTCGAGAAAACGGACATCATAGGTCTCGATGATGAAATTCAGTCCCCAAAAGTCACCGCTCCATTGATCCGGTGCCTCTTCTTCGCCGTCGATCACGCGGAAGTGAACGTAATAAGTCTCGGACGCGGGAACTCCGAGCTGATTGAACAGGTACATATTGATGTTTTCGTTCAACGCCCACGTCTGAGTTTGACGATTGTCGAACATCTTGCCGGTCGTCAAGGTTCGCCATTTGTTTTCGAAGGGTTCGCCATCCTGGTTCTTCGCGGCAAGGTAGTGTCCGTCGTTGAAGCGGAATCGCATGCTGCGTTTTCCTGCCAGATGGTATCGACCATTCGCTCCACGCAGACGCATGTTGATGTTGTCATACACAACACCGTCATAGACGAAGGTAGACGGCCAGGCGTAGGCAAAGCGGGCCTGCGTCCCCTGACTGATTTGGTCTCGACCACTATAGGCCATCATGGTGGTCACATCTTCGTTGCGCGCGATCAGTTGATAAACGGGCACGGTTTGCAGATCGACCGCCGAGTGCCCGTTGTAATCAGGAACGCCGTTGTAGGCGAAGTACGCAAAGTTGCGACTGGCGTCATCGTCGTATGGCAGTGTGATTGACTCGTTCAGCGTATCCGTGACCGTGATGCGATATCGCACCAGAGTGCGATGTTCCTGTCCAGGAATCGTCGCCGTATAGATCCCGTCGCCCGCGGTCGCATCCTGCCCTGTGCCGTCATCGACCATCGTCAATTGGGTCCAGTTGGCCGGGTCGGTGTACTCGGGATTAATCTCGCGAGGAGCGTCCGGAGTTCTCCGTAAGTCACGAATCGGCAACGGCAGCAAGTAGGGAATGTATTGGCCCGGCAACACAAGCTGATACTCAACCTGAACGGACTGGACACCATTGGGGTCGGTGACCTTGGCGGTGATGGTCGTTTCTTGACCGGCGCTGGGTTCCTGTGGCGTGTGGTTGACTTGCCGCGTTTGGGGTGCGGCGTTCATGGCGAAGGCGCTGTTGGCGGCACCCGGGGTCGGTGCGTCGGCCGAACGCCAGCTGCCACCCAAGCTGTTGTCCAAAGCAGGGTTGATCAATTCCATCGACGGTCCGTCGCCCCCTGCTGCAACTGGCCACGGAAATCCCTGCCGATAATCGACCAGATCGACGACATCGCCTGCTGCGTTCCGCAAACGGATGTCCTCGCCCTCGCTTGACAGCCGACCGGAATAGGGGCCAATCGCGTCGGCGTTGAATTCAGTTTTAAGAGTGGCTGGATCTTGAGCGACGACGAGATATCCGAGCGGCGGAATCACCGTGCCTTCCGGAATCACGTAGCTGACTCCATCGGTGAAAAACCAATTCGATACATCAGCCGGCTTCGTTCCCTGGTTATACAGCTCAATGAACTCGGCAGGTATCGTGTTGTCCGGTGGATCGTAATGGACTTCGTTGATGACCACTTGTTGATCGGTGGGCGCAACGATCAATGTGACGACCGTTTCTTCCGAGTCAGCTTCGCCGTCGCTGATCTGATAGGTGAAACTGTCGACTCCCTCAAAGCCCGCTGTTGGCGTGTAATTGAGACTGCCGTCGGCTGCTAACTCAGCGACACCGTTAGCAGCCTGTCGGATTAGAGTGGCATGGAGATCTGCATTCTCTACATCTGTGTCGTTTGTCAGCACGCCAAGCTCCCCGCTCACACTCAACGGTTCTCCGACGAAGGTTAGATAGAGATCGCCATTCGCTACCGGCGGGTCATTGACGGCGGTGACATTCAGGGCGACGGTGGCAACACCCGACGAGTCAGCAAAGTCCGCGAGTTGGTAGCTGAACGAATCTGGGCCGACGTAATTCAGACTGGGTTGATATGAGAATGAGCCATCCTCCATAAAAATCAGCTCACCGTTTTTCGTCGTTTCGATCAAGGTGGCGATAACTTGATCACCTTCGGCGTCGGTGTCGTTGGCGAGAACACCGTCGGCAACCGTCTTTGAGAGCAGCGTATCCTCTGCGATTTCGAAATTATCATTCGTCGCTACCGGAGGCGTGTTGACGGTCAGCGTGACCGTCTCGACATTTGACAACCCTGTACCGTCGTCGATCTGGTATTTGAAAGTCGTAACGCCTGTAAATCCTTGCGAGTTGTAGCTGAAGGATCCGTTTTCGCTCAGCACCAGGTTGCCGCTTGGGACATCCTCGACCAGCACAGCCTTTAACGTGACTTGATCTAAATTGGTATCGTTGCCCAGGACGCCGTTGACGCTGTCGACTGCGAAGTCCTGACTCGGCAGCGTCTTGTAGGCGTCGGGAAGTGCGACCGCGACGTCGTAGGTGTTGGCAACATTGATGGTGACCGTGACCGGATCCGACGATCGGAAATCAACGGCCGCGTAGGTGAAGCGATCCGTACCGAAAAAGTCTGAATCCGCGTCGTATACGAAAGAACCATCCGCTTTCAAATTCAACAGGCCGTGTTCGGGTTCGGTGATCAAGATGGCAGTGAGTTGGTCGCCCTCGAGATCAGTGTCATTCTTGAGCACACCCTCGTTGGCCGCGATCGCGAATAGGAAAGCATCTTCCTCGGTGTCGTAGACATCGGCCTGGGCAGTTGGCGGCTGGTTGTTGTAGTAGGTATGCACGTCGGCTTGCAGATTGGCTACTTCGCCTGCCTCTAATGCGCCGTTAAACATACGGATGTCGGCGATGTCACCTGTAAAACCTGTACCTGCCGTGCTGCCGGGAATGACTGCCGGGAGAACGTCGCCAAATGAGATGTCGGCGTCGCTTCGCGGAGCGTCGCTGGCGTCATCAATGGCATCAACGGATACATCGTCGACGTAGATCGTCAGCGTCCCACCGCGGCGGGTCACGACCACGGTGTGCAGGTTGCCATCGTTCAGGTTGGAAGCTGTCGAAAAGAGGCTCGTGACCGATCCACCGAAACCGCCTTCCAGGCCGGCGCCGACTTGCCCCGTTGAGTTAATGGCGACGCCCCAGCCGCTCGACAATCCCAGTCCGTACGCGTCGACGAGGCCCGCTCCCTTGAACCAGCTCTCGGCGTCTCCCGGTAAGTCCTGACTGCTGGTTGCGAAAGTCACAGCGATTGAAAAATCGTCTGCTTTTCCAATTGGGCTTTCAACCAACGGAACGCGCAATGAATCGTCGCCATCGGAGGCGTCAAAACGGACCACGGAACGACCGCCCAATTGATTCTTCACAAGAATCGGAGTGCCGCGGGAAGTCGCCGTCGATGCGCCGACCGAATCGATCCAAGAAGGTACTGCTGCCAGATCGTCCAGCGCATTCAAGCTGTCGGCATTCCAATGTCCAACAAGATCGCCGGCTAGAAGGCGTTTGTCTTCCAATCGCTCAAGCAGGTGCCGTTGTTTTCTCGAGCGACGGGGATTACGCCGCTGGAAGGGGATTCCTAAACTCATCACTAAGCCCTCGTCCCAACATCGATCCTGTGCCGGCACCCGTCCCTAGAGCGATGACTCGAGCAGTTGCTCAAGTGCCGTCTCCACCTCTGACGGTCGGTCGCCAAACTCCGCCCGATCATCATCTAAGGCGAAGAGCTCATCACGGCTCGCGAAATCATCCAAATGAGCTGGAACACGTCCACGTTCGGCCAGCACGGCTCGGGTCGTTAAGGGGTCAACTGTTGCGGCAGCATCCTCGCTTTGAAATTCATCGAGGGCTGCGGCGACACCAACCGCGGACGACCGAGGTCTGGCGGCACGTTGATAGTTACCTTGCTGGAACGCGAATACCAGATCACTTGTGGTGAAATCGCTGTCGCCGTTCCAATCGCCTTCCTCGAACGTGGAATTCAACGGTGTCTCATCCTCATATTCACCCGCCGCAAAAACCGCAACGAGGTCTGACGAGTCGAACTTGCCATCGCCGTTGGAGTCGCCAGCGACACGAGTTAGTTCACCCGCGATGCCAGGCGATCCGCCGGGATTGGAGCTGGCCCGCCAACCTGATTGTTCGCTCCATCGAGCGAGGTTCGGGTCGGACGGATCGACAACCTCCAAGGACGGTCCCTGTCCATCACTTTGTGGATGCCACTGATCGTTGTATGTGAACTGTTGGAAGATCGTATCGCCCGCACCCAAGGTGACTTTTTCCGATCGATTGCTGAGGCCGCCTGACCACTGTCCCGCAACGGGTAGGTCGCTGCCGTACCGGAACTGAAACGCCTCGATATCCTCAACGACGAGCAGACGTTCGCCCGGCGCGAGTTGCGTCATGGCCCCATCAGCAAATGTGAAAGCAACACCTTCTTCATCGGCGCCTTCCACAACTTGACTCAGCTCGACGTGTGTCAGGTCGATTCGCGAATTTGAGATGTTGACTAACTCGATAAACTCAAAGTCATCGCCGTCGTTATGTCCGGCAGCGACTTCAGCATCCGTTGGATCAGCCGGATGATAGTGAAGCTCAGAGACTCGCAGGCTTGATGCGTCAGCCGGCATGACGTCGACAATGAACGACGATTCATCAATCGGTGACCACTCTTCCCCATCAAGTGCTCGCACTCGAACAACCGAGTTTTCAGTCAGCCGGAACGAGCCGCTGTACTCGATTGCGTTGGGACTCACGGCACCACCCATCATTCGAGGATCGCTACCGTCGGTCGTATAGTAGATGGTGCCTTGCGGAGCGGATAATTCGATGTCGAACTGGCTGGTAATGGCGCCGCCCCGCTGATTAAACGAAGCTGCTGGAACTTCAGGGAATAGGTCACGACGCTGAAACTGTGAGATCAGGAACGAAGTACGCCGCGGGAACCAGTCTTCTATCAGTCGATCGAATTCACGCTGCCAGTCGTTATCGCGAGTGTAGGGCCGACCACGATGTTGGTCTCCCCACCGCGCCGATTCGGCCAGCAAGGCAGGATAGACCTGGCTGGTCCAGTCAACATAGCTTGCGGCGGGCCGGTTGCGTTCGGGGTGGTCGGGATCCCAATCGGGATTCTCAGGATCGACGTAGAAGACGCCGTCGTTGAAGAAGTGCTTTTGCACTCGGTCACCGAACATCACGCGATATTCAAGGCTCTCGCGCAAATCCTGAGCCGGCCGAGCAACTCCGTCGGCGTTGTTGATCTTGGATGTACCCGTCACGTTGCTGCGTAGAAACAGCGACCACTCGGCATCCCACATGAAGAACTTGAATCCGGTACTGTCCGCGCTGTTCTCGCGACCGACGTAGTAGTTCTTATGCGGCCAGTCACTGTTGTCGCCGTAATAGTTGACAATCAGGTAGTCGATCATATTCTCGACGTCCAGAAGGTCCTCCAGCTCGGGGTTCTCCGAACCATCTGGGTTGAGGCCTTGAAGCTCCATGAAGAGCGCGGTTCTCTCAGCTTCTGTCTCGGCGCGATCGACCTCACGCGCCTTCCGCGTCAAGGCGGTCCAGGCGTCACGCGTCCTACGGCCACGGAAGCGATCACCCTCTGCGTTGATCGCCGATCCAGAATTCAGACCGTCCCAATTGTACGGTTCCGAACCGAAATAGGATGCACCGAAGCTCTCGTCGGGTCGTTCAACGACGTTGTAAAGTCCCCAGTAGAACCCGTTGATGTACAGATGCATCGACGTGCCGTGCGAAGCGGGTTGTCCCATCGCCAATTGGGTGCGTCGCAGGAATTCGTCGCGGGCATATTGAGGTTGGCCACCGGCACCATTCCATTGCCAGCCATCATTGGCCTCCATTCGCAACGTCAGCGTGTCGAATTCGTCGACGGCATCGGCACCAAACAATGGATAGTCCAGCTTGCCGGGACCATACTGCGTCTTGAACAGCAATCGGAATGACTTCTTCCGGGTCAATCCGAAATTGCGAAAAGCACCACCTTGAATCCGAATGCCGGCATCGATTTGGAAGCCTTCCGTACCGTCAGGGTGCAGCAATTCGACCGACGTGGCACGCTCCCAACGCTTGCCGGAGCTGGTCGGATTGCTGTAGATACCCCGGTCACCGAACATGTCGTCGATATTCATGACAATCGACAACGAGGGAATGGAGACCAACGACTCCTCGATTGCCGCGCGAGCTTCGTTGATCGGCATGTTGGTGTCGCCGGCAATCCGCGGAAACTCGGTCTCGCTATCCAGTCCGTAATCCGGCGCTTGTCCCCGCCAACGATCTGGGAAGCCGGCGTCGAGTGTCGCCTGGCGATCCTGGCTCACGATGTCGCCGGTGAAGAAGTAAGACTGAGTATCGGTGTTGGTTTCGACCAATCCCTGCTTGAAGGCGGCGGCCCGTAACGTTGTGGTCGCATCGATTGTGATCGGGCCTGCATAGTCATTGCCATGTTCCGCGCTCGGTACACTTCCATCCGTTGTGTACCGGATGGCAGCGCCTTCCGTGGCCGTCGTGATCTCAACCTGAAATGGCTGCGTGAAGAATCCCCGCTTGACACTGAACTGTGTGTCTTCGACCAGTCCAACGAGTGCGTCGTTGTTGGCGGCTCCAGGCGTGGGCTCGGTAAAGTAGCCAAAGACTTTCGCATCCGTGCCGGGGACTCCGTAGCTGATGTGTGTGCGCTGATCCGGGTAAGTGTCACCGACACTGTGAATGACCAGGCCTTGAGCATCGGTGAGGCCAAGATAGTCGCCACCGGTTCCAAGCTGGAAGCTGGTATGCAGAGCACCGTTCTGATCGAGTGACGGATCAACGATGTCCTCGCCGGAGGCAAAGATCAGGAGATAGCCCTGAGCGGGAATCACCGTACCGTCAGGAATTCGCCACTTCATCGGCAAACGAGCATCATCCGTCAGATGGAAGCCACCGGCATCCACCGGCTCGTTCAGGAAGTTTCTCAGCTCAATCCAGTCGGGCGTGAGCTCCTCTCCCTCGAACTCGTCCGCGTCGCTGGCTCTCAGCATCGTGGTGATCGTCGTGGCATTGGAAGCCATGAATTCATTGATGATCAACGGTTGGTTTGTGATTCGCAAAGTGACGGTCGCGGGTTCCGAAAAGTCCTGGCCATCGCTGGTTCGGTAGGTGAACTGGTCGACACCGTTTCCAGCATCGTTGGGGGTATACGTGAACGAGCCGTTCTCGCCCAACTGCAGCGTGCCGCGAGTGGGCTGGTCGACGACTGCGGCCGTCAAGCTCGTGCTATCGATGTCGGTATCGTTCGCCACGACGCCGCTGCTGGACTGCACGACAAGTGGGACTCCGGGCGTGACAAAGTAGGAATCCCCAACTGCCGTAGGAGCATCGTTGACAGGTTGAACGTTCAGCTGGACGAAGACCTCGGCAGTCGCGTCGATCCCGTCGCTCACCCGATACCCGAACAAATCCTGCCCGAAGAAATCTGCATTGGGCTCATAGCGAAAGCTTCCGTCTTCGTTCAGAGCAAGGATCCCATGTTGGGGCTCGGTCGCGGCAATTGCCGTCATGTCGTTGCCGTCGGCGTCGGTGTCGTTGGACAGCACGCCGAGGTCCGCACTCACATCGCGCGCAATGTCCTCTTGAATGTCGTACTGGTCAGTCACCGCCGTCGGAGGCGAATTGACGACGATGCTCGCGGTGGCTTCCCCAGACAGCTGCGTTCCATCATCAACGCGATAGGTGAAAGTGGCCGTCCCCGAAAAACCTTGTGGGTCGTACGTGAACGATCCGTTCGAATCGAGTGACAACGCTCCATCAGTCACGTCGCTTGCCAGCTTCGCAGTCAATTCCTGAGTTTCGACACTGAAGTCATTCGACAGCACACCTTGGAAGAATGGCACAATCAGTGTTTCGGTTGGCTCGGCCTTGTAGGTGTCGTCGCCCGCCGTCGCTGGATCGTGGATCGGCGCGACCTCGATGGTCACAGTGGCTGCTAGATCGGATTCCCGGAAATCAGCGGCGCGATAGGTGAATGTATCGGTTCCGTAAAAGTCCGTGTTGGGAACGTAGATAAAGCTTCCGTTCTCATTCAGAGCGAGTTCGCCATTTGCAGGCTCCGTGTCGACGATCGCTGTCAGATTGTCGCCGTCGTCATCGATGTCATTGGTTAACAGGCTATTCGCGGTACCGACCGCCAGGGGCTGGTCCTCGTCAACTACATAAATGTCGTCAACAGCTAAGGGCGGCCTGTTGCTGTAATAGGTCAGAACGTCGTTGTGAACCGTCGCGACCTCATCGGACGTAAGCTGCCCGTTGTAGAATCGAACTTCCCCCATGTCGCCGGTGAAGTAACCTGTCCCGTTCAAGATTCGGCCTAGAGTCACGGCCGATTTAAATCGTGGCGCGGCATCAGCATCGCTGACCACGTCGGGCGCGTCGTTGTCAACGTAGACGGCCAATTCCGAACCTTGCCGCGTGACGGTCACAACATGCAATTGACCGTCGTTCAATCCACTCGCTGTCGAGTAGACCGTCCGCGACGTCTCATTGAGGCTCTTGCCCTGTCCATAACTGATCTGGCCGTTGGCGTTGATACTGACGCCCCAGTCCTTCGAAAAACCTCTCGTCGAGGCATCGACCAGACCCGTATTGTTGAACCACTCACTCGATCCGCCTGTCAGGTCGCTGGACGACGTCGCGAAGGCGATCACGATCGAGTAGTCCTCCGCCCCAGAAAGCGGGCTGTCGGCACGCGCGATCGAAAAAGCGTCGCCTCCATCGTCTGCTGTAAAACGCACAACCGATCGGCCACCGAACTGGTTTGTGACGAGGACCGGTGTCCCTTCCCGGGTCGCCTCGGTCTGCTCGACCGCGTCGGTCCAGACCTCCACCGTCTGGTTATCTTCGTGAGTTGTCGTCAGATCATGGGCTCGCCAGTGGGCTATCAGGTCGCCCGCCAACAACTCTCGTCGCTCCAATTGTTCCGCCCGTCCGCCTAGCCGCTTCGTGCGAGAATTCCTCCGCCGCCCCAGATGCTTCCGCATCCGACCGCCGGCGCATAACAGTTGCCGCATGTCTACCTCAGCTTAGTTTCGTCGCCCGTCAGGGGGATCGGCTCGGATCGGAGTGGATGGATACGATCAAGCCGAAAGACTTGTTAACAAATCCCAGTCAGATCGTACTCGGGACGCTGGGAAAACACCAGCGATTTCGTTTCCGCTGCCAGGCCGAGTCGAGAGTTTGTATGCCACGGCGAATGAGACTTGGCCGGCGGCTGCAACCCAAGGATTACTCAGCCGACTGATTTGCCTCGTCGGCTGCAACTACCAGCGCACCGAAAATGGAACACGTCGAACGTGGGGTCTCATTCGGTAACGTGGACGCTGGGCAGCGGGAGTCACGTAGAGAAAAAAAGTGTTGCGAGCCTCCAGCGGATGCCGCTGATAGGACCAACGCTTGGGAGGATCCCAACCCTTCTTTTGACGCGCATGATTTGTTCGGGACACTGGCAGTACCTCATTATTCAGCAATATCAAAAAATCCCGAATTTCACTTTGCACTCAGTCTAGCGATCTGCCGAGGCAAGTCAAACGAAAGGGGCTTAGCACCAGCAGTCGCCATCGAGTTGACGAACGTCGCCGAGGTAAAACGTTTCTACCCAGTCATCGATCCGACGGCCAGATCCCCACGTACCAAAACTCAAGCCTTGGAGAATCCGTCCGGTTCACCAAGATTGACAGCGTGGAAAGCTCAAACTTCCAAACGACCAGTGACATTGCCACTGGGTTCACGGTCAGAAACAATGGGAGATTCCTTAACTCGGAAAGAAGTAGATGGCAGAAATTCAGCGGAATCCGTCACGTTCGGTGCGAATCGGCTCGATCACCATTGGCGGGGAAAATCCGATCGCCGTCCAGAGTATGACGGCGACACATACGCGAGACGTTGCGGCAACCGTTGCCCAGGTCAACGCCTTGCAGCAGGCGGGGGCCGATGTCGTTCGAATCGCGGTTGATAGTCCGCGCGATGCACAAGCCTTGGCGGAGATCCGGGGCCGGACCGCGGCCAATCTGTCGGTCGACTTGCAGGAGAACTATCGTCTGGCGGAGTTGGTGGCTCCACATGTCGACAAAGTCCGCTACAACCCAGGGCACCTCTATCATCACGAGCGTGAGCGGCCTTGGCAGGAGAAGGTTCAGTACCTGGCCGAAGTCGCCGTCAAGAACGACTGTGCGATGCGTGTGGGAGTGAACTGCGGAAGCGTCGATCCCGCCAAGTTGGCCGAGCATGACGAGGGTGATTCGATTTCGCCGATGTTGGAAAGTGCCTGGGACCACTGCGCGTTCCTCGATTCACTCGGCTTCACTCGTTATTGCGTTTCGTTGAAAGACTCAGACCCTCAGAAGGTGATCGAGGTCAATCGACGATTTGCCGAGCGACGGCCAGACGTGCCGCTTCACTTAGGCGTCACCGAGGCCGGGCTGCCACCGGATGGCATCATCAAGACGCGAATTGCCTTTGAACAGCTCATTGGTCAGGGCATCGGTGACACGATTCGTGTATCCTTGACCGTACCGAACGACCGCAAGCCGGAGGAAATTCAGGCGGGTCGCGAAATATTGGCTGACATCGCGGCGGGACGTGTTCGTACGGTGGTCGACTTCGGGCTGGATACGCTGAACATCATCGCCTGTCCAAGTTGTTCACGAGTTGAGAACGAGGCGTTCATTGATCTGGCCGCGCGAGTGAAGGAAATGACGCAATACGCTCAAGAGCACGCCATTACGATCGCTGTGATGGGCTGCCGCGTCAACGGACCCGGTGAGACCGACGATGCCGACCTGGGGCTGTGGTGCGGACCGAATTACGTCAATTTGAAACGCGGACCAGAGTCGCTAGGTGCCTATCCGTACGACGAGATTCTGGATCGTCTGAAAAGTGAACTCGATGAACTGATCGCTCAACGCACGCCTTCACCGCAGTGAAATGCGAATCCGACTAGTTCAATCGCGACTCGGTCTCATCAATTCCACCACACGTCTACCCTTTCGGTACGGACAGGCTTGTCTGACAAAGTGCCCCCAGGCCGTGCTCGAGGCGACCATCGAGATGGATGGGCAAACGTACCTTGGGTACAGTGGTGATTGCCTTCCACCCAGCTGGTTCGACAAATCACCCGCGAAGGATTACCAGCATCAGATTGCCGACATGCTGCAGGTGATCAGCTTGTCGCAGGAGATCTTCCTCGAGGAATTCAAGCAGCCGCGTACGATGTTTGACGGCTGGTTGGTTGCTCAACAGCGAGTGCATTTGGCCGGTGACCAAGAACGTCTCCCAGGGCTCCTGTCGGGCTTCGGCACAAGCCTGCTTGAGCGGGCGATGATCGATGCGATGTGTCGCGGCGCCAAGATGCGTTTTGCGGACCTGGTGCATCAGAATCTTCTGCACGTTGAGGCCGGCGCCGTTTCAAGCGAATTGAACGGTGCGGAGCCGGCGGATTGGTTGCCACCCGAGCCTTGTCGCTCGGTTTTTGTGCGACAGACCGTGGGGCTTGCCGACCCGCTGACCGAAGCTGAGATCCCGGAAGATGAACGACTCAGTGATGGCTACCCACAAGCCCTCGAGCAGTACGTGCAGCAGTTCGATGTCCAGTATTTCAAGGTCAAGGTCAGCAATCAGTTGGACATCGATATGGAGCGTTTGGTGACACTTGCGGAGATGGTCGAGCGACATCTTGGCAACCAGTATTTTGTCACGCTCGATGGCAACGAGCAGTATTCTGATCCGGCGGATTTTGACGAACTCATCCATCGAATCCAGAGCGACGCTCGCCTGGATCGTCTTTGGGACAATACGCTGCTCATCGAGCAACCTCTTCCGCGCGACATCGCGCTGGATGATGTGCAGACGGAGGGAATCCGCCGCCTTTGTAAGCAGAAACCGGTGATCATCGACGAATCGGACGAGCAGTTGGATGCCTATCGGCAGGCCATCAATGTTGGTTATCGAGGCATCAGTAGCAAGAATTGCAAGGGCCCCATTCGGAGCCTGCTGAATGCGGGTCTCACCTGGAGGCTAAACGCTGACCGCGTTCAGGCTTGGTACGCCATGACGGGTGAGGACCTCTGCTCGGTGGGGATCATTCCCGTTCAAGCCGACCTCTGCCTCGCAGCCACCTTGGGGCTGACTCACGTCGAGCGCAACGGTCACCACTACCATCCGGGATTGACCTATTTGCCCGAGCAGCAGCGGCGGGCAGCCTTGGTGCAGCACGGCGATTTCTACTCGCAAAGCTCCGGCACGGTGCGGCCCTGCATCCGCAGCGGTCGCTTCGACATCGAGTCGCTTCAATGCGTGGGCTTTGGCTTTGCCGTGGTGCCCGACTTCGGCAGTCTGCAGTCACCGGATGAATGGGAATTCGCGTCGCTGGGATTGTAGCTGCGAAGCGCCTTTCATCACTCTAAATCCGCCTTCGATCGTCGATCGGTGATCGACAGCGCTACAGCCGATGACTTACGATGCTGAGATCAACGGACTCTCGTTGCTCGTCTTTCCGTTTCAATGGATGGCGTGCATTACGGTGATCTTTGAATTCGCACATGAACCTCAACACCAGGTCGACAAATGATTCAGACCACTGTCGTCGGCAGCTATCCAGTTCCCACGTGGTTGCGTATGCACAGCAACCGTGAGAGTCTTCGGGACGCTATTCTCGCGATCATCAAGACCCAGGAGTTGGCCGGGATTGACGTCGTGGCTGATGGCGAGCTGTATCGGTGGGATGTCAATCACGCCGAGACGAATGGAATGATCGAGTATTTCATCCGGCCCTTGGAGGGTATCCGGACCGAGTTGTCTCGTGAGGAGGTGCGACGCTGGCGAGAGCAGCAGGGGATGGGTTTCCGGTCAAAGCCACCGGGACTAGTTGTTGGTCCCATCGGTGCAGGGCAACTCGATCTGTGTGCGGACTATTCGTTGTACCGGGATCTGACCGACCGTCCGAAGAAGTTCACGGTGACAAGTCCCTACATGTTGGCGAAGACGCTCGCCGACGAACACTATCACGATCGCGAGAAGGTGATGATGGCGATCGCTGACGTGTTAGCCGAGCAGCTGACCGAAATCGATGCGGACATCATTCAAGTGGACGAGGCGAATGTGACGGGGAATCCTGATGACGGCCCAATCGCTGCCACTGCCATCAATCGCGTGTTGGAGGCAGTTCGTGGGACGAAGGCCGTCCATCTGTGTTTTGGAAACTACGGTGGGCAACGGATTCAGCAAGGCGAATACGACAAGCTCGTGGCCTTCCTCAACGCACTTCAGGTTGACCATCTAGTGCTTGAGATGGCTCGCCGACCAAACGACGAGATCAACGTGTTGCGGGATGTTGACGAGAGAATCGGGCTGGGGATCGGCGTGATCGACATCAAGGACAATGAGGTCGAATCAGCGGAGGCTGTCGCCCGCCGGATTGAGCGAGCAGCCGAAGTGCTTGGCGTCGAACGGATTCAATACGTTCATCCGGATTGCGGATTCTGGATGTTGCCACGCAGTGTGTCGGACGCCAAGATGCGCTGCTTGGTTGCCGGACGCGATCAGTTCGAGGGGCGATAGGGCTTGAGGTCCTCTTGATACCGAAGTGATTGGCTTCCGTTCCGCCGCACTTACTTTTGCCCCGTGCGTGGAACGGCGACGTCGTGCCAGCCGATCATCATTTCCTCCCAGGTTTGCTCCCCCCAACGCACAGTCTTCGTGGGGTCGGGATTGGCAAGATTCTCTTCTGAATTATCGAAGTGCGCTGTGCAAAGCAACTCACTTCCCTGGGGAATCGTCTTTGGCTCCTGCAATACAAATGACGTTTGCCAGTTGAAATCGTATTGCGGAACATCTAACAGGATTTCGTGTCGACCATCGGGATAGAACAGTTCATATCGAAACGATTTGCCCCGAATATGCATGTGTGGAAAGAGAGACAACAACTGGACTTGTTGGTCAAAAACGCGTCGCGCCTTGACCTGATGGTTGGCGGCATGGGGCGGTATCGTGAACCGCATGTTAATCGCGTTGGTCGTCCAGGTCTGATGCGTCACATCCTTCTCATCCATAAACACCAGGCCAATGCAACTGCGATCGGTCTGAGGCGTACCGATCGGCGTGTAGTGCATTTCAAAGATCAATTGGGAATTGGCCGGAATCCGTCGGGCCCATCCGCTAGGCGCTTCCAGTGGACGAGTGCCGGGTGCGAAACCAGCCAGGAGTTCGTGTTTTCCGATTCCGCTGTCTTTCGCCTCGGGTGACTTGATGTAAACAATGATGTGATGCACAACCGCTCGGTTGCCGGGCATGCATTCGACCAATCGCACCCATTTGTCTTCCGTAAAGCCTGGATCGACAACATAGTATCGATAGTTCTCGACGCCCTCGGCCTTAACTTGCACGGGTTCGTCAGTCATGTAGACGATCTGATCGGGTTCTTTGTCCATGAACCAACCTTCATGAAAGGCGATCGGTTCCGGTAGATCCGCGCGGTCCCCTTCGGGGCATCCGTTGTCGACCCAGTCATAGATCAGCTGTTTCTCTTGATCGGAAAGCCGATTGGCATTTGCGAATTCGCCGTGGGCGGGATTGGCATGCCAGGGCGGCATTCGCTGTTCACGCACAACTTCGGCAATCATCTCACCCCAGCCAGCGACTTCGTCGTACTCTAACATCGCGAAGGGGGCAATCTGACCTTCGCGATGACACTCGACACATCGCTGCTGTAAGATCCGCGCAATTTGGTTCGAGTAGGTCACCTCGGATTGATCACTCACCGGACGAACGCGTCCGATAAGGCAACCTTTGGCCTCCGTTTCGGGAACCGACACGACTTTGTCCGCCAACAGTTCATCAATGGCGATCGTCAGATCATTGCGTTTGGGTTGTGGTTGGGCCAACCCCACACCGGAGCCAAAGGTGTATTGGCCGTCGACGCGCCCGTGGTACCGAACTCGTCGTTCTTGATCTAGCAAGAAGACTTGTGGCGTGCGTGTCGCCTGGAATTGATCGGCGACGCGATTTTGCAGGTCTTTCAGGATTGGAAACGTTGTCCCCGTAGTACGAGCGAATGCGGCCAATTCCGTGATCGAATCCTGAACGTTTGAGTTGATTGCGATGAAGGCGACCCCACGCGTCGCATACTTCTCGTGAAGCCGCTGCAAACGGGGTGCGTACAACTTAACGAGCGGACATTCCGTTCCCATGAAATAGGCGACAACGAGCCGCTTGCCTCCGAAGTCTGAAAGCGAGTGCTGCTTGCCGCGAAAATCCTTGAGCGTGAAATCCTCGATTTTGCGACCGAGCACGCTGTCCGGCGATTGCCCACCGATGGCGGAAGAGTTAGCTTCTTCTGCTGGGACGCGTTGGATGCCGACGAGTAACAAGGCCAGAACGCCAACGAACCACTTGCACTTGGTTGGGAATTCACGCATAAGTAAACCAGTTCAGAGCTTTAAAGAACAAGATTCGCGGATAGGTCAAGAATGAACCCACCCGCGGCTAAAACAATCCACCAAATTGATCACCACATTGTAGCGAATGGTTGCAGATTCGGGGAGCGCCGATGTCGCTCGACGATCGGCCAAGTTAACTGTTAGAGGAAGAATCGCCATGAGGCTGCTTGCTATCACACGATGTCAGGTTGTTGTAACGTTGCTTGCGTGCCTGGCGATGAATAGCAGTGCGTATCGACTGGCTTGTGCTGAGTCGGTGTCGGACGATCTGAATGACTGGTCGATGTACAACTACGATCTGCTGGGTAGTCGACATAATCGCGGTGAGCAGCAGTTGGGACCGGGCAATGCAGCGCAGCTGGTTGAAAAATGGAGATTTCCGCCCGAGGATTCCAATGTTCAGGTCGGTGTGATTCACGCAACGCCAACCGTGGTAAACGGTCACGTTTACTTTGGTACGGCGACGCACGCGGCCTTCTACAAGCTTGCACCTAATGGCGAGGTCAAATGGACCTTCCGACTTGCCAAACCCCAAGGAGCGCTAAGGAGTCTGCTCGTGCCTAGAAGGCTCACTCCAGCCGATGGCATCTATAGTTCGGCGCTCGTAACCGACATCGCCGTCTATTTCGCTGACGCGAAGGGTGTTGTCTACTCGCTGGATCGCGCGACGGGCGAATTGCGTTGGAAGGTCGACAGTCGAGCGGATGACTTCCCAGGGGCACACCCGGCCAACGTGTTTCTTTCTTCACCGATTCTTGCTGACGACAAGATCATCATTGGCGGCGGAAGCTACGAGCACTCGGCCGCGACGATACCCGGGTACAAGTGTTGCCGAGGTCGAGGCTGTCTAGTCGCCTTTGATCCCGACTCGGGCAAGCTGCTTTGGAAATTCGATGTCGGCCCCGAACCAGAGAAGTTCGATCCACCGCTGAAGATGAAACTCTACGGTGTCCAACGGACGTTTCACTACGGGCCATCGACCAGCTCGGTTTGGTGTACGCCGTCGTTTGACAAGTCGACCGGCACACTGTTCTTTGGGACTGACGTGCACAACTCACCACGTAAACCGACCGCCGACGATCCCCGCCGATATACCCGTCACTCGGCGGCGGTTGTGGCATTGGACGTCAGTGACGGATCCGAAAAGTGGATCACACAGATCACGCAGGATGATGTCTGGAACCATACGCTACCGTCGTATGATGCGGCGACGGGCAAGTACAAGGACCAATCGATCGGCGACACGCCAAAAATATACACGATCAGTGTGAATGAGCATGATACAAAGGTGATTGGCGTCGGGTCGAAAAACGGCGGCTTCTATGTGATGCGAGTCGACGATGGCCAGATCGTGGCCAACACTCCGATCTACCAAGGGCCGCCGGTTCAGAATTCCACAGCAGAGGGACGCACGTTGGCGTTGCCCAGCGCGATTGGCGGTCTGCAGACGGGTTGCGCGACCGACGGCAACTCGATCTATACCAACGGTATCGATGCTCTGCGTCATTTGCCAACCGGAGGTCGTGTCACCTCGATTAGCATGGATACGGCCCAGGAACGATGGCGTCATGATCGTCCCGTTGTCCCCGAAGTGTCTCGCAGCGACGGTCAGCCGGCTTTCACCGATGTTGGAGATCCCGTTGCCTCCGGGATTGCGGTCGCCAACCAGATGCTCTGCTTTACGACACTAGTGAGCAACAAACTGGTGCTGCTGGACGCGTCTGCAGGGCGACTGCTCAAGGAGTTCGACCTGGGGCCGGTGTTCTCGGGTCCATCGATCTCGCGTGGTCGAGTTTATGTTGGCACCGGTAATACGCTTTTCTCGCCCACACCGGCCGAAGACTTCTTTCCGAAACGCTACACCGGAACGTTGCACTCGTTTGGTCTGCCCAAAGAAGATGAAGTCGACGGAATGGGAGCGGGCGACGAGTAGACAGCTACTTTTCTAAGAGCACGCCAAATTCGATTTGCTCGAAACCGAGCTTCTGCAAAAAGTCGACGGCTGCCTCGTTCGTATTCGGAACTTGCGCCTCGATGAAGGCCACACTGGAACTGGCCAGTTGCGACAAAGCATCGCAGACCAGATACGTGCCCAGGCCTTGGCGTCGGCTATCTTTGGCGATGATGAGGTCAATCATTCCCATCGAGGGGCCGGCACGGCGCGTTGAAATTGGTCCCATGTCCCAGAAGGTCACGGTCCCGCAGACGCTGCCGCCACCTTTGGGTTGCAGCACATACTGGATCCGATCCGTCGGTCCGTAAATGCATGCCTCCCACCAGCTCTTGGCGGGCGGCGAAAGAATGGGTCGCACCTGCATTTTTCGCCGGTGCTGCACCAACCGGCGGTCGACGGGGCCGCGGAATGAACGGATTTGCCGCTCGAAAATCGACTGACGCTGGATCTCTTCGTAGCCCGCCCTGCGAAACGCCGTTCCGCCTTCGTCATCGGCGGACAGAATGCCAGGTAATTCGCTACCTCCATACAGGCCGAGATAGAAGGGGCAGTTCGGATAGGCGCCTCCGGCACGAATATCGATCGCGCCTCGACCCCTCAGGTAACTTTCACTGCGGACGATCAACTCGCGCTGGATCTCCTTGCGCTCCGGATGATTCTTGACGACCAACATGCAGATGATGCCAGTATCGGTGGAGATCGCATCTTGTGCTTTGTTGGGGCCAAAGCCCGCGTGAACGAACCCAACGAGCTCGTCGTCATCGACCGCGACCGTGATTCCTGCCCGATCAAAGTACGGTTTGGCCAAGACAAACGTCTCGAACAGCATGACCGACATCGGATGCATGATCGATCCAACATCGTTATGGCACTCCCACAGACGGCAGATGGCCGGTGGGTCGCTGTTGCGAAACGGTCGGTAGCTTATCAAGTTGATTCTTCCTGACACCGTGCGGTACGCATGTTCAGCAGCAGAGCGTGACTGGTTGCTCATCTGCAACCTCGGTCGCTCATCGAACGGCTCGATCTTAAGCGCCTAAGCGTACGAGACAGACCAGCGATGCCGCAAGAGGAGAGGCGATACAAGGCTCAACGACGTCATGTTCGAGCTCCAAGGGGCAAGCCCCAACGGTGGCGGCCATAGCACAGCCCAGGGCAAGCCGACGCGTCAAGCGGCGGCGCTGCCCTGGGAATCGCGAGATAAAAAACAATTTGCCCCAACGGGGATGGTTTCCGCCGCCCGGTGAGCGCGCGATTGACGTCGGCATGGCCCCGTTGGGGCAACCAGGTTCGTGGGATCGGCGTTCCCAGGGCGGCGCTACGCTCGCCCTGGGCTCCGCTAGCGCCTGCCCTTCGTCCTACTCGTCCGAGATGCGTACCAGCACGTCCTCGCCTTCGATCTTGAGCGGAAACGTCGGTTGGGTGATGGTCGGCGTGATTTGATTTTGGCCATTGCGAATGTCAAATTGCCATCCGTGCCAGGGGCAGGTCACGATGTGTTCACAAATTTGACCTTTTCCTAGCGGGCCGCCCTGGTGAGGGCACACGCCGTCCAATGCAAAAAACTTCCCATCGACGTTGAAGATAGCGACCACGCGGCCCTCCACGACGACTTCGATCCCTTGATTGGGTGGACAATCGCTCACTTTGATTGCGGCCACGTAGTCGCTCATATCGCTGTCTCACATGGGGCGCGCTCAGGCGCGACGCTGAGGGGGGCGTGGCGGCTGCGTCCCGTGTTGCCCGGATTTTGCGACCTTCTGAGCGTGTGGGGCAGGAGGACCCGCACGGCCGCCCGCGTCGCGGCGTCGTTGGTTCTTTCTTCTTCGCCGCCTATTTGGATTTCCTTTCCAGCGGCGATGCAACCACCAATATTGGCTCGGATCGGAGCGAATCGTCTGCTCCAGGCCGTTGCAGTACCACTGCGTCAGCTCTTTGACTCCACCAATTTCGTCAATCGTTGGGTCGTGCACATCTGTGATTCCCACTTGGAAATGCATCGGCCGGTCCAGCCGCTTGCTGTAAGCCAGGCACATGGGGGCTTCGTTGACCAGGGAAAAAAGGGCGACGGCTTTATGGCAGGAGGCCGGTCGACCAAAGAATTCGACCCAACAACCCTTGCGTCCGGCGGCCTGATCCCCCAGCAGCACGATTGTGGCTCCGGCCTTCAGCACTTTGTCAATTTGGCCGGCACTGCCTTGCTTGGGCAACATGTATTGGCCGGTCCCCTCGCGAAAACGGGTAATCACACGATGCAAATAGGGGTTGTCCAGCGGGCGAGCCACCGTGAACGTGGGAAACCCCAATAACCCAGCAATGATTCCACCGACCTCAAAATTGCCGAAGTGCCCGGACACAAAGATCGTTGGGCGTTCGGAGAGCAGCAGGCGGACGAATTTCTGAATGTCGGACCGCGATAAAGTGACGTATGATCGCCAATTCGTATCATGCACCTTTCGTGGCACGTGCGCTAACTCACACACCATCAGCAAGATGTGCTGCCACATCTGCCTTGCAAGTTGCGATCGCTGCTGGTCTGGCAGCTCAGCAAACGCGGCCTCCAGGTTTTTGTCGACCACACTGCGTCTGATTCGCAGAACATCGTAACAAAGCACGGCAAGCAGTCGCGCGATCGACTGGCAGGTTTCAATCGACAAGCCCTGGACCAGGCAGATCGACGCCCGCAGTACGATCGACACAAGCCACTGCGCGACCGGATTTGGCCGTTGACTTCTAGTCTTCTTCGGTAGTTTTGGTTTTGCCGCGTCCATGGCTACAGAGAGGTTGGGTGTCCGTCGCGAGCCTCCGGTTTTCTACTTTTTGTCTCGGCTTCGTGCCTTGAGCGTCGGATCGCTTTTGAGCGGCAACGTCACGGTTCGTCCGCTCTCTGCCGACTTATAAATCCCCAGGATGACTTCAACGGAACGTCGCCCTTCGTGACCGTCGATGGCCGGCGTACCTCCCGACTTGATCGCCTTGAGGACATCTTTGAATTGGGCTGTGTGGCCGTGGTGGCCAATCGCCGTCGGATCCGAAGCACCTCCCCCGGTCTTCGTCTTGCCCGCCATTCGGCGCCTGATGGCCGCGTCGGCACGGCCCTTCTTGGCAAAGTCCCAGGTCTTGATGTCCTCTTCTTCCAGAACCGCGGTTCCTTCCGATCCATGAATCTCAATACGCTTCAAGTAGCCGGGGTAGGAAGCCGTGGACGCTTCGATGACTCCCAATGCACCGTTGGAGAACCGGAGCGTTGCTACAGCCACGTCTTCGACGGAGATTCGTTTGTGCGCGAGTGTCGATGTGTGAGCGGTAATCGACTCCACGGGACCCATCAGCCAAGTCAGGAGATCAACACTGTGAATCGCCTGGTTCATTAGCGCGCCGCCGCCATCCAGTTTCCATGTTCCCCGCCAAGCGCCGCTGTCGTAGTACTCCTGCGATCGATACCATTTGACATACGCATCGCCCATCGTGATGCGACCGAATCGCTTTTGCTCAACGGCCTGCTTGATCAGACGAGCGGACTCGTGAAAACGCGATGGGAAGATAGTGGAGACGACAACTCCATGTTTTTCGCATTCGTTGATAATCTTGTCGCAGCGTCGGAGTGTGATCTCCAATGGCTTCTCGACAATGATATGTTTGCCGGCTCGCGCCGCCGCCACGGCCGGTTCAAGGTGCGCGCCACTGGGCGTGCAAATCGTGACCACGTCGACTGCCTCGTCCTCGAGCATATCTCGAAGCCGACTATAAGACGGACAATCGTGGTCTTCCGCGAATCGTTTCGCGGCCGGTTCGTAGGAATCAAAGCAGGCGGCAACGTTCGCTCCGCGAATATCGGCGATTGCCTTGGCATGGAAACCCGAGATCATGCCACAGCCAACAATGCCAAAACCAAATGCCATCGGAAACAACCCTTCGGTAACTCAGCTCGTATTCATTGAACGTTCAAGCAGGTCTCTCAGTGACCTTCCTCGCCTCAGGTCGCAGATTATAGCCGGAATCACTGGCTTGGCGAGAG
>CAJHYQ010000641.1_pt1 | contig 51437 bp, 44 predicted proteins | sample 9198721 | NCBI WGS metagenome assembly CAJHYQ01 (sample SAMEA7708357, study PRJEB35096) | sediment metagenome | biome: marine neritic benthic zone biome [ENVO:01000025]; feature: sediment [ENVO:00002007]; material: shallow marine sediment [ENVO:03000034] sea grass bed [ENVO_01000059] ... | reverse complement strand
GCCGAAATGGCAGAGGATGCATTTCAAGCGACCTTCCTTCAGGTTCACTTGAAGTGTGAGCAATTTGAGCTCGGACGCAGACTGCGACCGTGGCTCTATGCGATCGCGACAAACCAAGCAATTGATGCTCAGCGTCGTAACCGCCGGCATCGGATGGCGAGTCTCGATCAGTCGAACACGAAAAACGACGACGATATCGGAAAGCTCATCGACCTCTTGGTCAGTGCTGAGCCGGATCCGGTCGACGTGGTTGATGCGAGCGACAATCAGCAGTGGGTACGGCAGGAGATTTCCGCCTTGCCCGACCACCTGCGATCGGTTGTGGCTTTAGTGTATTTCCAGGGAATGAAGTACCGAGAAGCGGCCGAGGCTTTGTCAATTCCGGTGGGAACCGTTAAGAGTCGGTTGCATGCCGCCGTATTGAAATTGAATCAAGCCTGGCACGCCAGCCATCTTGAAAGAAACTAAGTCCAATGCGTCATGATTTGGTTGGATTTGTAGTTGGGGCACTAGACGCGAAAGAGCATGAGGAAGTTCGGCAGAAGGTTGAGACGGATCCCGAGCTTCAGAAAGACCTTTCGCTCGTAGAACGAGGACTAGAACCGCTCGGCTGGGATAGTGACAGACTGATCCCACCCTCGGGTCTCGCGTCACGAACGTGTGAATACATCGCCAAGATGGATTCCTCGGGAAAGACGACGCTGACCTGTGTGGAGTCTGACGGTTCATTGTCTCCCGCCTCACAAATTGAGGCAACTGGCGGAGCTCGACGCTGGACGATGGCAGATTTTGTCGTGGCCGCAGGTGTTTGCCTTGCGGCCGCCTGTCTTTTCTTCCCAGCGATTGTCAACAGCCGCTACCATTCGCAGATGGCGATCTGCCAGAACAAGATGAAGGACCTCGGTATCGGCCTGGTTAGCTATAGCCAAGCGGATGAACGCGGCATGTTTCCCGTGATCCCCACCAAGGGCAAGCTTTCCGTGGCTGGCGTCTATGCACCCATGCTCGTCGAAAACGGCCATATTACGGACGCCGACAAATTCTATTGTCCTGCCAAGAGCCAGACGGTCGTGCTGCGGATTCCTCATAGCAAGGATGTGTTGTCGGCCGAGGGCAACCAGTTGGTCTCATTGCACCGGTCGATGGGCGGCGACTACGCCTATATCTTGGGCTTCCTCAAGAACGGAAAGTTGCACGGTATTCGCAACCGCAATCGGACCCATTATCCAGTGCTCTCGGATGAGCCACAGGAGGAACTGACCAATTCCGTCATCAGCAGCCACGGCCGAGGCCAGAATGTGCTGTTCGAGGACGGTCACGTCGCGTTTCTCTCGACTCGTAATCGGCCGGGTGTGGCGGATGACGACATGTTCCGCAATTATCAGGGATTCCAACGAGCGGGCATTCATTCCGATGATACGGTCCTTGCACCTAGTGCGGTGACACCGACTCCTGTCTCGGCGGGTCCCGCGTCGAGCGGTCGCGTTTCGACGGGTCGCTAAACCTTCATTGACACCAGAGCCAACTTTCTTTCCGATATCTAGGTGAGTTGGTCTTGCCTTTAGGCCCCATTCCACCAGCTGGATAGAAAGGATTCCATGACGATGTATCAACGCTGCCTCTCTCCCCTGTTTCTGGCACTTCTGTGCCTTGCCGCTTGCCAACAAGCAGTCGATCCCGCCGTCATGCAGGAGCGAGAAAAGTATCTGCTCAATGAGGAACCGACGGGTGCGATCGCCGTCGCGGAGGCGCGGGAGCAGATCACGGATCAGCAGCAGCCGATCGTGCTGATTGGCCGGGTTGGTGCCGGAGCGAATTCGACCTGGGAACCCGGCAAAGCCGCGTTTGTGGTCCGCGATCCGGCTGCGACGCTGGACGCGCAGCATGCCGACACGCCTGGTCATGATCCAGCTACTTGTCCTTTCTGCAAAGGTGAAAAGGCCAGCCAACCGGACATGACAGCATTGGTCCGCGTCGTGGACGAATCAGGCGCGGTGGTCGAAATTGACGCTCGCAAGCTGTTGCCTATCGAGGAAGAGCAGTTGATTGTGGTTGAGGGGACCGCTCAACTGGATGACCTCGGCAATCTCGTGGTATCGGCCAAGGGTGTGTATGTCCGCCGCTAGGATTGCTTTTGCATCCGGACCATCTCTGCTGACAGCGTCGTGACTCGCGTTGCCAATTCAACACGTGATGTGTTTTATCAACTTGGTGAGCGGCTGTTCAGTTTGTTTGTCACGACTTAACACGAGTCGCTGATTGTCTTTAGTCGCGACCACCGACGCCCGCCACATTGCCCCCGTGGATGGCATAGCGGTTGCTCTTCGAAACGCTGCATGCGTCTTTCGGAACTCATCCAGCTTCCCACGCTTTTGGTCGGCCATTCGGACGTTCTCGTTCATCGCCTCCACCTTGCGGACGATTGCAACCTTCATCGGTATTGGGTGGCATCTCGTGCCAGGTTATACGAATGGGGTCGTCGTTTACGGACGCTTGCCGGTCAATATCCTTTGAGCCGACACGCCGCAGCGAGTGACGACTGGCGAGGATCGGTGACCGTGCTGCGTGAGATCTTGTTGAGTGAGATCACGACTCGCATCTGGTGTGCATTGCTGGAAGGCGTAGACCAGCAACGTGCTGTTCAGGACTTTGGGCCCGTGGGGCAATCCGTTCTACACGGGCACCTCGATGCGCGTAATCGCGTCCTGAACCTCATGATTCGCCCGCAAGTGCGACATCTGCCCGAGGTCCAAGCACTGAATGAAGATCGCCAAGTGTTTGAATCTTGGAGCGATCTCTTGCTCAGGCAGTTACCGGCCCCGTGTCCGGTTGACCGCCATTTGTCGACTCCCTGGCATCTTCCCAGGTCGCGGCATTGCGCTTTGGCGGCGGACGTACGGATCGCTCCAATGCTGGCGGCAAGCATGTTGGGATCTGAAAACCACCTGCGTCTCGAAATCACGCCGAATGGAACCTATCATCGACGAGTCAGTGATGCGATCTTGGCTTGCCTTGGTCGGCCGCTGATGGACCAAGAAGTTCGGCCGATCACCTCGCTTAACGCCTTTCTGCTCGAGCCACCAAGCGAAGGCCCACCAGGACTCGACGGGTCATCGATCGGCGGCAAACCGGGGATGCTGGGAAGATTCTAGGGGTCCGGTAGAGATTGCGGAGGTGATGTTCACGTTGCATCGAACGACGTAAGCTCTGCCTCAGGGCGGAGTTTCCGAAGCGCCGCGATCCACTCTCGCTTGATGATCGGGACGCGTTTCCTATATCCTTAATTGGTGAACGAGATGCCTGGTGGTCAAGTTGGGTCCGCCTTTGGCGGCGTTCCAGTCATGGGCAGATACAGCAGATTCCGATCCGAGCCATGCATCTAGCTTGGTCGGACGCTCCGATTATGCCGTCGTTCGCGCGTCATGAGTGAGATCCTAATTCACTATAATCCGGTCGATCCTGCGACGTGGTTCTACCTATCGTCGCTGCTGATGATTGGACTGTTCTTCAAGTTCAGTCGCTTTTGGAGCATCCGGAATCTCGATTTGCTCCTGTTGATCCTGCTGGCCCCGGGTTTGCTGTTTATCTATTACGGTCGCCAGATGGTCGAAGTGGAGGCCAAAGCGGCCGCCGAAGCTATCCAGGTCGCCGAATCCGACGAGGCGCCGATCGATGACCCCCTCTCAGTTCCTCCGGAGCCAACGGAAGACGAAATCGAGTCCGAAGACGCGCTGATCACTCCGGTCGAGGACGAGCTTGCCGAGGAGGGCGATGACGCCACCGCAGAGGACGTGGTCTTGTTGTCCAAAGGACAGCTACGACAAAGAGATGGTTACCTTTGGCTGATTTGCGTCGGAGCACTGTTGCTTGCGCGTTTGCTGGCCGATCCCACGATGGTGCGACGACCGCTGCTTGAGCCGAATCTGTCAGCCGGCGGTCTGACGTTCATTGGCTGCTCGTTGTTCGTCTTTTTGATGGCGAACGTCATTACGAAGTCAGCCGAATCGCAATTACCGGTCGTCACGCTGGAGCAAAAGCAAGCGCTGACCCAGGACGAACAGGCTGCCCTGGACAAGGATCGCATCGTGAAGGACGGGCCTGGATACGCCCTGATGTATCGCCTGTCGCCGAATACACGTCGCGTGTTGGCCATCGTTGGGCATTTCGCCATCGTGCTGGGCATGGTCCTGATTGGTTACTGGCATTTCGACAACATCATCATGGGGATCGGCGCTGCAACCCTGTACCTGATGTTGCCGTACACGGCGATCATGACCAACGAGGTCAAGCACGTGCTACCGGCCTCGAGTCTGGTGTGGGCGGTCTTGTGGTATCGGAAACCCTTGGTGGCAGGTCTGTTCCTCGGCTTGGCCGCGGGCATGACGTACTATCCGCTGTTTTTGCTGCCGCTCTGGATGAGTTTCTATTGGCCGCGCGGATTGGTCCGCTTCCTGACGGGAGTGGGCAGTGTTCTGTTCATTCTCGCCTTTGTGCTGATCACGGTTTTTCTGCCATCCTCAGACGATGTCATCCGCAATTTGCGGCTGATGTTCGGGATTTTGCCTCCGGCGATGTTCGGGCTCAGTGGCGTCTGGGACGCGAGTCTCGGTGGCTGGAGTACGTACTATCGCATTCCGGTGTTGACCGCCTTCGTCGCCTTGGCCGGAAGTATGGCGTTGTGGCCAGCTCAAAAAAACCTTGGGACACTTCTCAGCTGCTCGGCGGCGATTATGGTCGCGACCCAGGCCTGGCATGGTTATGGCGGAGGCACCTATATGGCCTGGTATCTCCCGCTGCTGCTGTTGACCATCTTCCGACCGAATCTCGAAGACCGAGTCGCCTTGACGGTCCTGGGTGAAGGATGGCTACCGCGACGCCTGTCGTCTTTGCCGTCGGGAAAGGCCGCCTAACGGTCGTTGCCCAAGATTGCCTAGAGACGCCGGCGGTGACGACGTTGTGCCGGCCGCCGTCCTAGCAACGAGGGGACATCTCGTTTCGGTTCGCCGGGTTGCTCGTCATCATTTGTCTGGCTGGGCGTTGGTTTGGTGAGCACGAAGTCGCCCATCTCGTCCCGCTGCAACTGTAGGTCGATGCGCTGCTCAATCCGGGTAAGCTCACCGCCCTCTTCTGGTGTCACAAACGTGTAGGCAACGCCTTCGCGGCCCATGCGGCCGGTTCGCCCTACGCGATGCACATAATCGTCGGAGAAAGCAGGGATGTCGAAGTTGATGATATGCGAGATACCCGTTACGTCGATGCCTCTCCCCATCACGTCCGTGGCTACCATAAAGCGAATTCCTTCATTTCGAAATCGGGCCATGACGCGATCTCTTTCACGCTGCTGCATGTCCCCATGCATACAGCCAACATCCTTCAACTTCTTCGAAAGCCTTTCGTAGATCCGCTGAGCGCCCCGCTTAGTTCGACAAAAGACGATCGCCTGACGCGGATCTTCGCGATTCATGAGTCGCACGAGCAGGTCAAATTTGCGATCGCTATCGACCGTGAAATAGTGCTGCTCGATGGTCTCGACTGTCATCTCGTCTTGCGAAAAATTGAGATACTCAGGGTTGTTCATATATTTGTTTGCGAGCCGCTGGACCGGTGGAGGCACCGTTGCGCTGAGCAGCAGCGTTTGTCGTTCTTTTGGACAGCCGCGGAGAATCCGTTCCATATCCGGTCGAAAGCCCACATCCAGCATGCGATCTGCTTCGTCCAGCACGACCACATCGATGCTCCCCAGCGAAAGCGTCTTTCGCGAGATATGGTCGAGGACACGACCCGGGGTGCCGACAACAATTTCCACACCGCGTTTAAGTTTGGCGATCTGGCTACGAATCGGCGTTCCGCCGTAGACGGCGACGCAGCGAGCACGAAGTCCCAGCGAGAGCTTGACGACTTCGTCTTTGACCTGCACAGCGAGTTCGCGCGTGGGTACCAGGATGAGGGCCTGAGGTTCTTTTTGGCGTGCCTCGAGCTCCAGCAATTCCAAGATCGGAATCACGAAAGCGGCCGTCTTGCCGGTTCCCGTTCGGGCTTGGCCTACAACATCCTTTTCATCGACTGCAATCGGGATCAGGCCGGCCTGAATGGGGGTAGGCTCTTGGTAGGTGGCGGCTTCGAGCGCCTTCATCATCTGATCGGAGAGACCGAAGGATTCGAATCCGATGCTTTTCTGCTTCTCCATGGACCGACGTTTTCTGCCCTAGGTGGGCTGGTTCAAGCTGGTTGTGCGGCACCTAAGGCCGATTTCCGCGGCATCAGCTGGTGAGCGCACGCAATAGGCCGGCGCGCGCGTAGACAAATTCTAGCGGCCGGCCTGTCTCGTTGTAACGGGTTGTGTGAAGCGTGAAAACGCCTATTTGCGTCTCACGGTCTTCTTAGTGCGCTTCTTAGGGGCGGCCTTCTTCTTGGTGGACCGCCGTGCTTTGGCCTTTTTGCGCTTCGGAGCGGCCTTCTTTTTACGAGCGGCTGTCTTCTTCTTCGGAGACCGCTTGGTGGCCTTCTTGCGCTTTGGAGCGGCCTTCTTCTTACGAGCGGCCGTCTTCTTCTTAGGTGACCGCTTGGCGGTCTTCTTCTTGGCCGTACGACGGGTCGTTTTCTTGACCGTTCTCTTAGCGGTCTTCTTCTTAGTTGCCATAATAGATGGCTCCTCTTGGTCAGGTACCCCAATACCTCTTGCGAATCCTTCCCCTTGGGCACCCTGGTAGGGGAATCCGCTTAGCTAACGACGAGCCGACTCAACGAATTGGGGCGACCCCTTTTTTATTTTGTCGTTGTTTGTGATGCTAAGCGGCATCGCAGAGCAACGTTCGGTTCTAAACTGAGCGAAGCTCATACGCTGTTCATCGAACAAGAAAACCCACAGCTTGGTGACGAAACATCGTTTCAAATTCACGTCCGGTCTGTTGTTCGAACCTCCCAATTTCGCGCATTGAAGCAAGTTTGCCTCTCTTTCGTCAAGGTGAATTTGGCTTCATTGGAAAAACATTGCAAAAAGTTTCTGCCCCACAGTGCGCTGAGATCGTTGTCATCACCATTCAAATCGTAAGCTGAGCGATGTCCACAAACGTTGCAGATACTCTCGCAGCATTAGCTATCCGTGACGACTCCTTGTCGCCGTCACACGCGCTGCAAACGAATTGGATTAAGGCCGTTACCGAAGAAGAGATGAGCCTACTGCTGCGCGGAATTTTGGATCTTGCGACAACGCGCGGCGTTGACGAGCAGTCATTGGGTTCGGTCTTGCGTGCCCTGGGGCAATCCACGTCATGGATGCATCCTCAACAGACAACGACGGTCGCGGAAACCATTCGGCAAATCTACACGCAACTTGAAAGCGACTTCGGCACTCGACATCTGCTCTTGACACTGTTGGCACAACGCGGCTCGCACGAAACGCTGGCGACGTTTGCCGATCTGGTGGTCACGGATCCACCGCCCACCGCCGAAGCCGTTGTCGAAGCATTCTCGCCGCTTTGGAGCCGAAAACAGGCGGAATTTCCCGCCCTCTTTCCTCGCCTGCTGGATGCCCTGGCCAGCCCCGTCGTGGCGACGGTTGTGCTCGACCTGGCCAACTATCTGACCTCCCACGGCCGTCTCCCGTCACATCCTGCCGAGCAGCGTCGGGCGGAGTTGCTTGAGCTATTTGCACGACTTATCGAGCGGCTTGAGCAATATGAGGAGTCGTCCGTGCAGCATGGTGTGACCGACCTGCAAACGGCGCAGCAGGTGGACGATAGCGTGAGCCTCGCCGTTGCGCTGTGCTATACGCTGTCTTTGATCAAGGAGGAAGGAGCCGTCGGAAAGCTGTATCGCATGATGGATCTACATCATCGCCGGCTACGCGTCGAGGCAGCCTCGGCCCTCACCCGATTCAAGGAAGAGCCCGCGAAACAGGTGCTCGTTGGACTTGCCGCCGAACCCAGCGTCCGTCTGAGCGTCTTAGCTTATGCCGCCGAGCTCGGAATGTTGGATGAGATTGACGCGGAATTTCGATCGCCGGTGGCACGAGCCGAGGCCGAGTTGGTTTCGCGAATGGCCGAGCCCGCCTATTTTGGCCTTCCGCCAAACGCATGCGAACTGATCGACCAACGCTCGTTACATTGGCCAAGCTACGACGACGAAATCGAATGCTTTCTGTTTCGCTTTACCTACCACCTTGTCGACGGCGAAATGTCGAACATCGGCATCGTGGGACCACTCACCCATTGTTTTACGGCAGACTTGACCGACTGGTCCGTCGAGGACTTGTATGCCGTATTCGCCGGTTGGCAGGCCGAACACGAGGAAATCCAAGAGATCGAAATCGATCCGCAAAACTCGACGCAATCCGTCGAGCTTCAAATGAGATGTCGACGTTTAGAAGACACGGGATTCGAATCCGTGCAAGCGGACTTCATCGGCAGTTTTTTTGGTCAGCGCAGCTTGATTGCCTCGGCCAGCAAGGATGGCATCCCCGGCTGGGCTGTCGTCTCGGCCGACGATCATCTCTGGCGCCCGCAGACGCATCCGCAACGACCACTCGGTCCGGAGCTCATCTTTGCACTCTACAAAGGACACAAATTGCTGCAAATGTTTAACTAGCTGCGAGCGATTCGCTCCTTGCTGACCCGCTAGGGTATTGCGTTTTACTCGTTAGAAAATATCTTTGCTGTGAGATAGTCTCGAGGAAAAACAAACCGCTCACCGTTACCTATAACCCACAAACTGCGAAAAGGCCTCTCATGTTTGGTCAGCTCGAAACTGCCCCTCCCGATCCGATCCTTGGTTTGACGGAGGCGTTCGTTCAAGACACCAATCCGGACAAGATCAATCTCAGCGTTGGCGTCTACAAGAATGAGGCCGGTGTCACACCCATCTTGGACACTATCAAACAAGCCGAGCAGCGGCTTCTGGCTGAGGAGAGCACGAAGGGATACCTGCCTATCTCGGGGTCGGCCGAGTTTGCTCACGCCACCATTGAATTAATGTTGGGTACGGGTCATCCGATTATTTCGGACGGTCGTGCTGCGGGAGTCCAGACGCCCGGCGGTACAGGGGCCTTGCGGGTCGCCGCCGACTTTATCCATAGCCGCTTCCCGGGCAAGCGAGTTTGGTTCAGCAAGCCCACGTGGGCAAACCACGCAAACATCTTCGCCGCTGCCGGTGTCGAAACCGCCGATTACGAATACCTCGAGGTTGCGAACCATCGCCTTGACTTTGAAGGCATGATGAATGGAATCTCCGCTGTTCCGGAGGGAGACGTCGTGCTCCTGCATGGTTGTTGTCACAATCCCAGCGGCATCGATCCCACGTCTGAACAGTGGCGCGAAATCGCCCAGGCACTGGCCAAGCAGAACGTCCTGCCGCTTGTCGATTTCGCCTACCAGGGTTTCGGGGACGGCTTGGATGTCGACGCTCAAGGATTGCGGATCCTTTGTGATGCTGTCGACGAATGTCTGGTCGCCAGTTCCTTCTCGAAGAACTTCGGATTGTACCGGGAGCGCGTCGGCGCTCTGACGGTCATCGGAAAGGACAGCCACGCGACGACCGCGGCTCTCAGTCATGTCAAGGCCTGCGTCCGCGCCAATTATTCGAATCCGCCGGCACATGGTGCGGAGCTGGTGCGGATCATTTTGGCCGATGAAAAACTACGTGCGGAATGGGATGTTGAGTTGAAGGTGATGCGTGATCGTATCAACGGCATGCGAAGTCTCTTCGTCTCGACCATGAAAGAGCACTCGCCCAATCGCGACTTCTCGTTTATCACTCATCAGCGTGGCATGTTCTCGTTTTCGGGTCTCCAACCAGATCAGGTCAAGCGTCTGCGTGACGAATACGCGATTTACATTGTTGGCTCCGGCCGAATCAACGTTGCCGGCATTACGCCAACCAATTGCGAACGCCTTTGTCGTTCCATCGCGACGGTGTTGTAGCGACGGGCGCGAGCTTTAGCCCGGCGCGTTCGTACCCGCCATGTTTACTCTGATTCTTGACTGGGGAAGTCCTGCGCGTAGCGCTTGAGTAACGCGGGAATGTCGTTCTCCACGACGTAGAGCTTTCCGCGAATCTGCTTGGTTTCGCCAGGCTTGAGCCCACCCAGCCGAAAGTCACTGTGCAGACAGCGAATCACGCCTTGGAACAATTCCTGATAGGGCTGAAAAGCAATTGCCATGACCCAACGGTTGTCTTTGCTAAAGCAGCCGATCAGACCATTGCTGGGAACATCCGGATGCAGCGGACGCGGATTCACATCGCTGCGTGGAACTCCCGGACCGGCCCACACCTGCCCCGGTGTGTATCGAGCCTCTGTCGCCCAATCGCGGGTCGGCATTCGACTGAGCTGCCCGTCAAGAAACACAAACGATTTCGCGAGGTAGGCGTAGGCATCATCCGTGTCGTCAGGTCCACATCCGGTAAAGGTGCCAACGCGAATGCAGGGCTGAGCCCAGTGCGCCTCAGACCGATTGTCTGTCGGATTGTGAGCTGTGAGTTGGAACGTGATTTCATCGTCGTCGGCTGTGATCACGTGATCCACTGTGACGCCATCTCTTAGCAAGCAACGCAGCTCGATCCGTTTCCCATCCTCGCTTTCCCGCTTCTTCACCGTGCTGTGGCCAACCACCGTATGTCGACTCCAATCAGTCGTATGTGAGTTTGCCCGACAGTAGGCCTCGAGATACCAGATGTCGATCTGGCCGCCAGGCAAATGCGCACCGTGCACCGACAGGATGTTGTCTTGCCAGGCGAGCTTTAACTGCTGCGCCTCAACCTGCGACGAAACCTGCGACGAGAAAAGGGACAAGATCGCGATGAGCCACGTCCTGGCGACCGGCAACCGCCGGTGAGGCCATTGGTTACTTTGGTTGTGGTGCATTCGGGGCCTCCTGAGCGGAACATTTGCACGCCACTCCTTCGAAATCTCAACGCCCACGGCGCGCCGATTTGTGAATCGTCATACTAACTGGAATCACTCGAGGGCTAAGTCTCTTAATCTCGCGGTCGCTGCATTCGAATCGATCGATCACATTGTCGCACATTCCGAATGCGACTGCCGTTTGCGGACTGTCATTCTTGCCGACGCCAGCGAACAATTAATTAGACGACTGTTCCCACCCGCCCCCAAGGAGCTGGCCGTGGCCCAAAGCACCTCGACTGCAGACTCACCCCACGAAGATCGTCGACCCAGTGAAGATCTTAATCCCTTTAACATTGCCAGGCAGCAGTTTGATCGAGCTGTGCCCTATCTGCCACGACTGAAGCGAGGCTTGATCGACTTCCTGAAGTCTCCAGTCCGAACCGTCAGCGTCTGTTTTCCCATTGAACTGGATGACGGATCCGTCCAGACCTTCGCGGGGCACCGCGTGCTGCACAGCAAGATTCGCGGACCTGGCAAAGGTGGTATTCGATTTCACCCGACGGTCACGGCCGATGAAGTCAGAGCCCTGGCGGCTTGGATGACGTGGAAATGCGCCTTGGTGGATGTACCGTTTGGTGGAGCCAAGGGAGGTGTCGTCTGCAATCCGAAGGAATTAAGCAAGGACGAACTCCGCCGCATCACCCGACGTTACGTTTCAGATTTGGGCGACAGCATTGGTCCGCACACCGACATTCCTGCACCCGATCTCTATACCGATGAACAGACAATGGCCTGGATCTATGACACTTACACCATGATGCATCCAGGACGAAATAACCTGCCGGTTGTCACGGGCAAGCCAATCAGCATCGGTGGAACGTTTGGTCGAAAGGAGGCCACGGGGCGCGGTTGTCTCTTTGCAACCCAGCGTCTCATCGAACGAGGCGTGGTGGAAGGAGTCGATACCTTGGAAGGGGCGACCGTCGCAATACAGGGATTCGGCAACGTTGGCCAAGTTGCTGCCCGCTTGTTTCAACGCGAAGGTGCCAAAGTGATCGCGCTCAGTGATTCGGTCGGCGGTGTTGTCAGTCGGCACGCGATTGATATCGACCAGGCGATTCAGTTCAAACGAGAGCAGGGAGCGTTGCGCGGTCTGGCCGGTACCAGCGAAGTCAGCAACGAAGAGCTGTTAGAGCTGGAGTGCGATGTCCTGATTCCGGCGGCCATGGAAAATCAGATTCACGCGGGCAACGCCCATCGCGTCCGCGCGAAATTGGTCTGTGAAGGAGCGAATGGTCCCACAACGCCGAGCGCTGATGACGAACTTTATCGGCGTGGGATTCCGGTGTTGCCAGACATCCTGGCCAATGCGGGCGGGGTGACGGTTAGCTATTTTGAATGGGTCCAGAATATTGAATACAAGCAATGGGACTTGGAAGAAGTTAACTCGATGCTCCGCAGAAAGATCTTTCACGCGGTCGACGGGGTGGTCGATTGCCAACATCGCATTCACAAACTCGCCGACGCGGAACAGATCCCGGATCATCGCACGGCGGCCCTGGTTGTGGCCGTAGAGCGGGTCGCGGACGTCGCGCTTCGGCGCGGGATCTGGCCATAATTCGGTTCAGCTCGCATTTTTCCACGTTAAGCATGTGATTTGTCGTGAACGTTTCTTGTTCGTAAAGCGTGGATCGGCCAAAACGGTCATTTCGCGGACTTCTTCTTACGCAATCGGTTTGCAGATCCTTGCTGGCACACGAGCGGACGGCGACGATTTTGTTCGACCTCGGAGCCTCCCGGCGGATTGATACTATGGCCGTTTCCGCGATAATCGCACCTATGCGGTGCGGGCCGTTCCGTGTGACGCGATTCTGGCGTCGCCACATCAGGGCCGATTCGAACGGCGTCCAAGGCCCCGCCATCAATTCGCAGCGACTCAGTTTTGAGGTCCCTCGTCATGCTTCAAGAGCTTACTTATTACACCGACATCGTTGGCATCGTTGGTGACATCCTTCGCGTTCGGGCGAGTGGAATTGGTTTCGGTGACTTGGCCGTTGTTGAAAACTGGGATGGCAGTACCTCACTTGCACAAGTCATCGAGCTGCAAGACGACGAAGTGTCGCTGCAGGTCTTCACTGGCGGAAAGGGGCTGTCGACTCAGGCCCGTGTTCGCTTTCTGGGGCATCCGTTGCAAGTGCCCTACTCGTCCAACATCCTGGGACGCGTGCTTAATGGCGCGGGAGCGGTGATTGACGGTGGGCCAGCGCTGTTTGACGACCCCCGAATCGATGTGGGAGGTCCCTCGGTCAATCCGGTCACTCGTGAGCTGCCACACAAGATGATCGAGACGCGTGTGCCAATGATTGATGTGTTCAACAGTTTGGTCGAAAGTCAGAAGATTCCCATATTCTCCGTGGCCGGCGAACCCTTTAATCAGCTGCTGGCCCGCATCGGAATTCAGGCAAACGCTGACATCATTGTGTTCGGCGGCTTAGGCTTGATCTTTGACGACTATCACTTCTTCCGCACGACGTTCGAGAACGAAGGCGTGTTCGCTCGTACCGTCATGTTCGTCAACCAGGCGTCCGATCCAATTGTCGAACGACTGTTCATTCCCGACATGTGTTTGAAGGTGGCAGAACGGTACGCGGTTGAACAATCAAAGCGCGTCTTGGTTTTGATGACCGACATGACTTCTTACGCCGATGCACTCAAGGAAATCGGCATTGCGATGGAGCGCGTGCCCTCCAATCGCGGCTACATGGGGGACCTTTACAGTCAGCTGGCACTGCGCTACGAGCGAGCGTGCGGGTACAAAGGCGCTGGCAGCGTGACGATTCTGACCGTGACGACGATGCCCGGCGATGACGTGACCCATCCGGTGCCCGACAACACCGGATACATCACCGAAGGCCAATTCTATTTGCATGATGGCGTCTTCGATCCATTCGGCTCGCTGTCGCGGCTGAAGCAGCAAGTGATCGGAAAAGTGACTCGCGAAGACCATGGCCAGATCATGAACACCATGATCCGCTTCTATTCGGAAGGGAAAGAGGCGGAAACCAAGCAGGCGATGGCGTTTGATCTGTCTCCCTATGACATGAAGACGCTGAAGTTTAAGGACCTGTTCGTCAAGCGATTCATGGACATCAATGTCTCGATCGGTCTCAATGATGCTCTCGATCTGTGTTGGCAGACTTTGGCCGAATGCTTCGAGCCGGAAGAATTGCTGATGAAACAGAACGTTATTGACAAGTACTACGGTCCGGCGAAGCAGAGGATTCAGTCCTGAGACGAAAGTTTCGGCGTCCTCGCAGCCTAGGTCACAAGCCTCCCCAAAACTATGGCAAAAGTAGCACTCAACAAGAGCTCGCTCGCTCAACAGCGCAATCAGTTGAAACTGTTTCAGAAGTTTCTACCTTCGCTGGATCTGAAGCGGCAGCAACTGCTGACCGAGCAGAAAAAAGCCCAGGAGGAATTGGCACAGGCAGAGACTGAGATTACACAGCTGACCGAATCTTTGACGGGCTTAATGGAGCCATTGGGGGCGTATGAGATCGAACTAACGGGCCTGGTGACCATCGATTCGGTGGTGGTCGACGAGGAAAACATTGTCGGGGCACGGCTGCCGATCGCCCGCGAAGTGAAGTTCAAGACGGCGCCCTATTCGATGTTGGCCAAACCTTTTTGGGTGGATTTTCTTGTTGAGTATCTGCAGCGAATGTGCACGTTGCGGGTTCACTTGCAGGTCAGAAAGGAACGCGTCAATCGGCTAAATCACCAAGTGCGTCGCATCACTCAGAGAGTGAACCTATTCGAAAAGGTTCTCATCCCACGGGCCCAGGAAAACGTCAAACGAATTAGGATCGGGTTGGGCGAAGAGGAACGTTCGGCCGTCGTCCGATCGAAGATCGCGAAGAAAAAGCATCAACAGACGTAAGAGCGATCACGAAACCGTAGAGCCGGAGGGCGAGGCTCTAGCCGAGCCGCCGGAACACGTTTGGCTTGGCAGAGCCACGGCCTCCTAAGCACGCAGCAAAACCAAACCGCTTTGAAGAATTCACATGTCGATCCTTGAGTTGGACAAGATGACCGTCTACGGCCCGGAATCTCAACGAGAAGAGGTGGTGGGCCAGTTGCAGGAACTCGGATGTGTCCATCTGATCAATCTGAATCCGGACGCGACCGAGTTCGTGCCTCGCGACGTTTCCACTGATGCGCGCGAGGTGCTCAAGTATCTGCATGCCTGCCCCGAGAAACGACGACCGGTCCGGCGGCTTGAAGATTTCGATCATCAGAAAGTCGTGGCGGAAGTGTTGGAAATTCGTCGCCGTGAACAAGATCTTCAGGATGAGGTTGAGGAGCTAACTTCGGCCATCGAGGATCTCCAGCCCTGGGGTGAGTTTCAGCTTCCCGAAGGCGGTGAGATCGGTAACATGCGGCTGTGTTTCTATGTCGTTCGGAACCGTGAGGTGCCTGGGATCGAGGAGACCCGGCTACCGTGGAGTATCATTAATCGCGATCAACAGAACACGTATGTCGTGGTGCTCTGCGATGTCGAGCCAAACTCGATGCCTGGGCAAAAGGCCGAACTCGATCCGCGACCGCTGTCTCAGCTGCGGAATCGGCTGGAGACCGTTGAAGAAGAGCTGGACGAGCTGCACCATGAACGAATTGGATGCACGCGCTGGTGTGATTTGTTGACCCAAGCTCTGGACGCTGCCGATGACGCAGCTGCCCGTGAGAATGCGCTGCATCACGCACTCAATGGAAGTCGCGTTTTTGCGATCCAAGGTTGGGCGCCGCATCACGCAAGTGGACGCATTCGCCGGTTTGCCGAAGAGCATCGGCTTGCCGCCACGTTCGAACCACCCGGGCCGGACGAAGCGCCACCCACGTTACTGCATAACCCGGAATCCGTGGCGGGTAGCGAGAATCTGGTTACGTTCTACAAGACGCCCGCTTATCGATCCTGGGATCCATCGATCGTCTCGTACGTTTCATTTGCCATTTTCTTCGCGATGATCATCGCGGATGCGGGATACGGAATCGTGTTCGGGCTGTTGACCGCCTACTTTTGGAAGCGGTTGGGTGTCAGTCAGGGTGGTCGCCGCACCCGCAATATCTTGATGACGATCGTTGTCTCGACCATTGTCTATGGCGTCCTTTGTGGCAGTTACTTCGGCATTTCACCACCGGCTGGCTCCACACTCGAGAACCTTAGAATCCTTGACGCGCAATCCCAAGGACTCATGATGCCGCTGACGATTGTGATCGGCGTCATTCATCTGTCGCTGGCCAACGTTGTTATGGCGTGGACCCAGCGCGGCAGCTCGACCGCGCTTGTGCCGTTGGGTTGGGTCGCGGTCATGGCCGGAGCGACGTTGGCTGGCATCGGGATGTTTGCCGAGGTCAGTGAGCAAGTCACGGAGCAGTTGCTGGATGGCGGGACGTGGTTGCTCGTCGGTGGGCTCGTCGCAGTGTTCTTGTTCAGTAGTCCACGCCCACTGCTATCGCTCAGCATCAAGAACCATCTGTTGCGGGTCTTGGAGGGCCTGCAAGGATTGACCGGACTGTCGAGCCTCTTTGGTGACGTGCTGAGCTATTTGCGGCTGTTCGCCTTGGGCCTATCCAGCGCCAAGCTGGCTGAGACCTTCAACAATCTGGGCGCCAATGCTTGGGATCAAGCTGGCTTTGGCGTGATCGCAGCGATTGGCATCGTACTGCTTGGGCATACCTTGAATATCTTGCTGAGCATCATGAGCGGAGTCGTTCATGGTCTGCGATTGAATTGCATCGAGTTCTTCAAGTGGAGCCTGCCAGACGAAGGATATTTGTTCAAACCCTTTGCAAAGAAAGAGACCCAGCCATGAGCGATGATGTTGTTTACTTGATGGGGTGGACGGGCCTGTATGCCCCGATGGCTTTGGGGGCCATCGGCAGCATGGTCGGTTGTGCCATTCCCGGGCAGACCGCTTGCGGAGCGATGTTGGATGTCGACGGTGGCTATGGCCGTTTCGTCGGTGTCTCGGCGATGCCCTCATCCCAAACGATCTACGGGATCGTCGTCATGTTCACGCTGCAAGCTGCGGCCACGACCGAGTCAGGCGAACTGATTCTCAATGCCCAGAATGCCGGCGGCTTGTTCGCCATCGGCGTGCTGGCCGGATTAGCGTTGCTGGTCAGCGCCGTCTACCAAGGCCATGCATTGTCGTCTTCGATTAATGCCAGCAAGAGTAAACCGGAGATCTTTGGTCTGTCGATCGCGCCGGCCGCCATCATCGAAGGCTTCGCGGTTTTCGCATTCGTGTTTGCACTGGTGCTCAGTGGTTCGCTCCCGACACCCGTTGTGGAAGGTGCAGCAGAATCTGCCCGACTGGGACAGACTTTACTTCAAACTTGGTCTTGTTGATGGACCACTTGTCCGCAATTCGTGACCCACAGAAGCCGTGCCCAACAGCTAGACCGACAATAAGGACTTCAGAATGACCGATCAGCCCAAAACCTCCGGCGTTCAAGATCTCATCGACCGGCTGAGCCATGAGGGTGTCGCCGAGGGACAGAGACAAGGTGAACACATCCTGGGCGACGCCCAACGCAAGGCCGAGGAGATACTGCAGTCGGCACGGAAACAGGCCGACGCGATTGTCCAGCAAGCTCGCGAGGAAGCCCAACAGTATCAGGCAGCGGGCGAAGAGGCGCTGAAGCTTGCCTGTCGCGATTCCGTACGCGACTTTGCCGCGCGGATTCATGAAGGATTCCGCAACCGCTTGCAGGAACTTGTGCGACAACAATTGTCGGAACCCAAGTTGATCAAACGAATGATCCTGGATATCACGCGCGCCGCCACGTCAGAACTGAGCGATGAAGGGGCCGAAATTGTGTTGCCTCCGCGAGTCGCTCAAGAGGAGGACATTCGCAAGCGGATCGAGGCCGGTGATTCCGATGCCCTCACGCAGTTTGTCCAAGGACTCATCGGACAAGACATTCGAGAGGGATTTAGCATCTCACTCGGCAGCAGCACGCAGGCCGGTATGACCGTCAAGGTGGCGGGACACAATGTAGAAATCGACCTGACTGAACAGGCGATCGCCGAACTCCTGGGCGAACACTTGTTGCCTCGATTTCGTGCCGTGATGAGGAAGACTTAGCAGAGGTCGTTGTGACCGAGATGCGGAAGCCGAGATGCGGAAGCACTGAGAAGGCAACATGCCCCGAAGCAGAAATTATTTCACACTGATCGGCAGCCTGCCGGCTCTGCCTGCCGAATACAGCCAAGCCGATCGCAGTCCGATTTCGCAGCGAGTCTTAGCAAATCGTCTCAAAATGCTGCAACCCGTCGATGCATCGGTCGTCGAGCAGATCGCTGACTTCTTGGTTTGGGAGCGTCAGCCGTTGGAACGAACCGACAGAGAAGTCGTCGAACACTACCACCAGTTTATGGAAACGGTCCCGGATCGATTCGCACGGTATTTGATCGAACAGGTCATGTCGTTCCGAACGATCATTAGTGCTCTGAGATGCCGCCGCCTGGATATCGAGATGCCTTTGGGCGGACCGCCCATTACGGCAACCATTGCGCGAAACTGGAATCAGCCCGACTTCCATTTGGGAGCTCAATTTCCATGGATCGCTGAAATGGACGCCATGCTCAACGGCGATTCACCGTTTGAGATTGAGCGGATGAAGCTGGACATCACTTGGAAGTTCGCCAAACGAACGGCCGAGCAGTTCCACTTTTCCTTCGAAGCGGTGGTGCTTTATTTGATGAAGTGGGAAGTTGTCCAACGCTGGATCCTGCGTGACGCTGAGGCGGGGCAGGAGAAATTCAACCAACTTGTGTCCGAAGCAATGGGTGACTTTAAAGACCTGTACGCAGACTCCCCGTGAGAAAACCCTCGCGCGGAAAGAAGGCCAGAATAGGGTAATTCAATTCAATGAGCTCGCAGACAGCAATCAACGAAGCCGTGGTGACCGGCGTCGGTGGCAACATCGTCAGCATCGAGGCGCCTTCCGGATCGATCATGAAAAACGAAGTCGCGAACATCTGCGTGGGCGACGAGAAGCTCAAGTCGGAGGTGCTACGCGTCAGCGGAAACACGGCCGACATTCAGGTCTTTGAGGAGACGGGCGGTGTCAAGGTTGGGGATCGTGTCGAGTTGACGCGACGGATGCTGTCGATTTCCTTGGGTCCGGGACTGTTGGGCAGTATCTACGACGGCTTGCAGCTACCGCTTTACGAAATGGCCGAAGAGTATGGCTTCTTTCTGAAACGCGGGGCGGACATTCCCCCGTTCGACCTGGAGAAGGACTGGCCGTTTCAGCCCAGCTGCAAAGTCGGTGATCGGCTTGAGGCCGGTGGTGTGCTTGGCACCGTGCAGGAGCGGCAGACGACTCACAAAATCATGGTGCCCTTCGACGAGCCTGGCCCCGTCGAGGTGCTCAAGATCAGCGAGGGTCGCTTTAAAGTTCAGGATCCGGTGGCCACAATTCGCGATGCGCGCGGCGGCGAGCGCACCTTGAGTCTGGTTCAACAATGGCCCGTTCGCCAGCCTTTGACCGGCAACATGTTGAGGCGAGGAGTTATTCAGCGCAATTATCCAAGCGAACTCCTGGTGACAACGCAGCGAATGATCGACACGTTTCTGCCGATCGCCAAGGGCGGTACGGCGTGCATACCGGGTCCGTTTGGCGCTGGCAAAACGGTCCTGCAAGGACTGATCGCGCGACACTCTGCTGTGGACGTGGTGGTGATGGTCTTATGCGGTGAACGTGCAGGTGAGGTGCTCGAGACGATTCTCGACTTTGTCAAAATGGAGGATCCACGCAGCGGCGGAAAACTGATTGACCGTACGGTGATGATCTGCAACACCTCTTCGATGCCCGTCGCCGCCCGCGAAGCGTCGATCTACACGGGTGTGACGATCGCGGAGTATTATCGACAAATGGGTCTGGACGTGCTGCTGATCGCCGACTCCACTTCGCGCTGGGCCCAGGCAATGCGAGAAACTTCGGCACGCCTTGAAGAAATTCCGGGTGAAGAAGCCTATCCCGCTTATCTCGACTCGTCGATCAAGGGCGTGTACGAGCGCGCTGGCATGATTACGACCACCGATAGCTCTGCGGGCAGTTTCACAATGATCGGAACGGTTTCTCCAGCCGGCGGTAACTTCGAAGAACCCGTGACTCAGGCGACACTCGGCACCGTCAAGTGTTTCCTCGGACTGTCGTACGAACGCGCCTACAAGCGCTTCTATCCGGCGATTGACCCTTTGATCTCTTGGTCACGGTATTTGGACCAGCTGAAGGATTTCATCGACGATCATCTCGGTGCCGATTGGGCGGGGCAAGTCAAAGAAACACAGCAACTGCTGGCCGATGGCGACAGCATCAATCAAATGATGCAGGTAACGGGCGAGGAAGGAATTACGCTTGAGGACTTTGTTCGCTACCAGAAGTCATTGTTTGTCGACATGGTGTACCTGCAGCAAGATGGGTTCGATCCGGTTGACGCGGCGGTTCCTATTGAGCGGCAAAAGCTCTCGTTCGATTTGCTACGAAGGTTGGTCAGCCGCGACTATGCGTTCAAGGATAAGGAGCAAGTTCGGGAATACTTCACTCGGCTCACGGGCCTCGTGAAGAATTTGAACTATGCCACAACCGACTCAGACGATTACAAACGATTGATTGGCGAGATCGATCAACTTGAGCAAAGCGTATCGTAGAGTCGTCGACCGAGGAGTCTTTCGAAAAGAGTTCGGGGTGACAGGGAGGCGTCAACCGGTATGGCAAGATATGTGGGAATCCTTACGGCTGGGGGTGACTGTCCAGGCCTGAATGCGGCGATTCGAGGTGTGGGACGTGCCGGGCAAAGCCTGCACGACATGCGCGTCATCGGCTTTCGCGATGGATTTCGGGGGCTGATGCAGGATCGCACCGTCAAACTGGAAGGCGATTTGCTTTCCAACATTCTGACCGTCGGTGGCACAATACTGGGAACCAGTCGCGATAAGCCACATCGCATGCCGGTGGGGGGCAAAGCGCAAGACGTGACCGACGTCCTTTGCGATACCTACCACAAGCACCATCTCGATGCATTGGTATGTGTTGGTGGCGGTGGCACCCAGAAGAACGCTCGTCGTTTGGTGGACGCCGGTTTGAATATCGTCACGTTGCCCAAGACGATCGATAATGACGTCGCCAAAACAGACACCACGATCGGCTTTGATACCGCGTTAGGAATTGCTACCGAGGCCATCGACCGATTGCACAGTACGGCAACCAGCCACAATCGCATCATCGTTGTCGAGATCATGGGCCATCGTGCAGGTTGGTTGGCCCTAGGTGCGGGTCTGGCTGGAGGAGCGGACGTCGTGCTGATTCCTGAGATCCCTTATGACGTGGAAAAGGTCGCCGAAGCCATCCGCTCGCGAACTCGCCAGGGCAAACATTTCAGCATTGTGGCGGTTGCCGAAGGCGCATTGTCCGAGCAAGATGCCAAGGCGTTTGAATCGCTGCGCAAGGAAAAGGAACGGACGGGTACCAAAGAGGGCAAGAAAGAAGCGAAGGAGCGACTCATCGCCCTGGACGAAGATCATCAGGGGAATACCTATCGTTTGACGGAAGAGCTGGAGGAACGCACGGGACTTGAATCTCGGCTCACGATTCTCGGGCACTTGCAACGCGGCGGTACGCCGTCGGCCGCGGACCGTGTTCTCGCAACCAAGTTGGGGACCTATTGCGCTAACCTGCTGCACGATGGCGAATTTGGTGTCATGGTCGCTGCACGAGGGGGAGGTGTTGTCCCCGTGCCGCTGCGCGAGGTTTCAGGCCAGAGAAAGACGGTGCCGCTGGACCACCCTTGGATCGTCGCAGCCAAAGCCATGGGCGTGAACCTTGGTTGTTGACGCGCTGCTGGGTCGAGCGGTTGCAGTTTGCGTCACGGCTGGTTTGACCCTTATACTTCCGCATGCCGCGAGGCATTGAATCGCCGCTCGGTCGCGTGCCTCAATCGTAGGTTCTTACGATTTACGTGAACGAAACCTCTTGATGCGGATCGTACCATGCGCAATCGACTCCCACTTACGCTCGTGATCGCTTTACTCTTTGTCATGCTCCCCTCGGTTGCGTCCGGATCGGAAGTAGACGTCGTCTCGGTGGAGGTGGACGGGCAACCGCTGAGTCACTGGATCGCTCAGGCTGCGTCCCAGGACGGTCCCGACAACCTGGATCAAACGGTGACAGCGCTGAGTAAAGCGGTGTTGCACGACGATCCGAAGATGAAAGTTGCGGCCGCCGATGCGCTGGCGAGTCTTGGACCCAAGGCGAAGAAGGCGTTGCCGGCGCTGTTGGCTCAATTCGACCATCCGTTTCCCTGGGTACGCGTTTCCTGTCAGGCCGCCGTGGGTTCAGCAGGAAAGGACGCCGTTGCTCCGCTCATCGAAACCTTCGAGAATCAGACGGGCGGGCCGCGTATTCGAGCGGCCTTCGTGCTGGGTGGTATCGGCGCGGATGCCAAACCAGCGGTACCGGTCATCTTGCAGGCGATGGAGACCGAGTCGCCAGCGATCCGAGTGAGATTCGCCGGTATCTTGCGACAGATTGACCCCACTCAGTTCAGTTCCGGTACGACGTCACGCCGCGCCAATGTTGATTTTGATCCGGCCATTGCCGCCGCCGCGCTGGCGGACGAGGCAGGTGACTGGCCGCAATTCCATGGGCCGCGACGCGATTCGATCTGTCGCGAGCAAGGTCTATTGGATCAGTGGCCAGAGACCGGTCCACGATTGTTGTGGCAGGCCGATGGGCTAGGGCGTGGTTATTCCACTGTCTCGATTGCTCAGAATTCGATCTATACGATGGGCGATCGAAAGCTGCAGGGGGAGGAAGCGCAGTTTGTGATTGCCTTGGACTTGAACACGCGTAAGGAATTGTGGGCCACGCGGATCGGCCCACCGCACGCCGACGGTGGGCCGAGGTCGACCCCGACGGTTGATGGCGACCGAGTTTACGCAATTGGTACCGAGGGCGATTTGGTTTGCCTGGATACCAGCACCGGCGACATCCGCTGGCGGCGAAACTTCGTCAAAGACTTCAATGGCAAATTCATGGCGGTCTGGAAGTTCAGCGAGTCTCCGTTGATCGATGGCGATCGAGTCATTTGCACGCCGGGCGGACCGGACGCCATGATGGCGGCGCTCAACAAGCTAAATGGTGAGGTGCTCTGGACGTGCAAGATTCCGAATCTCGGTGAAAAGGGAGCCGATGGCTCAGGATACTCCTCAGCGGTGGCCGCCGACATCTGTGGAATTCAGCAATATGTCCAGCTTGTCGGTCGCGGCGTCATCGGCGTTGAGGCGGCCACCGGACGCTTTCTCTGGGGCTACAACGAGATTGCGAACAACATCGCGAACATCACATCGCCTGCCGTGCGGGGCGACTACGTCTTTGCTTCGACCGCCTACAACACCGGCAGTGCACTCCTGAAGATCAGCAAACAAGGTGAGGATCTCAACGCAGAGGAAGTCTATTTCATCCGCTCCAAGGATTTTCAGAACCACCATGGCGGTGTTGTCCTCGTCGGTGACTATGTCTATGGCGGCCACGGGCCCAACCGTGGCGATCCAGCGTGTGTCGAACTCGCGACAGGCAAAGTGGTGTGGAAGCAGCGTGCTCCCGCGCGGGGGTCAGCCTCGGTGCTGTACGCCGACGGACACCTGGTCTACCGATACGATCGAGGTGAAGTCATGCTCGTCGAGGCCACGCCGGATGGTTTGAACGTCAAAGGGCGATTCACGGCACGCGAAGACGAAGGTCCCGCCTGGGCACATCCTGTGATTCACCAAGGCAAGCTTTACCTTCGTCATGCGAATCTATTGCTGTGCTACGACGTACGTGCTTTGTAGCCGCTTGAGGTCCTGAGGCTTGTGCCAAAGCGATGGGCTGATGGCCAGCAGTACGCGCAGCGACCGGCAAATCTCCAAAACGCGAGCCTCGAGCCTGAGCTTCAAGAAATGAACGACGCAGCGCCTGCTCCCAATGTGACGGGATCCGCCAAGCCCGCACCCGCGCCGATCTCGGCGCCAGAACGGATCATCGCCATTGATGTACTGCGAGGTTTTGCCTTGCTGGGCATCTTGGTGATGAACATTCAAGGGTTCGCGACGATCAGCGCCGCCTACATGAATCCAACGGCCTACGGGACTTTGGAGGGTGGCGAATACGTGGTCTGGCTGCTCTGCCATTTGTTCGCCGACCAAAAGTTCATGACGATCTTCTCCTTATTGTTTGGAGCCGGGATTGTCATCATGGCCGATCGTCAGCAAGCGAAAGGTCGTTCGGCGGCCGCACTGCATTATCGTCGCATGGCGTGGCTGTTGGTGATTGGGTTGATTCATGGGTATCTGATTTGGTACGGAGACATCCTCTACATCTACGCTCTGTGCGGTGCAATTGTGTTTCTCCTGCGTCGGCTGCCGCCCTGGCTGCTGGTCGTATTCGGGATCCTTTCGATCAGCGTCGCCTCGGCGTATTCGATCATGGTCGGGTTTTCGATACCTTATTGGCCCGAAGAGCAGCTCCTCACACTCGAGCGAGAAGACTGGGCGCCACCGGCAGACTTGGTGGAAAAGGAATTGGCGATCTATCGCGGGAGTTGGCTCGAGCAATTGCCCCACCGCGCCGAAGCAACGTTCTTCATGCAAACGTTCCTGTTTCTGATCTTGTTTCTGTGGCGAGCCGGTGGGTTGATGCTCATTGGAATGGCGCTCTATCGCTGGGGCGTGCTCACTGGCAAGCGCTCGAACCTGTTCTACACGGCGATGATCGTCATTGGCCTGTTCGTGGGTCTTCCGCTCATCATGTACGGCGTCCGCTGCAACTTTGCGGCCGGCTGGGGCATCAGATACTCATTCTTCCACGGCGGTCAATTCAACTATTGGGGTAGCTTGATGATGAGCACCGCCTACATCGGTGCGATCATGATTGCCTGCAAATACGAGCTACTGACGCGGCTGCTCCGTCCACTGGCCGCAGTTGGTCAGATGGCATTAACGAACTACCTGTTGCACAGCATCGTCTGCACGACGATTTTCTACGGTCATGGATTTGGGCAATTCGGACACTTTTCGCGCGTGCAACAGATCATGACCGTGTTTGCAATTTGGGCGGTTCAATTGGCTGTCTCGCCCATCTGGCTGCATTACTTCCGTTTCGGACCGTTCGAATGGCTGTGGAGATCGCTCAGTTATTGGCACTGGCAGCCGATCCGACGCTAGGCGCAAAACAAAACCCCGAAAAGCTCGGGGTTTGAAGCGGAGGGCATGGGACTCGAACCCACAACCGGATAAACCGGCAACTGATTTCGAATCAGTCTGCTCACCAATTCGCTTACCCTCCTCGGCGGACGCTATATCTTTACCCGCGTCGCTGCCATCAGGCAAGGTGGCTAGGGGACGAGCCGAACAGGAAGCAACGCTGTGACGTACCAAGAATCAGCATCGTTTGAGTGCCGTCCACATCAAACCAATTCGGTGAGGGCACACGCAGAGTGCCTGCGATTCTCCGTTTGTTCCGCCTTTAGGGGCGATACCGAAGAGGTTGAGCTGTTTCACCCTGTTTTCACCGCATCGTGACGTCCATCGGCAACACAACTGATTTGTGGGTTCTGGGGTCTGACGGTCATGTGCCAGCCCGGAGTTTTTCAGTCGCTTCACAGGTCTGACTCGACCGATCAACGGACAGTCGGAGGGTTGCCAGACCAAGAAACCTGTTGTCGACGTCGGATGGAGGACTCAGTCAGCGATGAACAAAGACACTTTTCGGGTCGTCACTCGCGGGGCCAATGGCCAGCTGCGAATCAAAGACTACGTATCGAAGGAAAGCCTCCTGAGGCTCCACACGCAGATCGGCGTGGACGACTGCAGCACCGATCTCGGGCTACGCGGCCTTCCTGTCTTCCGGGGTCTGATCGGACCCATGTCGGAGGGCAAGAACATCGTTCGCTACGAGTCTCCCGAGGTCTTTGAAGCGTTGACGAAGGAATGGATTGCTCAGCCGCCCGAGCGGCGAACTCGTCGACGACGAAAACTCGACGTGACCGAACCTACCTCTTCTTAAGTCGATCGGTTCGTTGATCTCTAGCCGGCTTATCCAGCCGGCTTTATTTTTGCGCACATCGCGCCCGCCCTGCACAGTTAACTCGCCCTGCACAGATTCGCCTGCACATCGCGTGCTCCGGACCCTCAGCATGAACAGGGCATTGTCGGCGGTAGACCCAGTATGCGTGCCACTGTCCGCCGGCCGGCTCATGCTTGGCGCAAAAAAAAACAGGGGCCACTCGATTGAGCAGCCCTTGTTTTTTGTATCACCAATCTAAGCCGATCACACGCGGGCGTTAGCGGCCGAAACGGATCAGGTGGCTGGCACGACGAACACGCAGCTTGGACTTCGACTTGGCCGAAGGATCAACTGGTGCGGCAGCGGAATCATCCGCAGCCGGGGCAGGCGGAGCTGCCGGAGCCGGCTCCATCGAGGTGGCGGTTCCAGCTCCGCAACCGGAATCGCAGCAACCGGAATCGCATCCGGTGTCGCAGCATCCGGTGTCGCAGCAGCTGCTGCCACAGGCGGGTCGGCAACGGAACAATCGACCGAGCAGACCACCGCAACCCTTCGAGCAGCAGCTGGTCGCGCAACCACAAGTGGGTTCGCAGCAACCACTGTCGCAGCATCCGTTGCCGGCATCGCAGCAACCGTTGCCGTTGTCGCAGCAACCGTTGCCGTTGTCGCAGCAACCATTGTCGCAGCAACCACTATCGCAACCGCAAGCTGGCTCGCAGCAGGAGCTCGAGCAGCAACGATGACGTTTCAGCAAATTGCTGAGCAGTCCACCGCAGGAACGCTTGCAACCACAGGCGCTCTCGCATCCACAGCCTGGATCGCAGCAACCGTTGCCGGCATCGCAGCAACCGTTGCCGGCGTCGCAGCAACCGTTGCCGGCGTCGCAGCAACCGTTGTCGCATCCGCAACCCGGATCGCAGCACGCATTATTATCACAGCAGGAAGAACCTGCTCCGCAGCCGTCGCTGCAGCAGCAATTGGCGGCAGCGCCGCAAGTTGCCTCACAGCATCCGCCACCGTGGTGGCTCACGCCGAGCATTCGGTCGAGAAGCTCGAAGCCGAAGCTCTGGGTGCTCAGCCCCAAGGCGAGCACGAGAGTACTAAGAAAAATATTCCATTTCATCGACCGAGATCTCCTTCGAATAAGAACTAACGAGTCTGCCATTCCATTGACAGTCGGCACGTGAATCACTCACCGCGCTGCGTCGTTCAAGGACGAAGTCCGTTTCGTCCACGTTTTGGAGTGATTGTTGGGTGGGACTATCGAGGAAGGTGGGTCGAAACCCGTCGTTCAGATCAACGTTCACATCAGCTACGGCCGAGTCACTCCTTGACCCGTAGACCAAACCGTTGCAGCCAATGCAGCGCATCGATTCTTTTGCGACAACTACCGTATCGGCCCTACCGTTCAAACTGCTTGAGATCGGCAGGCCAATTCGAGCCAAATGTCTTAACAATTCTGTTGCGCAAACGCTGTCGACACCGTAGGCTAGAGAAGGTATCGGGGTTCTTCGGCGACCTGCTACCAAGCGATCTTTTTGCCCACACCGGCAGGTCTTCCCGCCGGTACATCGGCCGCTCGACCCTATCCCCCGTAGCGGGGGCGGAAGGGTGCCTTTGACGCCGAGATCAAGTGACCCTCCAGAAGTTGCTGGTTCGACGTATTTTTGACATACATGTCTGCTCTGGGCCGCGATTTTGTGGTGATGGGTCCACTTGTTTCAGCTGGACGTTGTAGCCGCTTGGCCGGTGCTTTGGTAAATTACGAGGATTGTTTGCGTTGTATGTACGCATCGATCCCACCACGGAACACACCACCCTCGTTGATCTCTGATGCCCAGCATCTCCTCAGGGAAAGACGGCCCCGGATACGAGCTGGTTGACTTTGCAGAGATTCAAGCGGTGCCTTGTCCCTGCGGAATGGCCCGACGGGCGTTCGCGGAGGTGGCTGATTTCCCAGGAACGGTCCACGTCACCGAGATCTCGCGGGATGCCAAACTGCATTACCACAAGCGGCTAACGGAGACTTATTTCATTTTGGAGTGCAAGCCGGACGCCCAGATGCAGTTGGACGACGATCGGATCTCGCTAAAGCCGGGCATGTGCATCTTAATTCGGCCGGGGGTACGTCACCGAGCGATCGGTGAGATGAAAGTGCTGATACTGGTTTCGCCCAAATTTGACCCGGAGGACGAGTGGTTTGACGACGAAAACTAAGACATCCGAAGGCGGCGATGCGCCGCGCTGGTTGGGTCGGTCCCTGGTGCTCCTGTTGGCGATTGCGATCGGGTGCATTCCGGCCAAGAAAGCGGCTGACAGCAACACCACTGCGGCTGCCATCGATAGCAACTCGACGTTGGCCGGGTTCCACAGCAACTCGACGTTGCCGGGGCGGGAAAGCAATACCGCCAGTTTTGACCAAGTCTTTGCCGAGCCGAGTAGGGATGCGGCCGACCCCGTCCTTGAGAAAAGGCCCGTCGCCGATGGTCCGGGCCAGGACGAGTTGGTCGACTCTGTCGCCGCGGCGGTGATCGACCCGTCCGCCATTGCAGCCGATCCCCTCGATTGGCTCTATTGGCGCGGCCCCACCTACAACGGTGTCTCGCTCGAAACCGGATTGATCGACGACTTCGATGCAACGGGTGGCGCGGGCAGTAACGTAATCTGGAAGCGTGAAGATCTGGGTGGTCGTTCCACGCCCATCGTCATGGACGGCAAGCTCTATGTGATTGTCCGAGCCGACCCAGGGACTGCCTCGGAAGGTGAGAAAGTAGTCTGTCTCGATGCGGAAACCGGACAGACGATTTGGGAGAACCGATTCAACGTCTATCTATCAGACGTGCCAGATACGAGAGTGGGTTGGTCATCGTGCGTTGCGGATCCTGAGACGGGCAGCATCTATGCTCACGGCGTCTGTGGTCACTTCCAGTGTATTGACGCGAAGACCGGCAAAACGCGCTGGGTGATCCCGATGCACGAGCGATTCGGATTGCTCAGTACCTACGGCGGCCGGACGAACTTTCCCATCATCTGCGACGACTTGGTGATTACCAGTGCGGTGGTCATCGGTTGGGGCGAGATGGCAAAGCCGGCTCACCGGTTCATCGGCTTTGATAAACGGACGGGCGAGGTGGTCTGGTTCGCAGGCACACGTCTGCTTCCTTACGACACGACTTACAGTGGACCTACGCTCACCGTGCTCAATGGGCAGAAGTCCTTGGTCTTTGGATCGGGGGACGGTGCTGTTTGGTCGCTGCAACCACGTACTGGTCTTCCGATCTGGCAATTTCGTTTGGCCCGCCGCGGGTTGAATTCACCGCCCCTTGTAGCCGGAGACGACGTGTATGGCAGTAACGGCGAGGAGAACATCGTCGGGACCAGCATGGGAGCGGTCGTGGCCATCGACTCCACCAAGGCCGGTGCGCCGGGCACGGATCTAACTGAGGCCGGTGAACGGTGGCGCATCGACGAGATGATGAACGGCCGAACTCAGCCGCTCTTGATCAACGAGCACCTCTGGGTATTCGACGACCGCGCCAAGCTGCACATCATGAATGCCGAGACCGGCGAGCCCGTCGGAGGCCGCATTGCCTTGGGCCGCATGATGCGGGCCAGTCCATTGCATGCCGACGGCAAAGTATACGCCTTCTCTGCCAATGGAAGGTGGGCCATCTACGAGCCCGATGCGGAGCAAGGGGCGACCGCGCTTAGCAAAGGCCGTCTGCCAACGGGTGAAGAGTGTCACGGGTCTCCGATCTGCTCCCATGGTCGGATTTATCTGCCCTCGACCGGAGCTCTGTACTGTCTGGTCGATCCCGACAAGACGCCAGGTGTTGCGGACCCTGCGGGGGACGTGGCCCAAGAACCCGACGTCAATGACGATGGTCAGCCAACGCACGTGCAGGTGGTGCCGGCAGAAGTCCTGATGAAACCCGGACAGGATCAATCGTTCACCGTTCGACTGTTCAACTCTCGGGGTCAGTTCCTGGGCACGGCCAGCAATGCCGAGTTCAGTATCGATGGACCTGGGCATATCACTTCGCAAGGCAACTTCACGGCCGCCAAAGACGCAGCCCATCAGGCAACGATTGTCAGTGCGACGGTCGGCTCCTGGAACGGAAGGGCACGCGTCCGAGTGGTTCCCGATCTGCCCTGGCGCTTCGACTTCGCAGATGGACAGGTTCCCATTACTTGGGTCGGTGCTCGCTATCGACACGTCACGCTGGACGACGATTTGTTCCAGCAACTGACGGCCGAGAATGCGATGGCCGGGCAACTGTACATCTATCTTGCCAGTGCGTTCACGAACACAGGTCTGCCCGAACAGGTTTTCGACAACAGCACGCCTCAACAAAAGTGGACCGCGTTTCAGCGTTTCCTACGCATCAATGCCACGGAGTTGGAGCAAGCCAAAGAACTCATTGATCCTGCCCTGACGGTGCTGATCGATCATCAGTTTTTGACCTCGACTCGGTGGGCCGAGCTCCCCGGTGGCGGCGTTCAGCTGACCGTCGAGAAGGGCCCGCGACGGTTCGACGGAAACGGAGTGATGACGAAGATCACAACGATTCCCAAGGGAACGCGCAGTCGTTGCTGGTTCGGTCATTCGGATCTGAGTGACTATACGATCGAGGCCAACGTCCGCGGTGCGATCAAAGATAACAAGATGCCTGATATCGGCCTGATCGCGCAGGGCTACGCGTTGGACCTGCAGGGGGCCAGCCAGAGGCTTCAAATCCGCAGTTGGGTCCCCCAATTGCGGATGGCTCAGACGATTGATTTCCCGTGGGAACCGGATCGCTGGTACACGCTCAAGTTCCGGGCGTCCGTGGTGGACGGCAAGGCCGTGCTGCAGGGCAAGGTCTGGCCTAAAGATGAAGCGGAGCCCGAGGGGTGGACCCTTGAGGCGACCGACGATTCGCCCAATTATGCTGGCAGTCCTGGTTTGTTTGGCAACGCCAAGGATGCCGAAATTTTTCTGGATGATGTCGCTGTCTATGCAAACTAGGTTTTCCTGACGAAAGCGCTAATCGAACATGAGGTCACAAAATATGAATTCGCACCGACTACCATCGCAAGGCAAACGCAGTCTATGTGCGGTGGTCATCGCGTACCTGCTTGGATTGCTCGCCGTCAGTCTACTCTCCAGTGGTCAGGGATCATGGCATGCCCATGCAGACGACTCGCGCCGAGCGACAGAGACGCTCTTGGTCGCGGAGACGGCCAAAGCGGCAGCGGCCGATGGAGATTGGAAGCAATGGGGTGGCGATTCCTATCGCAACAACACTCCCTTCGGCGACGGGATTTGCACTGATTGGGACATCGGAAAATTCGATCGTCGCACGGGCCAGTGGATCAGCGACGGCGCAAAGAACATCAAGTGGGTTGCCCGGGTGGGCAGTCAGACCTACGGCAATCCCGTTGTCGCCGATGGCAGAATCTATGTCGGCACCAACAACGGAGCTGGCTATCTGGAGCGATACCCCGCGCGCGTCGACCTCGGCTGCTTGATTTGCTTCAGCGAAGCCGACGGCAAATTCCTCTGGCAACACTCCAGCGAAAAGCTTCCCACCGGTCGCGTCCACGATTGGCCGCTGCAGGGGATCTGTTGTGCTCCCCTGGTTGAAGGAAAGCGTCTGTGGTTTGTCACAAGTCGTGGTGAAGTTGCCTGCGTGGATACCGAGGGCTTCTATGACGACGAGAATGACGGCCCCTTCAAGAACGAAGCCGTTGTCGCTAAAGAAGAAGCCGACGTCATTTGGACGTTCGACATGATGAAGGAGCTTGGCGTATCGCAGCACAATATGTGCAGTTGCTCGGTGACCGCCTGGGGCGATTTCCTGTTGGTCAATACCTCCAACGGCCTCGATGAGTCTCATATCAATCTGCCGGCACCCGACGCGCCAAGCTTCATCTGCATGGACAAGAATACCGGTGAGGTCTACTGGACCGACGCCTCGCCTGGCACCAACATCTTGCATGGCCAATGGTCTTCTCCCGCGGTTGGCGAATTGGGAGGAGTCGCCCAGGCCATTTTTGGTGGAGGTGATGGTTGGGTCTACAGCTTCCGAGTTGATAAAGGAAAAGACGGGAAGCCAGAGTTGTTGTGGAAGTTCGATGCGAATCCCAAAGAAGCGAAGTGGATTCTGGGTGGTCGTGGTACCCGCAACAACATCATCGCGACCCCCGTCATCTACGATGGTCGAGTCTACGTCGCCGTCGGTCAGGATCCCGAGCATGGCGAAGGCGTCGGCCATCTCTGGTGCATTGATCCCACCAAGCGAGGTGACACCAGTCCGCAGCGTGCCGTGCGAGTGGATGATCGTTCCAAGTCGATCCCTCCGCGACGGATTCAAGCCGTGATCGAAGAGGACGGAGAGGTGGCGATCGACAACCCCAACTCCGCAGTCGTCTGGCACTACGACCGAGTCGATCAGAATGGCGATGGAACACTGGATTTCGAAGAGACGATGCATCGCAGCTGTGGCACGGTTGCCATCAAGGACGATCTGCTCTACATCTCCGACTTCAGTGGTCTATTCCATTGCCTGGACGCCAAAACCGGCAAGGTTCACTGGACGTACGATATGCTGGCGGCCGCCTGGGGTTCGCCGCTGATCGTCGAAGACAAGGTGTTCATCGGTGATGAGGATGGCGATATCTCCATCTTTGACCTCACGTTTGAGCCGCATGAACCGATTGAGATCAACATGGGCAATTCGGTCTACAGCACGCCAATCGTCGCCAATAACGTGCTGTATATTGCCAACAAGACGCATCTATTTGCAATTACTTCCGACGACTCGGAAGGCAAAGGGCAGGCCGGTCAGTAGGTGGGATGATGGCGAAACGCGTGCTTGATGTGGGAAACTGTGGCCCGGATCACTGGGCGATCCGGGACCTGATCCAACGGCAGTTCGACGCCGAAGTGATTCAGGCGCACGGCACGGACGACACGCTTGATGAGCTGCGATCGCGTCACTTCGACCTGGTCCTGGTCAATCGTCTACTCGATCGCGACCAAACCGAAGGACTGGATGTGATTCGCAAAATCAAGGCGGACGCCACGCTTGCTCCTGTGCCCGTCATGATGGTCACCAACTTCCCCGAGCACCAGGCAGAGGCAGTCCGAGCTGGTGCCGTCGAGGGCTTTGGCAAGCTGCAGTTGCAAGACGGGCGGACGGTCGAAGCCTTAGCGCGCTTATTAAGCGGCGCAACAAATTGCGAGCTGTGAGCGAGGGGCGGGAGACAGCGTTGATCCCTCGGTTTGCCTGGGGGCAAAGCTGTGCGGCCAGAAAGCTACTCTTCGATTACTTCTTTGACCTTTTGGACAAAGTGCGGTGATTTGCCGGACTTGGAGAGCTCAGCCGCCTTTTTCTCAGCCTGCTTCTTCTGAGTGAAGTCGTAGAGCGCGACGCGTTTGAGCGATTGGTTGAAGACGCCCCAGAACAACTTCATGCGAACATCGGCGATCGCTTTGGACCGCGAGGCTCGTTTGGCCGCCTTCTTCTTGGTCGCCTTTTTTTTCTTTGTCTTTTCCGCGGCTTCTGCAGCCTCGGCTTCAGCTCGCAACTCTTTTCTGTTTACGACTTTGCGCGCCATCGTCCGTCCATTCTGAGGCTGACAAAACCAAGACACTCACCCGAAAAAACGCTTGAGGCGCATCATCATAACGCAATAGGTGTCCCGTCGCTACAGGGCACACCGCTAGGCACTCGAATCGTCGTGGCTTGAATTGTCGTGGCTTGAATCGTCGATCGGCGTCGCGCCAGGCGGAGGAGTACCACCACCGGAACGAACGTATTTCGAACGTTCGCGTGCGTAGTCGTCGGCGGTCGGCAGCGATTCACCCGTCGATTGGCCGGCGTCGATCGATTCGAAAAGACTCGTCAGGTAGGGTCGGCACCAACCGCAACCCGTTCCGGCTCCGAAGCATTCGCTGAGTTGGGCCGCTCTTCGCGGGCGTTCAAGGCGGATGTAGTTGATCACCTTGCGTTTGGTGACGTGAAAGCACAAACAGAGTTCGTCATCCAGTTCCATTGTGATTCCCTGCCGCCAGAGCCATCGCGATGCGACATGCATCTTGAAATTGGCGGATATCCAGAGCCTCTTTCACGGTGTGTTGGTGAAGTTGTCCGCACCCGAGGCTGACGGTCGGAATCCCGTGAGCGGTCAGCCAGTTGGCGTCGAGTCCGCCATTGGCAATGGCCAGCTCCGGCGCTCGGCCGATCTGTTCCACGGCCGACTGAGCCGCTCGCACGCAAGCGTGATTGGACGGCAGACAGAAGGCTTCATAGTCCAGTCGTCCCTGAAACTTTATCTTGCCGGACTTGCCGTCGTCATTCTTGACTTGCTTCGCTGCGCGTCGAAAGGCCTGCTCGATACGTTTCACGATCTTCTTTCGGAATCCAGCGTGGTGGCTGCGGGCTTCGGCCTTGAGCGTCACTCGGTCGGCAACCACGTTGGTCGCAGCACCTCCCTTGATAACTCCGATATTGCTCGTCCCCGTATAACCGGCGTCGTGAATCAGTCCGTGAAATCCCTGCTGCTGCAGGTCGGTGATCGCCAATGATGCGATCGTGATCGCGCTGATCCCCTTCTCGGGCGCACCGCCAGCGTGGCTGGCTAAACCCGTGATCTCGATCTCTAACCGGTAACCGCCAGTGGCGCCGATGGTCAGCTTGCTCGCATTGCCGCCGTCCCAGTTGAACGCGTGCTGAGGGCGTCCCAGTTTTGAGAGATTCAAGTTTCGCGCGCCCTGCAGTCCGATCTCCTCCTGAATCGTCCAGAGGAAGGTCAGCGGCGGGTGGGATACCTGGTTTCGGAGCAAGTGCATCGCAGTGCGCAACAGCACGGCGCAACCACCGCGATTGTCGGCTCCGAGTCCGGTGTCAATGGCGGAGCGGATTAGGTTGCCGCGTCGCACCGGTTTGCAGCCGACACATATGGGTACGGTGTCCAGATGGGCGACAAGCATTCGTCGCGGTCCGCGCACCGTCCCGGGTAACTTCAGCGTCAGGTTGCCAATTTGCCCGGCGATCGGCGTCTTTCGATGTGCGGCATCACGAGATATCCAGCCGGGTTTCGCCCCAGCCCGGAGGACTTCGTTGGTAATATAATCGGCGACCTGAGCTTCCTGACCGCTGGCGCCTGGAATGGCGAGCAGTTTCAACAGGAGGTTCACGTCCCTCGATTGCCGTGTATTTCGCTTCGTAGATCTGCTTGCCGGCATCGTGTTGTTCGCAACGATTATCAACAATGGAACCCGAGGGCTCGCGCCGGTTGCGAATATAGCAGATCCTCCCGCAGACGACGGGAGCTGGGGCCGTAACTTAGAGATTCGAACTCGCGTTACAATGTCTTAAGTCGAATCGAGCGCCCACCATTGAATTGCCGAGATCTCATGTCTTCCATTATCGCCGCACTTCCGGACACGCTGAAGTTGTGGCTCCAGCAACAAGGTCAGCCAGCCTTTCGCTACGGCCAGATAGTGAACTGGCTGTTTTCGCGTCGTGCAGCTGACTTCACCGACATGACAGATCTGCCGCAGTCGCTGCGTGCAGCGTTGCAGCAGCATTTTCAGTTTTGGACGACGGAGATCTCAAGACACAAGACAGCGGCCGACGGAACGGAGAAGCTATTGATTCGTTTGGCGGACAACCATCAGGTTGAATGTGTCCTGTTGCGTGATGGTCCGCGGCGTACCATCTGCATCAGCACACAGGTTGGCTGTGCCATGGGGTGTGTGTTTTGTGCGAGCGGTTTAGAGGGCGTGAAGCGGAATCTGACGTTTGACGAAATCGTCGAGCAAATGTTGAGGCTGCAGCGACTGATGCCACCCGATGAACGTCTCAGTCACATCGTCGTGATGGGCATGGGTGAGCCGCTGGCCAATCTCGACCAATTGCTGCCGGCACTTGACTGGGCTCACCGCAAAGAAGGCCTGGGGATTGGCGCCAGAAGAATCACGATCTCGACGGTAGGTCTTCCCAAGTCGATTGATCGACTTGCTCGACTGGCCGTACCGTATGAACTGGCGATCTCCCTGCACGCGCCCACCGACCACCTGCGAAATCAGCTGGTGCCGATCAACAAGAATGTGGGTCTTGCTTCAATTCTGGATGCCGCTGATCGGTACTTCGAAGTCTCGGGCCGGCGACTCACGTTCGAGTATGTGTTACTGGCGGGTATCAATGATCGGCCCCAAGATGCCGCCGGATTGGCGAAGTTGCTCGCCGGTCGTAACGCGCTGCTGAATGTGATCCCCTACAATTCGGTTGATGGGCTGCCCTACGCAACGCCGTCAGCGGTCACGGTTGACCGATTTTGCGGGACGCTATCATCACGCGGAATCCAGGTTCAGGTTCGTCAACGCAAGGGAGACGAAATCGACGCGGCATGCGGTCAGTTGAGGCGATCGCTCGACACCGACCAGATCTGCGGGACTTCATCAGCATAGGAAAACTTTCACGGCTCTTTGGTGTTAGAATCTTGGAACGAGTCCTGAGTCCGAAGGCCTGAGGCTCGAGAATTCAAGCTCAAGGCCTCGAGCCGTGAACTTCGAAACCCTCAGGACTCAGCCTCAAGACGCAGCCTCGAGCCTCCCACGTGTCACTAACCCAGTCCTACGAAACGATCGATCCTGACGCTCGCTTGATGCTGCGCGTACGGGACGGCGAGGCCGGTGCCTTCGAGGAGATTGTCCGTCGGTATCAAGGGCGGCTGCTGACCGTCTTAGAGAACCTGGTGGGGTCACGCGAACTTGCCGAGGACCTTGCGCAGGATGTCTTCTTGCGAGTCTTCCGCGCTCGGCTGCGGTATGTTCCGGAGGCGAAATTCTCGACCTGGTTGTTCACGATTGCGAACAACGTGGCCAAAAACGCCCATCGCAGTCGTTCGCGTCGCAAGGAAGTTAATGTAGCGCCCAACGGCACCGGAGCTTTTGCGGCCAACCCACTGGAGCAAATGGCTCAGGAGGCCAGCGGCATGATGCCCACTCGGCAGCTGGACAAGGTCGAGCGGGCTCAGATGGTTCGACTCGCGATGGAGACCCTTAACGAACGTCAGCGCATGGCGCTTCTGCTCAGCAAATTCGAGGGCATGAGTTACGCCGATATTGCTCAAACAATGAACCTCTCGACGTCCGCGATTAAGTCATTGCTCACGCGGGCTCGCAACAACCTGAAATCCGTGCTGCAACCCTACATCGATCAAGGAGCGCTGGTTGACCACGACGTCGATGACTCGTCCAGCGAAGCCGATTAATCGCCGAGGGAAAGATGACGGTGAAAAACGAGAACCACGTGCCCGACGACGATCAACAGCAATTGGTCGCCTACCTTGATGGTGAAATCGACGCAGAGCAAGCGCTGTTGATCGAGGAACGTCTGGCTCAAGACCCGGATTTCCGCAAGTCGCTCAACGACTTGCAGAGATCGTGGGAAATGCTCGACAACCTCCCGCAGTCGGTGCCCAGTGAGCAGTTCACCAAGACCACGGTTGAGATGGTGGCGGTGCAGATTGACAACGACGTCGGACATCAACAGCGCACTTGGGGTCGCGCTCGGACGCTGCAAACCACGGCGACCGCCGCATCGATTGTGCTGATGTCGGTGGCGGGTTTTGCGATTGCCAAGTTTGTGCTCGAGTCGCCGGATCGTGCCTTCCTGCAAGACCTGCCGATCATCGAACGGGTTGAGGTCTACGAGCACGTCGATGACCTGGAATTCCTTCAGAAGTTGGCCGATGAAGGGCTGTTCAATGAGGACCTCCCCGATGAACTCGCACAGTAGATCCGCGATTGCGATCGCCCCGCTGCTGATAATCGTCGCCCTCTGCTGGGGTGCGACCGATTCGGTCCGCGGTGAAGACACCTTGCAGCAGCGTGAGCAACGCGTTGCTGACATGTCGGCCAGCGAGAAGGAAGAGTTACAGCGTCGACGCGACCGTTTCGATAAATTGCCGTCGGCAGAGAAGGAACGCATGCGAACGCTGCATCAGCAGATTCAGCAGCACGAAGACTCCGAACGTCTGACGACGGTCCTGGACCGCTACTCGGAATGGCTACGCACCATCTCGACGAGTCAGCGGGCCGACTTGCGCAAACTGCCGGTCGAGGAGCGGATCAAACGGATTCGCGAGACCAAACGTCGACGCGAAGAGGAACGATTCGGTCGATTCATGTCCGAACGACTCAATCCCGAAGATGCTCGGCGTGTTTTCGACTGGCTGGACGACGAGTTGGTCACGAGCGAGCTAGAGCAACGGCTAGAAAGCATGGTCGACGGCCGCGAGCGACGTTGGCTGCAGATGATCGATGACGATTCTCGACGACGTGCCCTGATGCTGAAGATGCTCTTTCGGCGAAACCCGCAGATTCTGGGAGATCCAACGCCCGAGCAGATCGACAAATTGGTCAAGCAACTCTCGCCCGAGGCCAAGGAGCAATTCGAAGCTCAACCGGATCCGAGCCAGCAGAGTGTACTCGTCCAGCAGTGGGTTCAGGCGGCGATCATGAGTCGACTAGCGCCGCCGCCGGTCAGTGACAAGGATCTCGAGGAGGTGTTTGCGGGCTTGAGTCCTGAGCAACGCGAAGAACTGGAACGACTGCCGCGGGACCGGATGCAACGTGAGCTCTCACGGATCTACTATATGCGCCATATGCTGCGACGGGGTGGTCCGGGGCAAGGTCCGCCACCGCGACGCTTCCGAGGTCGGGGCCGCGGCGATCATGACCGCGGTAGGGGGCGGGATCGTCGACCGCCGCCTCAGGAGTTGGAAGGGAGACCGGAACGGCCCGAATAGCAAGGAACTAATTCCCGAAGGTCGAGACCAACGGTGGGACCGAAGTCACCAGATAGTAGGCTTTGGGCACGCTGAGTTCGAGCAGGGAATTGACGTCGAACTGAGCGTCCGCAGCACGTGTTGCCGTGAGGGCATCCATTAACGTGAGTGGTGCACGGTAGGTCACCACACGGACGTTGTCTTTGTCCAGTTTGGCCATGGCGATCGCTCGGTCGATCGCATCTTCGATGAATCCCACTTCGTCGACCAGCCCATGCTCCTTGGCCTGGTTCGCTGTGAAGATCTCGCCCGTTGCCAATTCGTTGAGTTTTTCCGGTGCCTCGCGCAAAGCAGGTCTTCCCGATTTGACGACGTCTTTGAAACGAGTGAATGCTTCCTGCAGGTATTCCTCGAGCACCAGCCGGTCGGCGTCGGAGATGGGACGCGTCATACTCAGCATCTGCTTGCGAGGGTGACTGACGATCGAATCATCCTTCACGTCAAACCGCTCCAGCAAGCCGCTCACGTCATAGTGTGGAATGATGACGCCAATCGAGCCAGTCGTTGTCGTGGGTTCGGCGTAGATGGTCTGCGGATCGTCTCCCACCGCCATCGCGACGTAATAGCCACCGCTGGCCGCCATGCTGCCCATACTGACGACGATCGGAAACTCGCGGTCCTCTTTGAGTTTCTTCAAGTGATGGTAAATGTAATCGGATCCCGTGATCGTGCCGCCGGGCGAATCGACGCGTAGCACAACGGCCTTCACGCCCTCGTCCTTGCGTACGCGATCGATCTGCTTCTTCACGTACCCTTCGCCCGAGCTAATCAGGCCACGCACATTGATCACGGCGATCTTGTCGGTTGCCGTCTTCGATCGGGAATGAAATCGCTCCTGGATGCCGCCCGTTGAGTCGAAGTAGTCCTGAAAGCGCGCGAACATACCGAACAGCACAGCCAGGCAAATGAAAAAGCCGACCCACCCAAGCCAAGCGGTCCAGCGGCGGATCGGGCCCATGGGATGGGTGAGATAGACGATCTGGGACGCTGGGGGTTGGCCGCCTTGGTTGGAAGCGGACGCAGGATTGGCCGGCCGGCTGGCCGCACCTGTTGGATCGGGCTGAGGGGTGGGTTGTTGTGGGGTGTCCATCGTGCACTAGACCTCTTAGCGAACTGGATTCGGGTCGACGATCGCTCCGAATGGAACGAAACTACCGCAAAGTCAGACTCGTCTGTATTCTAGGATACGACTTGCCGCACAAAAGTGTCCGAGTCGGCTTTGACGCCATTGCGGCCAGACTGCGGCAATTCGGGGCCAATTGAGGCATCCTAGGTTGCCACGAAATGGGCTCTCTCGCTAAGCTATCCCGGTCAGTGAGTCCCCGTCAGTCTCTCCGAGCCTGACGCGAGTTTCTCGAAGGGACTCGGCTACCAATGAGACACCACAAGGAATGGGAACCGGGGGACTGCAGATCCCCCAACTTGCCAAACTTGGAGAACGTATTTCGACTGCTTCACCAAGTGCGGCTTCGCCCGATGCCTGCCGTCTGACGGGGTGGGCGAAACCATAATAGGGAGATTCGCAGTGATCGTTTCGGCATCCACCGATTGTTTTCCTGATTTGACCTTAGCGCAAGTCTTCGAGAAGCTGACCGATCTCGAGTACTCGAGCATTGAGGTTGCCATTCGTGATCACTCGATTCACATGACGCCGCAAGCCGTTCTTGCGGATGAGGAAAAGGCGGCTCACATCTGCCGCGATACGCATCGACTCGGAGTCTCGGGCTATACGGTGGAAATCGAGGCGACGGGCGACGAGCACTATGAGATGTTCGCCGCCTGTTGTCGCTTGGCTCGAGCCACGAAAGTCGCCTCGATTACTGTCCCGTCGGCCGAGATTGGCACGCCGTTCAATGAGGAAGTGGAACATCTCCGCAAACTGGTTGGCATTGCCACGATGGAAAGTGCGGTCGTCAGCATCCGAAGTCAGATCGGTCGTCTTTCGGAGGATCCCGACACGGTGGTCGTGCTATGCGACAACGTGAAAGGGCTGGGTGTGACATTGGACCCCAGCCACTACATCTGCGAACCCAATAGTGGTCGCTCTTACGATAAATTGCTCAAATACACATACAACGTCCATTTGCGTGACACCAGCAAAGACCGGTTACAGGTTCGAGTCGGGCAGGGCGAGGTCGACTATGGCAAGCTGCTGAATCTGCTTCGCCGCGTAAAGTACGATCGCGGACTCTGCGTGGATATTCGACCGCAATCCGATATCGATCATTCTGCAGAGCTTCGCAAACTACGTCTGCTGCTTGAGAGTTTGCTGTGATCTTGGAACACCCGGGCCGATGCGTCTGTGAGCCCAGGTACGATGGTACGCAATCATGAAGCTCACGACAGAACCACTCGGAAACACGCCTGACGGTCAGTCCGCAAAACTGTTCACTTGCACCAACGACAGTGGCCACGTCCTGAAGCTGAGTGACTACGGAGCTCACATCATCGCCGTCGAGGTGCCCGACCGTGATGGCGTGCTGGCCAACGTGACGCTCGGCTTCGATTCGTTCGACGGGTATCTACTGCGTCATCCGTATTTCGGTTCGACGGTGGGACGTTTTTGCAATCGCATTGCTGGCGGCAAGTTCACTCTCGATGGAACTGAGTACACGTTAGCCATCAACAACGGCCCCAATCATCTGCACGGCGGTCTGCGTGGATTCGATCAGTATGTTTGGAATGTCGAAGAGATCACAACGAATGATGAAGTCGGCATTCGTTTTAGCCGCGTGAGCGTCGATGGCGAGGAAGGCTATCCGGGCAACCTCTCGGTCTCGGCCAGTTACACTCTGAACCAGGCCAACGAAGTCAGCATCGAATTTACGGCGTCCACGGATGCGACGACACCTGTCAATTTGACCAACCATGCTTACTGGAACCTTGCCGGAGCGGGATCCGGCGACGTTCTGAGTCACGTGGTGCAGTTCAATGCCGATCAATATCTGGCGGTGGATGATTCATTGATTCCCACCGATCAAGCTTCTGTGCAGGGAACCCCCCTTGATTTCGTCGAGGCCGGGCAAGTTGGTTCGCGCATCGATCAGCTGGGTGATGATCCCGGTGGCTACGATCATTGCTATGTGCTGCGTTCGCAAAACGGGGCCTTATCCGAAGCGGCACACGTCAGCGAACCGACTTCGGGACGCGTGATGCAGGTTCTCACCACGCAACCTGGGATGCAGTTCTATACCGGGAATTTCCTGGACGGGTCGGACGCTTGCGGAGGCTTCGGAAAACACGCCGGCCTCTGTCTCGAAACTCAGCACTATCCCGATTCCCCAAATCGATCGGATTTCCCATCCGCGATATTGCGACCTGGCGAAACTTTTCGCCAATTGACCGTGCATCGATTCAGCACGGAGTAGGGAATCGGATGTCAAGGCCGCGGCGAGCCTGGTTCCGTCACCGCGCGAGATCGACTGGCCGAGTCTTTGACAAGTGTTTGAAGAAGCGCGGGTAAGACCACCAGGTTGCCGGCCAGGCCGCCAAGCATCGAAAGACTGACGAGCGTTCCGAAATAGACCGTCGGCACGAACTCGCTCGTGGCCAGAACCGAAAACCCGACTGTCAGAGCGAGTGTTGACAATACCATTGCCTTGCCAACGCTTTCCTGCACGCGCCGCAGCGACGCAGCCACCGTTAAACCCTCGCGTCTGGCACGTTGAAACCCAATCATGTAATGAATCGAGCTATCGATGGATAGGCCCATCGAGACAGCTGCGATCATGGCCGTTCCCATGTTGATGCGCAAGTCGTCCCAGACCCACGCGCTAATCCAACCCATCCCGCCCAGTACGATCAAAATCGGAAACGCATTCGGAACCAGCGCGATCAGGGCCAGACGCAGGTCCTTTAGCGACACCCACATAATCAGCCCGATGCTCAACACGGCGACCAAGAACGTGCGCCATTGATCGCGAATCACACTATCGATCAAGTGGGTCAACAAGACAAAGTAACCCGTCACCTCGGTGTCGGGAAAACTGGACTGACTGACGGCGTTCAGGTGCTCAATCAACTCCTTTTTGTCGGCGGCACTTTGACGTTCGTGAACCCGGAGCATCACGCGGAGATAGTGTTGGTCGGTTTCGGCATCTTTACCGTGCAATGCCTGAAAGAACTCGGGCATCCACCCTTTCATCGCAGCGAGTCCGGTTTTCACCAGGCCGTCGCGGAGAAAACGCGGCTGAGATTCCAATGGAACAGGCGACAATTCGATGAGAGCATCGGCCAAACTGAACGAGTTTGTGATGGCTGCAGCCGAAGGGGGCGCGTCGTCTGCCTGGATCCGCTCTTCTAATTCATGCACTTGGTGTAGGAATTCCCAATCGAGTTCTCCCAGTTCGGGCGCGGGAATCACGATGTCGCAGACCCCGGCACCACCCAAGTGCTCTTCCACGAAGTTGTACGCGCGGACGATCTCACTTCCTGAGCGGAAGTTGCGTGTGAAATCCGTCTCGACCTCGAGGTAGGTCAGACCACAGATGGCAACTGCCGTCACCGTGACAATGCCGATGAGGAATCGTCGTGGATAACGGCCAACAGCGCCCAACAGCGTTTGAAGTCGAGCGACCAATCCGTTCTCTCCCCAGGGCGCGTGCGGGTCAGCGTCGTAGCGACCCAATAGAACGCTGCCCGGCAGAATGAGCATCACGCTGGCGAGCACCATTAACGATCCGATGGCCATCATGATGCCAAAGTCCTGCACGGGGCCCACACTCGAGACCGTTAGTGCCAGGAAGCCGACCGCGTCTGTGATGCATGCCCAAAAGATGGGCACAGCGAGGATTTGACAGGTTCGCTGCAGGCTTTGCATGGTCGACAAGCCCATCGATCGCGATTCTCGGAACCGCACAATGACGTGTACCATCGTTGCGACGCCGATGACCATGACCACGGCGGTCAACATCGAGCTGACCATGCTCAACTCAAGTTGCACCATTGCCAGCAAGCCACGCGTCAGCATGAGTGCTAATTGAACGACCGCGATCGGGATGATCACCCACCGCAAGCTACGAAAGCAGATGATGATGGTCAGTCCCAGTAAAATGGCAGACCACCGACCTAGCCTTTTTCCATCGAGCTCGACATATCGAAAGCCATCAGCGACCAATACGGGTTCGCCGGCCAATTGACCATCTGCAAGCGGTTCCGGCAGCGACTGCATGACTTGTCGTAACTGGTCAATCGTTTCGCGGCGTGAGGTCTCCTGAGCCTTGGTGGGATCAAGCATGCACACCAATGAAACGGTGCGCTCGTCAGCACCGTGTGTGTATCCACGCAATAACTCGCGGGTTCGCCGTGAAAGTGGGTTCTCGCGGACGATCAACTCGCCGGCTAACGGTTGATCAATGCTCAGCACGGCGAGGACGCCCGGGACTTGTTCCAAACGCTCGCGTATGCCTGTCAATCGCCGAATGCCCGAACCATCCGTGGCAAACAGCTGTTCGTCCTGATAGACGGCCAGTACGATTTCGTTGCCAGCGAATGTGCGCTTCATCTTCTCGTAAGAAGACAGCAAGGGACTGCTGGCGGGAAACATGTTTTCGATCGAGCGATCGAATTGCAGATTGCGTTGAGCAAAAAAGGAAGCAGCGGCCAGTAGCACTCCTACTGCCAGCAGTGGGTAGCGCCAGGCGATCCATCGTGTGACCATCCGACCGTCTTCCACGAGCTTGCTGTCCCTTCAGAGTGAGATGCTGGCGACTGCCCGGCGGCGAGGCTACCTAGCAGAAACCCTTTGAGGGCAAAGGAATTGCTTCGACTGATGTCATCGCAACCCGCCTTGCTCCATAGTACGCCCATTCCTATAATCCCGCCACTCCCGACCGACCACTCGGACGACGGTCGGTCCGTGCCGTTCATTCCTTCTTGTCTTTTTGTTCTCGTTCGAGGACTGCGGGCGTAGTTGAATAAATCTGTGAATCGTTTTGCCGCGTCTGATAACGCGAAGCGTTCAGGCACTGCGCGTCGACAATCGATTGGCGTAGCGCTGCAAATACGCGCGTTTCGACTGGCGTTGATTCTGTGTTTGCTGTGGGTTTCAGATGCTCACGCACAATTGCCAGTTCAAGTCCCCGGTGCGGTAGGCGCTCAACCGCTGACGGGCGAACCCGTACCGCTGGGCACGGCCACACCTGCGCCACCTCAGCAGCGACGCATTCGCGTTTTCCCACGCAGTAGTGTGCGATGGCAGGCGCGTTGGTTCCCCAGCGACGATGGAACGGAACGGATCGGAGTCATCGATTCCGGAGTCAACATTGTCATCGACAACTTTCAGGACTTCGACACGATCGACATATCAACCGATCGTCTGGTGATTTGGACGCCGTCGACCAGCTTGCCCAATCTTCAGGGCGACCAGGCGCAGACGGAAGACACACCTCTGGAGTTCTACTTAGAAGGCAACATCGTCTTCCGGCAGGGCGACCGCATCATCTACGCCGATCGCATGTACTACAACGTTCAAGAAGAACGTGGGATCGTACTCAATAGCGAACTGCTGACGCCTGTGCCGGGCTACGAAGGTTTGATTCGGCTCAAGGCCGAGGTGCTCGAGCAAGTCGACAAGTATCGCTTCAATGGCTTCAATGCCGCCGTGACCAGTAGTCGTCTTGGCATTCCGGGTTACTGGCTCCAGTCCGGTTCGTTCGCGTTTCAGGACGTACCCGATGCGGTGGTCGGTCCGACAGTGACCGATTCGGCACTCTTTGGCGGAGGTGGAAACGGAGGGACCAAACGCGTCGTCTCGAGAAACAACCTGGTCTACTTGGGCGGCAGACCGATCTTTTTCTGGCCGTTTCTTGCCGCCAACCTGGATCGGCCCGCCTTCTATCTGGAGTCGTTGCAGGTAAATTCCGATCGCGTCTTCGGCACGCAGATTCTATCGGATTGGAACTTGTACCAGCTGTTCGGGATTCAACGTGCACCAGCCGGCACCACGTGGACGGCCTCGTTTGACTACCTCAGCAAACGGGGCTTCGGAGTTGGCACGAACTTCACATACGACCGGATCGGGTGCTTCGGTCACGGAGGACGCACACACGGCTTTCTCGACGCCTGGGGAATTCGTGATTCTGGCCTGGATAATCTCGGCCGGGATCGTCGCGCTCTGTTTCCAGAGCAAAACAATCGAGGTCGCGTGCTGGGGCGACATCGGCACTACCTGCATCACAACTTCGAGTTCACCGCCGAGGTGGGCTACATCAGCGATCGTAACTTCCTCGAACAGTACTACGAAAACGAATGGGACGAGGAAAAGGACCAGACGACGGGCATCATGCTCAAGAAACGCGTCAACAATCACTCCTGGTCGCTCGCGTCCGACGCCCGTGTGAACGACTTCTTGACTCAAACCGAGTGGTTGCCCCGATTCGATCATTTTTGGCTGGGGCAACCTGTGCTCGGCAGTCGCCTGATCTGGCATTCGCACACGAATGTTGGCTATCCCAAGTTGAGGACGGCCTCCGACCCGCTGAATCCGGAGGACCTCGCCAAGTTTGATTTGTTGGCTTGGGAAGCCGATCGAGAAGGCCTTCGCGCCTCGAGCCGAAATGAAATATCGCTGCCGCTGAACCTCGGACCGTCTCGCATCGTACCGTACGCGTTGGGCGAAGCGACCTATTGGAAAGAGGACCTGGCCGGCAACGAGGCTGACCGACTGTTTGGACAACTCGGCATTCGATCGAGTGTCCCGTTCTGGACGGTCAACCCGAATATTCGAAGTCCTCTCTGGAATGTCAACGGGATTGCTCACAAGGTGGTTCTGCAGAGCGAATTGCTGTGGGCCGAGTCGAACTACGGTTTGGAGAATCTTCCGTTGTACGATCCATTGGACGACGACTCGATCGAATTCTTCCGACGACGTTTCTTCTTCGATACCTTCGGTGGTGTTCCCGGCGGAAATGCTCCCTTGCGATTTGATGAACGGACCTACGCACTTCGGTCGGCGTTACAGTCCAACGTCACGTCACCCAGTACTGAGGTGGCTGATGATCTGCTCGCGCTGCGTTTGGGTGCGTTCCAACGTTGGCAGACCAAACGTGGTTTGCCAGGCCGCCAACGAGTTGTTGACTTGTTAACACTCGATTTGCAGAGCTACCTTTACCCGAAGGACGATCGAGACAATTTCGGTGTGAACGTCGGCTTGGTCAGTTACGACTTACGCTGGCACATTGGCGATCGCGTGACCTTGGTTTCGGATGGCCAATTCGATTTCTTTGGCCAAGGATTACGTACAGCGTCGATATCGGGTATCGTCAGTCGTCCTGGTCGTTCGAAATATGTGGCTGGCCTGCGATCGATCGAGGGGCCAATCAGCAGCAACGTGTTGTTTAGCTCGGCGAGCTATCGCCTCAGTCAGAAGTGGATTGCGAACTACGGAAGTACGATCGACCTCAAACGCAGCACCGGTAGCATTGGACAGCGTGCACAGATTGTGCGAATCGGTGAGTCCTTCTTGGTCGGTTTGGGCTTTTACTACGATCGAAGTCGAGACAATTTGGGTCTCAGCTTCTCGGTCGAGCCCCGTATCCTAGCTGGTCGCTTAGGCCGAGTCGGCGGTGTCCCCATTCCGCCGGTTGGTGTCGCCGGACTTGAATAAGCGTTCCGAAAGCGGGAGTCGCAGCATGAATCAGATAGACAAGAGCGACAGTTGGTCGCAGAAATTTCTCTGTGCGTTTCGTGGGCTACGAGTCGGAAGTCGCGGGCAAAATAGTTTCTTTGTTCATTTGCCGGTGGCGTGCTTTGTGCTCGCGGCGGCAGCCCAGTTCAAGGTCACGACGGTTGAATGGTGCCTGCTGGTCATCTGCATCACTCTCGTGTTGGCCGCCGAGTTGTTCAATTGCGCGCTGGAGACGCTTGCGCGTGCCGTGACCGATCAGTTCAACGAGCAAGTGCGCGACGCTCTCGACATTTCGGCGGCGGCGGTGCTCGTGACGGCACTGGGCTCAGTCGTTGTCGGCGGGCTCATCCTGGGCTTTCGACTCGGCCAGTATATTGGTTGGTGGTCGCTGCCGTACATCGAGATCCCCGTTTGACGTGGCAGTTGGACTAGTTCTGTCCGGGTTCGCCCGCTGTTGCTTCGACCTGAGGCAAGAGTTGGAAAGTCATATCGTAGTTGGTCGTCATCTGGGTCTCGATGGCGTGAGCGTCTTTCTCCAGCCGCAGCGTAACGCTCTGATCATATTTTGACCGGACCGGTCGACCCGAATTCGCGTCGAATAGGATCTCGCCGGAACCATTTTGCTGCGCGATTTTGAGATTGGCGACTTCTTGGTCCTTCTCCTCAGACTTTTCAATTTGGAATTGTGTAGCCAACTCAATCACGTCCAACGTTACCTCTTGATCGTCTTCCTGAGATTGTTCTCCCAGGTAGGTATACGTTTGCAGCAACTTCAGCTTATTGCCGGAGAAGGGCAGGGCGATGGTCTGCGACTCGACCCACTTCAGCCCGGGCTCCACCTCGTCGGGTGGAAGGATGATGTTGCTGCGACGTAGGGCTTCACGCCATCCGTCTTGCGTAAAGGACCGACCTAGTAGTTCGTTTTCGACCACACCGGTTTTCGGGGCGTCGGGACTTGGCAGTAGCTTGCCCAGTGGAGTCAACTTGAAGACCCGCTCGCTGCCTAGCAACGGTTTCCAATAGGCGGCCATCTTCGCCGCTGTCCCTTTAGCTTCGCCCGCGTCCTGTGAGTCGTATTGGAACGTTGTGCCGCTAGGTGACTGCAGACTTTGCTTGACGTGCGACAACGTTTGTACGACTTCCAGATTTCCATCTGCATCGATCGATTTGATCGCCCAGACCATATCGCAGGTCGTGGTGTTGATGACTTCCGAGGCGCCCGAGAGGTGTCGCGTCGACCAATTCGAAACAACACGATACTTCTGCTGCGGATCGAGTTTCCAACGCAGCGTTTTTGCAGCCGCATTGGGAACGACGCTGAGTGACACCAAGGCCATCAGTAAGGCTGCTCCGCCAGACGTCAACATGCCGGATTTAAACATGATTGTTACCTGCTAATGAGTGCTACTCGTTTTTGTGTAAGCGAGCATGTTCTTCGTCATCTTGGGGGCGATTGTCGAATCCTTTGCCGACCGTCAATTCGATATGGTCGAGGAACTTGACGTTAGCACATTCATCAATTTCGTCGGTGTGACATGCGGCGTGGTCAGGCACGAAGAAACGGAACGGTCCGCCAGCCGAATCGTCGAGTGGTTTGCCGTCCAGCTTGTAGATCACCAATGCCTTGTTGCGTACCGGCTCCAGTGGAATGCTTGCGTGGAAGTCGTCTCGTGAACCATGCAGGCCAATGTGCGTGGCGTCGGACTTCGGGCCAACACTTGCCAGCAGACCCACCAAACGTACGGCATCGCCACCTCTGGCACCGAATCGACGAACGTCCGCAACCTGCCACTGAGGATCAAGTTGTGCCAGGTCTTCGAAGGTGAAACTCGCCGGACTTTCGACGTGACCATCGAGTTGCAAGTGAGTCTTATCCATGGGGTGCCTACGTGCCAAAAGGGACTGGGTTTGATCTAACACATTCTACGCTCAAGCGACTGGCGTCCAGAGCCCAATGGCGCGGCTGGGCAAGACGGTGCGAGAGGGCGAGAATCAGCTAAACTCGGCGCCGCAGCAGTTGCACACGGGTCCGTTGGACGAGCTGTGACCGTCGGCTCAATCAAGCCAATCTTTTTTCTTGAGTCGTTCGGGTACGTATACCTCGGTGACGTAGCTGATGTCCTTACTAATCAAGGCTTCAACTTCCAGTTTGAAGTCATTTTTCAGCATGCGATTGATTTCGCTCTGCCATTCCCGCTTCTTCTGAAACCAAGGATAGTTTGCAATTTGCCGTGCCCGCTTGCGGTCGTTCTCGTTCATCGAGATTTTTACGCTATCGGAGAGTTCACAACGCTCAAAATCGATGCTCCGCAAACCCAGGAATTTGGCTTCAGGAATGGCCATCCGACGAGATTCGAAGGCAAGGTTGATCGAACCCTGTTTGAGGACACTGTAGATGTAATACCCCCACGGATCGTTGTCCAAGAGGCAATAGATCGGCAGTTTGAGTTCGCTATGCAGTCGATGTAAGAGGCGTCGCACTCCTCGCGGAGGCTGACCTTGCCCGTGCGTCAAAAGGCAGCCGTATTTTTTCCAGAATTTGTCCTCATTGAAGCGTCGCCAGACCGTATCTTTTTCGACATGCAGGATAAACTTGGCGTCGCATTTGACAAACTTCATGACTTCCGGTTCGACGATGGACGGTATGCTGTAGCCACCCGATCCCATCCGTGAACAGTCGATGGTATCTCCACTGTCCACCAGCGTAATGGGTCCCACCATCGTGCCGCGATTGGACGCATACAGATGTAACTCCTCGCGCAGGCTGTCCAGCAGCACCTCGACGTCTTCGATGATCGGATCACATTCGCCCTGATCGCTGAACGTCTCTTCCTTTGTGCCCTCAATGGTATGCTTCAACAGGTAGAACAGACCACGAATGCTGGTTGTCTTTCCTTGCTCGATCAGTCGTTTGCATCCGCTGCCGACTAGCATGGTTTGCATGTACGCCTTGGCTTGGGAGAGATTGAAGAGCTGCCGGCGATTCGTATTCGTGCCCATTTCGATGATACGTTTACGCGGGCTGTAGCGGACGTTGGAGAGCGTCCGGGAGGGGATGTCCATGAACAGATCGCGTTTCCGCTGAGCTGATCGGACCACTCCATCTGCCAGACCGGAGAGCGAGCCGAGTGTCTGTTCGTCGCTCTTTGACTTGCGGGCAGAAGACTTCCCGGTGCCCTTTTTCTTGTTGGCGACCTTCTTTCGAACTACCTTCCGTTTTGCCATGTGCAGTCACCGTCCTTATTTCTTCTTGACCTTACGCCGCCCGCGTGCGGTTGTGGATTTCTTTGCCTTGGGCGGTTCAGGTATTTGTTCTTCTTCGTCATCGTGGTCAACTGGTTTAACGCGATTGATCCCAGTCAACTGGTCTTCCGGTTGGACGATCAAGACATTGTCACCGAACTCCGTCACGGCTGATTCCAATCGATTGCCGCGGTCGTCATACTTTGTGTCGGCTTCGCCCGTGTGCTTCTTGGCCAGCTTGACGAGTTCGTCGTAGAGTGTTGATCGATCGGCACCATTGATTTCGCTCACAGCCGATGCGACTTCGCCAAGGTATCTCAAAAAGGTGTTCCGTCGGTCGCCCTCTTGGCGAACACGATTGCGTCGACGGAGAAACATTCCCAGCTTACGGCCGGCCGACTGCAACGCTAAGCGAAGTTCTTTTTGGATTTCGGGATACGACGCCACCGCTTCTTTTGATTCACTGGTAAAGGGAACCCACACGCTGGCCATGTGGACCATCAGGGTGACCGGGCCTTTGGGCAGTGCGCCGCGTGATTGGGTGAGCCCGTAGCTTCGCCAGTTTGTGCTCAGCACGGTTTGCGTGATCGCGCAGGCGGCGTGCTGGAATTGCAGCGGCACGCGATTGGCCAACCGTAGCACTTCCATGGACTGCCCCTCACTGATGTTGACATTTTGCATGGCATGCAGCAGCGATTCGATCTCCTTTGGTTTCAAAGTGCGCGCCGTCTGTCTTGTGCCGAGAGCCGCCGCTTTCATGATCCGATC
>CAJHYQ010000507.1_pt1 | contig 52947 bp, 41 predicted proteins | sample 9198721 | NCBI WGS metagenome assembly CAJHYQ01 (sample SAMEA7708357, study PRJEB35096) | sediment metagenome | biome: marine neritic benthic zone biome [ENVO:01000025]; feature: sediment [ENVO:00002007]; material: shallow marine sediment [ENVO:03000034] sea grass bed [ENVO_01000059] ... | reverse complement strand
GCGCATCATGCAAGAGCAGGGCATCGAAGTTGAGGGACTCAATTTCAAGACCATCTTCACGTGTTGCCAGGACCAAGCGGGACAATCAGCCCGAGATTTGGGAATCCGTGTCACGGTCGTTGGTCAGGCCCCCGACTATTTGGAGTTGGTCAAGGCACCTCGCTTCGGTTACGGACGCGGCGCGAATCCGTGTGTTGATTGCCGCATCTACATGTTCCAAAAGGCGAAGTCCTTTATGGAGCAGTGCGACGCGCAGTTCATTGTCAGCGGAGAAGTGATTGGTCAACGTCCGATGAGCCAAAAGCGTCGTGATCTAGAAGTCATCTCGTACCATTCCGACCTCGACGATCTGCTGTTGCGGCCGCTCTCGGCTCGGCTCCTTCCTCCCACTCAACCGGAACGGGAAGGCATTGTCGATCGCAGCCGGCTCTACGACTTCAACGGTCGCAGCCGCAAGGGCTTGATCAAGTTGGCAAAGCGGCTGGGCATTGCGGACATACCGTCACCATCGACGGGCTGCGCGTTGACGGAACCTCGCTTCAGCCGCAAAGTCTTTGATCTGATTGAACACGAGCCAACCGGTGAAGCGTGGGACTATGATTTGCTGAAATACGGCCGCCATTTTCGTTGTGATGAACACACGAAGATCGTCGTCGGGCGCAACGAGACCGACAACCAGATGCTCAAGCTCATGCATCAGGCCCCGCACGACACAACCACGGTCCTCATTTCTCCGTCCGGCTTTCCCGGCCCTCGAGTATTGCTCGTTGGGCACGCTGACAACGCAACATTCGATATCGCCGAGGCTCTGTTGCTACGCTACGCGCACCGGTCAGCTGCCGAGGGCCTCGAGATCGAAGTCGACCGACAGGGCGAACTAGAACATCAGATCATTCGGTCGCAAGTGACGGTCGATCATCTGGAGACGCTGGCGACGATTGAATGAGCTGCTCGGTGTGCTCGTCGAGGGCTACGTGAACTCGCGAACCAACTGTCGCAGATTCTGGCGTTCTCGGTGCACACTGAATTGTTTCGCACACCGATTGCACCAGCGTCGAAGCTCCGCGGCAAAATCACGATCCGATTCAAATCGCAGCAGCAGGTCGCGCAGAGCCAAGGTATCGCCAAGGGGAAAGAAGCCAGGATAGGCGTCACCCAACATGCCTCGTGTCCCCGAAATGCGCGACGCAATCACCGGCGTTCGGTTGACAACGGCTTCGGCCACAACGCTAGCACCGCCTTCCATTTTCGAGGAAAGGACCAACACGCTGCCACGTGCAATCATGCGGCGCGACTGCCAATGCGGCACTTCGCCAAGCCATCGATATCGATCGTTGATCTGCATTTCGCGAGTCGCCATTCTCGCCATAGCGTCACTTAGCGCGCGACCTAGATGATGAACTCGAAGACGTGAATCAGGCGGAACGTCGCGGACGGCACGAGCGGCTCGAAAGGGGTCCTTCACTGCTCTCAGGTGACCAGAGACAACCACCTCGAGTTGATTCTTCAGCGGTGCTTGCCTGGCAACCGGTCGCGCCGATTGAAAGATCACTCGACACTTTGAGTGTAGATGCTCTGACAGTTCCTCCAGGCCAGCCGGCTGCAGCAGGACCAGACGCGACGCGAGTTCCAGACTTTCGGCTGCGGCCCTTGAATGACGAATGTCCGCATACAGGTCGGTACCCGTTAGTACGACCACCAAGGGGCGATCGGATCCGGAGTTTCGAAATCGGCGAATCGATTTGGCACTCCGTCGCGCATGAAGGGCGACCATCATGTCACAAGACTGATGTTCGTATGAGGTCGCGACCTGAGTCTTATGCCCCAGCTGCCGCAGGAACCTTGCCCACCGCATCGCGGTAATCCGGTTACCTGTCCGTGAGCCCGCTGGCGCCGGAGTGACAATCAATAGGCGCATCGAATGGGCTGTCGATCAGATCGACCAGGGTTCGCGCATCTGAGGCGACAGCAGGCGATTCGCCTCGTCATCGCCGATAACCACCTCGTTAACGGGATCCCATTGTATCGGTCGCCGTAACGTCATCGAGATATTGTTCAAATGGCAGATGGTGCCGGTCCGATGACCAATCTCCGCGGTGGCCATCGGCTCCTCTCGGCTCTTGACGCAATCGATGAAGTTGCGATGGTGGCCAGGACTTCGCCCCAGCTGAATTCCATCGGCACCGATCTTGGATCCGAGGATCCGGGGATCACTTGCCTCGACCTTCTGATCATGGACATGGATGAAGATCCAGCCCTCGTCCCCGACAAACTTGACGCCTCGTGGCCCCTTCGTCGAGCCAATCATCTTCAGGCCATCGTCGTAGATATTGACAAAGACGTAGTCCATAAAGGCATCGAACAAGCCCGAGGAATTTCGATTTCCATTGGCCAGAAATTCGACGGGCCCGGTGTGGTCCTTGCCGGCGCCGAGCTGAGCGAGATCGATAACGTGTGCACCGCGATCAGTCATCTCGCCACCACCATAATTCAAAATGAATCGCCACCAGAAATGACAACGTTTCTCCGTGTAGGGAACGGAAGGAGTGTGGCCCAGCCAAAGGTCCCAATTCAGCTGTTCAGGGACGGGCATCTCGGCTTCTTCATCCAGCCACCCTTTCACCTGCATGTGGTGCTTGTCTGTGGTCGGCAGATTGATACGGATCGTGTGCAAGCGACCGATCGCTCCGTTTCGCACGAGTTCGCACGCATGCCGGCGCCCGTCACCCGAGCGTTCATGACTACCGGTTTGCACAATTCGATCGTTCGTCGCGGCCGCTCGACAGATTGCTCGACCCTCACCGACCGAATTAGCCAGTGGCTTCTCGCAATAAACGTCCTTCCCGGCCTCAAGTGCTGCGACGGTTGCCAAGGCGTGCCAGTGATCTGGTGTCGACACACAGACGGCATCGAGGTCACCGCGATCCGAAAGCTCGCGAAAGCTCTCGTATGCTTGGCAGTCGTTGTTGCCGTACTTCTTATCGACCTGCGCCTTGGCCTTTTCCAAGTGGTTCTGGTCGACATCGCAGACCGCCAACACGTGCGTATCGTCGAAACCAAGGAACGAACCCATGTTGTGCCGACCTTTGCCACCGGTACCGACCATTCCGATTGCAATCCGATTACTTGGTGCTACTTGCGTTCGACCAAGCACCGACGCGGGTACGATCGTCGGCAAACCAATGGTTGTCGCGACGAAGCCGGAAGCTTTCAGGAAATTACGGCGCGAGGCCTTTTGATTTCGTCTCATGATCGTATGCACCTCCTATCGTGAGCCAAGTCACGCAATGTATGAATCCGAGTCGTCTGATCTGTGTTGTCGCAATTGAGCCAGGCCTAAGAAGCGCAGAGGGCCGGAAGTTGGGCTCCGCGAGGCGTTCATTGTACAGTCAATTCCGTCAACGTCAGAAGGCTTTTTCGCGGTGTTCATGCCGAAACTGATCCGATGATCACTTGGCATCTTGCAGGAACGCCAACAAATCGGCAAGTTCCTGTTGCGAGAGCTGCCCATCCAAGCCACTCGGCATGATCGAGACCTTTCCGGGTCGAGTCTCTTCGATCGATTCGCGCTCGATGCGAATTTCACGACGCTCGCTGTTGATCAGAATCAGCTCGGTAGGTGTTTGATCCTTGACCGTTCCGTTCCACACGAGCCCGTCGTCGCTGATCACCGTCAGTGGCTCATAGCTGCGAACAAAACTGGAGCTAGGAAAGACAATCGCCTCCAAGAGCTCACTCCGTTTGCGAATGCCTCCAATGCGCGTCAAGTCGGGACCGATCGTTCCCCCAAGATAGCCCATGGCGTGGCAGGCAGAACATGCGGCCTTCGAACCATGAAAGACCCGGTGCCCTCTGCGAACATCTCCGTCGCCAAGCTGCGATAACAGCGTCTTCAATCGAATACGCTGCTCGGTGGGGTCCATCTCCAGTCGCCTGAGAAGTTCGTCCGTTCGACGGACGACTTCCGGCCCGAAGTGCGCCGTCTGTTGGGTGATGATGGCACCGGGTAAGGAAACGGCCGATGATGACTTCAGCAGTGAGTCGACCAGGCCATGGCCAATCTCCGGGTTCTTCGTTTGCTCGTACACGCGCAGCAACGGTCCAAGTTCCATCGGTCCAGCTTCTTCCACGTCAACAAAGAGCGCGCGCAGTTGGCTCTCCTCCAGTTTCGCTGAAACAAGCGTTTCGATTGCGAGCCGTAGATCGGCTACCGCGTTTTCGATAGCGAGATTGGCTCGCAGAAACCGAAACAGATCGTCCGAGACTTGATTCAGGCCACCCGGAATGGCGGCGCCGGCTTTGAGTCGCTGGCCTGACGGCATGTCAGACCGAGTGAGAATGCCGCGCAACGATTGACTTAGTCGCTCATTCGGGCGATCGGGCTTTGGCAGCTGCACCATCACACCGATGACGTCCTCGATCAGACTCGTTCCGTCGGTCGCCAGGACCGAGGCAAACGCGTGGGCCCAAGGATCTGGCAATTCACGGACTCGACTTCGGCCCATCGCTTGCAACAATGCTTTTCGCCGTTGCATGCTGACTTCCGCATCAACCAATAGATCCGCCATCGTCGCCTGAAACTTCGTTTGTTCGGCGAAATGAGGTACCAACTCCAGCAGTTGGCCAAGCTGATCCAGATCCGAGTCACCGGCGACCAGGTGTGGTCGCAATACTCTCGCGACTTGATCCGACCATTCGGGGTGCCGACTCGCGATCCAAATCGCTGTCTTTCTCAGCTCGGGATTCGAATCGGTCAGCAGCGACGCAAATTCCTCAGTCGTTAGCGAAGGCGGAGACATTTGATCAAGCGCCAGCGCCACCGATCTTCGAACCTTCTCGCGAGGATCCTGCAGATAGGGCCGCATGTCTGCCGCCGCGCCGATTTCAATCAGGGCAAACGTGATGGAGTGCTCAAGCTCCCGCCCATCCGCGTTGGCAGCAGCCTCACATAACACCTCGACCGATTGACGATCACCGAGTCGCCCGAGGGCTTCTGCCGCCACACGTCGATTTGCGGGACCGACTTCTCGGGATGCCAACATGCTCTCCAAGTCCGCTCGAGCGGTTGTATCGCGGTGAACACTTACGCCATGAGCTGCGGCCTGTCGAACCAAGGCGGCCGGATCTGTCAGAGCCCGACGCACCAACGCGCGAGCCTTGTCTGAGTCCATCCGCACAGCAGTCCACACCGCAGCCAATCGCGTTTCCGCCGGTGTCGTGCCTTGCAACAAGTTCTGCAGTTCGGGCAGGGCGCCTTCGCCAAGCGAGATAAGTCGACGTGAGGCGCGGTCGCGAACCCGCGGTCGCCGGTCGGCTAAATATTTGACCGCCTCATCGGGGGAGATCTGGCCCCAGTCGGTTTTTTCTCCGCGCGGATCCTCGTGGGTCTTGAAAGTTGTCGGGCGAACTCGATAAATCGCGCCCAGAACGTCCGGCTTTTGCAACGCCGATGTCGGACAACAGAGCTTGTACCAGCCTCCCGTATCGATCACGACCAGGCTACCATCGGCGTCCTCCAGAACGTCTGTCGGGTGGAAATCGAGATCGTCGCAGACAAGAAAATCTTCAGTAGTGGACTGAAACGTCGCACCGTGAGGCCTCAGTTGGTGGCGCGTGACCTTGTGCATATTGAACAGACATGCAAACAAGTTGCCTCGGTAGGACTCTCCTAGTCCATCGGATTCCGTCAGACACAATCCACAAGGTGCCGCCGCCCCCAGGTGGGTCAAGACAGGCATCACCTCGCCCGTGCGTTGATGCTCGTCGATCACACTGTGAATCTTGCCGTAAACGCCCCCGTAGATGGCGTGAATCAGACCGTCCCGCAATCCACCTGCCGGATGTTGCAGGAACGTCGTCGTGAAGATCCGCTCACCTCCGGAGGTGAATACAACTTCGACCGGATTGTCCATTCCACCGGTCATGACCGGCTCGACCATGCCACCTTCGGGTCGACGACGAAAGATGTGTGCTGCTCGGGTTTCCCAGTCCGGACCGACCGCTCGCTGGTAGGTTTGATGCGCGAAAGCGCCCTTGCACCAATAGATCCAACCATCGCGACCAAGGTACGGTCCATGCAGGTCGTTCGCACACCCAGTCAAGGTCTTCGCATCGAACCATTCCTCGCGCCGATCGGCGACACCATCGCCATCGGTATCGGTCAGCTTCCAAATGCTCGGCGGAGCGGCCACAAAGACCGAGCCATCGTAACAAAGCAGGCCTTCGGGGAACATCATTCGATCTGCGAACACAATCGACTGATCATAGACGCCATCTCCGTCGGAGTCGCGCAAACGCAGAATGCGATGCGGGCGCTTCTTCAGCTGCTCTTGGACGTTTTCGTTCGAACCGCTTGAGTCGGCTACATACATATCGCCACGGTCGTCGAAATCGGCACAGATCGGTCGCATCACCAGCGGCGGAGCGGCAATTGACTCTAATTGAAATCCATCGGGCAGATGGAAAACACGACCGCCCAATTCGATCGTGGCTGCTTGAAGACAGCTTTGAGCAATCAAAAGTATGGCGATCGGTCCGATCCAACGATGGCAGCGGCTGATCCTACCTTGGCATTTCGCTGATGAAGCGTGCGATTGTTGATTCATTTGACTAACCGTGTCATGATGCGTGCATTGTTGGTGAGTGTGAATCGGACATGACGAGAAACTCGCCATCCGTCATCCGTCCGTACTTCGTTGGCTCGAAACAAGGACTTTTAGTATGTCGAAAAACATTGGACGACGAAAGTTTATTCGAGAAACGACCACCACGAGCCTTGCCGTGGGTATCGGTGCGTTAGCCAAAGCCAAATCGGCCGCGGGCCAAAAGCCGTCGGAGCAGGTTGTCGTCGGCGTAATGGGACTGAGCCGAGGGCGTAGTCTCGCCAAATCCTTCGCGCGGCAGCCCAATGTGCAGGTCCGGTATGTTTGCGACGTCGATCAGGCTCGCATCGCTGCCTGCCAAGCAGAGCTTGCGAAGGTGGGTCACCAGTCTGTGCAAGGCGTCAGCGACTTCCGTCGAATTCTGGATGACGCCCAAGTCGATGCGTTGGTCTGCGCTGCACCGAACCACTGGCACGCTCCGGCAACCATCTTGGGGTGCCAGGCCCGAAAACATGTCTACGTGGAAAAGCCCTGCAGCCATAATCCGTGGGAAGGCGAAATGATGGTGCAGGCGGCACGACACTACGATCGCGCCGTTCAAATGGGCACGCAACGCCGAAGTAGCGAAGGCACCATCGAGGCGATGCAACAATTACGAGATGGGGCGATCGGTCGCGTTTACCTGGCACGATGCTGGTACAACAGCCTGCGTGGATCGATCGGTAAGGGCAAACCTTCGGCAGCCCCGGCACAAATCAACTACGAGCTATGGCAGGGCCCGGCTCCTCAGCGACCGTACCAGGACAACTTCGTTCATTACAACTGGCATTGGCGTTGGCATTGGGGCAACGGCGAGCTAGGTAACAATGGTGTCCACACGATCGATCTATGCCGTTGGGGAATGCAGGTGGACTATCCGACTCGCGTGACCTCGAGCGGTGGCCGATACGCCTTTGACGACGATCAGGAGACACCAGATACGCATACCGTTTGCTTCGACTTCCCGGACAATCGCACAATCACGTGGCAAGGGCTCAGCTGCAATAGACACGGCAACGGCTTCGTCACTTTCTATGGCACCGAAGGAGCCTTGGCATTGGAAAGCAACGGCAGCTACCGGATCTATGATCGCGGAGACAAGATCCGACATGAGCATTCACATGCTGATGTGGGCGAAGCCAATCACATTAGTAACTTCCTCAACGCGATTCGTGGCGGTCAGCACCTGGCATTGAACGCCGAAATCGCGGAAGGCCATAAGAGCACGCTGTTATGCCATCTGGGCAACATTGCGCATCGGACAGGCCGCTCCTTGGCCTGCGATTCCTCCAATGGACATATCCGCGATGACAACGAGGCGATGCAATTTTGGAAGCGTGAATACGCGGCTGGCTGGGAGCCAACGATCTAAATTGCTCGGCAAGATAGACTGCCTATGATGCCGGAACCACAGCCTGGTTGGAACCGCGTCCATACGTTCCGAACTCCACCCGACGTCTGTAGCTACCTGCCCGAAGAAACGATGCAGTTGGAGGTCCGCTGCGTCTACACCATGGACCAAGCTGACTATGCGCAACTGTTGGCAGAAGGATGGAGAAGACAGGGCATCAGCTTTTTCCGACCGACGTGTCCTGCCTGCAAAAAGTGTCGGAGTCTGCGTGTCCTTGTCGATCAGTTCAAACCAAGCAAGAGTCAACGACGAATCTGGCGAAAGAACAATGATGTGCGATTTGAAATTGGCGAGCCAACCTACTCACCTCGCCATCTGGAGATCTTTGACGCATATCACCGTGACATGCAGCGGCGCCGGGGATGGGACTATCACTGCATCGATGCGGAAATGTACATGGAACTCTTTCTCACCGGGACTTTTCCCTTCGCACGTGAGTTCCGTTATTACCTTGGAGATAAACTAGTGGGTGTGGGTTTGGTAGACGTGACCGATCGGTGCTCGTCGAGCGTCTATTTTTACCATGACCCCGACTGGCGTGTGCGTGGCCCGGGTGTCTACTCGATCTTGGCGGAGTTACAGAATGCAGGCCGCCTTGGTTTAACGCATCATTTTCTGGGTTACTGGATTGCCGAATGTCATTCGATGGCCTACAAATCGCGCTATCGTCCGCACGAAGTCATTCAGTTGGGCGATTCGGACGATCCACCTTTCTCCTGGCTGCCGGCGGATAATGAAAGCTGACCGCTGAAGGCTCGCTGCCGAGGAATTGTCGCCATTCATGTCGGAACGCCAATGGAACCTATTGAACCGTCAGATTGTTGCCTGCCGGAGTTGTGAGCGATTGATTCGTCACTGCCAAACCATTGGCGAGCAGAAGCGGCGTGCGTATCTTGATTGGGACTATTGGGCCAAGCCGGTCCCGAATTTCGGCCCTCGCTCGGCCCAACTTTTGATTGTGGGCCTCGCGCCCGCTGCTCACGGAGCGAATCGCACCGGGCGAATGTTCACCGGGGATCGCAGCGGCGATTGGCTGTATCGTGCTCTTCATCGAGCCGGCTTCGCTTCGCAGGCGGAATCGACGTCGCGCGACGACGGGCTTGAGCTGGTGAACTGTGTGATTACGGCTAGCTGTCACTGTGCTCCACCAGACAACAAGCCGAATCGAGAGGAACTTGACCAATGCAGCCATTGGATGGACAAGACGCTTGAACAGCTGCCGACCCGCGTCTTCATTGCTCTCGGTCAAATCGCTTGGAAATCCTCACTCGATCACTTCATTCAACGGCATTGGTTCACAGGTCGACGTCCCAAGTTCGGACACGGAGCCGAAGTCGAGCTAACCGAACAGCGTTATCTGATCGGCAGTTATCACCCGAGCCAGCAAAACACGTTTACTGGCCGGCTGACCGAGCCGATGTTTGATTCGATCTTTCGACAAGCTCGCAAACGCCTTCCGTAGTCGCTCGCTTCCGAAATTCAACCATCCCACGCCGCCCCATCTAATGTCGATGCAATTTGCGGTAGACTGATCGCTCAACTTACGTGTTTGACGATCCAACGGAGACTGACTGTGGCGGACGAACGCTTCGATTCCGACATGCCCCCCATCGACTCTAGGCCCGTATACGAGAAACTCGGAGCGTTTTACTTGGGAAATGGTTACGACCTGGAAGCAGGTGAACGTACCGACGAATTGGTACTGTACGATTCTAAAGATCTTGTCACTCATGCCGTGATTGTAGGGATGACCGGAAGCGGCAAGACTGGGTTGGGCATTGGGCTTCTGGAGGAGGCCGCCATTGACGGTATCCCAGCGCTGATCATCGATCCGAAAGGGGACCTCACCAACCTACTGTTGAATTTTCCAGAACTTCGTCCCGAAGATTTTGTTCCCTGGATCCACGCCGACGATGCTAAACGACAGGGAACGACGGTTGAACAATACGCCGAACAAACGGCGAATCGATGGCGTGAGGGCCTGGCGGACTGGCAGCAAGATCCTTCACGGATTGCTCGGTTACGTGAGCGGGTCGACACGCGCGTCTATACGCCAGGTAGCGATGCCGGACTTCCGGTTTCCATTCTGTCATCGTTTGCAGCTCCCGCACCCGAGGTGCGTCGCGATCGAGATCTGTTCACCGACTCGATTACCACAACCGCTACCAGCCTGCTCGGGCTACTGAGTATCGATACCGATCCGTTACGTTCACGCGAGCATATCCTGATCACAAGCATCCTCGAGACGATATGGAATCGAGGCCAAGATCTAGACCTCGGGTCGCTCATCCAACTCGTGCAGTCACCACCTTTAGACAAGATCGGCGTGATGGACATCGAGGCCTTCTATCCGTCGGAGGAACGCTTCGAACTTGCCATGGCGCTGAATAATCTGCTGGCAGCTCCCAGCTTTTCTTCTTGGTTGACGGGCACGCCGCTGAACGTCGACCGACTATTGTATTCCGAGTCAGGTCACCCTCAGCTGTCGATCTTTTCGATTTCTCATCTGTCGGACTCGGAGCGAATGTTCTTTGTCTCTCTACTGCTCAACGAGACTCTCGGGTGGATGCGGACGCGGTCAGGCACCACCAGCCTACGTGCACTGCTCTACATTGACGAAATCTTTGGCTATATGCCGCCGGTAGCGGAACCTCCCTCGAAGAAGCCACTGCTGACTCTGCTCAAACAGGCTCGTGCATTCGGCCTGGGGGTTGTGCTTTCCACACAAAACCCGGTGGACTTGGACTACAAAGGCCTTTCGAACACCGGTACCTGGTTTCTCGGTCGACTGCAGACCGAGAGGGATAAGAATCGCGTGCTGGACGGACTTGAAGGGGCAACGCAAGAGAGTGGCGAGCAGTTTGATCGCCAGCAAATCTCTGAGATCCTTTCCAACGTCGATAAGCGAGTTTTTCTGCTGCATAACGTACATGAAGACGCGCCGACGGTCTTTCAAACACGGTGGGCTTTGTCGTACTTGGCCGGACCGTTGACTCGGAACCAAATCCGTCAATTGGTCGACACTTCTACAGAAAACGAGGAACCCGTTTCGTCTTCGGCTGAGCAGGTCGTCGACACGGTCGTGCCACCCTCCGAAGCGTTACCCGCGGCCCCCGTTCTCGACCCGCGTATCCAGCAGGTCTATCTACCCCAAAAGTATCCGCGTTCTGGCGAGGCACTTTATGTTCCGTATCTTCTAGCGCAAGCAAGAATTGATTTCGTCGACACGCGGCGAGATCTTGCTGCCGATGAAACGATCACATTCCTGATGCAGGTCGATGATCAGGCCATCGATCTTGAGTGGGGGAGGGCGTCAGAAACTCAAATCGGTGATGAGGATTTGTCGTGTGATGCTCCGTCCGCTGGTCGATTTGCAGCGCTGCCTTCATTGCTTAGCCAAGCCGATCTGTTCAAACAGCACTCCAAATCACTCGCTGACTATCTGTATCGAACGCGCCGCTACCAGTTGAGAAAGTGCACGTTACTCGGTGAGTATGCACGGCCGGGCGAAAGTGAACGAGACTTTCGCATTCGACTCGCCGAACAGGCGAGGCAAGAGCGTGATGAGAGAATTGAGGCGCTTCGAAAAAAGTACGCGGCGAGATTGCGGACTGCTGAAGATCGTGTCTTACGCGGTGAACAAGCTGTCGAACGAGAGACTGCGGAAGCTGATCAAGCGCAAATGCAATCGATGATATCTCTCGGAACAAATCTCCTCGGTGCCGTACTTGGACGCAAAAGACTCAGTGCAACGCGTGTTTCGAGCACGGCACGAGGATTCGGCCGGGCTTCGAAGCAAAAGCAAGATATTCAACGCGCCGAGGCTCGCCTGAGCTCATATCGCCAGCGACTCGACGAGCTTGAATGTGAGATAGAACACGAGATCGAAGAAATCGGCAAGCGTTTTGACCCATTCTCAATGGAACTTGATACCATTGAGCTGAAACCTCGCAAGCGTGACATCGATATCCGGCTTCTGGCCGTTGCTTGGGTCCCGGTTAGCGATTCTGAACACTAAACGCTTGAGCTGACGAGCTGAAACAAAGCTTTTCTGCGTCAGAAATTGAGCCGCACGCCGTGAGATCAGTGGCTTGCAAGGTTGGGATCGCGTTGCGACATATTGATCTAGTGCATTGTCGCTGGACTTGCCACCTTCGTCGGCTTTGACTGAACCTGTTACGACAGAGGTTCCATTGCGGTCCACTGACGTCGACATAGCTTCACCGTTGTTCATGGAGATAGATCAGATGAGACTTCACACCTGGCTTCGAGCTGCTTTGCGATTCGGCTATCTGGGACTCGTCGCCCTAGTATTTACCCACCACGCGTCTGCTGCTCAGGTGATCTCGGTAAGCGACTTTCAAGATAACACGACTGACAGCTGGACCGCACAGCGCATACCCGCAAGCATTGCCCCAAAGGTCGTTGCTGACGGCGGCCCGGAGGGCGCCGGCGACGCGTTTCTGGAAATCACCGCTCAAGGCGGGAATGGTCCAGGTTCCAAATTGGCGGTATTCAATTCGGATATTTCCTGGACCGGTAACTATCTCGACTTAGGTGCCAACGCGATTGAAGTCGACATGAGAAACACTTCGGGCGGTGCGTTGAGCATGCGGCTTGTGTTGTTCGGCAATGGATCGACCAACGATCGGTGGACATCCACCGAAGCCTTCGACCTTCCGAGCGATGGTCAGTGGCATAGCGCCAGTTTTTCAATGGCCGAGGATGCACTCTCTAGAGTACGTGGAAACTCAGAATACGGCGCAGCACTCGGAGACGTCATCCGTGTCATGCTGCGTCACGATACGGGAACACCGAGCGCGGGAGGATCGTCGATCTCCGCGAACGTAGGCCTTGATAATATCCGACTCGTCAAAGCACTCGACTTTAACGGTGATGGGCAGCTCGATGTAGCGGACGTGAATCTGATGCTGACGGAGATCAAGGCTGGAAGCAACGCTCCCGAATTCGACCTGAACGCGGACTCACTGGTCGATCGGCTGGATCTCAACTTGCTGGTGACCGATCCGGGAAACCTGAACACGTATATCGGCGATGCGGACCTGAGCGGTGAATTCGGAACCTCCGATCTTGTTGCCGTCTTCGGTGCCGGTGAATACGAAGACGGAGTCATGATGAATTCCACTTGGGAGACGGGCGACTGGAACGGTGATGCCGAGTTTGGAACGGGCGATCTGGTTGCGGCTTTTGAGGATGGTGGGTTCGAAATTGGACCACGTGCTGCGTCACCGATCGTTCCCGAACCGACCACGAGTTTTCTTTCTGGCGCGATTTTACTCGCGTTGGGCATACGCCGTCGTTTGTTTTCGCGGCCAACGTAGTGGTTTTTTGGCTTGCTGAGAATCTAACCGGCCTGCAACAGCTGTCCGTCGAGTAGCGAATGATGCGCACTCGAAGAAACAGCTGAGGCATTGCTATCAATTCAGTCGAAGTCTAACGACGACTGCTGCGCACTCACGCCCTAAGGCTTGACGATTGGATGCGATGTGACGCGCAGACAGCGAAACACACCCTCCCAGTGGACTTCGAGATGCAACTACAATCGAAACAAGTCGTACCGCCGCTACTCCGATGGCGAGTTCGATACACGTCAGGCGTCGCCGTCTGCGTCGCATTTTCGATTTTCGCGACGACGCCTCCGAGTGCCGACGGTCAATTGCCAAACAGACGCGCGTTGGGCGTGGAACAAGACCAGATCCCCGTCAGCACGCGTCGAACACCCATACCGCAAGAATCCGATGAAATCCGTCGCACACCGCGGCTGTTCGACTTGCCTTCACCCGAGCAGTTCGAGAAGTCGGAGGAGCCCAGCAGAGCGTGGTGGGACCCGTCGGTTCGTAAACCTCTCCGCACAAAATCCGAAGATATTCCGGTTCGACTTGATGCTCTCCTGATGGGCGCCTTGGCTCACTCGGCGCAAATTCAAGTTATCAAGGAAGCCCCGCTGATTCGCGAAACAGCCATCGTTGAGGCTGACTCCGAATTTGACTGGACATCGTTTGTCGAATCTCAGTTCGTCGACACGAGCGACCCTGTCGGCAACCGACTGCAAACGGGCGGACCTACGCGATTTCGCGAACATGATGTGTCCGCCAGCGTTGGTGTGCGCCGCAAGAATCGGCTGGGCGGTCAGTTCGAGATCGCACAGGAAGTTGGTCATCGCGATAACAACAGCTTGTTCTTCAGTCCCGCCAACCAAGGCAATTCAAGGTTGACACTCAGCTACACTCAGCCGATTCTGCGTGGCGCGGGTCAGATGTTCAACACGAGCCTGACTGTACTTGCTGAGATCGATACGGGCGCTGCCTTCGACGACTTCTCGGCACAGCTCCAGGCTCAATTGCTCGACGTGAATCGAGCCTATTGGGAATTGTATCTGGAGCGGGCCAATCTGATTCAGAAGCAACGCCTCTACGGTCAGGCTGCCGAAATCCTTCAGGAGCTGGAGCGTCGTAGAGACATCGATGCTCTTCGTAGCCAAATCGTCCGAGCCCAGGCGGCGGTGGCGAGTCGAACCGCAGACATCATCCGCGCCGACATGGCCATTCGTAACACGGAAAGCCGGATTCGAGCTCTGGTCAACGATCCGTCACTGGGATCGTCCGATGTCAATGAACTCGTACCGCTTGATCTGCCGCTTCGCCACCGAGTGCCAATGGACGTGGCGACATCGGTCGAAGTTGCATTCCAAAACCGGCCGGAACTGGCTCAAGCCATCAAACAGATTAGAGCGGCGAGCATCCGCCTGAAAATGTCGAGAAACGAGCTGCTGCCAGCGTTGAATCTCGTACTGGAAACTTACGTTAGCGGACTTCGTGGTAGCAGCGACGTCGGGAATTCGATTGTTGACCAGTACCGTGAAGGTGAGCCGAGCTACACAATCGGGCTGCAATACGAAGTTCCATTCCTTAATCGTCGAGCCAAAGCACGTCATCTGCGACGGCGACACGAACTGCGTCAGCTAGAAGCGCAGATGCGAGCAACCATGGAATCGCTTCGCCTGGAAGTGGAGGTCGCCGCGCGTGACGTCGTTACCACCTACCGCGAAATGATCGCCAACCTACGAGCTATGCGAGCCGAAGAAACCGAAGTCGAATATCTCTATCAGCGTTGGAAGCTGCTGCCTGGTAATGATCGTTCGGCCAGTTTGTTGCTGGAGGACTTACTCGATGCTCAGGAGCGTCTGAACGTCTCCGAGTTCGCTTATTTAAATTCGCAATTGAACTACAACGTGTCCCACATGGCTTTCCAACGGGCCGTCGGCACGCTGCTCCAATCCGAAAACATTTCCTGTAGCCGGTATCTCGAGTGCTGCCTGCCGACATTGGACCTTCATCGCAGCAACGTGACGCATGAAGAGGTTCAACCTGGGCCGTTAGAGGCCCCCGGCGCGGCCAGTGCAGAAGGCGTCGAGCAGGGTGAAATGGGTCCCCAGCAAGCCGGGGAGTCGCAAGGGGCACCGCTCCCGCCCCACTACGAGCCCCCGCCACTTCAAGCACCGGGTGCTGTACAACCCGAGTTCGGACCGTAGTGCCGCTACCTAGCGGCTAAAGCCCGGCAACTGCACAATTTCACCGCCCTTGACCGCAGATTCGTGCGCGCAAATCCCGACGCACGTCCAATTCGCACTTGTTTTGGCATTCGGCCAAGGATCCCGATCCTGCAGCAGAGCACTCACGAACTCGTTGACAAGATGCGGATGTGAACCCCCGTGGCCTCCGCCTTGAATAAACGAAAGGTGATCTGCATCTTCAATCGATTGAGTAAACTTCTGAATTTCATCAGGCAGAAGGCGAGCGTAATCGGGAACCGTTACTTTTTCAGCGATCTCCGGCTCTGGCTTCTTCGCCGTATGCACAACATGCTCGTCTCCTTCGATCAGTGTCCACTCAAAACTCTTCTTTGTGCCGTAGACGTCGAAGCTCTCGCGATACTGCCGAGCCGTATCATAGAGGAAGCGCCAGATCTGCGCGGAGATATCGCTGTCAGCAATCTTGATATGGCATGACTCGACGGCGAAAGGATTTCCAGATTTCTCACGAATGTCGTCTCGCACAGCCCCCGAGCCGAAACATGAAACATACTCGGCCAGGCCGTTGACTAGTCCCAACACCGGACTCACCACATGGGTCGCGTAGTGCATGGGAATCATGCGTTCCCAGTATTCAGGCCAACCGTCCATGTCCTGGGGATGTGACGCCTTCATGAACTGAATCTTGCCCAATTCTCCTTTTTCATACATCTCCTTGATGAACAGAAATTCACGGCTGTAAACCACCGTTTCCGCCATCATGTACTTCAGTCCAGTTTGCGCAACCAGGTCGCAAATCTTCTCGCAGTCCTCGATATTCGTTGCCATAGGGACGGTGCACATGACATGCTTACCAGCCTTCAGGGCCTCCATCGACATCCAAGCGTGATCGGGAATGGGGCTGTTGATGTGGACGTAATCGATGGAGGGATCACTCAACACGTCTTCGTATTTCGTACATCGCTTTTCGATTCCAAGCGTATCGCCAAGCTTGTTGAGCTCTTCCTCGTTGCGACGACAGATCACGGCCACGTTTGCATTCTTATGGGCTTGATAGATCGGAATAAACTCTGCGCCGAAACCGAGACCCACCATGGCTACGTTGACCTGCTTCTCACTCATGACAGACTCCTAAACTGCAAGTTAGCGATTTGATTCAGCACGGATTATAACCGCTTGCAGGGAAGGCAACACGGTTGCGAGCTCACTCATTCATATCTGTGGCGATGTCGTGGTCACTCAGACGTCTCAGATTTGCAAAGGCCAAATTCCAAGGCGGTCTGAGGAACCCGAGGGCTCGCACATCTTGAAACCAGAATCCGAAAGGGGATCGGCGGGACAGAGTACTTCCGCCAACGAGACGACAGATTCGAGTCAGGATGGTCTCGGCCAACTCAGCAGCAGCGGTCTTACCCTGCAGGACGTCATGGCGCGGGTCGTCCTGCGTTTCGACGGCACGCAACATTCCCTCGAGTGCTTGTTCGAGCAGCCAATACTCCATTTGAATTCGAGTCCATTCAACTGATTCGTAGGAACCGATGTTGTTCGACCTCAGAATCTCTTCCGCAGCGGACATGGCAACATCGACAACGCCCGCAATCACGCTTGTAAACAGGCATCCAATCAAACCGCCAGCTCGTGCCGTCACATCCAACAACTGCCCCGGACAGGCAATTCGCGTGGCCGGAAAGCCCTCCAGCGACACGGCGTGGCTTTGCGTCGCAGTCATCCCGTGTCCGTCCCACGGCGCCAACAAGCGAAGTCCCGTCGAACCATCCCAGGGCACATCTTCGACATCGACGAAGAACCAGTCAGGGACATCCTCGCCCTCGGGAATCGCGGTTGTCACCATCTTCGAGACGATTCCCAGTCCACTCCCGAAGTGTTTCTGCCCGGAAATGCGATAACGCAGATCGCCGTCAATCCTGCTGGCTTTCGCGCTGCTCTGGGTGAGATCACCTCCGCTTCCTGGTTCGGAGGTAATGGTTCCCCACCATTGCCCCCGCTTCACCGACTCGATGATTGCTCGGCACTGTTGTTGCCAGGCGTCATCCTCCAAGGCGAGCGCGCTCAGCCAGTACGCAAGTACGGCCGGATGCATCGAGCATACCAGCGCCACGGATGAATCTCCCGTTGCCAAGACTCGCAACAACTGGCAAATGGGGCGAACCGATTCTTGAGTTGAATACCAAAGCCCCCCTTGGGCGACGGGGACGGAAATGAGTGGCAGATGTGCCTCACTCAACTGATCGAAGTCTGCTCGGTCCAAGGCACGTCGCAGCTGACGATTCGACCGATCCTTTGCAAATCGATCGGCGATCCTCTTCACAGACTCCAATACTGTTGAATAGTCCATCTCAGATTCCACGATTTCTGTTACACGACCGATGCCGGACAGCATCTTCGCCCCAATTTAGAACAGTGGGCGAGCATGTACAGTACGTGGATCGACAGTTGGAGGATTTCAGCTGGGTTGTTGCGATGTGTCCAGCTTTTTATTCATCCATCGGCGTATGGTACCCAGCAGGTGGCTACCGATCGATTCACCCGCAGCTCGGACACGCGCCTTAGCGAGCTGTCCGGCTCGAAGTCCAAGTTCGTAGGCATCGGGCAGATTCACACTGGCCAGGAATCGAGGTTCGACCAATTCGTATTTGCTCGACTTGTCCTCGCCTTCTTTCGAATCCTGAGCTCTGACAGCCAGCGGACCTCCGTTCGGGGCAGCCAAAGCCGGATGCGACAACGTCCGCGTCGCGCGAGGATTGACGCGATCCAAGCTTGCTTCTCGAATCACACCGGATCGTCCCCGAATGCGAACGGTTGGACTTGTGTGCAACTGTCTGAGAAAGAAGTCGACGTCCTTCTGCGCAACCGACAATTCAACGTGTTTCTTGTGCTCATCGCCAATCGCCATGACGGTGGTTCCCGTCGAGAGGTACTGACCGACAAGGGTGTCCAAGTCTCGGCCGATGACACGACCTTCGGTGGAAGCGTAGATCGTCAGGTTCTCTACCTTCTGAGCCAATTCTTCCCGTTGGCGAGCAAGACTCTCACGTTTCTTAGTCTCAACCTGGTAGTTCACAACGTCGTCGTCACGATGCAGGATGCGACTACGTACTCTCGATTCTTCAATCGACAGCTCAATCTCTGCCAGCTCAAGCATGGTCTCTGGATTCTGTAGTGTGGCCAGCAACTGACCCGGCTTCACACGCTCGCCCGACCGAACATGGATGGCTTTAACAAAGCCGGGGCTATCGACGCGGTGGATCGCAAGTGGCTCGAAATCGACAACGCCTACTGCGGAGACGCCGCCCGGCCAGGGTAGTTGCAGGATGACGAGGACGACCAACGTCGTGGTTCCCGTAATGATAAAGAATCTGCGACGATCCGGTTGTTCCTTGTCATTTCCGTAGCAAAGGAACTTGATGAACTTGATCGCGGGTATGCACAACCAAAGCACGACGGCCAGCACGGCCAAGACGATGCCAGCACCGCGAAACATGACGGCTGCCGCCAGAATGATTCCGAGGTAGAAGATCCAACGCCACGCCAACGAGGCAAACGCATAGATGCGAATCAGCCAATCTCGCTTCGTATCTCCGAGTGGCTTTGTGACAGGCAGCCCCAACAGGTAACGTCGCGACAACGACCGTATGAACTGTTGTCCGGTCGTGTAGAGATTCTGAATTTCGATCAAGTCCGTCAGAATGTAATAGCCGTCGAACCGCATGAGGAAGTTCGCGTTGAACAGCACGGCCGAGACACTAGCCATGATAATGATGTTCTGACAGAGCTGGGCGATAACGGGTCGATCTGTTTCGACCCAAATCAGCGCAGCCACACTGGCCACAAAAAACTCTACATACATACCTCCCGCCGCCGTATAGATTCGTGGCCATTTGGACCGAAAGCGCCATGATGACGTAACGTCTACAAAGGCGATCGGCGAGAACATAATGAACACCAATCCACAGCGCGGCACCGCGCCACCATACTTCTTGCAGATCAGTCCGTGATAGAACTCGTGAACCACCTTCAGTAGCACCCAAGCAAGAAACAAGAAGAGCCAGTTGTTCGGCGCCAGGATGTTGGAGAAGGACGAAGCAAATCGGTCCCAGTGCATCAGCACGCGTGAAAGCGCGAACAAACAAAACACGCACCACGCCACAAACGCACCGGGCGTGAGCGTCCAAACTAACCAGGGAAGAGCACGAGTGAGCAAAGCATCGGGATTAAACAAAGGCACGCGAAGAAACAGAGGATTGACGACCTGACCAGCACGTTTCGCTTTCGCCGCTGCCTCAAAGATAGGATGTGACGTATCACCCTCGATCGTCGCCAGTTGAACCTGCGTCAGCCAGCGGATAAGCATCACGGCTTCTTTAGTCGACAGGGCGTCTTCCGAATCCTTCATCGACGCTAAGATGTCCCGTAAGATTCGCTCTCCATCAAGTTGTCGCGCGAGTTTCCATTCTCGAATACCGAGGCGATAAAAGCGCGAGTTGAGCGGATCCTCGAGCTGATAATATGGCTTGCCTTGCGATTCCTGCAATGCACATCGCACGTCGGCGCGGAGGCGCACGCGGATGAGCGTCGGGTCTTGCGCCGGTGTATTGGGAAAATCCTGATCCACAACGATTACCCCAGATAGAAGATCACTTGTTCCCAGGCTCGATGGAAGAGCACCCAGAAGAGCGAGCGGCGCTCGGTACTGATCTTCGCACGTCCTCGCATTCCCGGTCGCAAAAGTTCGTTGTCCGATTCAATTCGAACTTCCCCGATGAAGACGTTTTCTGATTCGCGTTCTTCGGACCGAGGATGAATTCGTGTCAAAACTCCATGGAAACTTGATCGCGGCAACGACTCGAGTCGAAACCACACGGTTTGACCCACCCTGGCATAGGAAATCGATTCGTCAGGTATTCCGATTTCCAAAAACATGTCACCCAAGGGGCCCACTTCAACGAGCGTTTGCCCCATCGTCAATCGAGAACCTTCCAGTTTCTTGGGATCACCACTGATGACGACGCCGTCCGTCGGACTCTTGACTTCCAAGTTGTCCATTCGATCCATCAGCATCTGGACTTTGAGTTCCAGCCGTTCCATTTCAAACCGCGCCATTTGAGCCGCTGCTGTCTCACGTGAAGCCATCGCCGTATCACGTTGCTTGTTGGCGCGCACCAAGTCGGCTTCGACGCTGGCTAGTTCGAGCCGGATCTCACGGGCATCCATTCGTGCGAGTGTTTGTCCCTTCGTGACCCAATCGCCAGGTTCAACCAGAGCCTTTTCCAAGCGTCCCTCATAGGGAGATGCGACAAATCGTCGCGTGACTGGCTGAACTTCGCATTTCGATTTCAAACGATGGGGCACAGGAATCACAAACAAAAAGAACAGAGCCGCGATCGCGCCGCCCAAAACCCATTTCTGGTGCTGTCGCGACAGAGCTCGGAATCGTCGAACGAGTTGTCGAATGGGTTTTCTACGGGCAGAACGCAACAGGTCGAGCTGCTGACCGACCAATCGCTCGGCCAGTTCGAGTTCGGACCGCATTTGTGGCGAAATAGGTTGATCCGAGACAACGACATATGCACCCACGGGGTCGCCATGAGCATTTCGCAGCGGCGCCCGATGAATCGTTTGCGCGTCGACCATCCCAGAGAGCTTCTGAACGGCCTCGGTGGTTCGACCCACTGCCTCAGCTTCATCCGTCGACAAGTCGTCGCTCAACAGCGTTTCGGCCATGACCGCTTCGAGACACTTGCCGAGTTCTGATGAACGATCGAACTGGAACTTACGTGACATGCCGACCAGCTTGATCTGCCGCCCCGCACCGCACAGTCCGATGCCGACAACTCGGGCAGAGAGCAGCTCGTTCAGTCCATCGGCCAGGGCACCGGCAGCTGCAGGCAATCGATCGGCTTCATTGCTTTTGAGAATGGCCTCGCAGAGATGGTCGACGCGCACCAATTCGCCGGCTTGGCGTAGGTCGCCGTATCGGCCTCGCCATTGCCCGGCGTAGGTGGCCATGAATTGACCGATCTGTACCAGTCCAGCCAGTCGACGCGTCAGATCCTCGCCGCCATCGGCGAGGATCACCATGATCTCCGTAGATCGTTGCAGCCGCAGCACGGGAACGGCGACTGCAACGCATGTATCCTCTTGCTCCGTCCGCGCGATTTGAACCATCTCAGCTGACTTGGCCATCATGGCCAACGAGTACAGCTTGTTCATGGTTGAATCAGCGACCGCCCCAGAAGACTGTCCGCAAGGGGTCGCCGACAACTCACCGCTTGAGTCCTCGCCGAAATAAACAACGACGCGCGCCTTGCAGAGCTGATGAGTCACGGCGAGCAGTGCGCGAGTTGCATCTGCTTCCGTATCGGATTCTGACAGGACTTGGTGCAATCGCTGGACCAGCAGACGCAAATCCAACGCTTCGGCAGCGCTACTCGACGCCACACCTTCCAACGTCGTTTGATCCACGGCTGCACTGGGTGGCGGCATAAGAGTATCCTGGAGCGTTGGCGACCCGTCCGCCCCTGGCTCGGGCGAGTCGTTTTACGCCCCCGCTAGTTGCTTTGCTTCGTTGTGTATCGTGTGCGGTTTGCTCCCCCGCTGGACTTGACCTTGAGTAGACAACGAGCACCACTGCGAATTTGCCCGTCCGAATTGTCGATCAACACTGTCACCTGTACGGTGCCGCTCTTTGCGTCCATCACGGGAGAAATGGTTTCCACATTGGCCAAAGCAGGTTTGTCACCGGAATCGGGAAACGTCAATTGCACTGCCTTTCCGCTCTCGAGGTTTTCAGCCTGGCGAGGACTCACGGAGAATCTCGCCCGTAGCATGTTCAATTGCACGATCGTCATCACCTTGGGGTCACTCGACAGAAATGACTCGCCGACCTCCTTAAAGACCTCACTCACGACGCCATCGACGGGGCTACGAATTTGTCGGCGTTGGATTTGAGCTTCGATACGTTTGCATTCCAATTGCTGAAGCACGAGTTCTTCTTCGGCGATGAGCACTCGGGCTTGCGCGATTCGATAGTCCGTTTCCGCTCGCTCGAGCTCGATCTGGGTAGCATGTCCTTTTTGCCTCAGCAGTCGCAGCTTTTCGAAGTGCGCCAGTCTCAAATCCCGCTCAGCAACCGCTGCTTGGCGAGCCCCATCGGCTTCGGAACGCGTCTTGGCAATCTTCAGTGATGCCTCCAACACATTGGTGTCGAGTCGAGCAACAATCTGGTTCTCGCGGACCAAATCACCTTCACGTACACCCAGCTCGGACAAAACACCTGGCTCTCCGGCTGCTAACTCAATCTGATGAAAGGGCTCTGTGAAACCCTCAACCGACCACGCGACGCGCGCTGAAAAGGCAGTGATTAAGACGACGGTGGCGGTTGCGACAGTTCTGTTCATTTGCGTCTGCTCCCCTTAGCCCCAAAGGCTGATCCTCAGGAACGGTCATCGACATCTCGGCGCAAAATCTTAGCTCACCTGAGGAATTGAAGTGTCGAACCGATGGTCAGGGATTGAAGGTTGATGCAATGCACGTGCGTGAAGATGAGAGACTGGCGCGATTGCGCCTCTTGACCTGGGACGCAGGAGACGACCTCGGATGTGTTGCGTTGCTAATTGGACTGAACCAACAGCAGGTCTTCGGTTAAGTCTTTTTGTGAGTTGCCGGCTGGAAAGATTGGTTCCCGTCGGAATTAAAAAAAGAACCTTCTCAACCCGCATAACCGAATTAGACTGAAGAAGTCCTACAGCTAGAACAAGCACTGCACCGGTCCACAGAGGAGACCATCAATGACAACCAACTATCGAAGCTATTCCGCCGCGATTGCCGCAGTACTGGCGATGTTGGTATCGAACTCGAACGCCGCGATCTCGATCAGCTCACCAAGCGATTGTGATGACGGCTTCCAGGTTGTCTTTGACGCGCTGAACGATGTGAATCCGTCTTACACGGTGGGGGGTGTACCCGGATATGGAACGGTCACAGTTAGCTTCGGAAGCCGGTTTGAAGGACAAACTTTAGGATCCACCGACAACTCGCTGAGCGACACGTCGCCCTCGAATCCGCTCACCTTGGCTCCTCTGCCCATCGTGAAAACATCTTTCGACCTGGCAAATCCAACGGACATCGTCCTTGGCGGTGAGAACTTCAGGACACCAATCGCGATCCTGTTCGACAATCCAGTTAGCCAAGTTTGTTTCAACCTCGGACATTTAGATGCCAATTCACCGACTCTAATCGAGACGTTCACAGCTTCTGGTAGCAGTCTTGGTGCGCTCAATAATCTGTTGCCAGGGACCAACGGCGTCAACGTGACCGACACCAGCGGCAACAACGTCATCTCTGGCGTCTCCATTTATCTGCCGGATGGTGCGATGGATTGGGAAGGCTTCGCGATTCACGATGTCTCGTTCAACGTGATCCCCGAACCCGGCACCATCGCGATCTGGTCGCTTCTGGGTCTATTGGCTTTTTCAGCCGCCGTCGTCAGCCGGCGGTAATCAGCCCCAGTTCCGAGTTCCAAGGTTGTTCTCGCTCGCGAGACCGCTAGCCTCATGGGCTTGAACATCTTGGACTTGGGCTGGATCTTCTGCTAGCTCTGGCAAACTTTGCCGGTTTTTCCACTCTCACCGGAAGCACCGGTTCTTCGGCCCATTCCGAAATTGATCGACGTAACGTCCGCAACGGTCGATCCAATTCAACGCATAACACCACCTCCATTAAAGTGCCGGCTGGCGCAAAATCACGGGTCTGTGCCGACCCACCACCAGGCGCAGACCACTGATCCGTCAACTAGTCTCATCCGCGACGGCGCCTCCGGCTGACTCTCTCTCAAAACAGGGGATGAATCGATGAGAAGGTCAACTCTACTATTGGCTGCGATTGCATACTGCTACCTCGCCGCCAACGCCAGCGGCGAACTGTTTACGCTCGAAGAGATCCTATTGGGCAAATCCAAGACGCAAAGAAGCCAATCCAGCTGCACGAACCCAAGCTGCGATGAGCCCAACTGTAGCGTTCAGCCGGACTGCGGGTGCGAACCCGCATGTGGTTGCGAACCCCAATGTGGCTGTGAAGCCGAGTGCGGTTGTGAAGCCGAGTGCGGTTGTGAACCTGAATGCGGCTGTGAACCTGAATGCGGCTGTGAACCTGAATGCGGCTGTGAACCTGTATGCGGCTGTGAACCGGCTTGTGGATATCCGGCGCCGCGGAGCAAGAATCATTCCTCCTTTCTCCGAGAGTGGAGCGATCGACCGTTAAGCGGGCTCTTGCGAGACTGCGGTCTGTTCGGCTGCAAATCGGGTAAGGGGTGCTGCGGCACGGATTGTTGTGAAACGAGTTGCTGTGAATCCGAAAGCTGTGACGAAGGCTGCTGCGACGAAAGCTGCTGTGATGTCGAGTGCTGCGACGAAGGCTGCTGTGATGTCGAGTGCTGCGACGCGGCAAGCCTGCCCGTCGTCCCGCCTGGGGGCGCAGTCCCTGTGGGTGCAGTCCCTGTGGGTGCAAGCCTGCCCGTCGTCCCGCCTGCGGGCGCAGTCCCTGTGGGTGCAAGCCTGCTGTGTGCTCCCGGCTGGACCGTATGGACAGAATCCATGTTTCTTCGCCGTTCTGACGCTGACGAGCTGGCGTTGATCACGGACCAAATTAGCGGTGCACAGCTGCTCAATGCCGATAATCTTGAATTCGACCATCGTGCCGTTCCCCGGATCCATCTCCGATACCAGTTGGCAAGTTGTTGGGGCATCGACATCGGATACTTCGGTATCGACTCTTGGACGACGACTGGTCAAGGTGGCGGTCCGAATTCGCCCGTTCTGGTTGGCCCCGGTCTCACTTTTCCGAGTTCAGCGCCCGGAGCCATCTATCGGGTGAACTACGGCACCGATCTGCACAGCTCGGAAATCAACGTCTTCCGACGCTTAAACGAGTGCACGACCGTGCTAAGTGGTTTTCGCTGGATCGAGTTGCGTGACGACCTTCAAACGCAGGCCGTAGCGCCGACGTTCGCCGAAATGTATTCGATTGATACCAACAATCACATGTACGGTTTTCAGATTGGCGCGGATATGGAGTTAGTTGGTTGCATGAGTCGATACCACCTCGATGCGATCGCTCGCGTCGGCGTGATGTATAACAATGTCGACCAGGCAATCCAAGCGCCGATCTTGACGCCGCTGGCACCAGCGGCCGTAGACAATCTGACGCATCGAAATGATCACACAGCGTTCATCAGCGAATTGGGACTGCGTGGTGTCTACGAAGTCACTCCGACCATATCGGTATACGGTGGTTATCACATCATGTGGTTGGATGGCATCAGCTTGGCTCCGGATCAGATTCCGGCAAACGATCTGACCGGCGCTGGCACGGCGAGCCTCGACACCGGCGGAACCCTGTATTTCCACGGTGCCACAGTTGGATTTCAAGCTTCGTTCTAACGAGTCCCCTGTCAAAGCCTGGGTCCCATCCCAAGCTTTGGCCCCTTCGGTGGTGCAAATGCCCCGTGCGAAAGCGCGGGGCATTTTGCGTTCCATCAAAGCGTTGATCTGTGCAGCGAGATCCAGAACCATCTATTCGCTGGTTGGCTGACTTGAACGGATGTGAGCGTAGCCCTACATTGCATCGTGTCGTTTCTCACCCAAACCTCTTAACCGCAGACCTCAATGACCACTGATCTCTCCGAGCGACACGACTGCATTGGCGACATCTTTTCGACGATGTCCAAGGATCTGGACAACTTCCGATTGTCCGATGAACAGCTTCAGTTCTATGAAGAAAATGGTTATCTGTCTGGAATTCGGATCCTCAGTGACGAGCAACTTGATGTCTTGAGAGCAGAGCTACAACGGTTCCTCGGGCCGGACCACAAAGGCAATGAGTTATGGTACGAATACAACAGCAATGAGTCCGCGGATCCGAATCGAGTGCTGTTTCATGCCTTGGGAGCCTGGCGGATTAGTCCCGGTTTTCACGATGTCCTCTGGAATCCGGCATTCACCGTACCGGCCAGTCAGCTCCTGCAGGGCAGCGTGCGATTCTGGCATGACCAATTATTCTGCAAGCCGGCCCAACACGGCGGAGTCGTGGCTTGGCACCAAGACTATTCTTACTGGACTCGCACACAGCCCATGGCTCATTTGACCTGTTGGATCGCCTTGGACGACAGCAGCCCTGACAACGGATGTATCCAGTACATTCCCGGTAGTCACCGTTGGGACTTGCTACCCATCACGGGATTGGCGGGCGACATGGACTCGATTCATCAAGTCTTGACGGACGAGCAGTGGGAAGTTTTTCAAAATCCCGTAGCAGCAGAGATGAAGGCTGGATACGGTTCGTTTCACCATCCACTCATGGTCCACGGCTCGAACGAGAATCGAACCAATGGGCCACGTCGGGCCACCGTGATCAATGTCTTCCGAGATGGCGTTCGTTCGGCCTCAAACGACCCGTTACTCGACGGTGTTCCCGCCATTCCCGATGGTGAGCCGATGCAGGGGCAGTACTTTCCGCTGCTCTATAATCCCACTTGCTGAGGGTTCAGGTGACTTCACGGAATCCTGAACTAGAACCTACCGCGACCGCGGATGTGAGCAACGACAGTGTCGAAATCTAACCGCATGCAATACGAAATGGGCGTTTGGGCCACATCGTGCGGAATGCTCTCGGCCATTGGTTACATGTCGGCGAATATTTGTCTGCGCGCCGTCACTCACCTTGACCCGTTCTGGGTCTCCTGCATCAAAGCATTTCCAACTGTTGTTCTGGTCGCGCCATTCGTCCTCTTCCGATTACTTCAAAACCAGAGAATCTTTTCGTCCACACGCGTGATCATCGCGATCGTGACGGCTGCGCTTGTGGGTCAGGTTGCCGGCAATGTGTGTTTCCAATGGTCGCTTGGCGTCGTCGGTCTTGCCTTAGCTGTCCCATTGACCATGGGAGCCATGATTCTGAGCGGAGCCGTGCTCGGCCGCTTGATTTTGGGAGATCCAATCACTCTTCGCATGGGAATCGCATCGACGGTCCTCGTGATGGCGATCGCAATCCTCAGCCTCGGGGCGCCTGCGGCGAATGCTTCCATCGGTCCAATCGCCGACGGAATTGATCCGCTGCATGTGGCAGCTGGTGTATTTGCCGCCTGCCTATCCGGCATCGCCTACAGCATTTTGAGTGTGACACTGAGGTATTCGACGAACCAAGGAACACCTCTGTCGCCGCTTTTGTTGACCGTCGGGATGGTTGGATTCGTCTTGCTTGGTGGCTTCACGTCGGCTCGCCACGGTTGGGCGATCGTTGAACAGACAACTTCGCAGGACTGGCTCCGTCTCCTTGGCGCTGGTCTATTCAACGTCATTGCCTTTGTTGCCCTCACCAAAGCACTTCACCTATCGTCGGTGATGTTCGTCAATGGTCTGAATGCTTCGCAGATCGCGATGGCTGCAATCGCGGGTGTCTTGTTGTTCCAGGAACCGATCACGATCGCCATGGGAGCGGGCGTCATTTTGACAGCGTTGGGACTTGCCTTGATGCGGGGACGGCGTGAAAAGACCACCGAGACGAGCGGCCCAAGGGCCTCGTTAAAGGAGCGAGCTCCCACGTCAGACGACATACCGGCTCCCGTCGAACTGAACGTCTAACGGACGGATCAAACAGCTTCGCCACGAAGATGCTGCCTGAACCAAAGTACTGTCGACAGGTCGCTTATGACCGATTCCAATCCCAGTTGGCCGACTTGGATCGAACAGACGCATTGGTGACTGCCGCCGTCGCCATCTCCGAACACGCCATGCTCGACGCCTCGGTCGATGAAGTGCAGGTGCAGCTGGAACAGTTCGCCAACGACGTTCGGTCACGCGTCAAGTCGACCGAGCCGAATGCCGTGCTTGCGAATCTTCACGAGTTGCTTTTTGACGAGCTTCGTTTCCAAGGTGATGCGACCAACTACTATCACGCACGGAACAGTTATCTTCCCGTCGTGATCCAGTCGCGACGCGGCATCCCGATTACACTCACGCTGGTGTACAAGGCAGTTGCCGAGCGACTGGGTTTGAAGGTCAACGGACTCAACAGTCCCGCTCATTTTCTGGCGGAAGTCATCGCGGGAAACGATCGCATGATCATCGATCCATTCCGCGGCGGAACCATGTTGACGCGTGAAGAGGCACGCGGATACATTGAGCAACTCATTCGGCAGCCGATCCCAGATTCAGCGGAGATGTTTCCCGTCGCCACCCATCACGCGTGGCTCGCCAGAATCTTGCGGAACCTTCAAAACGTCTTCTCCATGCAACAGAACGAACGTGACATGAAGGCAATGTGGGAATTGGAGCAACTGCTCACGCAATCTTAATCGTGAATCCTCTTGGCTTGGATTTTCCAATGGCCCCATTTAATTTGCTCCGTCAACTGCGCTGCCCAAGTTGTGAGCGGACTTCGATCTGCGGACCAGAGGAGATGCTGCAGCGGTTGCGCGATGTCGGTATGCTGCGACGACAAGCCGAACCCGATTGGCCCATGATCATCGAATTGGTTAACAACCAGGTGGACAGTCTGAAGTGCTCGGAATGCGGCCACGCAGGCCTAATACTAGAAGAGGCCCGTGACGACTTCGACGACGAATCGATTGGCTCGCGGCTGTGCGAAGTCTGCCAAACGCCAATTCCACCGGAACGACTCGAATTGTTCCCCGACACCGTGCGGTGCGCAAAATGCCAGGACCAACCGGACACAGGCGACGCCGACTATTGCCCGCAGTGCGGCACGCCAATGACCGTCCAGTCAAGTCGGGGGCAGGGCATTGCACGCTACGTTCACCGTTGTCCGGAGTGTGGCTACCGAGAACGCTGAGCGATCGCTCACGTTCTACCGGATCGGCGGCGATGGTTTCCGATCGCCAGACCAATACACGGCATTGGCCAACAGCCGTTGAAAGGCTGGCAGCCTAAGATCCGATGGATGCCCCAGCGACGTGTAGAACACGCGACCGCCCGCGTCCGTGACATGCGTCCACGCGACGGGTTCGTGCGGCTCTCGCCCCTCCACACGGCCCGTCATCAACAGCGTCGTGTTTCGCCCCAAGGGACTGGTTTTGTAGAGCCACGAGGCGACCTGGAACTCGTCAGTGCGAACAGCATGCAGAAGCGGATGCTGGCTTGCAGCGCCGACGATCTTGACGAAGGTCTGCGGATCCTTCTGCAACTTGTTGCCGTGGTGACCCTGATAATTCCCCCCCAGGACGTCTCGGTCAAATTCCGGCCAAACCTCATGCCCTGCTGGAGGATCTCCGTCGCGGAGGCTGAATGCGTGACTGCTCGTACGAATCGCAACAATCGGCTTGCCGGCGGATACGTATTCCCGCAGTCGACGCATCTGATCACTCGGTAAGGCACGTCTCCGCACGCTGATGAGGAGCACATCCGCCTCATCGAGTAACTCCATGCCGGAAAATCGATTGCGATCTTTCTCCTCGGTGAAGACGAAACTCAATCGGAAATCACTCCCAAGCATTCTCTCGCAGAACTCTGGCAGCGTATCGCGCGTGTGATACTCCTGCTCACCAATCAACACGGCCAGATGCGGCCGCGTATCGTCGGAAAAACGGAATTCATGACCACCAATCAATTGGTCAGAGGTAATCGTGGGACACCAATGTCGCTCGATGTGCTTAATCACAAGGTCGGTGCCAGAATGGTGATTGACAAACGGATACATTCGTGAGTTGTACATGGTATCCGTCATGTCGCGCATCAAGGCCACATTCATTCCCTGATAGACCATCTGCCGAATCGAAAACGGTCGTCCGAGGACGCACATGTTCGTGTGCACGCCCATGACAATCACATTCTCGATCCCGCGCTGCTTCATCAGGTAGTACGCCTGAGCATTGTCGGAGATCGCATCGACGTCTTGGATCTCAATCACGTCGATCTGACGACTCCAAGGTGAGCCGCCAGGACATCTCGGCTCACAATCACAACCACCGTCCGAGTCATCAATCGGAAGCCTACTCTCGTGGGATGCATCCAGATGACACCAACCTTGGAGCGGAATGGCTGTCTCGACGACCGGAGCACTCTCGGCCAAACGCAAGGAGGCTGAACCGCGATAGCTGTCCAAGCACGAACTCGGACAGTGAATGATGAGCGCGCCCGCAGCTCTCGCGGCTTGAACCACCTGATTCATGCGAGGCGCCATTTCAGCAACTCGACGCGTGGCACCTCGACACCAATGGCGATCCCACATGTCACAGATCACGACGGCCGTTTTGGACGCATCCCAACGGATCGGTTTGAAAACGGTGTGGTACTCAGATTGGTTTGAGTTGATGCGTTCTTGAGATCGGGCTGCGAACTCAAACTCGCCAGCCCCACTTCGCGCGACGGCAAACAACAACATCCCGGATAGAGATAGATAGAACAGCGACCGACAAAATGTCCTGTTCGGGATTAATTCAACATTCGCACTTGACGTTTTCTTCATTCGACGGAATCTCTCTTGCCATAAGGGATTACACCATCATCCATCAATGCCAATCATCTTAACACGCAATCAAGCAAGATTCGCCTAGGATATGTGCAACCGATCGAGTATGAATTGCAATAGACATCGATACGCACGGACGTCGTGTCTGACTCGACATGCGGGGGTTTCGTCATGGCTGCTCGACTATCTCGGTCGTGGGAGTGTCTTCGTATCGGGCCAACCGGGATTCTTCTCCCGATTCTCGGCCTCTTGATTGTGGGAGGCTGGCCTGGCCGTGTGGTGGCCGAACCCTATCCTGATCTGCTCGCAGCCTCGCTCCAACCGCATCGCATTTACAGAAATTACGCGGGTGATTTCGTCATGCGGTTCCCGAATTACGACTTTCTGCTTTTCAACCCAGCACGCACCAGTCCGACGGTGAGCGGCCAATTCGCACGAGTCGACGTCGACGGGACGCCCGGTTTGCGACCCATCACCCATGGTCCAATTGTGTTTCGCAACAATGCGGGCATGAAGTGGGATGGTTCCAGATTGTTCTTACATCCGGCGTATAACTATCGGCTAGTCGAGCGATTCCGCTATTCATTGAATGCGATTGGTGAACCGTTGGGCACCAAGTGGCCCGAGTTGGAGCCAGAAGTCGAATCGGCTCCGCCGGTCCGCGATCCAAAGGTGTTCGAGCCACCCGTTGGCTACCGCCCGCTTCCACCACGAGTGCCGGTCGGCCTCACTCCACCGCGCGAACTGCCGAAGTTCTCGCTGTCGGGCACCGCCTTGAAGCCAACAGATTTGGTCCCACAATACCGACATCCCGTTCCTACCGGACCGATTCCAACGCGACCGGTGTCTACGGTACGTGTTCGGCCATGGCCTTCGCCCACGATGGATCCACCAAGGCACGACTCGCTCGGGACGGTCGCCCCGTCTGTTTCAACACTGCGACGCTAGCGCTTGAGCGCGTAACCTTTGAGTTCGGAACCATTGAGCGGCGTGGCGGCCAACGACAACATTTGGGGAAAGTCGAGCGATGTGCGCGCTTGCCGGAGGCCCTCGTCGAGCGATTGATCCATTACTTCTCGACCTACAAGCTGGTGCCGGACGAGGCACCTGGGAATCGATCGAGGAGATCTACGGAGCGGATCACGCGCCAAAGGTTCTCGCCGCTTCGATGGAGGACTTCGACGAGGAATTCGGAGGTTAGCGGAGCTTCACCGCGCTAAACCGCTAGCTTTGAACTTCCCGCTTCTCCTATCTTCACTTGACGGCCACCACTTCAGACACGACCATTCGCCTCGCGTTGTCCCTTTGCTGGCTGGAGAGTTGCGAATGGTTATGCAGTCGGAACGCTTTCGTGAATTTGTCATCGGCATGGCGGTGGTCGGTTTGGCCGTCGTATCTGGCTGTCGATCGCCGTACCATACCGATCGAGGTGCGCTGCTGGGTGGACTAACCGGCGCTGGCGTTGGTGCCGCAATTGGCGACACGAAGGGCAAAGCCGCCGAGGGTGCCTTGGTGGGCTCAGCGCTCGGGGCTTTGACAGGCGCAGCGGTGGGCAGTGGGTTGGACGAAATGGAGGCGCGACATGCCGCGATGATCGAGGAGCAAGTCAATCAGCAGCGAGCACTGACAACGGCAACCTTCGATGATGCCATCTCGATGACACAGGCTGGACTTGGTGATGAAGTGATCATTCAGCACTTTCGCGCGAGCGGTGTCGGACGTGCTCCGAATGCATCCGAATTGATCATGCTGAAGAACGAAGGTGTATCGGATGCGGTCATTCGGGGAATCCAAGAAGCTGGGGCAGCTCAGCCGATCGTAGCAACGCCTGCTGAACCAACGCGCGTTTACGTTCAGGAACATTATTGCCCCGCCCCATGCCCACCTTACCGACCGCTTTGGGGAGCTCACGCACACTGGCACCGGCGTCATTATCATCGGCCCCGCGTACGTTGGGGTTTTTCATTCAGCCATTAGCGTTGACGCGGCCCGTCTCCCAGGGGCGGCACGATATGCAGTGCTCCTAACGTCACGACGTCAGCACTTGCCATTGTCAACTCGGCGTCGCAAAATAAAGTCTTACCGACGCCGACACGCAACAATCGCGTGAAGGTCCCCACGGCCCGCCTTACGGCTTCGTCGGGCCGTCTGCTCCCGTCCACCGGGTCCCTATGTCCGAGTAACGCACATGGCTAGGCTGCAACTGGATTTTGCGCGAGGCCGCACACACCTCGATGACGCGGGTCGTCGACGCGTTTGGCACATTTGTTCGCAATGTTTGCTCATGTTGTTGTCAATCGTCTGCGGCCAACGTCAAGTTGTGGCAATGGACGATGGCATTCGCGTTCCGGACGGCTTCAACGTTCAGAGGTTCTCGGGCGACGACTTAGCCCATGACATTCATTGCATGACGTTTGACTCGGCGGGAAACGTTGTCGTGGCCGGAACCGGTTACGTCAAGGTGCTATTGGATACGAATCAGGACGGGAAAGCCGACGCGGTACGCCAGTATTCAAACCGCCCGAGCAGCGGCTTACACGGGATGGTCTTTGATGGCCCGGATTTGATCTGTACTGGCGACGATTGCATCATGCGTCTGCGTGACACGAACGGTGACGGGACAGCTGACGGAGAACCGCAGGTTTGGAGCAAATTGCGTGATCCCGAACACGGCGCTAACGGACTGATCCAAGGGCCGGATGGATGGTTCTATTTGATCTGCGGAAATGACGCGGGCGTATCAGCATCGCACGCCCATACCGCGGCCTCACCCATTCGCAACCCCGGATCGGGCGCGCTGCTCCGCTTTTCCCCGTCCGGCGAATCGTCCGAGATTATCGCACACGGATTTCGCAATCCCTACGACCTATCGATCAACCAATATGGTCACGTCTTCACCGTCGATTCCGATGGCGAGCGAGACCATCATCTTCCTTGGTACGCACCCACGCGACTGTTTGATATCGCAGCGGGTGAACATCACGGCTGGGTCAACAATGGTTGGACCTTGAGTTGGTCTCGTCCAGAAAGTTTCTTCGACAATGTCAAGCGAGTTGCAACCTACGGTCGAGGATCTCCGACGGGCGTTGCCGTTTATCGCCACCAACAATTCCCCTCACGATATCGGGGCGGTGTCTTCAGTTGCTGTTGGACGCTTGGGCGAGTGTACTTTACCGCGCTGCAAATCGAGGGAGCGAGTTATCGGGGCCAGAAAGAGACCTTTTTGCAGACCGTCGGCGAGACGGGATTTGCACCGGTCGACATCGCCGTCGGGCCGCGAGGAGCTCTGTGGATCGCCATCGGCGGTCGGGGCACTCAAGGCGGTGTCTTTCGCATTTCGCACGAACACCAATCGCCCGACTCCGACTCGTCGAACCCAAAGGCACCTGCCGACTCGCTTGCCGAAGTGCTGTCGGCTCCTCAACCATTGGCCGCATGGTCCCGAGCTAGATGGCGACCGCTGGCAGAGGCGCTCGGACCCGCAGAGTTCCTCGAAGCCGTGACCAATGAAGCGTTAAGCACCGAGGCGCGAATTCGTGCCGTTGAGATCATGGTCGAGTTATTTGATGGAGTCCCGGTCAGAATGATTGATCGGTTGAGCGATTTGACGGCACCTGAAATACGAGCGCGGATCGCATGGGCACTTGGTCGAGGTGCACCAAGCGAGACGTCCGTCGACGCGTTATCGAAATTGTGCCGTGACGCGGATCCGCGGGTCGTTCGAGCAGCTCTCGAAGGATGGTCGCGATTGGTACGCGTCGTGGCTCCAACCGAACTGCCAGCCGTTCGACGCGAGTTGCTCTCAAGTGACCGACGCATTCGAGCAGCGTTGGTTCATTGGTTGGCGAGTGCCTCCGGGCACCAGACGGAACTGGACTTCGACGCCGATTCATTGATCATCGCTCGAACTGCGTACCGACTTGGCGAACCACCGCAGTGCGCTTTGACCTGTCTTGCAGACGCACTGAAGTCGGGCCCCATGATCGAGACAGAGTGGCTGGAAATCATTCGGCTGATGCAGCTGGGAATCGGAGACATCAACGTTGATCAGTCCGACGGCAATGGAATGGTCGGCTATAGTTCGCAGCAACACATTGTCTTGGACGAGGGCGTCAAGCGGCATTGCGAAGACGCGCTACTGGGTTTGTTTCCGAGTCGGGACCCCGAGATCGACCGCGAGCTAGGTCGATTGGTGGCGATGCTCCAAGCTGAAGCCAAAGGGTGGCCGGCCAAGCTCCTAGCCAAGTGTACAGACGAAAGCCGCGTCGAAGACGATATCCACTATTTGATGATCCTGGCGCATACCACCGGTGAGCGGTCTCCCGAGGATACGAGACAAACGGCAGCTGCATTGGTACGTCTGCACAACAAGATGCTTGAAGGTCAGAAGTTTGTGAGCCGCAATTGGCCGCGGCGAGTCGCGGACACTTTCCAACGGTTATGCAAACTCGACCCGCGGCTTCCTCGGACCTTGGTCGGTCACCCAGACTTCGGTCAGCCACAACACAGTTTGTTCGTCTTGCTGCTACCATCGCAGTACCGAGCCCGTGGGGCTGCACGTTTACTTGCGTGGATTCATGATGATCTGATCGACCCGTCCGACTGGACAGCCGATCTGGTCCGTGCGATCTCCATGCTGCCAGATTATCAATCGCTGAACTTGCTACGCGAGCAATGGCCTGACTTTCGGCTCCGTGATTCGATTGTGGCTGTGCTTGCTCGGAATCCTGAAGAAGTTGACCGATCACGATTCCTGGACAGCCTTCAGTCGGCTCGCTCTTCAACGATCAACACAGCCGCAGGAGCACTCACCAAATTATCTCCTGAGGCGTCGCCCGAAGAAGTTGCAACAGCGTTATCGACGTTACAACGACACTGCTCCGACATGAAGTACGTCCAAACGCGTCAGGCCATCACCAGGCTCCTAATGCATTGGACGCAGGAAGATTTCGCCATCTCCGAGGAGGGCGTGAGGATTGAAGACTTAGCCGCTATTTACCAACCTTGGTTTAGTTGGTTTAAAGATCTGTATCCTGAGCAATCAAAGCGATTCAGTGGACTCGCGGGACTTGCCGACTGGAAACACCGCTTCAATGCACTTGATTGGCAGTCCGGTAACGTCGACCGGGGAGAAGTTGCTTTCCAAAAATTCCAATGTGCTACGTGTCACACGGGTGATCGCCGGCTGGGGCCCGACTTACAGCCTGTCGCTCGCCGATTTTCGCGTGACGATTTGTTCGTATCCATCATTGAACCGAATCGAAACGTCTCGCCGGCCTATCAAACCAAACAGTTCGTGACGGCCTCGGGTCGGGTCTTTTCTGGAATGGTTGTCTACGCATCGCCCGATGGCACACTCGTGCAGATCGGGGCGGACGAAACGGTCCGCATCGCCGACGACGAGATCGTCGAAATAACGAGCAGTCCCTCTTCCCTCATGCCCAAGGGGCTGCTGCAAAACGCGACAGACCAGGATTTGACTGACCTGTACGCTTTTCTTCAGGCTATGGCAAAGCAGTAGAACTTCCACTCAAGGATGCCGGAATGCAAGACTCCGTGAAGCCGTCTGAGAAGTTGCGCGGCCGACCCCGCCGCTATTTTCCGATCCTTCTTTGGATCATTTGCCTGGGCGTGATCCTTTGGTGCCAAGTGAACCCGCTGCTGGGAATGGGGGTCCGTTTTGCCGTCACATCCGGAACACTGTTCGTTGCGTGCTTTGGGACTCTGATCTGGTTCAGTTTCTTGTCGCCCGTCAGGCGGACGATTCGGATCACGACGTTTGTCATTTGCATGATCGTGATGTCGACGCTTGTCGCGACGTTTCGCATTGAGGAAGTGACCGGAGGTCTTGTTCCGACATTCACCTACCGTTGGGCACCGGACGCTGACGAGAATCTGGCACCGATCGAGGCAACCGCTCATTCTGAACTGGGGATCGATCTAACGCCAACCGACGCTGACTTCCCTCAGTTCCTCGGCCCCACACGGAACCTCGTTCTCAGCGATCGCGAGTGCTGGCTGCAATGGGATGAACAGCCTCCACTCGAAGTCTGGCGTCGCGCCATCGGCGCTGGATGGTCAGGCTTCGCCGCCGTCAATGGGTATGCAATTACGCTCGAGCAGCGTGGAGAAAGTGAAATCGCGTCCTGTTACGAGATTGCGACCGGCGAACCCGTTTGGGCAAGCGAAGTCATCACGCGGCATGAAACCGTCGTTGGGGGCGTTGGGCCACGCTCGACGCCAACAATTCACGAAGGCCGGGTCTACGTTCAGGGGGGGACCGGGATCCTCCGCTGCCTCAATGGGGCCGACGGTCGTGAAGAATGGAAACGCGACCTGTTGGCCGAATTCGGCGTGACCGACGACGGGTCGGGCGTTGCGTGGGGACGTGCCGGATCGCCCTTGATGGTCGATGACAAAATCGTCGTGCCGGCCGGCGGCCCAGCCACCGGACAAAAGCATTCGCTCGTTGCATATGACCGACTAACGGGGGAAGAAATCTGGCGGGGAGGAAATCGACAGGTCAGTTACTGCTCACCAGCGCTTGCCACGATCAACAATCAACCACAGATTCTGATCGTGACTGAAGATGCCGTTTGCGGGCATGCCCCACACAGTGGCCAGTTGCTTTGGGAATTCGATTGGCCTGGAAACTCTACACAAGACGCAAACACATCACAGCCTGTTGCCTTGCCCGATGACCATATCTTTGTTTCCAAAGGCTATGGACAGGGAGCGGCGCTTCTACGCGTCAATGGCGGCAACGACGCAGCGTTTGAAGTGGCTGAAGTATGGTACGAGCGGCGTGTGATGAAAACGAAATTCACGAATGTCGTTGTGCATGAGGACCATGTCTATGGATTAAACGATACGTTTCTGGAATGCATCGAGTTGCAGACCGGCGAACGCAAATGGAAGAAACGCTACGACTACGGCCAGATCCTGCTCGTTGGTTCCACACTATTGGTCCTGGACGAAAACGGGGAACTGTTTGCCGTTGAGGCAAACCCTAACAGGCATACTGCAATCGCAAGCGTGCAGGCATTGGAAGGACTTACCTGGAACAACCTTTGCCTGTATGACCGCTACCTTTTGATCCGAAACGGTGAAGAGGCCGTTTGCTTCGACTTGCGCCCTAGTGGCTGAGGACAAGGGTCAGTCTAGCCGCCAAAAGAACGTCCATGCTTGAGTCTCGACACGAAGGCCTCAAGACTCATTCGCTTCCCGCCACTTGGCAATATTCTTTTCTCGCAAGCTCTCGGTGGGAAAACCAATGGTTTGAGTCTGTAGCACGGTGGTCGGACTTCGCATCACGCTGGGCAAACCGAAATCAGTGAACTTTCCATCGGACTTGTAGATCAACGCGGCCAGTGCGATGTCGCGAACTTGAGTCGTGATCCGCACGTTTTTGACGCGTCGCTGCGATGCGACCACACCGACATCATCTAGCATCGACCGAATCAACAACTGATCCTTGTCTTTGCCGAGCTTGGTGAGCACCAGGATCGCATACTGCCGATCGTGCGGCTGTCCGAGTCGATCCCCGATCACACGACGCGCGGGGTAGACCCCTTCGCTCAAATCGTATTGGAGCGCAAAACTCAATCGTTGTGTCATTAGCGCATCAGTTGATTTCCTGCCAACTAGCGCGCCCACGAGCCGTCGCAAACTGTTCCGATAACTTCCACTCCGCATTGCACGATCGAAATCGCTGTTCCGATAGCAAAGCGTCATCAGATAGCCTTGATTATTCAAGTCGACGCCATCACGCGCGGCAACGAACATCAGGGCAGCGATGCTGCCGATCGAGATCGGTCGCTGCGGCAACGAAAGACGAAGAGCTCGGCATCGGCTGGCAAGCATGGCACCGGACAAAGTGGGATCGTTCTGGAAGATCGCATCCAGGAAGACCCACTCGGCTTCGAGCATCTGCACATACAGCGAGCGGGCTTCCTGCTCGTCGCCGACCAGCGTTTTGTATTCGACCCAGCCTGGCAGTTCATTGGCCGTCTCAACATCCAGCCCCGCGATGAAAGCGCTGATCAGACGCTGCCGCTCAAGATGTCGAATGGCTCGCAGGATCTGACGGGATCGAAATCGGACTTCCGGATCAGTGTGTTCAGTACCCTTGCGAACGGCGTTGAGTGCCGGCAAACCGATGCCAGTCAATGCCTCGGTAGCGATCTGTCGTTGGATGAAACGAGCGTCTCCCAACTGTTCAACCAACTGATCGGGCGTCGGTTCCGCAGATCGATCATCAGCCCAGGCTTGAGCCGGTACCAAGACCAGCAAGCCACAGAGAACGAGTAAGATCGGACGCCAAGCGACCATAAGGGCCTCCTTTCAGGAGCAAATGCCACTACATTCTAGAATGGATCGCGACAAGTCGTCCAGGATTTGTAAGGCCACCAGCGCTACTAAATGACGCGGTACACTGCGAATAGAACGCAAAACCAGCAAACATCGCGCGTTGAAATCTACGTGGTTTCCGTCACTGCAAGAACTGTTCTGACCGGACACCTGTTGAACCGTTCATATGGATTTCACCGCTCGGGCATGTGTCTCAACTTGAAAGCCTCCGCGCCGATGACTAGAATGCGGCAACGTCAGGGATTTGCGGCCGCTTGCAGCCTAACACTGCTAAAGAGCCATCGTTCACGCAGTCTTTGCAAAAACGATTCAATTTAGTTGGTTAGATCGCCGCGGTTTGTGCCCGCGGTTTTTTTATGCACATCTGCAAGTCGCCCGTCTACCAACAACAAGTTCCTTTACAGCTTTGTAACCAAAGATGAGTACAGCTCCTTCATCGACATGGATCGACAAGACAGATGTCATGAATAAAACGACGCCCGGAATGTCGACTCGTGCTGTCCACGCGGGTGAGGCCAGACAGAAATCACAGGACTCAATTACCGATCCGATTTTCTGCGCTTCGACATTTACGTTTCCTGACTCGCAATCGGTGATCGATTACATCGAGCGGGAGCTACCGCGTGAGGAATACGGTCGATATGGAAATCCCGGTGAACGTGTCGTCGAACGCAAGCTTGCGGAATTGGATCAGGGCGAAGAAGCCATCCTGTTCTCGAGCGGAATGGCTGCCATTGTTGGAGTCTTGATGGCTCGTTTGAATGCGGGTGAAGAAGTTATTTTCTTCAACGAATGCTACCACCGCAGCCGCGAGTTCTGCTCTAAGCACCTCTCGCGCTTTGGCGTCGTGACGCGTCAGGTCGAGGCCTGCAATTACGACGCGATGGAAGCGGCCATTAATCCCAATACGCGAATGCTCATCAGCGAGTCGCCGACAAATCCTCACCTGAGCGTCGTCGACCTCGAACTTTTCGCCGACCTTGGCAAACGTCACAACGTTGACACGTTGATCGATGCAACGCTGGCCACGCCGTACAATGCCCAACCACTCTCGTATGGCATCGACTTCGTGCTCCATTCGGCCACGAAGTATCTCGGCGGCCACAACGACCTGTTGGCGGGTGTCATCGTTGGCAACCAAGAAAAAATGGAGTCTGTGCGCAACCTGCGAGGGATTATGGGTGGCATCAATTCCCCGCACAACATCTATTTGCTTGAGCGCGGCTTGAAGACTTTTGCCCTTCGCGTGCAGCGACATAACGAAAACGGACAGGCCATTGCCGAGTTCCTAGAGTCACATTCGCGGGTTGAACGAGTTCACTATCCGGGTCTATCTTCACACCCCTATCATGAAGTCGCACGCAGGACGATGAGAGGTTTTGGCGGACTCGTGACGTTCTTGGTGAAGGATGCCGATTGGCGGGCCACGGCGGACATTGTCGACGCCGTCAAGATACCGCGTATCGCGCCGAGCTTGGGGGGAGTCGAGTCCTTGATCGAGCAGCCGCTACTTATGAGCTACTATCAGGCGACACCAGAAGAGCGACAAGCTTGGGGCATCTCGGACAACATGATTCGCATCGCGTGCGGGATTGAGGACAAGGAAGACCTCATTGCCGATCTTGGCCAAGCGTTGGAGCGATAGGCCGTACGTTCTTGCTGCCCTTTACGCCAGCCATCGCTTTGAAGCATCAGCCATTGAATGGAGAGTGATCCGATGAAGTTCCGGACGCGCGCGATCCACGTCGGCAACGAACGCGATCCTCAAACGGGAGCGGTCGTTCCACCAATCCACGTCGCGTCGACCTACGTGCAGCCCGGTGCGGGCGAGTGGGGGACCTTCGATTACGGACGGAGCGGAAATCCGACCCGCTCGAATGTCGAACAGACGCTCGCCTCGCTCGAAGGCGGCGATCGTGCTTTGCTATTCGCTTCCGGGATGTCGGCCGTCCACGCCGCCACGATGCTGCTGAATGCCGGTGATCACATTGTGGCCACGTCCGATATGTACGGTGGTACCTACCGCTTGCTACATAAGATCGCGAATCGAGCGGGGATTCGCGTCACACTCGCAAATACGCAAGACCTCGCGGCGTTGAAGGCCAGCTTCACGAAGGAAACCAGGCTGTTGTGGCTGGAATCTCCTGGCAATCCACTCATGTCGATCACCGACCTGCGTGCCTGTGCCGATCTCGCACACCAACACGGTATCCTTGCAGCCGTGGACAACACGTTTGCGACGCCCGTGCTCACGCAGCCGCTTGAGTTGGGCATGGACATCGTGATGCATTCGGCCACCAAATACTTGGGCGGTCACAGCGACATGATCGGCGGCGCGTTGGTGGTCAAGGATGCTGAACTGATAGAACAGCTGTACTTCATTCAAAATGCAACCGGAGCGGTTCTATCGCCATTCGATAGCTTCCTCCTAGGTCGAGGGCTAAAGACGCTGCATGTGCGCGTTACCGAACATTGCCAAAGCGCGATGCGGCTTGCCGAGTTTTTACAGAACGAGCGTCGAGTCAAGCGAGTGCTCTATCCCGGCCTGACCGAGCACCCCGGACACGAGTTGGCCGTCACTCAGATGAACGGCGCTTTCGGTGGCATGTTGAGTTTCGAGCTCGACGGTACGCTTGAGCAGACCAAGCAATATGTGGAGTCGACGAAGCTATTTCAGTTGGCCGTCAGCTTGGGTGCGGTAGAGTCATTGATTGAACATCCCGCATCGATGTCGCACGCTAGTTATGACGAAGCAGATCGTGCGGCCCACGGCATCGGCGACGGACTGATTCGCCTCTCCGTCGGCCTGGAAGACGTCGACGATCTTTGCGACGATCTCTCACACAGCTTGGATCTGTGCCTCGGTTAATCGTGCGAACGCAGAAAGAGCAGCAAGACCAATCGGACTTGCTGCTCGGGATGGATATTAGCCGCCGCCAGCTTCAGCGGGGCTGGATGATGCCTCCACGGCCGTAATTACTGTCCGCGAAATTGTCGGCTCCGCTGCTGGCTGCCAGCCTGAACGGGACTCGGAATGTTCAGATACCTCAGTTTTCGCGGCGGACTGGACCGTCGAACCGTTCGAGCTTTGTTGGGCGTCGCTGTGACGCGGCGCTTCGGTACCGATCGGACCGTCGCGCTATGACTGGCCCTGCGTACGCCACTTCGCTTGCGAGCTTGCGCAGAACTGCGTGGCACCGGCATCACCGACCGTAACGTCGATCGGGTTCCAGAACCCGTTGCCGGCGGATCATCGGTGAACGGATCGGGCTCAACGTGCGGTGACGCCGGGATCGGCTCGCCTTCGATCATCTCGCCCTCCATCATCATGCTCCCGTCTTCCCAGCCGCAGTCGCCGCAAGCACATGGGCCACAAAGACAGCACGGTGACAGAATACAGTGGCAGGCGTGACTCATGACCTTGTGAAAGCAATGCTTGGTTCCCATCACCAGCTCGCCCAACAGGGTGGTGCGGCACGGATTGGGGCAGGGCGGGAATAGAGGCGCATGGGTTTTGCAACCGTGGTAGCACTGAACGCCCCACACAACGCCTCCATAATGGCCACCTTGCCCATGATGGGCGCCGCAGCCCACACAGCCAGCTGGCTCGACGTGCGACCGATCGGGCGCTTGGCCGATTTGCCTTACTTGCGCCTGAGCAGCGCCAGGAAGGAGAACGACGGCCAACAACCATAGTCCTATCTGACGAGAGATCATTTCTGTTCTTCTCCGCTTCACTCGGATGATTCCAGTTGGGTCTGAATCACGTCACCTATCGATTCACGGTGATTCAACCTCGGGGCCACGTGAGACGCTACAAGTCATCGATCCGATGGTCTCGGCGCGATCAGAACTTCCGTTTTTAGCCCTACAACCGGAAAAATCCGCAAAGGTTGCTGAAGGCCTAAGCCATGTCCAGTTTGCCCAGTCGCAGCGAGAAAAGGCGAAACCATGCCCGGGGTTGTTAACCCAGGTCAACCTGGAGAACTAACGAACTACCGCTGGCTTTTCGGATAATGTCAAGTTTGAGGAAAGTCCGGGTTTTGACGGTGCCGATATGGTCCGTGAAGTGTCAATCTGCACTGGAAGTGATCTCGGGTTATGGAAATGAATCAACTGCTTTCCACGCGAATACAACTGCTGGCATGCTTGGTGGTGAGCGTCCTCCTGTTCCCCTTTGAAGTGTCCGCTCAGCGTCGGCTACCGATGAGGCGTACAACGGCCACGGGCACTTCCGCACCCCAGCGAAGCTTGCCGACAGCACAGACAAAGCAGTCACCGACACCGGCGTCCGTGACCGAGGCCGTTCGGGTCATAAACGACGATTCAGTCCGACGAGCCCAGCGTGAGACGGTTCTGACGGTTCAAAATGATGTCGAGCAAATCGAATCCGACTCCGCCGGGGAATGGATCGACACCGGCGTGGTCGTTGAGGAGGGCGGTGAAAGCTGTGCCGATTGCCTCAACTCGCAGGGCTGGGGCTCGCATGCAGTCCACGGTTACTGGGCCGACCATCTGTCCGTGTTTGGCGGAGCGCACGCATTCAAGAATGACGCGAACCTTGGTCTGGATGGCAGTTTTGGGTTTCACTACGGCTTGAACTTCGGTGCTGCGGCAAAGAACATCATTCTGCCACCGTCGGTTGGCTGGCAAATTGGAGCTCAATTCACCAACAGCAATCTGAACGCAGCTTCATTTACAACCGAAGAGCGAAAGCAAGTCTTCTTGACGGCCGGGCTGTATCGACGCGGTGACTTCGGCTTGCAGGGCGGTCTGGTAGTCGACTTCATGTGGGATGACTGGTACTTCGAACCACAAGTCAATCTCGCGCAGCTTCGCGGCGAACTGAGTATGGCCATCTCACCGCGTAAAAGTCTGGGCTTCCGCTTTGCCACTGCGTTGCGGGAAACGACGGTGCTGAGTCGCACCTTCATCGATGACGATGAACTAGTGACTTGGACAACAAAGGATCGCTACACGTTCTTCTACCGGACTCGCCTGTTCGGTGGTGGCAGAGGCGAGGGGACACTGTTTGCCGGATTCACAGGCGACAAGGCTGGGATTATCGGCGGCAAGACTCGTATGCCTTTGCACAATGGGTGGGCATTCGAAACGGACTATACATATCTCATCCCGGACCGACCGAAGCGAGGCGGATTCGCCAATTTCAAAGAGTCCTGGAACATTGCGTTGAACCTTGTCTGGTATCCAGGATCTTTGAAGTGCGGCTGTTGGAATCGATATCACCGCCCAATGTTCGACGTCGCCAACAATGGAACAATGGTCATCCGTCGCAAATTTGCCGGCGAGCCATTCGTGGGCGGTGCACGACCGTTTGACGGTGGTAATTTAGACCAGGAGCTTTAGGCTGCTCAGTAGATCGGCAGCCAAGGCAATCGAGTCATCGAGTGCCCTTTCCACGACACCGTTTTCACGCGGTTGTTCGCCAAGCCGCTGCGTCTTCGCCGTCTAGTCTCAACGTCAGGCATTTGGTCTACCGCCAGCCTTCACGAACTCTGTAAGTGGTGTTTCAACCGGCTCAAAACCTTCTGCTTTGAGCGATCGATGCAGTTGAGGGCATCCCACATTCGTGATGACCGTTTGGCCCACCACGACCGCGTTGGCGGCGAAACATCGTGCCTCAGCTTCTTCTATCTCGATGAGCGTGCCGATGGTTTGCTGAAGTACCTTTCGTCCGTAATCGTCGAACGCGGCGGGGAAATACATTGCCGCATCCTCGGCCAGAGGGCAGAAACATGTATCGAGATGATAGAAGTACGGGTCGACGAGTTCCAAAGGCATCACCGGAAGACTCAAAGCAAGACCGATCGATTGCTGAGCTGAGGCATCACTTCGCATAAGGTAACCCGCCCAAAGCCGATCGCCACAGAATAAAGCGTCGCCGGCACCTTCGAAGAAGAGTTCGTCCTCAAGCTCAAAAAGGTCGAAGCCGTAATCGGTGAACCACTTTTCGCAATAAGTCTGTTCACCCCGACGCTCCAGGGGTCGAAAGCGAGACACCACGGCCAGATCTTTGTAGATCAAAGCGGCATTGGCCGTGAAGACCATATCGGGCAGACCCTGCACGGGCGTGATCAGCCGAATCGTCGCACCGGCCGACTTGAGCACGCCCACGAGTGCTTCCCATTGCCTGACCGCCACCGCATGATCTGCCGCATGGCGACGATTCATCCATGGATTGATCTCGTATTCAATCCCATAGAAATCCGGCGGGCACATCAAGATCTTGGCCATGATTGTCACCCGCCGTTGCGTTCAAGTTCGGCTAGTTCGTCAGAAAGTTGGCGAAGGAAAGGTGCCACATCGGTCACTAGACCAACCGTCTGGAACGAGCCTCGATCCTTCAGCTTGATCACGGTTGACGGATTGATATCGATGCAGACGACGGGGATTTCGGCCGGCAATAGGTTGCCCACGGCAATTGAATGCAGTGTCGTGGCAATCATCAAACAAAAATCGATGCCTCGCGATTGATCACGCATGATGGCTTGAGCCTCCAGCATGTCGGTGACGACATCTGGCAAGGGACCGTCATCGCGGATACTGCCGGCGAGCACATAGCTCACATCGTTCTTGACACATTCATACATCACGCCTCGAGTCAGCTGCTGCTTGTCGACAGCTGCCCGAATGCCTCCGGCGCGCCGGATGCGGTTGATAGCGCGCAGATGATGCTCGTGTCCAGACTCGACGATCTCGCCAGTATCCAGCTGCACGCCGAGGCTCGTGCCGAACATGGCCTGCTCTACGTCGTGTGTTGCGAGTGCATTTCCCGCGAACAGGAGGCGGATATAGCCGTCGCGAATCAGTCGACACAAGTACTCGCTACTAGCTGTGTGCACAATGGCCGGACCACCAACTACGAGCGTTCGACCTTGACTCTTGCGAACGTCGAACAGCTTTTTTGCAATGCCGCGAATCGCAACGCCCTTAGGCTTCTCCGTGGAAACAGCGCTGTTCATAAACTCGAAAGTTTCCGTGCGAAGATTATCCCCAGCCGAAAGCACCCGCACGCCAGTGTGCCCGATCACAACAGTTTGCCCCTTGCGTACATTGACCATCGGAACGCAGTGAGCAACCCGGTTCTTTAGATCAATCACGATTCCACAATCCATTTCTTGGTCGCGGACTGGAAGCCAATTGCCGTCTACTCGAACCTCGGTGCGTTGATTGGTCGAGCAGTAAAATCCCTCGGGAAACGCTCCATCCACGTCCGCACTAGCGCACGTGCAGTCTTGCGAGGAAGTCGGGACCGCACCGTGGGCAGAGACGATCTTGAGAAGCTCTTGTAGCTCTGTTTGCGAATCTGCCTGAATCTGGATCAACGCGTGACTGGGATCTTCCCGGCGTTGCCCTACATGCATGCTGCGAATTTGAAATCGACCGCCGGTTGAGTTGATCAGGTCGAGGATCTTCGGCAGCATCAGGCTATCGATGATGTGCCCCCGAACCTCGACGTCTTCGACAAACTCCAATTGGGCTTGCATATCCATCTCAATGATCCTTGCCGGGCTGAGACTTGATTTGCCAACGCGGATGACGAGTCGCTCGTCCGCCTCCCGAGAACCGCCGCGAACGAACTTGGGCGCCTTCCTGGCCGGGCGAAAGAAAAGACCCGAGTCGCCCTTGATTCAATCTTACGCGGGAAAAGAAGTCCCGGAAAATCTGTCCACTCACCGGCCGCTCCCGTGTCCGCCGAGGGAGTTCTCGTAAATGCAGGCGTGCGTTCGACTTCGCGCGTCTCCGTCCGGCCGGTATACTTGGTAAATTCAGTTCGCTAAACACGTCGTTTGGCTGGTCATTGGCCTGGTACGGAATCCGAACGACGATTAAATCCCTACATTTCCCTACAAAGCCCTACGCAACCTGGTACTCATGAGCGACTCAGAAAAGAAAACTCACTGGCAATTCCTAGCCAATTTGCTCGGTGCGACTCCTGACGAAACGATCGAAAGCAACGAGGCTCAGCCAGAAGCCGCAGAGGAAACGCCGACACCACCTCCGGTCGCTCCGCCGGTTGCCGAGAAGCCAAAGGCAAAGAAGAAACCGCCCGTGGAGCCGGGAAAGCGACGCGTTCACTGGGGCGATGTCGCCAAATCGCTCGGTGTCGATGTTCCCGAGGAACCAGAACCAGAACCAGAATCAGAATCAGAATCGGTCGAAGACTTGGATCCGGCCCTGCCAACTGAGCCAGACAGCGTCGATGAAGTAGTCGCCGAATCGGTTGTCGAGCAAGAACCGGAGCTGACCGTATTTGAGGCCGAGCCGGAACCTGACACGTCAGACGAGGACCTTGGATTCGAGCGAGCCGAAGAGCTTACGTCGCAGCAAGATGAGGCCACGGCCGACCCGCTTGCTGGCTGGCCAACGCCCGCGCCAGAACCCGAGGAACGGGAGGTCGAGCCGCAGCGCTCCGGTGACAGGGATTCAGAACGTCCGTCCGGCCGACGTCGACGCCGGGGGCGAAGGCGGCGAGAGCGATCGGACCGTGGCGATCGAGCCGAAGCCGATAAGGAACGCGAAGAACCGGTACGTAGCGATGCGGATGCTGAGCTCGACGAAACGGAAGTTGCCGACGAAGCACCGGCTCGCGAAACACGACGACGACGGCGACGCGGTTCGGGAGAGGGATCGCGTCGGCGAGAGCGAGCGAAACGTGAAACAAGTGATGAGGCCGACGACGCGGAAGAAACGTCCGAAGATTCCTCGCAACGCGTCCGCAAGACTCGTCGCAACATCCCTTCCTGGCAAGAAGCCATCGATGGCATCATCACGAAGAATCTCGCGACGCGCCAGAAGAATCGAAGGCCTCGCGGCCGTGGTCGGCGGTCAAGCAATCGGGATCGCTGAGATCGCTTGCGTCCGCGATGCCTGCCAAATCGCGTTCCCTGGTTGACGTTGACTGCAACCGAGGCAACAGCTGATTGAAGCGCAGAACCAAGTCGTTCCAGTGGTCGCTGCTGCGCAGTTCCATTGGCCGGACCGCGTCGCCGATCACAAGTCGCTTGAACGCATTCCGTAAGTGGTGAATGGGACCGACGAATCGATTGCTGGCTCGAATCACATCGGCAATGGCCAGCGGCAGTACGCTCAGGGATCCCAGCAGGGCGGGCATCAGCCGTGAAAGTCTCCGCCAAATCGGCTCGGCTCCTTCCGGTTCCATCCAAACCATTGAGCACCAGGCATAGAGCACGACGGAACCAAGGCAAAGAAACCAATACAGGACAACGCGGGCAATCAACGTTCCCTGGACCGTCTGGTCGATCATGATCTGTTTGCGGGGATGGTGCGTCATCTTCGGACTTGTCCGTTCAATCGTGTGATTCGACAAAATAGCCTAGCTTACGTGTTCGCCGGCGGCAGCAAACTACTTGCGTAATCCCCGTTCAGCAACGAGTCTGAGATTCAGGAGCCCCTCTCATCCGGACCCTATCGGCATTAATCAGAGTGACAGAGTGAATCGAATGTCTTCCGGCTTCAAGCGTCACGGCTACTTCCTGTCCGCAATTCTTTTCGTCTTTGCGACCGCCATCGAGAGTCGTGGCGAGATGAGTGACGACGATCTCGACCAGCTCGCCGCTCTCTGCCGTCCCTCAAGTGACGAGTTGGCGTGGAGGTCAATACCTTGGATGACGGACCTGTGGCAGGCGCGTGAACTGGCCGCAAGGGTCGGCAAACCGATCTTACTTTGGGAAATGGATGGTCATCCGCTGGGGTGCACGTGAAACAACGGCGTGGCGGGCCGTGCGTTCGCCATGAGTGATCCGCGCGTGGTCGAATTGATCCGCGATCGCTTCATCCCCGTGGCCGCCGATGATTGGTATCAGCGACGGCGCAACGACCCGGTGGGGCGCTACTTTCAATACATAATTCGACAGGTCGAACCACGACCGGACCCTAAAGCTTCGCTACAGGGAATGTATGCTTTCACGGCAGCAGGCGAATTGTTGGCGTCCAAGAATTCGGTCAAGAGGCCTGATGACACACTTCGTGTCTTGCGACGTGCCATCGATCGTTGGAACCGATTGCCTGTGCGGTCGCGACAGCCCGGGGCAATTCAGCTACCGGCCATGCCGGATGACGTTTGGGACCGACGATACAGCCCCGAGCCACCCGAGAACGGCCTGGTGCTGCGTGTCTACACGCGCGCGTTGGAGCAGGATGGGGCCGGCAATTGGAAACGCTGCTTATCCAAAAAGTCGCCGGTTGGATTTCAAACGGCGTATGACCACATGTGGTTGCGACAATCGGACTGGCAAAGCTTGGTTGACCTGAGTCAACGGAACCAACGGTTTCCCATTCCGCATCGGATTGCGATGCGGCTGGCCCGTTTTCATCTCGTCGATAACACGCGGGGCGAGCCCAGCCACTGGAAGAGACATCAGGTACACGACCTGGCCTTGCACGCAGAGAGAATTGTTGAGACGCCCGCCACAACCAAATTCCGCATCCGTGGTTCTTTCACGCTCGCGACTGACGCTGATGTGAAAGCGGCTGACCGCGGTTTCACCGGCGATATCTTGGGCTACTACGAAGTTGAGTCCGGTCGGCTGACAAACCTTCAGATCGGTGCCATCGGCGACCATTGGGGCGAGAGCCGATACACTCCTGGCGCACGCGAGGGATTGGCGCCACTTGGCATCTTCATCGTCCAAGCCGACGGGAGCCTGGCCAGCGATGTGGTGCCGCCGCAAGCCTTTCGCTCGCCGGATCGGTACTTTGATGCAATCGATCGATAAAGTTGCGGCTTGAGGCTTCGATCACCGCAACCACCTCCTCTCCTTCTTCCAGTGCAACAGCTCTGTTTACGCACAGAACCCCCGTAACTCGTTAGGCACCGGAAGTTTACGTGGCGGAGTCGACAGGGCAGGCGCAGCTCTCGTCGCCCCGAATCATGGGAATCTCGCAAGCACACTAGTAATTTTCTCCGAATCGATGTCGAATACCTGTTTGGTCGCGCAAACCGCTAAGCGAACCATGATGATTCTCGTTCGTTTTTGGCAAACGAGCGAGCGCTGCTCAAGTCGGCGCCAGTTGGCGTAATGCCCGACATTCGGTGAGGAAACCGTAGACATACGTCAATGAACGCGACTTCTTTCGACGTAGAAAAAACGATTCACTCGGTCCTGGACCAAGAAGACCGAGTGATCATCTACCCCACGTTTGGGCATTTATCCGCCGATGGTCGCTCATGGCACCTCGGCATCTCGGGAGTCGTCTACGAGCCGGGGCGGCACACCTTACGCCGACGAATGCTGTTGCGTGTTCTCCAGCGACTCATGCGCGTCCCAAGCGAAGCGATGCAGTCGGATCTGTTTCGTGACCGAATCAACTGCTTTCTCGTTGGTACCGAACGCGGAAAACGAATTGCGGTTCAAGTGGGCGACCAGGTCCAAATGCTGCAGCGGCCCTCAAAGCGGAATGGGCATTTTCGCGGCTCGATCCAATTGGACCTGGCCGAAGCGGGCGAATTGGCCAGTGCTAGCGCCTCCCAGGACGGGTGGCTGAATGTCGAGGTCGTCACTCGACCGAGTGGTTTCCAAAGATTCGCTGGACAAGCTCAGCTGATCGGACAGACCGGAACGTCGATCGTTTCGGACATCGATGACACCATCAAACTGAGCGAGGTCGGAGACCGTCGACGATTGCTGCGGAATACTTTCTTACGCGATTTCCAGGCCGTCGACGGCATGGCCAACCTGTATCGCGGCTGGTCGGAAGACGGAGCGGCCTTCCACTACGTGTCCTCCAGCCCTTGGCAGCTGTACCAATCGCTCAGAGATCTGATGCAACATGGCGGTTTCCCAGAAGGGTCGTTCCATTTGCGTTCCATCCGACTGAGAGATCCAAGCATCTTGCGGCTGTTCTTCGCACGTCGATCTGGAAAGCGACGAGTTATTCGCACCATATTGCAGATGTTCCCCCATCGTCGATTTGTGATGGTTGGAGATTCTGGCGAACGCGATCCGGAGATCTATGGTCACTTGGCTCGGCAATTTCCTCGCCAAGTGCGGCGCATCCTCATCCGCCGCGTCCACGGTCAATCCCTGTCGGTTGACCGACTTCAGCGCGCCTTTCGCGACCTGCCGCGTGACAAGTGGTCGACGTTTCGGTGCCCTTCAGAACTTGGGAATCTGGCGGCCGTGGTTGAGGGCCATTGAGAGCGGGGCAGGCGACGAAAACGTGAATTGCTTCTCACGGTGATGCTCGTGGCCAATTCGGTTTTCAACGTACCGGTACCTTTCTTCACACTTTTCATTATTCAATTCTCAGTTTCTCCTCCGATTCCGATTGGCCGCTGAATCGGCTCGCATACCGATTTCCTAGGAGTTTGCATCCCCGTTGTCAGAGCCGATGGCTTGAATACCCCTTGTGTCATGGCGACTTTTCCGCCAAATTACGTTGTTTACACACACTCAGGCGGCCCCGGACTTGCGCAAGGGGCACCGATTGGCGGGATAAGGTTCATCAATCTGAATCCCGGTGCCGCTGAACCGTTACGGTGAGACCAATTAGGAGATGATCGTCCATGGCGCGCTACCACGCCGCAAAAGCTAGAGTCAACCGTCGTCTTGGATCGATGGTGTATGAGAGCGCTGGAGCCGTCCGAGCGGCGGAGCGGCGTGAGCATCCTCCCGGCATGAGGACACGCATTCGCCGTCCGTCCAACTACGGCCAAGCCTTGATGGAAAAGCAGAAGATCAAGCATTATTACGGCCTGGGCGAGCGGCAACTGAGGCGTTATTTCGAGAAGGCCGGCCGGATCAAGGGTAATACCGGTGAGCAGCTGTTGCTGATCTGCGAACGCCGATTGGATAACATCGTGCGGCGAGCTGGTTTCACGAAGACACGACCGCAAGCCCGACAGGGGATTGTCCACGGGCACTTCCAGGTCAATGGCATCAAAGTCACAAGTCCGTCCTATCAGCTGAGGCCGGGCGACGTCATCACAGTGCGTCCCCGAAACAATCTGCAACCGGTTTACCGTAGTCAGCTCGAAGAGAGTGAGATTGAGAGCACCGAATGGCTCAGCGTTGATCGAGAGACCTTGCGGGCAACGGTCCAGGGACTACCTGGTGCAAGCGACATTAGCTTGCCGGTTGACGTGAACACCGTTGTTGAATTCCTCTCGCGTTAACGCGTTTGTATGCATACTCAGCTCGCAGTACTCGGCGGGGGTCCGGGCGGCTACGCGGCGGCATTTATCGCGGCGGACGAAGGCCTGGATGTCTCCATCATCGAACAAGACCAACGACTGGGCGGCACCTGCCTGTTGCGCGGGTGCATCCCTTCGAAGGCACTTCTCCACGTCGCTCGTGTGATGAGTGAAGTCGAAGAGCTGTCGTCCGACTGGGGCATCAGCTACAGCTCTCCTGAGATTCAGCTGGAGCGGCTGCGAGCGCGCAAAGAGCAGGTCATCGACAAGATGTCCGGTGGCCTCCGTCAGTTGG
>CAJHYQ010000455.1_pt1 | contig 53656 bp, 28 predicted proteins | sample 9198721 | NCBI WGS metagenome assembly CAJHYQ01 (sample SAMEA7708357, study PRJEB35096) | sediment metagenome | biome: marine neritic benthic zone biome [ENVO:01000025]; feature: sediment [ENVO:00002007]; material: shallow marine sediment [ENVO:03000034] sea grass bed [ENVO_01000059] ... | reverse complement strand
GCAGCGAGCTGCGGTTCGGCTAGCAGATACGATCCGAGCAACGATTGATACGACCGCGTCGCAATGTCACGCGCCGTCCATCATGGCGATCCAACAAGTGGGTGAGAGTACGTGCTCACTCGGTGAGGCGAGGAACCGCTGCGATCTCGTTGTATTCTGGGGATGCGACCCTGTTCGATCTCATCCCCGCCACGCCGAGCGGTATTCTCTAGATCCCAATGGGTTGTTTACACCGCGCGGTCGACGGGATCGATATGTGATCGTCATCGATTGTGAGCGCACAGAATCAGCGGAACTTGCCGACTGGTTTATTCAGTTAGAAAAGGACAGCGACTTCGATGTGATTTGGTCCTTGCGATACCTTCTGCAGGGTGGCGACCTGAACGGTGATCGGCATGGTCTCGCTTCGCAGGACCTCAAATCGCTGGCCGATCGGCTAAAATCCTGTCGCTCAGGCATCTTTTATTTCGGTCTGGGCATTGCGCAATCACGGCTTGGCCACGCCACGGTTGAAGCTTTGCTTCGCCTGACGAAAGACTTGAATGGGCATACTCGCTTTTACGCGCGTCGTATGCGGATTCCCGGCGATGTAACCGGAGCTGATACCGTTTTATGTTGGCAGACAGGTTTTCCGTTCGCCGTCAACCTTGCCCGCGGCTATCCGCGCTATGAACCTGGCGAATATAGCGCAAACCAGGTGTTGTCACGGAAGGAAGCCGACGTGTGCTTATTGGTCGGCAGTGAGGGTGTCGAGAATCTTAGCGATGCGGCAAAATCCCACTTGTCTCAGATACCGATCATCGCCCTCGACTATCCCAGCGAGACTGCACGATTGCAGGCCGACGTGCAATTCACAACCTCCATTTATGGGGTGCATGCGACGGGAACAGCCTATCGGATGGATGAGGTGCCGATCCCATTGAGAGCCGTGTTGCCCAAAAGGTATCCGACGGATCACGAGCTGTTGGGCAGCATTTTGCGGGAGGTGAGTCGGATCCGGGAGTCGGACAGCCATTTGAGTTAGGACTTCTTGGCCGGATTGCTTTAGTGCGAATTTGTGGCAGGATGTTGGAATACCTAGTTAAGGGACGTCTCGCTCCGACTTATTCTCGAGAGGATTGGACTGATGAAGAGTCTTCTATTGACCGTTGCCGCCTTGATCACATTGCCAGGATTGCTGAGTGCTGGCGAGAACGTACTGTTTGAGGACACGTTTGATGAAAAGCTTGCTGACGGATGGCATTGGTTACGCGAGGATAAGGGTAATTGGCGAATTCGGGAGGGAGCCCTGGAAATCCTGGTGCAACCGGGCAAGGCGCAAACGGTGAAGAACGCGTTAGTACGTCCCGCCCCTGATCGGTCGACGAAAAAATATGCTGTTGAAACGACCGTTACCTTTCTCAAGGCACCGATCCAACAGTTCGAACAAGGCGGGATCACCTGGTATCACAAGAAAAAGCCCGTCTTCAAGTTGGTACACGAGCATATCGACGGCGACGAGTGGATCATCCCCGGACGCAAACCGGCCCCGGCGCAAACGGTTCGACTCCGGCTGATTGTCGACGGCACGAATTGGACGGCTCAATTCAGCGAGACGCTCGACGGCGACTATCAGACGGCGGCAACGGGTCCGTTGCCAGCTCCGGGAGACGACCAGATTAGTCTGCAATGCTATGACGGTCCGCCTGGATCGGACCATTGGATTCGCTTCGACAATTTTCGAATTGTTGAGTTGGCCGAGTAAGAGCGCAAAAAGGAATCGCTTCGGCCGTTCATAACAGACACGCCGAATGTGCTGCTTAGGAATCCATCCACTGATTGTCGAGTGTTGATTGTTGAGTGTTGAAGTGCCTCAAGCATCAATCTCGATCGTTGGATCAACAATCCATCCTTCCATCGGGTCAGCCGTCGTCGGTATGCCAAAGGCTTTGCGACGGCAGGCTGAAGCTGCTTGAATTGCACATAGAGTCGCGTCGAGTGCGTCGCCCGATGAGTCGTCAATCATCATCTGCTGCAGGCCGCGCGCGTACTCGACATCAATTCCAAACTTGATTCTCAGTTTGTCACTTCGGCTGGCTCGGACCAGGCGACGCCGGCATGATCGACGCGTTTCTTGGTCGCCCCCGGCTCCTTTGTATGACTGCTGGCCGATCAAATATCGAGCGACTAGGGCCGGGTAACCCTCGATCACGGTTCGTGTTTCGCCGGTTGGTCGACACGGATGGACGGAAACTCCGGAACGAGCAATCCGCGGTGCTCCCTCGAAGAACATCTTTCCTACGGGCACTCTGAACAGCATCATCGGGCTGCAAGCGTTAGCGAGTTTGTCTGTGCGACGGAAGTGATGCTTGTCGCCAGTCGGCTGTCCGTGACAATAGTCGGTGATCAATTTCACAAATTCAGTTTTTGTCATCGCCCCCACCAACTCGACATAACTCTGCCAACTGGTTGGCCACCGCAGTGCCTCGATCAGTCGGCGGGGTTGCCCCAAAGGAAAGTCGACGGCTGTTACCGAGGGATCATGATTCCTGAGGAAGGCCTCAAATTCTTCGAATTGAGTCCAAAGCTGGATCTCTTGGATGTAGAGGGACGATCTAGAAAGACGGCAGGCCGCACAGGTGATCGGCTTGCCCGATTGAGGGGCCGACGTGAAGTCGATTCCATAAATCTTCATTTGCTTCGGATCGTCACCATATTCTTCAGCTACCCGCCCGGTCTAAGCACGCTAGAGTATCAGGCGGGCGACGTCACGTTCCAGAGGTCGAGATCATGCGTTTTGCTGCTTCTGTATCCCTGGCTGTCGTCATTTTGGGCTGTTGCGCGTTTCTCTACGCAGACGATTCTGTAGCGGACAAGAGCTCATCGATCGCCGTAGATGCAGAGGTCGACGCGAGCGAAGAGACGACGCTGGTTGAGGAAGCGGTCGACGCCGAAGAATTGGCCGAAACTTCCCTGACACTCTCCGTTCTGATCAAAAACATCCAACAGCAAGGCGACATTCGGCTGGCTCTGTTCGATCAATCCGATGCCTTTCCCAAACAGATCAAGGCCGTTCGAAAGTCGAAGGGAAAAGTGCGTGACGCGACCGCTCGGGTTCAAATCGAGGACGTTTTGCCAGGGCAATACGCGATCGCCTTTTTTCAAGACGTGAATGGAGATGGAACTCTGAACCGAAGTAAGCTTGGGATACCTAGCGAACCTTACGGGTTTTCGAACAATGCGCGTGGCCTTTTCGGTCCGCCCTCGTTCAAGGCTGCGTCATTCGACTTTTCGGCCGATTCGGCCACGCTCGAGTTGCGGTTGCCGTGATTGCTTAGAGCACATACAGCTTATGTTGTGCCTGATTGCGGTGCGTCGTCCTATGCTTTGCTGCAGCCATCCTTCGCTTTGCTGCAGAGAGCCTTCGCTTTGCTGCAGAGAGAGGGTGCGATAGAATGCGGTGGGTTATCCACGCAAACGCATTACCCCCTGTCAGCGTAAATTCAGATGACCAAGCAAGGCTCTCTTGAAACGTTTTGCACCGTCTCAATCACGCGTGACGGAGCCAGGAACGTTGCGCTTGTTGGCTTCCTTCTGATTGGCATCCTCCCGCTCCTGGCAGGTTGCGACAGTCTCGGAATCGGTCAAGATGCGGCAAGCGACTCTGACGGAGCATTGACGGTCAACACGATCCGTTGCGAAAACGCGACGATGGTCGAGCAGGTGCGGTCCTTCACCGGCATTGTGAAGGCGAAACGCACGAGCGAAATGGGCTTTGAGCGGGGTGGACGGATCTCGAGGCTGCTTGTCAGTGAGGGGGATATCGTCAAGGCCGGACAAACGGTTGCCGAGCTTGACCGGGGGCAGCTCTCCAGCAAGAGGGCGAACATCCAACAGGCTCTCACCGAAGCGCGAACGGCACTCAATGGCTTGTCACCGCGTGCGATGACGACCGATGAAATACAGGTCGCGTTGCGTCGAGTGCGAGCCGATCTAGATCGCGTGCAGCAAGAAGTTCTGGCCAGGGCTCGCATTGCCAATGGGCAAGCCGTGACGAGCCAGCCGATGACCGAGCGATTGCGTTCGGTTGAACGGCGAATTGCAGCTCTTGATCGCGCAAGTCAGCGACAGCAAACCGACTCACTGCGGCAATCGGTGACCGACCTGCAGACCCAGCTGACCGAAGTGGATGTGCAGCTGAATGCCGGTAATTTAGTCGCGCCCTTTGAGGCGATGGTCGCATTAAGGCATGTCAGCGAAGGCTCGGTGGTTTCCGCTGGAATGCCCGTTGTTACGCTGGTCCAGCAAACAGGTCTCGAAGTCTGGGTCGGAATTCCGGTCGATTTGGCTTCGGGCATCACACTTGAGGACCCAGTCAAGCTGACGATTGCCAACCAATCTTTCGCTGGGACGGTCAAAGCCAAGCTGCCCCAGGTCGACCGCGCGACGCGCACGCGGACCGTTATCGTTCAGCTTGACAAGGCTGCCGAGGGTCAGATCTTGCCAGGTGAGGTTGCACGGGTGCAGTTGCGGAGTGTCACGGCAACGGCCGGTATCTGGCTCCCTTTCTCTGCACTCGAACGCGCCGATCGAGGCCTGTGGTCGGTCATGGTTGTCGAGGGTGATGCCGGTCAAGAGACCGTGGCACGACGACTGATCGAACTGCTGTTCGTCGAAAATGATCGAGCCTTGGTCCGCGGCACATTAGACGACGGCGACCGAGTGATTGCCGATGGAACGCATCGAATCGTACCTGGACAACGAGCTAACAGCAGGGACGTGACCGCCGAGTTCCAGTCGAGCGATTCGAGGCGAGATCCAACCTGATGATTGCCAACGCTTTGTACCGTAATCCTCGTCTGCTCGTTCTGATTATTGGCATCATCGTCGTCTGCGGTTTGTCCTCCTTCTATGTCCTACCGCGCATGGAGGATCCTGTTCTTGGCAAGCGAGTCGCGGTTATTACAACAGCTCTGCCGGGCGCCGATGCGGAGCGAGTTGAGTCGTTAGTAACCGAGAAGCTCGAAGATCGTTTCCGCGATATTGCCGAGATCAAACAGATTCAGTCCACAAGCCGAGCCGGCATATCCAACATTGTGATTGAATTGCGTGACGATGTTTCGGACGTCGTTCCCGTCTGGTCTCGTGTGCGTGATCGATTAAACGAGATGGCGTCCGAGTTGCCGGCGCAAGCGACAACCCCCGACTTTCGCCGGCTGGAACTCAAGGCGCTGGCCGCCATTGTCGCGGTGAAATGGAATCGAGAAGACTCGCCAAACATGGCCATTCTGCGTCGTTTGGCACTGGACCTAAAGCTTGCCCTCAGGGATATCTCCGGAACCGAGACGGTGCAGCTGTTCGGCGATCCGGGTGAAGAAGTCATTGTCGAAATCAAACCGGACGCGATGGCTTCGTTGGGGCTTTCCATTGGTGCCATCGCTCAGCAGCTTCGTGAAAGTGACACTCGTCAACCGGTCGGGTCGGTCCGTAGTGGGGATGCGGACCTGATCGTCGATGTTGACGACTCGTCCGACTCGCTGGACGAACTCGGCCAGACTGAGATTCAAAGCGGACCACGGGGCAAGACCGTGAGTCTGGCGGACATCGCGACGCTGAGCAAAGGACCCGTCGAGCCGCCGTCCAGCCTGTCATTCGTCGACGGCGAGCGTGCCGTTGTCGTCGGCGCTTTTGTGCGCGATGACTTTCGCATCGATCGATGGTTCGACGATGTTCAACAGTCGCTGACCGATTTTCGCACAGGTTTGCCGTCCGGCATCGATGTCGACCTGATGTTCGCTCAGAGTTCGTACGTTGAGAAGAGTCTGAGTCGCTTATTACGCAGCCTGTTGCTGGGCACGCTGGCCGTTGTTGTTGTCGTTTTTCTGTTGATGGGAATGAGAAGTACGATTGTCGTTGGAATCGCCTTGCCGTTATCCGCTCTGATGGTCGTGGCAGGCATGCGTCTGTTAGGGATCCCGATTCACCAGATGTCATTGATGGGACTCATTATTGCCCTGGGGTTACTGATTGATAATGCGATCGTGATTGTCGATGAGGTGCGTTCGCGGATTTGGGCTGGCCTGCCCCGTCATCAGGCCATTGTCGAGGGTGTGCGACACTTGGCCATGCCCTTATTCGGGTCGACGCTCACGACCACATTGGCCTTCGCTCCGATTGTGCTCTTACCCGGGCCGCCGGGTGAATTCGTAGGCTCGATCGCGCTGAGCGTGATCTTGGCGATCAACGCTTCGTTCATCTTGGCACTCACGGTTGTTCCAGCCCTGACCGCCTTACTACAACGCCAGTCAGGCCGCCGCACACTGGTGAGCTATGGTCTGACGAGCAAAGCGCTGCGATCCGTCTATGAGCACTCGCTGAGGGTGATATTTCGTGTGCCCGTCTTCGGTGTGATCCTGAGTGCGGTATTGCCGATGCTTGGATTTCTAGCCGCCCTGCAGCTGCCCGAGCAGTTCTTCCCGCCGACGGAGCGGGATCAGATTCAAGTCGAGATCGAATTGGCGGCGCGCGCTTCTCTTGAGGAAACACGGCAGGTGGCGGATGAAGTCCGTCAGCTTGTGACGCGTCACGACGGCGTGTCCCGCATGCACTGGTTCATCGGCGAAAGCGCGCCCACGTTCTTCTACAACCTGATGCCCAGACGTAGCGGAACGCCTTTCTACGCCCAGGCGATGGTTGAGCTCAAAGCCGGTGTCGATTCGACAACCCTCATTCAGCAGCTCCAGTCGACACTAAATGCTGAGATGCCAAGTGGTCGCATCCTCGTCCGCCAGCTGGAACAAGGTCCGCCGTTTGACGCTCCGATCGAGATTCAGTTACGCGGCCCCGATCTGGATGTACTCAGGCAATTGGGGCAGCAACTGCGATTAGTGCTCAGTCAGACAAATCATGTGATTCACACTCGTTCGGATTTAGAAGAGACGCTCCCCCTGCTCACGCTCCGGGTGGACCAAGCCGAGAGTCTCTTGGCGGGTCTTTCACAGAAGGAGATCGCCAGGCAACTTTACACAGCTCTGGAAGGAATCGATGCCGGTGCTTTGATGGATGGTTCGGAAGAATTGCCGATCCGCGTGCGACTGGCCCGACCGAGTGACGTGAGTCTCGAGGAGTTGGCGGCCATCCAGTTGCAGTCGCCGCCTCGCCCTGGTCCGGGTGCACGTCCCGGGCCGCCGAATCGTCGGAATGCGCCGTCCAGCGGTGCGCCGCTATCAGCGCTAGCAAGTCTGGATCTCGGCTCCGAGGTCGCCGCGATTCCGCGTCTGAATGGCCAACGGATGAACGAGGTCAAAGCCTATCTTGCGGTCAACTCCTTACCATCCCAGGCTCTCGCCGATTTTGAGCGACGGTTGGCCTATGCCGACTTTCAATTACCCGACGGATATTCGATGCGTTATGCCGGTGAAGCGGAGAAGCGCAACGAAGCCGTCAGCAATCTGTTGGCCAATGCCGTGGTGCTCTTCTCACTCATGCCAGTGGCTTTGGTTGCCGCCTTCCGATCATTCCGAATTGCCTTGATCATCGCTACGGTGGGCTGTCTCTGCATCGGCCTTGGGCCAGCCGCATTGTGGTTGTTTGGTTACCCGTTTGGGTTCATGGCGATACTCGGCACCATGGGGTTGGTCGGCGTGGCGATCAACGACGCCATCGTCGTGATGGCCGGAATCCAGGAAAACTCACGAGCCAGTCAGGGCGATCGCGAGGCTTTGGTGTCGGTCGTCGTGATGCGTACTCGCCATGTGATCGCGACGACGTTGACAACCATGGCGGGATTTACGCCCCTCGTGATAGGGGGTGGGCGTTTTTGGCCGCCTCTGGCCATTACGATTGCCGCTGGTGTAGGCGGTGCGACGCTTCTGGCACTCTATTTCGTGCCCTCGCTTCATCTCTTATTGAATTGCCGTGGTGCAAAACGGCCAATTGTCCAGAATGTGGAAGCGGTGTCGCCCGAGGTGGTCGCAGCCACGAGTGATAGCTGAGATTCAGGCGCTCGCCACACTTTGAACCGGTCGGTCTTCCACCACCTGGCAAAACCTGCGACCTTATCGCCAAGCAAGCGTCGACGGAAGGAAGTGGCTGCGGCGCGGCCACTTGTCAGCCCGAGGTGCCATTTGTGCGGTGCAGGTTACAGTGCTAGTACGGAATGTTAGCTGAACCGTTGGAGTGACATCCGCATTCTTTTTTTGCACCGATGAGTCGTACAGCTGACTTTGAAAAATACCAAGTTGATGTCGAATCTTAAGCAATCGGTTTGTAACGCTTCAGACCTGGTTCTCCGTGGAGACGCTCTGACGCTGTCCCAGGTTCACGATGTAGCCAACCGACGTCAGCGGCTCAAACTGACCGACGACATGGACGTTTTGCAGCGGATGCGATCAGCCGAAGCGGTCGTGCAGCGTGCCGTGGATGAGGGCTGGCGTGTTTACGGAGTCACAACGGGCTTCGGCAGCATGGCCGAGGTAACGGTTCCCGGGGAGCATGCCGCGGCTTCGCAGAACAACTTATTGGCCTTCCTGGCGACAGGCGCTGGCCGCAGCATCGACCCTCGCCATGTACGCGCGGCCATGTTGCTGCGCGCGAACATGTTACTCCGGGGAATGTCCGGAGTTCGTGTTGAAATTGTTGACCGTTTGCTTCAGTTCCTGTCGGTCGATGCGGTACCTGTTGTCCGTGAGCTGGGCTCCATCGGCGCAAGTGGTGATCTGGTCCCGCTTGCGGCAATCGCACGTGCCATCACCGGACAATCCGGCTCAACCAATGTGTGCTGGAACGGGCGTGAGGTCGATAGCCGTTCCGTCTTGAGCCAACTTGGACTCGAACCGATCGAGCTTCGCCCAAAGGAAGGGCTGGCGATTGTCAATGGGACATCGTTCTCCGCCGGCATTGCGGCCAACTGTGTTTCAGACGTTCGCAGCCTTCTGTCGCTATCGATCGGTGTGCACGCGATGATGATTCGTGCTCTGTGCGGCCATGATGAACCGTTCGATTCATTCGTTCATCAGTCGAAAGGTCACCGCGGTCAATCGTGGGCGGCTTATGCGATCCGCAAGGCACTCAACGAAGGTACTACTGACTCAACGGCGGATCGTGACCATCTTCAGGATCGATATTCCATTCGTTGTTTTCCGCAATACCTCGGTCCCATCGTCGAAGGGATCGCCAAAGTCTCAGATATTGTGACGACCGAGATGAATGGAGTCACAGACAATCCGCTCATCGATACCGTGGACCAACGGTTCTATCAAAGCGGTAACTTTCTTGGACAGTACATAGGCATCGCGATGGATGACCTGCGTCGTTACCTCGGGCTGCTGGCGAAACATATTGATGTTCAAATCGCCCAACTCGTCTCGCCCGAATTCAATCTAGGGCTACCCGCTTCGCTGTCCGGTAACACTCGCATCTCATACAACATGGGCCTCAAAGGCCTGCAGATTACAGGCAATTCGATCATGCCGTTGCTCACCTACTACGGCAATCCATTGGTCGAGCACTATCCAACTCATGCGGAGCAGTTCAATCAAAACATCAACGGCTTGAGTTGGGGCGCAGCCAACTTGGCATGGCAGTCGGTTGAGTTGTTTCATCAGTATGCCGCCGTGGCGATCATTTTTGGCATTCAATCGATCGACTTGCGAGCCCACGCACGTTTGGGTCACTACGACGGACGTTGCCTCTTGGGAAGTCTTGTCGAGCCACTCTATACGGCTGCCTACGATGTGCTGGACGCCCAGCCAGGAATGAATTCACCCTTGATTGGCAACGACGTCGACCAATCACTCGAGCGTCATCTGGTTGAGTTGTCAGCCAACATTCGTGACCAAGGATCGGTCATCCATTCGATCCGGCCTCTGCTCGACATGTTCGACCAAGCGAGCCTAGGTTGTTGAGAATCCCGTCTTGAAGGCAGAAAGATGAATGTCTGCGAGAACATTATTGTCGGTGCCAACTTGTTCCCGGATCGCGACGCCATCGTCTTTGAGCAGCAGCGATGGACATACGCTGAGATCGAGAAGGCCTCGTCTCTTGCCGCACAATTCCTGCGAGACAATGGTGTAACACGTGGCGACCGCGTTGGCATGGTGCTCTCAAACGTCCCCGCCTTCATCATCTGGTACTACGGTGTCCTTCGGCTGGGAGCCGTTGCCGTTTCGATCAGCACACGTCTGGCAGCTGAAGAGATTGGCTTCATCCTGAATGACTGTCAGGCGGACATCGTCATCGCCGGTCCCGGGGAAGAGGACGCGGCGCGTGAGGCAGTCGGCGACGCAGGCAAAGTGATTGTCGTTTCCGAGTGCGCCAGCCAGGTCCAGGGCCGACCTATTTCCGAAGTTGAATCGCCACCATCGCCGAACTGGGTTAACACCAAGCCAAACGATCCGGCGGTCATCCTCTACACTTCAGGCACCACCGGCTTTCCCAAGGGCGCGACCCTGTCGCATCAGAATGTGCGGGCCACAATTCACGCCTTCAATCACCTCTGTGAGATGAATGGCGAAGACCGCATCCTCTTGGCCGTGCCGCTGTTTCATTGCTACGGACAGAATGCCCTCTTGAATTCAGGTCTCAACGTCGGGGCCACGTTGATTCTACAGCGGCGGTTCGACCTCAATGAGTCAAAGCGACTCATTTCCGAGCAGCGTGTCACGAAGCTGTTTGGTGTCCCGACCACCTTTCAGTTGATTTGCGAATGCTGCGAACCGGCGGATCTGAGTTCGGTGACGTACTGCTTTTCAGCGGCGGCAACATTGCCGATCCAATTGAGCCACCGGTGGCAGGAGAAGTTTGGAATGCCCATCTACGAAGGGTACGGTTTGACCGAGACCGCACCCTTTGCAAGCTACAACCACCGTCTGCACTTTGTGCCAGGTTCGATCGGCACGCCGGTGGATTTAGTGGAGATGAAGATCGTCGATTCGGATACAGGCGAAGACTGCCCGGTCGGGACACTCGGCGAAATCGCGATTCGCGGTCCCAATGTCATGCTCGGTTATTGGAATCGGCCAGACGAGACTGCCGCCGCGATTCGCAATGGGTGGTTCCATTCCGGCGACATCGGACGGGTCGACGAGCGGGGCTATTTTTACATCGTCGATCGAGTCAAAGATATGATCGCTGTCGGGGGCATGAAGGTCTTTCCGGCCGAGGTCGAACGCGTTCTTCTGGATCAAGATGGTATTTCCGAAGCAGCTGTGGTTGGCTTTCCGGATGAGGTGTTCGGCGAACAGGTGGTCGCGTTCGTCGTGGCCAGTGGTGATGAACCTGATGTGACGCAAATTCGGCGCGAATGCCAGCGGCACTTGGCTGCATTCAAAGTTCCGCGGCAGATCGAATTCATCGACCAGCTGCCCCGGAATCCCGCCGGCAAAATTCTCAAGACGCATCTCCGCGAGCGAACTCTCTCCACGACCGACCATCCGGAGACACCCGGTCTGGCAACCGGCGCGTCCCCACTGGAAAGCGACGCGGTAACGTCCTTGACAGTGACCGAGCCACCACGGCTGGTCGCGCGCCTGGCTGATGTCCACCTCGCGAGTCGAGAGCGAGAGGTTGTGACTGTGATCCAAGAAGAATTGAGCGAGATGCTGGGATCCGTTGAGCTGCCGGGGCCCGAAGAGACGCTGCTGGATTCTGGCTTGGACTCCTTAGCGATTGTGGAACTGCGTGACCGGCTGCAGGTTCAGGTGGGGCCACAACTTGCCTTGCCGCCGACGCTGGTTTTTGATTACCCGCGGACCGTCGATCTGGCTTCCTTCCTTGTTGAATCCCTGCAAGCGGAGGGCTATTTCGAGAGCCCCGGTGATCCGAAATCGACCAACGGCAGCACGCGACAATCCAATTCTGCTTTGCCCAGCCGACCTGAGGCCGATCCGTCGATCGATTCGACGTCGGAATCTGAAGACCTCCAATCGATGTCGGAGGGGCAAGCGTTGCAAGAGCTTCTCCGCGAACTGGAAGAGTGACACGATACCGATGACGCGTAGCACGATTTCCCATGATGCGCTTTCGCCCACAAAACGGGCTCTGGTTAAGATTCGCGATCTGAAGCGGCAATTAGCTGAAGCACAACGCCCCCACTCGGGTGACATCGCGATTGTTTCCATGGCCTGCCGTTTTCCGCGTCGTTCTCGTACGCCGGAACTGTTTTGGAACAGCTTAATGGCGGGTACCGACGAGGTCGGAGAGATTCCGAATGATCGTTGGGATCTGGAGGCCTACTACGATGCGAATCCCGACGCGCCCGGCAAAATGTACGCGCGGCACGGTGTGTTCCTCGAAGACCTTGATCAGATGGATCCAGACTTCTTCGGCATCTCGCCGCGTGAGGCGACATGGATCGATCCGCAACAACGGATGCTGTTGGAGGTTAGTTGGGAAGCGTTAGAGCGAGCGGGTTGGCCGGCGGACAAGATTGGTGATACCGGGTTGTTCATCGGCTGGATGCACAACGATTACCAGAATGAAAGCAGCGACTCGTTACTCAACCTTAATCCCTACATCGCCACGGGTTCAGCCGGCAGTTTTCTGAGCGGACGTCTTTCCTATTACCTCGGTTTGCACGGGCCGAGTGTAGCGATCGACACGGCCTGTTCGTCGTCCTTGGTGGCATTGCATTTGGCGTGTCAGAGTCTGCATCGCGGCGAATGCGAACGTGCATTGGTCGGCGGTGTCAACGCGATCGTTTCGCCCACGACCAACATCCTGACGTGCAAACTCAAGGCACTTTCACCCGTCGGACACTCGCGTGCTTTCGACGCCCAGGCCGATGGCTATTTGCGTGGCGAAGGATGTGGCGTCGTGACGCTGCGACGACTTGCCGACGCGCGTCGAGATGGCGATCACGTCATGGCCGTCATTCGTGGTTCGGCGATCGGTCACAATGGCTTTAGCAGCGGACTGACGGTGCCCAATCCATTAGCTCAGGAGCGAGTGATACGTGACGCGCTGCAGCGGGCTGGTTTGGACCCGGCCCGAGTTGACTATCTCGAGGCACACGGAACCGGAACGGAGTTAGGTGATCCCATCGAGATGCAAGCGGCGGCCGCCGTGCTTGGCGAGAATCGTGACCGCGATAAACCGTTGCTCGTCAGCTCCGTGAAAACCAATATCGGTCATTTGGAGGCAGCTGCCGGAATCGCTGGGCTCATCAAGGTCTTGCTCGCTTTTCAAAACGACCTGATTCCTCCGCAGCGAAACTTTGACGATCCCAATCCCCACATCCCTTGGGATCAGCTACCGGTCAAGGTCGTTGTCGAGCCGACCGCCTGGCCCAACAACAAGCACCGCATTGCCAGCGTCAGCGCATTTGGGATGAGCGGAACGAATGCGCATGTTGTCTTAGAGAGCCCTCGCGAAAACGGTCACGTCCAAAAACCAAACCACAAGACGAGGCGGTCCGAAACATCTTCCGCCGAAAGTCAAGGCGAACAGGCGCAGCTGCTGGTACTGAGTGGAAAGTCCGAGGACGCGCTGCGAGATTTGGCTGACGGTTATCGGCAGTGGTTGAGCGCCAGCACAAAGGCGAATCTGGCCGACGTTGCCTTTATGTCGGGCGCGGGCCGACGTCACTTTGACCACCGTGCAGCGATGGTCGTTAAATCAAATGCAGAAGCACAACGTTTGCTCCAGCACGTCGGCACGTCGGGCGAGGACGCTTTACTGCGACAAGGTCAGTGTTCGAAGGCAACGCCCAAGGTCGCCTGGCAATTCACCGGTCAAGGGTCCCAATATGTAGGCATGGCGCAAGAGCTCTACGCAACTCAAGCCACCTTTCGCGCCGCCTTGGACGAGTGTGATGCTGCGATTCACGACCTGCGAGGCGAGTCGCTGTTGCACGTCTTGTTCCGACATGCGGACGCGATTGACGACACCCGCTGGACGCAGCCGGCACTGTTTGCCATCCAAAAGGGGCTCGTCAAATTGCTCCAGAGTTGGGGATTGAAGCCCGACGTCGTGCTTGGGCATAGTGTCGGTCAGTATGCGGCAGCCTGTGTGGCCGGAATCATGACCTGGGACGATGGACTTCGATTAATCAGCGAGCGAGGTCGTCTGATTGGCGACTTACCCCCGGGCGGCGCGATGGTTGCCGTCTTCTGTCCGATTGACGATCTCAAGGCGGCGATGGCCGAACAGTCGGACGTGACGCTGGCGGCTTTGAATGGCACGCATGCGGTCATGAGTGGACCGGAGTCGTCGGTGCTGACAGTTGCAGAGACGCTGTCCCAAGCCGGTGCCAGGTACAAACGATTAACAACCTCGCACGCCTTCCACTCAAAATGGATGGACCCGATCCTCGAGCCCTTCCAGCGCGCAGCCGATCAGCTGGACTTTGATGTGGCACAAATCCCACTCGTTTGTAACGTAACGGGTGACGTGCAGTCGGCTCGTGAAGCTCTGACTTCAGCCTATTGGAGTCAACACATTCGCGAACCGGTGCGTTATTCAGACAGCATTGCGACGCTCGAGCGACTTGGTTGCGATGTTCTGTTGGAGATTGGGCCGCAGCCAATTCTGTCGACGATGGCCGCTGCAGCCTGGCCCGGTACGGCTCCGAGTGTGATGTGTTGTTTGCGGAAGGATCGCTCGGATGCCGAGTCGCTCCTGTCTGCGGTGGGGCAGTTGTATGTCGACGGGGTCACACCGGATTTCTCCGCCATGCACGCGGGGCAGGGTCGGCAACGCCTTGTCTTGCCAACCTATCCATTTCAGCGTCGACGATTCTGGGGTCCCGCCAAGCCGCAAGCCCGCGAGGCCGAGGTGCACACGGCGCACCCGCTGTTGGGCGATCGACGTCCATTGGCCGGCCTGCCAAATCAAACGCGATACGAGAGTTGGGTGGCACCAGATCAACCCGGGTGGCTTGAAGACCATCGCGTGATGGGTGACGTCGTGTTTCCAGGTGCAGCCTACGTGGAAGTTGCTTTGGCCGCCGCAAAGCAAGGGCAGTTGTGCGACCTCAAGTTTGAACAACCGCTGCGACCGACCGACCGCACTCGACTGCAGACCATCGTTCAAAAAGGCGAGTCCGACCAGCAAACGATTGAACTCTACTCAACACCTGATGCCAATGAACGATGGGTCCGCCACTTCTCGGCGACGATCGCTGTAGAAGATCAAGCAACGCTTGCTGCCGTAGATCGTGAAGCAATCGCTGGAATTTGCCCGACGACAGCAGACGTTGCCGAGTTCTATCAAATGATGGATGGGTTCGGACTACACTACGGACCACAATTCCAAACCATCCAGTCGCTCCAGTACGGCGACCGTGATGTGATGGTCCATCTGAAGACGGCGGGAGACGTCCGAGGTTACGCGCTTCCGCCCATGCTCCTGGACGGAGCCTTTCATTCGCTCGCGATTGGGATGATGCGAGAGTCGGAACCTGCGCTGTTCCTGCCAGTCGGGATTGATCGCATTCAGACGTTTGGCACGGTGGACAGCGAGGTCTGGTGCCACGCAACATGGACTCAACCCGAGGGTGAAACTCGGGCCGCCAACTTGCTGCTGTTCGACTCGTCCGGCCAAGTCGTTGCGCGGATTGAAGGTCTCAAGTTGCGGCAACTGGATCGTGCCGCGTTGCGTCAAATCGGGGGCTCCGGACCGCAACGCTTGCTTTACGAGATGAAGTGGAAGCCGTGTCGCTTGCCAGCCGCAAACCCGCAACCGAACGATTGGCTGGTTATCCGCAGCGCTGAACTTGACGAGAGCGTGGCAACTGCCGTGATCGCCAAGCTAAACGATGCGGGTCAACATGCGATTCAAGTTCAGCTGGAGCCGGGTCTGGCTCAGCCGAAGTTTGACGCGGACGATGATTCTGTCGTTTGGAGCTTGTCGCCTGACTCTTCCGCACACTGGACTCAGCTGATCGAACACGTGCGCTCGGCAAGATCCAGCGAATCACCTCACGGCATCGTTTGGATTCTAGGTGATGGGCAGCCAGAAGCTGATTCGGACGAAACGTATTGGGCCAGGACTGAGCAGAACTGTGCCGGTCTCCTAAGTCTAATCGCGACGCTTAATGAACATGAAATACGTCGCCTGCCACGCGGTTTTCAGCTGGTCACTTGTGATGGTGTGACCATTCATGATGGTGGGCCGACCAGCCGTGTGAATCCCGCACAGGCTCAATTTTGGGGCTGTGGCCGAGTCATTGGTGCCGAGCAACCCGAGCTGCGCTGTCGACTTATCAATTTGCAATTCGATGACGAAGCAGCCAACGACAAGATTGTGCAGTCACTGGTCGACGTGCTGATCAACGATTCGCCCGAGAATCAGCTTGCGATCCGGAACGATGGAATCTTTGTACCGCGCCTGGCCTCGCTCAGATTACCTCAGGAAGCGGAAGAGTCGGCAGGGATTGTGCAAGAGGACGCCAGCTATTTGATCACCGGCGGTCTTGGCATGTTGGGTCGGCAGGCCGCGATGTGGTTGGCTCAGCAAGGAGCGAAGCACGTCGTCCTTGTATCACGGCGAGCGCCGAGTGAAGCAGCAGCGGAGTTTATCCAGCAGATTCAAGAGCTTGGATGTTGTGTCGAAGTGCATTGTGCCGATATCGGCGTTCAAAGCGATGTCGAGAAGCTTTTGGGTCGCTTTGGTGATGAGCTGCCCTCGCTACGCGGTGTGATCCACGCTGCCGGCGTGTTGGATGATGCGATGATCATCGATCAAACGTGGGAGCGATTCCAGAAGGTGTTGGCACCGAAAGTCCAAGGTGCATGGAATCTGCACCGTGCTACAATCGACATCCCGCTTGACTTCTTCATCCTCTATTCGTCCGCGGCTTCAGTGTTGGGCTCGCCCGGACAGAGTAACTATGCAACATCCAATGCGTATTTGGATGGCGTTGCTTGGGGCCGTCGAGCCATGGGATTGCCGGCTTTAAGCGTCAACTGGGGGCCGTGGACGGAAGGAATGGCCGACAACGAATTGGTCATGAAGCGGCTCGCGCTACAGGGTATCGCCCCCTTGACGGTTGACGAAGCGCATCGTGCGATGCAGCGCTTGTTGGATGCAACGACGGTGCAGGCGACGGTCCTCGACGTCGATTGGCGCCGTATGCGGATGGGCTTGTCAAACGAACCGCCGCCCTTGCTTGAGGACATCGCGCCGACTGGGTTCCGAGCTCGCGGTGGAGATTCGGCGCTGGTGGAAAAAATCCGCAAGTTGCCTGTACCGGCACGTCGCGAACTGCTCATGCAAACGGTTCAAAACGAGCTGCAGCAGATCTTTTCTACGGCTGATGCGCTGGATCCCGACACGCCTCTGATTGACATGGGCTTGGATTCGCTGATGGCTGTTGAATTCAGCACTCGGCTGCAGCACTTGCTCGGCGAAGACTTCGCCATCGCACCGACTCTGCTGTATGACTACCACACCGTATCAGCCATCTCCGACTACCTGCTGGGATTGGTAACGGAGTTGCCTGATGCCGAGCCAGAGATCGAAACAGCTCAGACAACTGTCGTGGCCAAGTCCCAGGACGAAGTGGTGATCGTTGGGATGGCTTGTCGTTTTCCCGGTGCTTCGAATGTAACTCAGTACTGGGACAACCTGCAGCAAGGTGTGGACGCGATTCGCGAGATCCCACCTGATCGCTGGGACGTCGACGGCTTTTTCCATCCGACGCCGGCCGCTGGGAAGATGTATACGCGCGAGGGTGGCTTCCTGGACGATATTGCCCACTTCGATGCGGACTTCTTCAATATCTCCGGGCAAGAAGCCTGCTGGATCGACCCCCAGCACCGAATGCTTCTCGAGGTAAGTTGCGAAGCGCTTGAAGATGCCGGCATCCCCACGCATCCGCTTTCGGACTCCAACGTCGGAGTCTTTATGGGCATCATGTCACAGGACTATGGCGAGTTGCTCAGTGCACATGACGTTGAATTAATTGATGCCTTCCAGGGAGCAGGACTCGCGCACAGTGCGGGCGTGGGTCGCATCAGTTATCTGTTAGGATTCGAGGGACCGAGCATTGCGATCGACTCAGCCAGCAGCAGCTCGCTGGTCGCCGTTCACCAGGCAAGCCGAAGCCTACTGGATGGCAACTGCAATCTGGCTTTGGCAGGAGGTGTGAATGCGATTCTCACACCGACGAATACACTCCTGTTGTGCAAGGCGGGGATGTTGTCGCCCGATGGTCGATGCAAATCATTCTCCGCCGATGCCAACGGGTTTGCCCGTGCGGAGGGTTGTGGCGTCGTTGTGCTGAAGCGACGGCGCGACGCGGAACGCGACGGCGATCGGATTCTGGCCGTCATCCGCGGTTCGGCGGTTCGGCACAATGGATTTAGCGGAGGTCTGACGACGCCAAGCAGCCGGTCTCAGGAACGAGTGATGCGCGAGGCGCTTGACGACGCTGGACTGCAACCGACGGACGTGCAATACATGGAAGCACATGGCACGGGCACCGAATTGGGAGATCCGATCGAGATTCGTGCGGCTGCCGCAGTGTTGGGCAAGGGGCGCTCTGCCGACGAACCGTTGCTGGTCGGATCAGCGAAAGCTAACATCGGCCACTTGGAGGCAGCTGGTGGAGTTTCCGGTCTGATCAAGACGGTTTCGGCCATGCAGGCCGGAGCGATTCCACGCCAACTACATTTCGATCAGCCGAGTCCTCACGTCCCGTGGGACAGACTGCCGCTGAAGATCGTGGCCGAACCAACGGCGTGGCCCGAGTGTGAGCAGCGGATTGCGGCCGTTAATGCTCTGGGTATGAGTGGTACCAACGCCCATGTTATCCTTGGCTCAGCTCCGTCGTCCAATGGCGCAAGCCCGTCGATCGACGATCGCTCGCATCATCTATTGGTCCTGAGCGCGCGAGATGAAGCAGTACTTCGGCAACTTGCGCAACGCTACAAGGATCATCTCCAGTGCCATAGCGAAGTCGATCTTGCCGATCTTTGCCATACCGCTGCGGTTGGACGCCGCCACTTTGAATACCGTGCTGCTCTACTCGTTGATTCGCGAGAACAAGCAAGTCGACGGTTGGACGCACTCGCCAAGGGAGAGTCGTTGCCCGGTGTGAATCTTGGTCGTATTGGGAGTGCACCCAAAGTAGCTTGCGTTTTCCGTGGCGTTGATGAAACGACTCGGGAAGCCGGAACAGCGTTGTCTAAGACGGAGCCAGTATTTCGAGAAGTCGTTGATCGATTATCACAAAATCTGCACGAAGAGCAAAACGGCGACGGTCATCCAGCGGGCTCCCTGGTTTCGCAGTTCACGCTACAAATGGGACTGATGGCCTTGTGGCGAAGCTGGGGCATCGATCCGGACGTTGTTGCTGGTTACGGCGTTGGACAGTATTCGGCGGCATGTGTTGCCGGTGTAATTCGGGTGGAGGATGCCCTGAAGCTGGTAGCCGCACACGAACGATTGCTGCTCGAGACGATCAACGACGAGGCGCTGGATCAGTTTGAAGCACTCGCCGATACACTCGACTACCTCCCGCCGGATCGACCCTTGATCTGCAATCTGACCGGACAGGTGGTGCCCGTTCATCGTGTGCTGGGTGGCAGCTACTGGCGACGGCAGTGCGTCGAGGATGCGTCGCTATCAGCGAGTCTCGAGACACTGGCGCAGCAGGATTGCAACGTCGTTCTTGAAGTTGGCGATCGGCCGATGCTGACACCTGACACGCTTGAAGCTTTCGCGTTGCCGGTATGTTTGGCCAGCCTACAGTGGGAGCGGGATGAAACTGCGACGATGCTGGAGGCACTCGGCCACCTCTACGTGAGCGGGTCCGTGCCGGACTTCGCATCTCTGGACCGTCCTTGGTCGAGAAAGAGGATTAGTCTTCCCACTTATCCGTTTCAGAGAACCCGTTACTGGATTACCGATGTCGGCAAGCACGTCGCGAAGTAATCGTCGGCTCGGATTTGAGTTTTCCGTCCGTGTGAAATGATGGAGCGATTCGCGAAAGTTTGACATGATCGACATGAACCAATACGACGTCATCGTCCTCGGTGGTGGTCTGGCGGGATTGACGCTGACAAAACAACTCTTGATGGCGCGACCGCAGACTCGGGTTTTGATCGTCGAGAAACGCAGCTTTCCGGTAGAGGAAGCAGCTTTTAAAGTCGGTGAGTCAACCGTCGAGATTGGTGCGCACTATCTGGCTGATGTCGTGGGTTTGAAGAAGCACTTGATTGACGACCAACTGCCCAAGTTTGGCCTGCGTTTCTTCTTCAAACAGGGGGATCAGTCCTTAGCCGAAGGCACGGAGGTCGGCGGGAGTGAATTTTTTGCAGCGCCCGGTTATCAAGTGGATCGAGGTCGTCTCGAAAATCACTTGACGAAGGCAGTGGCCGACATGGGGGCAACGTTTCTGTCGCCGGCCGATGTTGTGCGTGTCGACCTGGCGGACGAGGCGAGTGGTGGAGCCGGTCATCAAGTTGTATTCAAACACGCTGGTCACGAACAATCGGTCATCAGCCGATGGGTGGTGGACGCCAGCGGGCGCGCGGGAATTCTCAAGCGGCAATTGGGTCTAGCCGAAGCGATTGACCACAACGTGAACGCGGTATGGTTTCGTATCGCCTCGGAACTTCGGATCGACGACTGGTGTTCGGATCCTCAATGGCAGACTCGCACTGGAAAAGTGCCCCGGCGCTGGCTCAGTACAAATCACCTACTCGGTCCGGGATATTGGGTGTGGATCATTCCGTTGGCATCCGGTGCAACGAGTATTGGCATTGTTGCCGATCCGCGAATGCACCCGCTCACGGAAATCAACCAGTTCGATAAAGCACTGGCGTGGTTGGAGAAGCATGAACCACTTTGTGCGGAAACCATTGCGCCGCACCAGGACAAGCTGCAGGATTTTTTGGCGATCAAGAGGCTTGGGCATAGTTGTCGCCAGGTCTTTTCGCCGAATCGTTGGGCGATCACCGGCGAGGCCGGGGTGTTCTTGGATCCACTTTATTCACCAGGCATTGATTACATTGCCATTGGCAATTCAATGATTTGCCGACTACTTCAGGATGATGCTGAAGGAATACCGATCGACCAATTGGCACCACGATTGGAGAACACGTTTCTGACTCTGTTCCGAAACAACTTGCTGACGTATGAGGATCAGTATCCGCTGTTTGGCAATCCTCGCATCATGTCGTTGAAATACGTTTGGGACTATGCGTTGTATTGGGGCTTCCCTGCTTTGCTCTATTTCAACGAAAAGCTGTCCGACCCGGGATTCATTCAGTCCATGGGCAGCCAGGTCGAAGATCTACGCGTGATGAATCAGCAGATGCAGCAGTTTTTCCGCGATTGGGAAGCGTTGGATCGAGACATACATGCCGATCCCGTGTTTGTGGATCAACACGAAATCGACATTCTGACGCAGCTGAACGCCGAATTGCGAGACCGACTGGACGATCGAGAATTGCGAGACCGTTTTGCTCGCAACACAAAGATCTTGAGTGAGTTGCAGATCGAAATCATGCAACGAATTCAACGAAGCCGACCTGAGTTGGAATCGGCCCAAGAAACCAAGCCTGTTACCGAGCACCGATTGGACCGAGTGTTTGAGGCTCTTAATCTCTAACGTAGATGGAACGCCGCTCGACTTGTGAGGAGATCGATGATGGGTCAGCTCTTCGACGCAGACCGTAACGATATAGCGATTCTGGGAGGTGGACTGGCGGGACTGACATTCGCGCTGCAATGCCGTCAGCAGATGCCGAACGCCCGTATCTGTGTGCTTGAAAAAAACGAGCATCCCGTGCCCGAAGCAGCGTTCAAGGTCGGTGAGTCAACGGTCGAGGTGGGTGCGCACTACTTCACAAAAGTACTCAAGCTCGAGCAGCACATTCGCGATGAGCAGTTGCCAAAACTGGGCCTGCGATTCTTCTTCGGTGCCGAAGATAATCGTGCGATCGAGCGGCGTTTGGAGCTGGGAAGTTATCGGTTTGCACCGGCACCCAGCTACCAATTGGATCGCGGACGCTTTGAGAATTATCTGGCGAAACGATGTCTTGAGCAGGACATCTCATTTGTCGACGGCGCGAAAGTACGTGGAATCGAACTTCGTCGGGGGCGTAACGACCATGCGGTGAACTACGATCGCGACGGCCAAAGCGGCCGCTTGCAGTGTCGTTGGGTCGTGGATGCCAGTGGTCGTGCCGGAATCATCAAACGCCAACTCGGGCTCGCAAAGCAGTCACCGCATCTGGCCAACGCAGTTTGGTTTCGCCTTAACGAAAGAATTCGAATCGATGACTGGGGGACCCAGACTTCCTGGCGCGAAGACTATGCCGGTGAGGCCGACCGCTGGTACAGCACGAACCATCTGATGGGTAAAGGGTATTGGGTCTGGCTGATTCCGCTGGCGTCCGGTGCGACAAGCATCGGGATTGTTGCGGATGAAGCGATCCATCCGCTATCTGAGTTCAAATCGCTTGAAAAGGCGATGGAGTGGCTGAGCCGGCATGAACCGCAGTGTGCTGATGCAATTCAGGCGCACATGGATAAGGTGATGGATTTCGGTGCCGTCCGACGATATGCCATGGAATGCCAGCGCGTATTTTCGCCAAGTCGCTGGGGAATCACGGGCGAAGCGGGTTTCTTTCTAGATCCCTTCTATTCGCCCGGGAGCGATTTCATCGCGATGGCGAACACTTTTCTCACGGATCTGGTGACTCGTGATCTATCGGGCAAGGGGTATCGCTTTCGCGCATTCCTCTACAACCGCATCTTCAAGAAGTTCTTTCGCGGCACGGCGGCTGTCTATCAGGATCAATACCAGCTGTTTGGCAATCATCAGGTAATGCCCGTCAAGATCTTCTGGGATTACATCATTTACTGGTCATTGACAGGTTACTTGTGTTTCCATGATCGCATCTGTGATCAGCGCATGTACATTCGCCACGTGTTCAAGCTGCAGAAGCTGAGCGAACTAAACCATTACATGCAGGAGTTTTTCCGACTCTGGCATCATCAGTCCGCTGCTCGCGAGGTCGGAGGATCGGTCGATATCTCCAGCATTCCGCTGATTCGCAATACCAACGCGCGACTGCTCGATGAGCTGAATAATCGCGAGTATGGTCGTCGATTTGCAGAGAACGTCGCTCAAGTGGAGACTTTATTCTGGGAGATTATCGATCACGCCAATCTGGACGTGAAGGTTCCGATCAAGCGTCGCGTTCATCGCGGCGTAAGCACGGACTCGGCAAAGGTGATCTTCGACGCGACTGCGGAAATGCAACCGACGTCGCAAGCCACAGGCGAATACGCGGCGTGAGGCGGTAGGAACATTTAAGACTCTGAATAGGTACTATATGACTTATTGGACCTATTCCTATTCGTCCTATCAACCTAGTGCAAATCCATCAGCGTCAGCGCAAAAAACAGCCCGACAAAAACCAAAGACGAAATAAACACCAGGCCGTTGAAAGACTTGTCGTAGCGCAGGTGCATGAAATACGCCGCCACCAGAGCTGCCTTGACGCTGGCTATTCCTAGCGACACCCACACTTCCCACGCACCAAAAGAAATCTGCGCCGCTGCCACGGTGACGATCGTCAGAAAAACCAAGGCACCGAAGACGGTGAACAAAGTACGCAACGGCATGACGTGCGACAGGTGTTCGTGAGCGTCAGCAGAGTGATCAGCAGCATGGTCGTTCATGGTTTCATCGGATTAGATAGAGCAATGGAAACAGATAGATCCAAACCAGGTCCACCAGGTGCCAATAGAGCCCGACGTAGTCGACTGGACCAAAGTACGCTGGGCTGAAGTCACCACGCAAGGACCGCAGCAACAACCATCCGATGACGCCCATGCCGGCGAGAATGTGGACCGCATGCACGCCCGTCATCGCGTAGTAGATGCTAAAGAAGACACCGGTAAGCCTCCGATTCTCGGCGGCTGAAGCACCGATCGAAGGAGAGTCGTGTGACACCGTCTGCGTTTCGGCCGAGGAAGCAGCGTGCGCGTCAGAATGATCGTGTGACGTTTCTGAATGGGTCTGATGGTGGGTGAAGTGTTCGACCACTTGACCCACGCCGAGCCCGCCGAAGTAGGCGACGGACACGAGCACGAGACTTGCCCAAAGAATCTTGCGGCGACGATCGGAGCGACGTGCCAGCCAGAGACCGATGGAGGTGGCGATCAGGGCGATCGACGCCGGAATCGAAAGGACCGTCAAGGCCTGTGAGATTGCGCGACTTACATCCGCCGCTTCTGCTTCACCCACCGAATAGGCTCCGGCCCAAAGCAGACCCTCGCCCCACTTATGACTGTACTCGACCGCCTTCACACCTAAAAAGAAACTGGCACATGCCAGCGTCGCAGCTAATAGAAAAACCAGTCCACGCTTTTGGCCTAACTGAGAGCAACGAACGGCCCAAGCCATCGTGAGACTGCTGAACAACAGCACAATGGTATTGAGTGCACCTAGTGTCGTGTTTAGATATTTGTGAGCGTTAACGAAGACCTCGGGGTGGTTACTTCGATAAACGGCATAGGCGACGAACAGCCCGCTGAAAAACAACACCTCTGTGACCAGGAAGAGCCACATGCCCAGCTTACCCGCGTCAAACTGTTGCTGTGCGGATTCAAAGTGGTGGGCCACGTGGCGGTCGGTGGCATGTTCGGGATGATCAGCGACTTCTGCGGATGTCATGAGTAATTCGTCACGCCCTTACACCAAAACCGGTTCTTCTTCGGGTTGCACGACCTCTCGTTTAGGACGTCGAATGAAACCACCCTCTTCTTCGTCGAATCGAATTTCATCGTAGTCGTATGGGTATCCGGCGTCCGGTGTTTCTTCGAAGTTGTGGTGCGGGGGTGGCGAGGTGCAAACCCACTCGAGCGTGGCCGCTCCCCACGGGTTACTCGGTGCACGACGTCCTCGCCACAACGAGTAGGCAAGAACACCAGCACACAGGAATAAGCCAATGCCGAGAACCATCGCGCCGGTCGTGGACACTTGATGCAGGCTTTGGAACTCCGGTTCATAGCGAGCATATCTGCGAGGCATGCCCTGTGTGCCCAGCAGGAATTGTGGAAAGAACGTCCAATTGAATCCAACAAAAATGATCGCGCACGCAATTCGAGCCCAGAGTTCGTTGTACATGCGACCGAACATTTTGGGCCACCAGTAATGCAGGCCTCCTAGAAACGCGATCAGCGTGCCGCCCATCATCACATAGTGAAAGTGTGCAACGACGAAATAGGTATCGTGAAGGTGGACGTCTGTGGCGAGTGCTCCCAGGAACAGACCCGTTAAGCCTCCGATGCCAAATAGCAGGATGAACGACAACGCGTAGCACATCGGCGTGGTCAGTCGAATCGATCCCTTGTACATCGTGGCCAGCCAATTGAAGACTTTGATTCCCGACGGGATCGACACACTAAACGTCAGAGCACTAAAGATCACTGCGGCCAGCGCTGATTCGCTGCTGACGAACATGTGATGGCCCCAGACCAAGAATCCCAATAAGGCGATCGCGATACTGCTGAAAGCGATGAAGCGGTAACCGAAGATCGGTTTGCGACTGAAAACACTAATCAGTTCGCTGATCACGCCCATTGCCGGCAGGATCATGATGTAAACAGCCGGGTGTGAATAGAACCAGAAGAAGTGTTGATACAGCACTGGGTCTCCGCCAAGTTCCGGATCGAAGATGCCGATCCCCAGCATCTTTTCGGCAGTCAACAGTACCATCGTGATGCCCAGCACCGGCGTGGCCAACAACTGGATGATCGATGTTGCGTACAGTGACCAGAGAAAGAGGGGCATCTTGAACCAGGTCATTCCGTTAGGACGCATGGTGTTGATCGTCACAACGAAGTTCAGACCGGTGAAGATCGAACTGAATCCAAGAATGAACACACCCAAGGTCGCTGCAATAACGGTCGAACTGGTGGTCGTGCTGTACGGTGTGTAAAACGTCCAGCCAGTGTCGAGCCCACCGAGCAACAGCGCCAGCAGAAAAAAGACCGCTCCAGCAACCCAGAGGTAAAAACTCGCCAAATTCATGCGCGGAAATGCCACGTCCTTGGCTCCCAACATCACCGGCAGTAGGAAGTTCCCCAACGCCGCGGGAATGCTTGGGATGAGGAATAGGAACGTCATGATGGCGCCATGGAGCGTGAAGAGTTCGTTGTAGCGATCCTCGCTCAAGAACGCTTTGCCAGGTGTGAAGAGTTCCAGTCGAATCAACATCGCGATGATTCCGCCCAGTAGAAAGCAGATTAAGATCCCGGCGAGGTACATCACGCCAATTCGCTTGTGATCTAGCGTCAGCAGCCACGACCGAAGACCTCGATTGTGTGTCAGGTAGTTATCCTGCATGGGACGGGTAGGTGGCACAGACTGCCTTGAACGGGGAATGCTGTGCGATGTGGTGGTCATGGCGAAGCCTCTTCACTTTGCGATACGCTCTTGATGTATGCGATTAACGCGGCGATCTCCTCATCCTTTAACTGGCCCTGATACGTTGGCATAACTGCTTTGTAGCCGGCCCGAATCTTGGCTTGCGGTTCGAGTATTGATTCACGGAGATAGTTTTCGTCAACCGTTTGCGATGTTCCATCGGCCATCGCCTGTTGACTGCCGAAGACGTCGCGAAATGTGGGTCCGACTTTCGCGGAGCCATCCACGGAGTGGCATTGCACACAACCGCGTCGTTGATAGAGGATGTCACCGGCCTCGACTGGTGTCATGCGGTCCATAAAATTGGCGGCATCTTCCAACCACTTCGCAAACTCACCCGACGGATGAACGATCACGCGAGCCAGCATGGTCGAGTGCTGCGTTCCGCAGTATTCCGCACAGAACAACGTGTAATCGCCCGGCGTGTCCGCCTCAAACCAGGTGGTTGTATAGCGACCTGGAATCACGTCCATCTTGAGTCGAAAGGCGGGAATGTACAGGCTATGGATCACATCGTCTGATGACATGACCAGCCGCACGGGACGATCTTCCGGCACGTGCAAATTGTTGTCGACATGCCCATTCGGGTACGTGAAACTCCAACTCCACTTCTTGGCTGTGACTTGAATCTCGTAGCTGTCGTCGGGGGGCTGTCGCATATCGATATAGCTGACAAAGCCCCAGAAAAAGATAACGCCAACGATGACGGCCGGAATGATTGTCCAAGTGACTTCCAGCAGGTTGTTGTGTGCTGCCGACGGTTCGACTTCCACGCCCGTCCGTTCGCGATAGCGGATGATGAACAGGAACATCACACCCACAATGATCGCAAAGAAGAATACCGCTACGGCCAGGATGAAGTAAAAGAGACTGTCAACTTGTTCCGCACCCGTTGAGGTGGGAGCCGGGAACAAACTGCCGCCCAAATCGGCAAAGAGCGGCGCGATCAGGTCGAAAGACGCTCGTGAGTCGAGTGAGTTCGAGATGTGGTAGTTCAAACCTGCCATGCGCCGACTCCTGACATCTCTGGCTTGCGTCGACGACGCAGCCATGAGGGAATAAGCCCGACAAGAATCGTTGCGAGAGTCACGCCTGCAGCGAGTTTCATAAGTTGACGAGCGACGGGAGCGTATCGACCTGCTTCGGCGTCGTAGTGAAAGCAAAAGAGCAGAACCCGGTCTAACGTCGATCCAACCTTTCCCTCACTTGCTTCAACCAGGGCAAGTCGAAGCGTCTGCGGTGGATACACCACGCCGTAAAGGTATCGCGAGACTCGTCCCGTTGGCGTGCAGGCCATGACGACGGCGGCGTGTGCGTACTCTTTTCGCTGTGGCACGTACTTGTAGCGGAATCCAACGGCATCTGCGATGGCCTTGATCGATGCTTCGTCTCCCGTCAGAAAATGCCAGCCGTCGGCGGTCCTGGGTCGGCCATATGCTTTGACATAACGCTGTTTTGTTTGTCGGGCCCGCTGGGGCGTTTCCAGCGGGTCGATGCTGATGCTGACCACCTGGAACTGGTCGCCAGCATCCCACTTCATCTCTCGCAGGCCCTCCACTAATCCATTGAGCTGCAGCTGACACAACATCGGACAATCAGCGTAGTTCAGTGACAAGATGACCGGACGTTTTTCGTCAAAGAGTGTGTTGAGTTGAATTGTTCTTCCGCGCGAATCACGAAATTGCAGGTCCAAAGGCAACTGAGCATTCAGTTGTTCGTCAACGCCTACGCCGTCCAGTGAATTCACGTCCCTCGCAATCTGCGCAGAGAGAGTGTCGCATGTCGATCCGACAAGCATGACGATCACTGCGTAGCGCATGATGCTCACGGCCCACTGCCTCTCTGTCTCGTTGCTGCAATGGGGGCGGCCTCCTTCTGCTCTGATTGCAGCTCGGGGACAACTAAGCTCATCGCTCGTTCGATGGGGACGGTGACCGTACCTTTCTGTCGATCAACCCAACTGTATCGTGCCAAACGTGCTTCCTGTTCAGCCAGTCTGCTTTCGCTGTCGACGGCTCGAACCTCAATCACCTTGCGTTGTGTCTCGACACCTACGTAGTTGAAGTACAACGCCTGCACGGCGTAGATCGAGACAGCCGTCAAGATCACGCTGACAATCCCCACGGTCGCAATCATGCTCACGTTCAGGTCGTCACGTTCAGCCATCGCTATCCTCAATTAGTGGTTGTGAAACGAAAGGGAATCATGCAGGTGTGGATCGCCGGTAGGCAACAGTCGAGTGCCGGCGGCCGCACGCAGTGTTGCCGCCGCCCAAATGGCACCAACGCCCAGCGTACAAAGTATCTCGATGATGCCGATTGATAACTCAGTTGACACATTCGGCATCACGATCCAGAACAAGTCGAGCCAATGCATGACCAGCAAAAAGGTCGACCAGAACAACAGTGTCTTGCGATCACGACGCGCCGAACGAGACATCAAGCCGAACATTGGCAACGCGAAGTGCCCGGCGACGAGCAGCAGGGCGATGATTTGCCAACCGCCATTTTGCCGCAGCAAGAACCAACTCGTCTCTTCCGGGATGTTGGCGTACCAGATCAACAAGTATTGTGAAAACGCGATATAGGCCCACAAGAACATAAAGCCGAACAATAGCTTGCCAATGTCGTGATAGTGCTCGGTGGTTATCTCCTTCGTCAACAGACCACGTGTTTGGGCAAGCGCCGTTGTAATCGGCAGCGTCGCGAGGAAAGCCACGACGGCGCCAGCAAAGAAGTAGACGCCAAAGATCGTGCTGAACCAGTGTGGATCTAGCGACATAAGCCAATCAAATGCGGCAAAGTTCACGGTGACTGCAAAAGCAATCATCGCCGGCCCACTAACGCGTCGCATCTTCACCGTTAATTCAGCGTCATTCGAACGATCCTGTTGCACAGATGTCTTGAGGTAAAACCGCGACAAGAGGATCCAAAAGCTGAAGTAAATGATCGCTCGCAAGGCGAACATCGGTGCGTTCAAGTAAGGTGCCTTGTTCCTGATCAATTCGTCCGATGCTCGCAGCTCGACATCATTCCATTCGAACGGCGCGGAGCATCCAAATAGCATCGGGACCAGAATGGGCAGCATCAGCAAGCCAAGAACAAACAGCGGCGTCGTGAGCAGCTCGGCGATGCGGCGAATCACAACACTCCATCGAGCCCCAGTCAGGTGCTGTAACGTGACAAAGAACAACGCTCCCAGACTGATGCTGAGGAAAAAACAGACACTTAGCAGGTAGGCGTGGAAAAAGTGGTTGTGCCCGGAATCAAAGGGCAGGCTGATCAACAGAGCGACAATAACGGTGGCGATCCCCGCCACAGCCATCATGCGCACGCCAGGGAGAGTCCGGGGGACGTCGATGCCTTGCAGTGCTGAGTTGTGAGTGGACGTTGATGTATTCATGGCGGCATGCCAACTAGTTCATCTCGCGGAGAGTCGATTTGAGTTCTTCCGGAACATCCTCAATGGACGAGTCTTGGCTGCGTTGAAGTGCTCGCATGTAGAGCACAATGGCCCATCGATCCTCGGGTGAAATCTGGTGGCCGTAGGCCGGCATCTTGCGAACGCCGTTGGTGATGGTGTTGAACAGTTCGCCGACGGGTTGACGCTGCACATGTTCGGCGTGAATCGATGTTGGTGGGACCCATGTACCCTGCTGCAACTCCAACGCTCGTTGTGACGCGAGTCCGTTACCTTGCCCGGCTCGGCCATGACAGATCGCACAATGAATGTTGAACCTCTGACGGCCGCGTTGCATGAGCTCGTCGGTAATCGGCAGAGGAAACTCCGTGACCCAAGCGGTTGTGTCTGTCGGGGGCGGAGATGTGGGTGAGACAACGGGGTCACTTGCTTCCGCTGTGGCAATCTCTGCATCCGGATTTACGCCGAGATCGAAACGCGAGTCTTTGAGCTGACCTCGGGGGATCGTACCTTCCACTCGTGGTCGCATCGCTCGGCCGTCGGTGAACAGCGTTGAAGTGGTCTGTGACTTGAACTTTGGCTGAAAGTCCATGTCAAAGAAGGTGTGCAATCGTGGTTTGTCGGAAGTGGTCGACCTAGCACTCGCAATCATGACGGGTGGAAGCAGCGCTAGTGTGATAAGAACGGCACCGACCAGGACCACGAATCGAGGCACCCGCGATGACTCGCCTGTATCCGCCAGCAGTTCGACGTGTCGAGCATTGACACCGTCAAGCATTTCTGATGTTGCGTGCGGGTCGAACCGTTCATCTTGCGCGTCAACTAGCAGGAAGAACCCATCGTTCGTCGCGCGCAGAAATCGTTCATTTCGCAGCAAAGGGTTGGCCAGCTTCGGTAGGCGATTCAGCGCGAGCATGCCGAAGAAGGCCGCAAAAGCTGCCGACAGAATGATCACTTCAAAAGTGACTGGGATGTTCGCTGGCAGGCTGAAACGGGGTTTGCCGCTGATTAGAAAAGGATAGTCAACAGCGTTTGTCCACCATTGAATCAGTAATGCGACCAGACCGCCGGTTACCCCAGCCACGAGGGCAATCCATGGAAGTCGTGTGGGTTGAACACCCAGTGCCTCATCCATCGCGTGAATCGGAAACGGCGAGAACGCATCCAGCTTGGTATAGCCTCTCGCACGCACTTCTCGCGCCGCAGCAACCAAGTCGCCCTGCGTCTCGAACTCAGCCAACGCACCGATCGTTTCCGGTTGGGTTGGCTTCGGATTGTCTTGAGGCGTGTCCATATCTAAGTCCGCTGACCGGCGTACGTGGGGTCGATACTCTCGTTCGGACGTGGTGTCGGTCGCAATCGTGACGGCATATCCAAGTCCTCGCTGGGCGGAGGAATCACTGCCTTCACCTCAGCCATCGCGACCATGGGAAGGTACCGACAGAAGAGCAGGAACAGCGTGAAGAAAAGCCCAAAGCTACCGAGGAACATCAGGACGTCGACGGCACTGGGCGCGAAGTAGCCCCAACTCGAGGGCAGGAAGTCTCTGCTCAGCGACGTGACGGTGATCACAAAACGCTCGAACCACATCCCAATGTTCACAAAAATGCAAACAACAACCATCAGCCACGGTGTTGTTCGGAACTTTTTGAACCAGAACAATTGCGGCGCGATCACGTTACAACTCACCATCGTCCAATAAGCCCAGGCGTAGGGGCCGAACGCACGATTGATAAACGCGAATTGCTCGTATCCGTTACTGCCGTACCAGGCGATGAAGAACTCGGTTCCATAGGCAAAGCCGACCATGGACCCAGTCGCGAGGATGATCTTCGTCATGTTCTCCAAATGACGCTCGGTCACGAGTTCCTTCAGTCCGAAGAACGCTCTTGCCGGAACCATCAACGTCACCACCATCGCAAAGCCGCTGAACACCGCTCCAGCAACGAAGTAAGGGGGAAAGATGGTTGTGTGCCAACCGGGCAGCTGGGACACGGCGAAGTCGAAACTGACGATCGTATGAACACTCAACACAAGAGGTGTGGCTAGAGCCGCCAACAGCACGTAGGCCTTCTCGTAGACGCTCCATTGACGAGCCGATCCAGTCCAGCCGAGTGCCCCCAACCCATAAGCGAATTGCCGCAAGGGAGTCTTGGCTCGGTCACGCAAGGTTGCCAGATCGGGGATCATGCCCATGTACCAAAACAGCAGAGAGACCGTGGCGTAGGTGGAAACCGCAAACACGTCCCACAGCAGGGGACTGCGAAAATTTGGCCACATCGACAGATGCTGGCTTGGATAAGGAGCTAACCAGTAAACGAACCACACACGACCGACGTGAATCGCGGGGAAAATGCCGGCACAGGCGACTGCAAAAATGGTCATCGCTTCGGCAAAGCGATTAATGCTCGTACGCCAGTCTTGGCGGAAGAGAAACAGGATCGCTGAGATGAGTGTTCCGGCGTGGCCGATTCCAACCCAAAACACGAAATTGACGATCGGCCAGGCCCAGAAGACCGGTGCATTGTTTCCCCAAACGCCAACACCCTTGCTAAACAGGTAGCCAATCAGACCGAAGAACACCAACGTCAACGATGTTGAGACTGCGAAGGCGAAGTACCAGGCTCTTGGTGGTCGGTCGCGTAGGGCGATCCCGCAGACCTTGTCGGTAATCGAACGATAGCTCGAGTTCCCATCGGTCATCTGACCTGACTGTTCTGGGAACTGCGAGTCGGAATTCAACGCCAGGTTAGCTGTGGCCATGATGTCTATCGCTAGCGTGGTGATTTGTTGATCGATGGTCACTGAGCGCTGGATTCAGATTTCGAATTCGCGCTAGATATTTGGTGCGTGGTTTCACATTCAGCTCCGACAACATTCCGTAGGCACGTGGATCGGAGTGTGATTTGGCAACGCGGCTCGATGGGTCATTCAGGTCGCCAAACTCAATCGCCTGTGCAGGGCAGGCCTGTTGGCACGCCGTCATCAGCTCCCCATCGCGAATTGATCGCTGCTCGTTTTTGGCAGAGATCTTTGTGCTTTGGATACGCTGAACGCAATAGGTACATTTCTCCATCACCCCACGACTGCGAACGGTGACTTCCGGATTGATCACAAGCTGAGCCAGTTGCCGGTTCGGCTCTTCGAGCTGCTCGTTGTAGTCGAAAAAGTTGAAGCGACGGACTTTGTAGGGGCAGTTGTTCGCGCAGTAACGTGTCCCAATGCACCGGTTGTAGACCATGTCATTCAGGCCTTCGTCGCTGTGAACCGTCGCGGCAACTGGGCATACTTGTTCGCACGGTGCGTTTTCGCATTGTTGGCAAGCCACCGGTTGAATGGCCACCTCGGGAGATGCCACTTCGCCGGTGAAGTAACGGTCGACGCGAAGCCAATGCATTTCTCGACCCATCGCGACTTGTTCCTTGCCAACGATGGGGACGTTATTCTCCGATTGGCAGGCAACCATGCACGCGTTGCAGCCGATGCACTTATTCAAGTCAATTGACATACCCCAGGCGTGGCCATCGTGAGACGGTTCTTCCCAGAGCGATTCAAGTGGTGGGTGATGAGTTGCGTGCTGGGCGAAGTCTGGGTGTGCCTTGTATTTGTCGAGCGTGGCTTCTCGTACTAGCTGGCCTACACGCCGGCCAGTTTCTTCCATCCCGACCGTGTCGATGGCGTGATGATCTTGGGTCGTGGCAAACTTGTACGTTCGCTCAATCGGAGTAATATCGAATTCGGTCGTGAACTCTTCAGCATTCCAGCGACGAAGAGGACACACATTGAATCCAACCGGCGGAACACCTTCGCTGGCCTTTCCACCAACCAACCCGGCCGCCGTTCGACCATACCCCAATGCCAATCCAATCGAACCCGGAGCCTGACCAGGTAGGACGAAAACGGGGAGCTCGACGACCGATGATCCTGACGTGATGCTTACGAACTGCTCGTGTTCGACTCCCAATAACTTCGCGGTTTCGGGGCTCAGTATCGCGGCGTTATCCCAGGTTAATTTCGTCAGAAAGTCGGGCGTCTCTTGTAGCCACCCAATGTTGGCCAGTCGACCGTCAAACACCGCGTCACTTGGCACGAAGACCAGCTCAAGCTGCACATCGGATCGGCTTGTGATTGATCTGACGATGTCGTCTCGCTTGGGCGAGAGTTGGAGTTTCGCGTCGACGATGGGTAGAGCACTGCCCTCCAGCAAGCCATCGTGAACAAGACATGCCCAGCGGTCAGGCGATAGGACCTGGCCGGTCGCTTGAGAGATGGCATGTCTCACCAATTCCCGACTGTGGCGACGCACGCCGCATACCATGCTCAGCAGTTCGATTTGTGACTTGCCACCAAGCAGCGGAGTGATCAAGGGTTGAGTTACACAGATCGTCCCATCCCAGCTACGAACATCGCCCCACGACTCGAAGGCATGGGCTTCGGGGAGGTGCCACGTGCAGTGCTGTGAGGTCTCGTCCTCATACAGTCCCGAGCGAATCGTCGTCGGGATGTTGGGCAGTAAATCCGATAGTTGAAATTCGCCCGGTGCATCGTGAACTGGGTTGCCACCCATGATCAGCAGCGTGTCGACGCGACCCTGTTGCACTTGAGTGACCAGGTCGTTGAGCGATTCGGCGGGTAGTTCAGAGGGATCGTCGGTCAGCAATACGGTTTCGCCGATATTCTCAAGCGTCGCGTTCAAGTCGTGAGCAATCGCGTGGACCTCTGCCGGTTGTGTTCGACCCACGACGACAACACTGCGCCCGCGGTTCTTGACGAGATCGTCAGCCAGGGCTTCCGCAAACCTCGTGGCATCTTCCGGTAGCGAGGTTGTGACGTCGGACGTGTCAATGAGCAACCGTTCTCTAACTAACCGATCGATGTGCACAAGGAGCTCACCGATGTCAGCTGACTTGGTCGCCAAGCGATGGTCTGCGGCAGCTCCTGTGACAGTGAACTGGCTTTCCACTGCGTAGAGCCTATTCATATTCTTCTTTGGATCGCGTCGGCCCGTAAAGTCTCGTAGGTGAGCGATTGAGTTCGGATGAAGTCCGATCAGGTCGGCGTCAAAGCTGGCGATCACGTTGGCTTTGGTCAAATCCAAACGTGCACGAAGGGGTCTTCCGAATGCCAGCCGGGTGCCCTCGGCTTCGTTCTTGTTGCTAATCGCGGCGTAGGCATAACTCTTGACTTTGGGGAAACGCTCGCGAAAACGCTCAAGCAACCATCCCGACGTTATTGATGACGTGGGCTCGAGCAAGATCGCCAATCCCTCACCCGCTCGTTTCTCGATGGCAGCGAAGTGTTTGTCGGCGAACTGCTGAAAGTCATCCCAACTTCGCGTGAAGACCTGGCTCCCATCTCGCTGTCGTAACGCGTCGCTCCGATCAGGATCGTAGAGGCCCAGGATGCTGGCCTGCGAAAAAGCATCTGACGCGCCGCGACTTGCTGCATGGTCCGGATTGCCTTCTACCTTAATCGGGCGGCCGTCGTAGCACGTAACGAGTAGGTGGCGGGGCAGGTTGCCAATCTCGATCGACGTGGCAAAGTGTTCAGGTTCGCCGGGCACACGATTCTCCGGCCTCATTGCCATCGGTGCAATCTTCTCAGCTTGCCAGCGACATCCGGCCAGTCCGCCGAAGGCAAGTGAAGCGCCCATGAGCTGCATCCACCTGCGTCGCGAGACACCGTCGGGGAATTCGGATGCGGCTACCGGAAATTCGCGCTCAAGCATCTGGCGAAACTCAGGTGTGTCCTGCAGTTCGTTGAGACTACGCCAATAGGTTTTGCCGTTTGTCGCGTTCATCGGTGGCAAGTCGAACAGTTGGTGGATGGATTGATATTGAGTTTTTTCCGAATGCGGGCGCCAACAACTTCGGGATCTTCGTTTGGCTCCCAGTCAAGTTGTGTGATGTATTCCTGAGGCCGGAGATGTGGTTCAGGGTTTCGATGGCAATCCAAACACCACGACATGGTCAGTGGTTCGGCTTGATACACCTGGTCCATCTTGTCGACTCGGCCGTGACACGAAACACAGCTCACGCCACGATTAACGTGAGCGCTGTGATCGAAATAAACATGATCTGGCAAGTCGTGAACCCGCTCCCACTCGATTGGTTTACCCGTCGCTTGGCTATCGCGAACGGGCAGCAGCTTCTCGCTGTTGGTGTGGATTGCGGAATTCGCCACGGAACCGTCTGGGTTGGCAGCGCTGTGACAATTGACACAGGTCTGCGTCGCGGGAACAGCCGCGTGTGCCGCCTGATCAACCGTCGTGTGGCAATAGCGACAGTCCATCTTGAGCGTTCCTACGTGCACCTTATGGCTGAATGGAACGGGTTGCCCGGGCGAATAGCCAACGTTGGTCGTCTGCGGCGACGTTGCATAAGCGGCGATGGTCACGGCATAGATCGAGCCGGCCAGCGTGGCAAACGCCAATCCGGGAAGCAGCACGTTGATCCAAGATGGGAAATGAAAACGCTTCATGGGTCTTAAGGCAGTTCTGTTTCAACCGGACTGGCAGAGTGGATCGTCAGTCTTTCCTTCGGAATAGTAGCCGCGTTACTCTTCCTCAGCGATGCGACAAATCGTCACACCCGTCATGGTTACCGGGATTTTCAGAGCTCAATAAACCGACCGCGACAATATGCCGCACAGTGAATGAGGAAAGCTACGGCTGCGTTGCATCGTCCAACGCCTAGATAGGGGGATTACCACAGCTTTTGGCGATTCTTCAGATCCTGAGTACTTGTCGACGGATCGCACCTCTCTACCCTGTCAACATGCCGATCGACGGCGGTCGGCCACAGGGCAGAATGAACTGAAACGCGCTCGTCGGAGACCCACAGTGCTCGATCGCCTCGCACCTTCACGAACCGCGGCATACGTAGCTTCGCTCACACCGATCTTGGTGTTGATTGATCGCGACGCCGACGGCAAGGTTCGAGTTCGTATTGCTCTACGAGTTCGTGTGAAAGCGGCCGCCCCGAGGATAACGCGAACGGCTCAAGCACAAATTGTCGATCGCCACCTCGCATGCAGTGACTACATGTCGTCAGCAAACTAATGCCGACGTCACTTTGAGCTAGGGAGCGGGGCGGGACTTGCAGCGCAAGTTCAAGCCCGGAAACGCGAGTAAGTTCCGACCCTGCCCCTTTCCTCAAAGGCATTCTTGGGAGGGCGAGGCTCCTGCCGAGCCGAGTGCGTTTTGCGGCTCGGCAGGAGCCTTGCCCTCCCGTCTACGCCTTGCCCTCCCGTCTACGCGTCGCGGCATAACGGGATTACGTCCCGCTCGTAAGCGTCGCCATGCCCGGATGTCGCGAAGATTGGGCATGGAGCACAGCTTCGTATATGCTTAGGGCGTTACCACCGTCCCACCCAAGCACTAAATCGAATGGAACGAGTCACGTCGAGTTCTGCGTTCGCCCGCCTCGGTGCCATGTTCACGTTGGCTCTCTGCTACGTGAGTTGGATACCCACGCTTACGACCGGCCAGGATGTTGCGGATCGGGATTTTCAATCCAACGTGCGGCCGCTGCTGAAACGGTACTGCTTCGAATGCCACGCTGATGATGTGACCGAGGCCGACATTGATCTTGGCTCGTTTAACTCGACCGCTGATGTTCGCAAGCAGACTGACACATGGCTCAAAGTACGGGCGATGATCAATAGCGGTCAGATGCCACCGAAAGAGTCTCAGCAGCTGCGTGATGCCGAACGAGAATTCCTGCAAACATGGGTGCATGAGTTGTTGGCAAGGCAGGCTCAGGCCAGTGCCGGAGATCCGGGACCGATCATCTTGCGACGCCTGAACAACGCCGAATATACCCATACGGTGCGCGATCTGACGGGCATTGAGTTGCTCGATCCCACGCGTCAATTTCCGGTCGATGGCGCTGCGGGCGAAGGTTTTACTAACGTGGGAAGTGGGCAGGGGATGTCTCCTGCCCTGGTACAGAAATACTTAGATGCAGCCAAATCCGTGGCCGAGCATGCCGTTCTGCTGCCAGATGGTCTTCGGTTCTCGCGATATACAACGCGACGAGATCAGACCGATGAGCTTCTCGCTCGGATACAGGATTTCTATCGGCGCTTCACGGCGGATGGTGGTGGTGCGGCGGTCGACCTGCAGGGGATTCGATTCGAAACTAACCAAGGTGGTGTATTGCCGATCGAGCGATATCTTGTGGCGACGCTCGAAGAGAGGTTGTCGCTAACGAATGCGGAGAGAACATTTGAAGAGGTTGCGCTCGAAAGGTCGTTGAGCCCGCGATACTTGGCGATGCTTTGGGCTGCGCTTTCGGAAGAAGGGGACCAGGATTCCTCGCCGCTTCTAACCGACCTTCGCGATAAGTGGCGAAGCGCTCGTGTGGAAGATGCAGCCAAGCTTGCTGAACAAATCGCGGCTGCACAGAAATCGCTTTGGAAATTCAATCCCGTCGGTCACGTTGGTCGCAAGGACGGTCCGACTCGCTGGCTGGAGCCCGTTTCGCCGATCCACACCAGTCAGCAGCTTCGCATCAAGCTTCCGGACCAACCAATGAATGGAGAGGTCGTCGTTTACCTGACCGCTGGTGATGCGGGGGATGGCCACGAAGACGATTGGGTCGTGTGGAGCCGACCGCGAATCGAATATCCGGACAGTGAGACGGGTGAATCGCGTCCACCGGTCTTAATTCGCGACATCCGCACGATCGCGGCGACGAAAGACGTCGATGCGCCTCAGCCGTCCTTTGGTCTTGATCCAGCGCTTTTTGGAAGCCATCCACGCGGTTGGCAGATTGACAACGATTGTCTGTGTGTCCAGGCGCCCAATGTTCTCCGGGTTCGTCTTCCGTCGGATTTGGTTGCGGGAGCCGAACTCGTAACGACCGGCGTACTGCACCCCAAGTCGGGCCAAGATGGAAGCGCCCAGCTGCGATTGCTGTTGGAAGAAACGGATCCCGATACCCTGTGGCCTGACCAACCGATTCTGGTCGGCGGCGACAACTCGAGGCGCCGCTTGGAACGGGGCATGAGTCGATATCGCCATCTGTTTCCCCCAGCCCTCTGCTACGCACGTATCGTGCCCGTTGATGAAGTCGTCACGCTGACCTTGTTTCACCGTGAGGACGATCATCTGCGTCGTTTAATGTTGACTGAACAAGAGGCTGCAGAGCTTGATCAGTTGTGGGATGAACTTTATTTCGTCAGCCGAGAGCCGCTGAAGTTGGTTGTGGCCTACGAGCAGATTTCGGAATTTGCCACGCAAGACCGCCCCGATCTCGTCAAGGCGTTTGCACCCATGCGGTCTGTGATCAACCGGCGAGCGGACTCGTTTCGCCGTCGGCAACTTGAATGCGAGCCAGCTCAGGTGCACGCGGTCATTCAGTTGGCGAATCGGGCATGGCGGCGCAACTTGACAACTGCTGATGCGAAAGGCTTGCGACTGTTATACGATCAGTTACGTGGGGATGAGATTCCGCATGACGAGGCGATCCACATGCTGTTGGCTCGCGTTTTTGCTGCGCCGGCGTTTCTCTATAAAATCGAACGCCCCGGCACGGGAAGCGAGTCGACCCCCGTTTCCGACCATGAGCTGGCTACGCGGCTGAGCTACTTCCTGTGGTCTTCTTTGCCTGACGAGCCACTTCGCGCCGCCGCTGATGCTCAGCGGCTAACGGGGCATCCCGAGACGCTAGTCCAGCAGACTCGCCGAATGCTTAGCGACGCGCGCATCCGTAGGCTGGCAATTCAGTTCGCGTGCCAATGGCTGCATGTGCGTGACTTCGACAAGAACGACGACAAGAACGAACAAAGGTACCCTGAATTTGCCGAGCTGCGAGGCGACATGTACGAGGAGACCGTCAGTTTCTTTGAAGACATGTTCCGCAACGACGGTTCGATTCTTGACACCATTGATGCCAACCACACGTTGATCAACCGATCCTTAGCGCGGCACTACGGGATTGAGTGGGAGGAGGAAGGCGAGACCGGCTGGCGACGGATCGACAATGCGCATGCCAACGGGCGCGGCGGCGTACTTGGCATGGCCACAATTTTGGCCAGTCAATCGGGTGCTTCGCGAACGAGTCCGATTCTGCGTGGAAATTGGATCTTCGAGACACTGTTGGGCCAGCGGCTCCCGCGGCCGCCGAGCGACGTGCCTCAGCTGCCCGAGGCCGTACCTCAAGGGCTCACAGCGCGTGAATTGATCGAGCAACACAGCTCGTCGGCTGCTTGTGCAAAGTGTCACGCGAAGATCGACCCCTTTGGATTTGCTTTGGAGCAGTATGATGCGATCGGTCGTTTGCGATCGCACCGCGTCAATACAAAGACCACGCTCGAAAGTGGCGAGGAGATCGAGGGACTGGCGGGATTGCGCGACTACCTTCTTCATCAACGCCGCTCGGATTTCGTCGCACAGTTCTGCCGCAAGCTGCTCGGCTATGCGCTGGGTCGTGAGGTTCAGTTGTCGGACGAACCATTGCTGGCGGAGATGCAGCGAAAACTCGACCATGATGGCTACCGTTTCAGCGTCGCTGTCGAGTCCATCGTAACAAGCGACCAATTTCGCAAGATCCGTGGGCAAGAGCACACCGAGTAGCAGGTACAGCGGGACGGTTGAGGCCAGGCGATTTGGCGGGCGGTGCTAGATAGAACGCCTCCGGCAAGAATCATGTATTTCCCTGCCGCCCGACCTGATAGAATGCCGCAATCGGAGGACCAACGCTATGTCCAAGCATCATCTGTCCCGCCGCAGGTTCATACGCGGAGTTGGCGTGACCATGGCGCTTCCTTGGATGGAGTCGCTTCGCGTTTGGGGCGATGACGCTCGGGGAGCTCGACAAGCCAGCGACGCGCCAACTCGGATGGCCGTCTTGTTTGCCGGGTGTGGCTTTCATTCGCACGAGTGGTGGGCGAAAGGCGAAGGTCGCTCGATGCAGCTTGGCAAGGTCCTTGAGCCGCTCAACGACTTTCGGGATCGAATGGTCTTTGTTCGCGGGCTGTACAACGCCGAGGCGCTGAAAGGCAACATCCATAGTTCTCAGACCGGCAATCTACTGTCCGGCGCTCCGCTAAGTGCCGGTGGCACGATTCGAACCGGCACCAGTATGGATCAACTTGTCGCTCAACACGTTGGGCGTCAAACCAAGCTGCCGAGCCTGGTACTTGGTTGCGAGAAATCAAATCCGTCGGTGCACAAGAACTACTCGATGCTCTATAGCTCACATATTTCGTGGAGTAGTCCAACGACACCGACACCTTTGGAGGTCTATCCCGCGCTCGCCTTTGACCAACTCTTCAAAGACGACGCACAGCGTGGCGACAAGAGTGTCCTCGATGCTGTGCTGGACGATGCACGATCGGTTCGACGCAACGTTAGTCGGCTCGATCAGCTCAAGTTGGATGAGTACCTCAATTCTGTGCGTGAGGTGGAACAACGAATCGAACGTGCGGGCGATCGTGGCGAACTGCAAGGCTGGCGGCCCACTCAGACGGAACCGACCATGCCGCGACCGAAGGATGGATACCCGCAAGACATCGTTGAACATATGCGACTGATGTGCGACATCCTGGTGCTGGCGTTCCAAACCGATACCACACGAGTTTGCACTTTGAAATTGAACAACGACCACGGCACACTGAGGTTTCCGCATCTGGGCGTCGACTACATGATTCACCATCTGCTTTCGCACAGTGATTCGGATGATTGGCTAAAGGTGAATCGGTTCTTCCTCGAGCAAGTGGCTTATGTTGCCCGTCGTCTCGATTCGATTCAGGAAGGTCCGCGAACGGCGCTGGACAACTCGATGATCATGCTTTGTTCGAGCATGGTGAATGGGCATCATGATGCCACGAAGTTGCCCGTCGTGATGCTTGGTAGCGGAGGAGGTAGGATCAAGGGTGGTCAGAATCTGGACTATCTGAACCAACCCAATCGGCAGATGTGCCGACTTTACCTGAGCATGATGGACAAGATGGGCGTCCATCTGGACCAGTTCGGTGATGCCAACGAACCGTTGGATCAAGTTTGATTGACGGAGGTCGAGGCGAGAGGCCAACATTTGACTTGCTGACCGCATCGAGCGAGAACCGATATGAATCGATTGCTCCGCATAAATCGTCGTAAGTGTCTCACCGTTGGTGCGGCTGCGTTTGGTTTGACGCTTCCGCGGCTGTTGGCGGCGGAATCTCGTAAGCCGGGCCAGCGAAATAGCGTGTCGGCGCCTGCCAAGTCGGTGGTGATCCTTTATCTCAACGGCGGTCCGTCTCAATTAGACATGTGGGACATGAAGCCCCTCGCCTCGGAGGAAGTGCGGGGTACGTTCACGCCGATCAGCACCACCGTCCCTGGAACCCATGTCTGTGAGCACATGCCACGCATGGCAAAATTGGCTCACAAGTACACGATTGTCCGCTCGATGACCCACAACGAGTCGGAACATTTGCGGGCTGGTCACTGGATCATGACGGGCGGCCGACTGACTCGATCGATCACCGCATTTTCGGGCATGCAGCGTACGGACTATCCCCACATTGGTTCAACCGTTGCACAGCAATTGCCGTCGGTCGGCGTTCCGCCGTTTGTCATTGTGCCCGAGTTCGTTTCTCCTCGCGGCGTGCCGAGGCCTGGGCAACACGCGGGCTTCCTCGGCGCGGGATTCGATCCGTATGCGATCGAAAGCGATCCCAATTTGGCCGACTATAATCCAGGACCTATCCTCGGTGCACGAGTGGATTCCACCGACCAACTCACCTCTCGCCGAGATCTACTGAATCAACTCGAGCAACGGTCGCAATTCGCACGTCATTCGGCTGGGAAAGAATTGGAGTCTTACCGTGCCGCGGCATTCGATCTCGTATCGTCCACATCGGCGCAACGGGCCTTTGACATTTCGCAGGAATCAGACAGGACGCGCGATCGGTATGGCCGACACATTTTCGGTCAGTCCACATTGGTCGCCAGGCGCATGGTCGAGGCGGGCGTGCGACTGGTTCAGGTCAATTTCATTCGCCACGACAACGCTAAGGGAGGGCAGGGCTATGATTCACATAGCTCGCCGCCGAATCCGCCGCATTTGAAATGGGCAAAAGACGAATTGCTACCGCCAACCGATGCCGCGTTCGCTGCGTTGATCCAAGATCTGGATGACCGAGGCCTGCTGGACGAAACGCTGGTCGTGATGATGGGCGAATTCGGTCGGACGCCCAAGTTCAACAAGAACGGTGGACGCGATCACTGGCCCGGCTGTTATAGCTTGGTGATGGCTGGCGGTGGGATCACCGCCGGCGCGATCTATGGCAAATCCGACAGCACGGCATCCATCCCCGTTTCCGATCCCGTCGGTCCCAACGATATCCTGGCGACGATCTATCAGCAGTTGGGAATCAACCATCGAGGCACAATCTACGATCTTGCCGATCGCCCGTACGTGATCGTCGACGGGGAACCGGTTCGTGGCCTGATTGCTTAGCGACTCAGAGCTACTGGCTCAGCACGACTTCGCTTTGGCTCACCTCAACTTCGTGTTGCGATACTTTGCCGTCTGGCCAACGCAATTCAACGGCGACGTTGCCGACCTCCGGCAGACCACCGCAGAAAACGATGGGCGAAGATTGCGATAGGTAGCCGCTTCCCGCGTAGATCTCGCCCACGTGCATTAGCTGGTCATCGAAGCTTACCGAAATGCGTGTTCCCACACCGGTTGGATTTCCCGCCGGACCGCGCAGTCGAATGGCTAGACTTCGTCCACCGGCCGAAGACTTGAAAAAACGCAGATCACTATTGTTCTGCGTGGCCGAAATGTCCGGGCGGCCATCGCGATTGGTGTCGGTCACTGCCATCGCTTTGCCGTCGCCTGGCACAACAAGCCCGGATTGGTTGGGCCAGACAAGTTCGAAACGACTGCTTCCATCGCCTCGCAGCATCCAGCTCATGCCGCCGGCCCAAACGCCCGTCTCGGGTTCCCGCGTGAATAGATTCTGAACGAAATAGATGTCGACATGACCGTCGCCATCCAGATCCGTCAGAGCGGCACCATAACCGGGTGAATTCTGTGCCAGGAACGGCAACTCCTGCCACTGAAAACGCCCGTCGCCGTTGTTGATCCAGAGTCCATTTGCAAGTTCGTTCGCGACGAATCGTTGCGCTTCATTCAGACAATTCGTTTCATAGATATCGGTCAGCATCGACGAGGCAAAGTCGTGATATGTGCTGAACTTGTCGCGCAGGAAAGGCATGGCGCTGGAACTGCAACTTAAACCGCGTACAGGGAGCAGGCCCTCATCACCCGACTTGACTTCAACCAGCCTGGCGTTTCCGCCTTCCTCCATCTCACCATAGAGCAACATCGTGGGCTTCTTGGCTGTGGGCTGACGGTACTTCGTATTCAAACCGGCATTGAGCGCAACGAAATCAATATCCCCGTCGCGATCGACGTCGCCCGGCGCAATCGAGTTCCACCAGCCCGATCGTTCGGACAGACCCGCTGCTTCCGTCCGATCGACCAGTTTGTCGTCTTGGTTAATGAATAGTCGAATGGGGCTCCATTCTGCAGCGACAAGCAGATCGACACGGTCGTCGCCGTTGACGTCACTCCAGACGGCGCTGGTGACCAGGCCCACCTGACGTAGGTCGGGTGCGACTTCGTCGGTGGCGTCGACAAACTTTCCATTGTCGTTTCGCAGTAGATAACTGTTGGGTGTCGCCGGATAGTCACCGGGAATCAGTCGCTCGCCAACAAACAAGTCAAGATCGCCGTCGGCATCGAAATCCGCGGCCACCATGGCGCTGCTGCTGCCCCGACCGTTCGGCAACTCGGCGTCGGTTGATTTTGTGAAAGAGAGCGATCCATCGTTGACGTAGATCCGGTCAGCCAGTCGTTGATCGCCCGGATCGAACTCCGAGCTTCCGCTGGCAACGAACAGGTCGAGGTCTCCATCCGAGTCATGATCGATCCACAAAGCCGCCATGTCCTCGCACGATTGATCTTCGCTCCAAGGCCCATCGACCGAGCGAAATCCTGCTTCGCCATCATTGATCATGAGTTGACCGGATTGGCCAGCTGCCCCGCCAACAAACAGGTCATCGTCTCCATCGTTATCGACGTCGCCCCAGGCCAGTCCAGGCCCGAGTTGTGAGAGTTTGCCTGGCAGCAACGGCTGCAGCTCGTAGTCGTCGTACTCGAACTCTTTGTGTCGAAACGCCAGTCCAGCGGGCGAAGAGACTTCTTGAAACAACGCAGGCGCCGTCGGCTCGGGGACGGTTGGCATCGCTTCCCCAGCGGGTTCCGTGATGGAATAGGTCTGGTTTGCCACCAAGTTCGTAAAGACTTGACGGTGTTTGCTCGGCCACTGAACGATTAGCTGGCTGATCTGATCTTGATTGCCCAAGCCGAAATGAACGAGAGGTTCGTCGCACGTCAAGTATCCGCGCGTGGGGAACAGTTGACGGATTTGTACACCTTGGTCAGTCACGATCTTGACTGTCGCTCCGATGCCAAATCGGTTGCTACGGGTACCTGTCAATCTGACGATAACGCGATTCCCCTGAGTGTCGACGTTGCGGTAAATCGAAACGGGTTGGTTATGATTGCTGGCAACAAGGTCAAGATCGCCGTCGCCATCAAGGTCAACTTGTGAGGCCGCGTAACTAATACCCTTGAAATCGACACCCCATTGCTGGCTCACGTTCTCGAAGCGAAGCTTGCCGTTGTTGCGATAGGCGAGGTTAGCGGTTGCATCTTCGGGTTGCCCGCGGATGTAGTTGACCAGCGCGTCCAGCCCTTCTCGGGACCGAATCGTCTCCCGCTGTTTTCGCAGATCGGGATTCATTTCGTCGGCACGCGCGATTCCATTAGTCACAAAGGCGTCGATCCATCCGTCGTTGTCGAGGTCGTTGAATTTGGCTGCCCATGTCCAATCCGTTGCGTCGAGGCCGGCCATCGGGGCGATTTCAAGAAAGCGATCCGTTCCAGAGTTTAGAAACAAAGAGTTTCGCATCAGCTGCGCGGGCCACTCTCGCTCCATGAAGTACCGAAAGCGACTCATATCGCCCATCTGTACCTTCGCTCGATAATGAGTCGTGGATGCCATGTCGACGACAAACAGATCAAACCGACCGTCGTTGTTGACGTCGCCAAAATCCGATCCCATCGAAAACCACGTCGTATGGGGCAGCATCTGGCTCAGACTTTCGGTGAATGACCCATCACCGTTGTTACGATATAACCGATCCTTCGACTGGAGATCATTGGCCACATGCAAGTCAAGCAGTCCATCGCGGTCGAAATCCATCCACGTGCAGGAGAGACCGAGGCCTGGATCGTTGCCGATACCTGAAGACTCAGTCACGTCGGTAAATGTGCCGTCGCCGTTGTTTCGATACAGTACGTCGCGTTGGCCAGCAATTTCCCAGTGATCCAAGTTGCGGAACCAGTTCTTTGGTGCGACAGGCATCATCTGACCATTGCGTGATTGAAAACGGCCATTGAATGCCATCTGGTCACGCGTCTTGGCGGTGGACGTTGGAATTTTTAGTTCCTGCAGCAGTGGACCGTCGACGGTGTAGTGCAAAGTGCGATGTGTCAGCAGATACAGATCCAGATCGCCGTCCTGATCGTAATCCGCGACCCCCGTCATGACACTGGCCCCGACAAAATTGAGTCCTCGTTCGGCTGCGCACTCGCGGAATGTTCCGTCCCCCTGGTTTTCGTAAAACAGGTTCGGCGCTTCGGTATTGCAAACGTGCAGATCCAAGTCTCCATCGTTGTCCGCATCGAAGAACGTTGCGCCTCGGCTCCACGCACTTCCGCCGTCAACTCCGCCGGCCGCCGCGGTGACATCCTCGAATTTCATCTGAGCGATCTGACGGTACAAACGATTCGGGCTATCGACCGACAGCAGATACAGATCGACACGACCATCGTTGTCAAAATCCCCAGCGGCGACTCCAGCCCCCATGTAGACGTAGGGGACATTGTTTTCGCTTGTCAGCTTGTTCACGAAATCGATGCCGGTTGACTCGGGCAGTAGCAACTCAAAAAGTTTTGTGCCGCCACCGTGTGCGGGTGCCAGCGGAGTGGCAGTTATTTGTTCTTGAGGCGTACGAACGTCACCCGACGTGGTCTGATGGGTGTGATCGACCGATGTCACGGTTTGTTCTTTGCAGCCGATCACGACGGCCAGGATCGAGAGCGCGAACAAGTGTTGTGAACAGCGACAGATCATCGTTCTGGAGTTCGGTAGGGTTTGCTTTGCCGATACAGCGTCAGTCGTCGTGCGACGGCTTCTGCATCCTGGGGTCGATTGTTTTCCAAAGCCGTCTTCTCAGCAAGCTCCGCCGTCTTCACGGCTTGCTCAAAGTCACCGGCTTCCGCGAAGGCTGCGGCCAGCACATCCAGAACGGCGACATTCTTTCCGTCCGACTTGTCGCTGGCTCGCCGTGCATAGCGAATCGCCTGCTTACCATCTCGCAAACTCGGGTCTGGATCGGTGCTTAGAATCCAGGCGAGTCGGGAAAGCGCTTGGAGGTTTCCTCGCTCTAAGCGTTCCGCCTCGCGATATTGCTCAATGGCTTTCGCCGGCCGTCCTGCCTGTTCCAGATTTCCTGCCAGTCGCAGACGCAGCGGGGCGACTTGAGGTCTACGCTCAACCGCTTGTTGTAGGAGATCGATACACTCATCGATCCTGCCCAACTCGACCAACAGGTCGGAGGTGTAGCTGAGCGCGATCGGCAAATCCGGCTCTTGCTCTAAAGTGGTGCGCAGCTCCTTGAGCGCCTCCTCCGGCCGCTGCGTTTGAATCAAGGCGACGGCCAGGTTGATCCTTGTCTGAACTCGTGAAGGATCGATCTGCAATGCGGCTCGGAAGTGTGCCGCAGCGGTCTTGACGTCTCCCTGCTGTCCCTTGAGCAGAGCCAAATTGACATGTGCCGGCGTCAGCGTCGGGTCGATTTCCAGCGCGCGCAGCAGCATCTTGACGGCTTCTTCGCCGTTGCCGGAATATCGCAAGGCAACGCCCAGATTCAAATAGGCGTCCGGAAGATTATCACCGTCTAATTCGATCGCCTGTTTGAGGTGCTGAATTGCCAGCGACAGTTCGTTCCGCCGTCCGTAGATCGTGCCCAGCTCCATGTGCGCTCGCGCAGACTTCGGATCCAACTCGAGCGCTTCGCGCAAACGCGTGATCGCCGTTGTCGGATCTCCTTGCCGAGCCGACTCAACGGCTTGGCGAACGATCGCATCAGCCTGATGGCGACGCGTCGGTGAGTTGTTGTCGAGCCGGGCTGAGAAGGCAACGGCGTCTTCGGACAACCCGGCCGCGAACAACGAGTTGACGATCTGTCGAAAAGCGTGAGGGCCCGGCGTCGCGATCCATTGCCCGGTTGCGGGTAGTGCCGCGGCCAGCAACGCGTCGTCGTCTAAGTCGAGTCGACTGCAGTCGGTCAGAATACGATCAACCGAAACAGCGCCCTTGTAAATTGCCGCAAGTCGTCCTTCGGCGTCAATCAACAGGCTGGTTGGGACCGGTAAAGGTCGGCTGTGATCGTAAACATGGTTGTGGACGATCTGAATCTTTTGAAACAGTTCGTTGCTGGCCATGCCGCTAGCAAACGGTACCTGCAGCTGGGCTAATTGCTGTTGGACATCGTCCGCCGACGTTGACCCGTTGGCTTGAATTCCGTCAACGGCCAATAGCACAACGTCAACGTTGGGCTCGAGGTCGTCATGCCGTGATGACCACTCGACAAGCTCCGAGACACACGCCCGGCATGACGTCGACCAGAGGTTAAGCAGCAGCGGCCTGCTTGTTGTTGCTCGAGACGCATCGTTCTGTTCACCACCGAACGTTTCATAACTTAGTGGAGGCAATGCAAGTCTTTGCGTCAACAGATTCGCCGTTTGCATTTGCATGGATGGCGACGGAGCGATCGAATCGGTAGGTTTCAACTTGATCGCTCCCGCCACGATCGGTTGGCATTTACCTGTTCCCTGCCGCAATTGATAGTGTGCGTTAACTGCGGGCAGCGAGAACTCCTCGACCTGACCATTGGGCCACCGTACTCTGAGTCGCCCAATAGACTTTGCATCACCCAGACCAAACAGCACACGCCGACTCGATTGCGACAGATACCCGTCTCCGGACCGAACGGTGCGTATGAGTGTGGCTGACCGTTTGTCGCCGAGCTGGACTTCGACCCGGGCCCCGATCGCGTCACGATTGCAGTCTGCCGACGTGCCCACCAGCTTCAGACCGAGGAAGTTGGGCTGGTTGGAAAAGCTGTTTTCAAAGAACCGCACCCGCGGGCCATTGCGGTTTGTTGTCCACAGGTCAAGATCACCATCCAAGTCCCAGTCGGTCAGCGCGAGGCTCCTTCCATCGTCGTCAAAGTCAAAACCACTTACCGATGACACGTCGGTAAAGGGTTGGCTGCCAAGATTCAGAAAACAGCAATTGCGCTCGCGACCGCTGAAGGAACGTCCATCGCGCAGTAGGCTGTTGACTTGCCGCCATGCTTCAACATATCCGTCCTTGCTGGGGCCGATAAAACTCTGGGTTGGCGATTGCGACACGACCTGTCGCCAGTAGAAGCTTCACAAGTCGCCAGGGTCCTCGGTTGTCATTAGACCGTTGACGACTAATAGATCGTCCCAGGTGTCGTTGTTGATGTCGGCGAATAGCGAAGCCCAGGCCCAACGACCTAACGTGACACGTTGCTGCAAACTTACGTCTTTGAATTGCTCGGTTTGTGCTTCGTCGGCTGACGATGCCTGGTTTTCGAACAGAGTGTTGCCGCGTGCATGTCGCTGAAGCTGAGTGCGCGATTCGTCTTGATGGTCGGCCGCGAAATTCGTTTGGAATGAAATACGGTTTCCCGCCGAGGAAAACATGTTGCTGACATACACATCCATACGTCCATCATGGTTGTAATCGCCCCAGGTGACCGACATTCCGGATGCAATGTCTTCAACGTTGGCCGTAGACGCAACATCGGCAAAGCGACCATCGTCATTCCGATAGAGGCAGTTGCGGCCGTAGTCGTTGGCTACGTACAGATCCTGATCACCGTCGTTGTCGTAATCTTCCCAGGCGGCTGCAAAACTGAAGCGGGTGTTGTTTTCTGATAGCCCGACTTCCTGTGTCACGTCCTGAAATTGCCAATTGCCTTGATTCCGCAGTAGCATATTTTGCCCGCCATTATTCGCATCGTGGTATGGCACGGGCAGCGGCAACTCAAAATCATGACGTGAGTCGGGACGATAGCGACAGGCAAAGATATCGAGTCTGCCGTCCCGATCGTAGTCGGCGACCGATAGCGAGAAAGTACGATTTCCTTCGGTTACCGCAACACGCGGCTGGAACACTCCCTGTCCATTATTCGAGGAAATCACTAAGGCGAAGATCGTGGCCAGGATGAGGTCCTGATCACCGTCATTGTCAAGGTCAGCAAACAACGCACTTGTTGTCGCGTCGAGGTAGTCGGCCTTCGATTTCGATGACACATCACGCGCCGTACCATCGTCCTGCTGAACGTAAAGTCGATTTGGAAGTCCGCCGGCCTGGCAAAGATAGATGTCGTCGCGACCGTCGCCGTTCACGTCCGCGATCGCCACACCATGATGTCCAAACCGACTGATCATCAGCCGTCGATCCAAACGGTTCACCCAGTGATCCATTCCGTGGAGCAATTCATCGCGATAGCTGGCCTCACCGCTCAAGACCGCAGCGGTACAGTCTGTCAGCCAGCCCTGTTTGGCGTCATCCAGTGTGACTTCCTCGTACTCCAAGACTCGGATCGTTGCCAAACGCGGGGACGACGCTGCAGCCTCATTCCAAGTACAGGCCCACTTTGACGTGATCTGTTTACGTTCGGTCGGTGAACCGCCAGCGGCTTCGAGTTTGACAATCGTTTCGACGTCGGAGGTCCGCTGATCGACGCGAAAAATCTTCAGATGCGCGTGGCGCTGCGCTTCATCTTCGCCCAATTGGCGGGTGAGTTGTCCAAGAGCTTGCGTCAGCCCATCGACCCCCGTCAACTCGGCCGCTTGACGGTCGGCGTTCGGATCGCTGCGTTGCACTTGCACACGGTGCCCGCTCGAGATCTCGACGGTTGCCGGACGCAATGGCTCACAGCGAAAGTCATCTGACAGGATCGTTGCCAGCGAGTCTGAAGTGACAGCGCCCGGTTGGGCGATTCGCCTGGCAAGCTGACGAAGCTGAGCCATCGCGGCATCGTTGAGTCTTTCCGTATCCCAGCCGCCCTGTGCCGGATCAAGCACACGCTGTAGCTGGTCGGTCTGCTCCTGATGCTTAAGCGTCACGATTTGTGACAAGCCAGTCGCGGGCGGGGTCGCTTGGTCGGTTGCGGTTTGATCGGTCGTTATCGATGGTTTCAGCGACAGCCAAACGACCCAGGCGGCGACAATCACAATCACCATGCCGCCGATGGCAATACGCCAAATCGGACGACGGGGATTCGATCGCTTGTCATTGACGCGCGGACGATGCGACGATCCAGATGAATCACGTTTACGCTTGCGCTTCGCCATGAACGAATCCGGTGACTGATTTGACTGTTTCAAGAACTGAAACTGTCGCTATTGCATGAAGTAAGTGGGGATCGGGCAACCATTAAACCATTTAGTATACCGATCCGCGGTTTTTGACGCGGGCTTTTGCCCCTTGCGGAGGGCAAATCGGTGCCAGTCGGAAGCATCGGGGTGTCTGCGGTGGAGGTCCATCTTCCCCTTGGTCCGGGGGAGGCGTAAGGGACCCTATGGAATGATAATGTGCCGTAACGCGCGGCGGTAGGAAAGCCGACATGGCAGTCTCCGATTCATTGACGCCATTGCGCGACTCGATTACATTTTTGCAATTACCGTTGCATTCTAATGGCGAGATGAAGTGAAGCAGCGACAGGCCCTGTACGCACGGCATTCGCGCGTGCGACGTCATGAGTCTTGCCTTATCGATTCCGAAGGAGATCCTTGATGAGACGATCTATTGCTATGGGTATGGCGGTGGTCGTGTTAGGCGCCCTGACGACAAGCGCACGGGCGCAGGTCTTTAGCGCGGCACCTGGGGCGACGACGGGGGAGATATCGGCCGGCGATGGAGAAGCGCTCTACGGCACGTTTGGACTCAGCGCGGCAAGCAATCCGGACACGAGCTATTCGATCTATCGCAAATTTCAGGGTGGCAACAGCTTCCCCGAGCCGCTTGAGATTCATGTCGCGGAGAACGTTCCGAATAACCCGTCGCTGATGGAGTGGTCGGGCCTGCATCAAGGTGGCCCCAGCAATGGCGACACCGGTTTTCTTGCTCCTGGAGTCTATATCGGCAACTCGACATCGACTTCATCGTACGATGGTCAACTCGTTAAGTTCGGCGGTGTCACGGACGGAGAGTCTTCCACTGGCGACGTGTCGGCAGACACGGACTCCGAAGGACGCCGTGACTGGGACCTCCGCTTTGCCTTTCTCGAGTCCCCCGACGATTTCATTGACCGACGAGACCCCAACAACGGCAGTTGGGATTTGTGGGATGGAAACTGGGGTTCCGACGGCGTCATGCTGCACTTCGGCGTTGGTGCCAACATCGACGAAGATGCCGAAACGGGAACCACCGATTGGTACGTCTATCCCCGTGAAGATACGACCAGCTTTACTGCACAGAGTGGCGATGACTTGACGGTGATCGGCAACCAAGGCAATCGCGACGGAATGGAATTCACAGGGCGTCGAGTTGCGTCGGGTGACGAGATTGATACGGAATTCAGTGCACGTTTCGAGGCCGGCGTGAGCTACGAGGGCTACATCGAAGCCAGCTGGAAGATGGAACTAAACGACCCCGAGAATGCCGATCCTGTGCAAGCACGTGAAGTCAAGCTCAGCGCGAAAGTCGGTAACATCATTTATGAAGGCGTCTTCGACCCCGGCTCTGCGGATGATCCGATTGAACCCAATCCGTTTGCCGATCCAGACACCTTCTACACGGATGGATTTTTTGACTGGCAGAACGCTGTCCCGGCGATGTACGTGGGAGCTTCGAACGGAACTTCGGCGGATGCCACGGCACTGCAAGGCTTCTTTATTCCTGGTGACATTAACTCGGACGGCGTCGCCGACAATGCAGACATGGAGGCTTTGAACAGCTTCTTGGGTCAAAGTGACACAACGTATTCGCGTGGTGACCTTGACCAGGATGGCGATACAGACGAAACCGACATGGCCATTCTGCAAGGCCTCATCAGCGGCGGTACGCCGGGTGATTACAACAATGATGGCGCGGTGGATGTTTTGGACATCGACTTGCAAGCCGGTGCCATAGCAGATCCGGCTCCGGATCTTGCCACCTACGACGAGAACGGTGACGGCGTCGTCGACATTGTCGACCGCGGAATCTGGGTCGAAGATCACAGGAACACTTATTTTGGCGACGCGAACTTGGACAACGAGTTCAATAGTGGCGACCTAGTGGCGGTCTTCGCAGGCGGAAAGTACGAAACGGGTGAGATGGCAAGTTGGGCTCAGGGCGACTGGAATGGCGACTTGGCCTTTGACAGCGGTGACCTCGTCGTTGCCTTCGCCGATGGCGGCTACGAACAGGGGCCCCGGCCAGCCGGCGCTGCTGTGCCCGAACCGTCGAGCCTCGTGCTGGTCGTCCTCGGTATAATGGGACTGATTGGAATCGTTCGACGCCGCTAATCACGTTTCATCATTATCACCAACAGAGGTTAGCCTCGTCAGATTCGAGTTTACGCTCTCCCGCGATTCCTAGATTTGCCTGGGACGCCGGTGAAGTAGCTCAGCCCGACGGGGTCAACTTGGCATGATGAAGTTCGCGTTGCGTGACAAGCAGCGCAACGCGACATGCGCCCGCAATGCTCAG